>Ga0209376_1000745_pt1 | contig 34848 bp, 37 predicted proteins | sample GraSoiAngelo_134_FD_185891 | JGI IMG/M metagenome (GOLD analysis project Ga0209376, IMG submission 185891) | Grasslands soil microbial communities from the Angelo Coastal Reserve, California, USA - 14_0929_05_30cm (SPAdes) (version 2) | ecosystem: Environmental > Terrestrial > Soil > Grasslands ...
GTGCGCTCGATGGCTGAAGTTGTGCTGACCGTGTCCCGGCCGTCGGCCGCCTCCGGAGCTTCGCTCTAGCTCGATCCTCCGGCCTGGGCGGACCGATTCGCCCACCCACTTCTCCACCGGAGGTTTGCGTTGCTCGCTTCCCTGGGCTGGAACTCGCAGTTCGCGGCCAAGTTCAAACAGATCGCGCCGTCGCCCGGCGCCGTGCCCGGGCGCGTGCTTGCCGACTACGGCGCCGACTACCTCGTCCACGACGGCGAGTCCGTGCTCCGCGCCCTGGCTCGACACGTCGATCCCGCGGTCGGGGACTGGGTCGTGCTCGACGAGAGCGAGATCCGCGGCATCGTCGAGCGTCGCACCGTCTTCTCGCGCCGCGCGCCTGGCGTCGAGAATCGCCGCCAGGTCCTGGCCGCCAACGTCGACGTGGCGTTCGTCGTCGCCGCGGCCACCGACGTCAACGTCCGCCGCGTCGAGCGCTACCTGACCATCGCGTGGCAGAGCGGCGCCTCACCGGTGGTCGTCCTCACCAAGGCCGATGTGACCGGGTCGGCAGCCGCGATGCGGCTCGAGCTCGAGTCGGTTGCAGCCGGCACGCCGGTCATGGTGACCAGCGCTGTCACGGGTGAGGGCGTCGACGACATGGAGCGCGAGCTGCAGCCCAACCGCACCGGCGTCCTGCTCGGGCCGTCGGGCGTGGGCAAGTCGACGCTCATCAACGCCATCCTCGGGTCCGAGCTGATGCGCACACGCGAGATCCACGCGGGCTCGGGCGAGGGCCGGCACATGACGAGCCATCGCCAGCTCGTGCAGCTCCCTCGCGGCGGGATGATCATCGACACTCCCGGCCTGCGCGAGGCCCAGCTGTGGGAGGGCGAAGAGGCGCTCGGCGACGTCTTCGACGACGTCGAGCAGCTGGCGCGGCGATGCCGCTTCTCCGACTGCGCGCACGACACCGAGCCTGGCTGCGCCATCAAGGCCGCGATAGCGGACGGGAGCCTCGACCCCGGCCGCCTGCGGAGCTACCGCAAGCTGAGTCGAGAGCTGCGCGCCATCCGGGCCAAATCGGACGCTCGCCTCCGGATCGAGGACCGCAGGAAGTGGAAGAAGATGATCACGGCCGCGCGTGCTCGCGCACGGCCGTGAAGCCTTATCTACTCGCGGTGACGCAGACCGTCCCAGAACGGGATGTGACCCGTCTGGATCCAGTCGAGCACCTTGTCGGCCTGGGCCCGCGTGATGACCTTGTGGTCGACCAGGGCGTCGAGCCGCGGCTTGAGGTTGGCGATCAGCCTGGCGGTGAACTGCTCCTTGGTCAGTCCCTTGGCCTTCGCCAGGTCCGACACCTTCTGGCCCGCCTTCAGGTCCTTGACCAGCTCTTCCGGCTTGATGCCGAGCACGTCCGCCTCGGCCTCGATCACGGCGCGCCGGACCGCCCGCCGGTCAGTGTGCCTGTCGGCGGATGGCTGCTGGGTCCCGGCGGCGGTGGGCTTTGACGGGCTCGGGGTCGGTGTGGCGGCGCTGACCACGCCCGCGCTCAGGAGCGCGGCCACGCCGGCCGCGCCGATGGCTTTGACGGCGACTGCTGCAAACGGGCTCATTTTCGTTCTCACCTCAGACGAGATTTGTGAGGTGAGCCTGACGGGCAGCTGTCAAACGGCCGTAGCGGTCGAGTCAGTCTTTTGTAACGGTCTAGGCGGACTGCCCCCGAGTCCAGAAGCCCTCGGGATCGAAGCGCCGGATCGCGGCGAGCTCGGCCTCGGTGGGCGTGGGGGTCTCGCCGGCGCCCTCCGCGACCCGGAGCTCCCAGCCCGTGTGCTCACGCACCTCCTCGACGCTGTGACCGGGATGGACCGAAGCGAGGAAAGCCTCCCCCCCGTCCTCGGGGAAACGCAGGACCGCCAGCGTGGTGATGATCGCCACCGGCCCACCCCCGAGGAGCCCGCGCCCTCTCCTCCAGCCCGGCGTACCGTCGCCGTGTCCCGGCGAAGTGACGTAGGAGACTCGCTCCACCAGGCGCCGCCGCTCGTGGCTCATGAGGGTCACCCAGCGCCGGCTGAGGATGGCGATGTCCGCACCGCCGCCGCTTCCTGGCAGCTTCACCTGCGGACGCGCTGGGTCGCCGACGTAGCTCGTGTTGAGGTTGCCGAAGCGGTCGACCTCGGCGCCTCCGATGAAGCCGAGGTCGACATCGCCCCGAGCCATCAGGGCCATCGCGTTCGACATTCGGGTCGCCCACAATGCTCCGGCGACGTTCGGCGGGTCGCCCATGGTGCCGAGGAAGCCGGACGCCGGCTGGTCGCGCATCAGTCCCACCTCAAACAGTCCTCGCGCGGTCGGGGCGTGGGAGTTGCGCGCGACGGCGTAGGCGAGGATCGGCAGGCGCATGCCGACGAAGACCAGGTCGCCGTCGCGGATCTCGCGCGACGCGACCGCGACCATCATCTCCTGCGGTGTGTATCTATTCGACACCGAAGTCCGCCGGCGCCGAAGGCCGCGGTTGCTTGACGCGAAGAGCGTCGGCGTCGATGCGCTCCAGGTACGTCGTCCGGTCGGGCGTGGCCAGCACCCACTCGCGCAGCCAACCTTCGAAGCCTTCGACGGAGCGTGACCGCTGCGCGTAGTCGCGGTAGAACGCGTGGTCGCGCTTGAAGAATCCCTGCACCGGTGAGGGGTGGGCGCCACCCGGCTCGTGCACGACCGCGACTACCTTCGTCTCGGGAAACAGGATCCGGTTCGGATCGCTCAGCGTGACGCCGGCGTCCACCAGCTGCTCGCAGGTGACGATCACGCGCTCGGCCGCAAGCCCGGCCTCCTCGGTGATGCCGAGCGGCCCCCACAGGTGCGCGCGGCCGTGCTCGTCCGCGCGCTGGGCGTGGACGATCGCGACATCGGGCCGGACCGCGGAAACGTGGACCAGGCCGTCGGCCTCCGCGAGGTCCAGATTGGTGCGCACGATGTCGCTGCCGAGCAGCGTGCGCGTGGGCAGGCTGGGCACGTTCCAGGCCGCCGCCCACAGGGCAAGCGAGATCGAGAAGTTGGAGTGGTCGTGGACCTCGAGCGACCGCGGCACGCCGTGCTCGCACGCCCGGCGGTAGCAGTGGCCGAGCCCCTCCGAGACGTTGCCCAGCCACGCCGCCGTCACGCGGCGCACGCAGCCCGCCCCGATCAGCTGGTCGAACAGCGCGTCGGAGATCGGTCCGACGAGCTCGAGGTCGCGACGTCGCTGCCGGATGAGCTCATGTCCCGCCGCGAACGGGATCAGCGCCTCCAGCCCAGCTCCCATCGCGACCGTCGCTCCGTCGGGCACGAAGCGCGCGACCGCCTCGGCCATCGTCATGACCTTCGACGTTATTGCGCGATCGACTCCATGTAAGAACGGTAGTTCCGGTCGAGCTCAGCCATCGAGTCGCCGCCGAACTTCTCGAGGAAGGCGTCCGCGAGGGTCAGGGCGACCACCGCTTCGCCGATCACGCCCGCCGCCGGCACCACGCACACGTCGCTGCGCTCGTAGTGCGCCTCCGTCTTCTCCTTCGTCTTGAGGTCGATCGACTGCATTGGCTTTTTCATCGTCGAGATCGGCTTGATGGCGACGCGCAGGTCGATGGGTTCGCCGTTGGTCACACCGCCCGTCAGGCCGCCGGCGCGGTTCGTGCGGTGCGTGAAGCGCCCATTGTCGTAGTCGATCTCGTCGTGGAACTCGGAGCCCGGCCTCGCCACGCCCGCAAACCCCGCGCCGAACTCGACACCCTTGACCGCGTTGATCGACAGCACGGCCTGCGCGAGGCGGCCGTCGAGCTTGCGGTCCCAGTGCACGTAGCTGCCGAGCCCGGGAGGCAGGCCGCGCGCCACGACTCGGAAGGTGCCGCCCAGCGTATCCCCTCTCTCCGCCGCCTCGTCGATGGCCGCCACCATCCGCGCCGAGGCGTCGGGGTCGGGGCACCGCACGGGCGAGGCCTCGAGCTCATCGACCGAGATCGAGCCTGGGTCGGCGCCTTCGAAGCCGATGTCCACGCTGCCGATCGACTGCGTGAAGCTCAGGACCTCGACCCCGAACTCGCCGAGCAGCCGGCGCGCAATCCCTCCCGCCGCCACGCGGGTCGCCGTCTCGCGGGCCGACGAGCGCTCGAGCACGTTGCGGATGTCGGTGTGGCCGTACTTCAGCGCCCCCGCCAGGTCTGCGTGCCCAGGCCGCAGCCTGGTGACCGGCTTGGGCTCGAAGCCCTCTCTGGCGGGCGTCATCTGGGCAAGCCAGTTGACGTGGTCCTTGTTCTCCAGGACGAGCGTCACCGGGCTGCCGATCGTGAAGCCGCCGCGCACGCCGCTGACGATCCGGGCGACGTCGGTCTCGATCTTCTGCCGCCCGCCGCGTCCGTGACCGCCTTGCCTGCGGGCGAGATCGCGGCGAAGATCTTCCTCCGAGATCTCCAGGCCGGCCGGCAGCCCCTCGACGATCACCGTCAGCTGGGGTCCGTGCGATTCGCCGGAGGTCAACCACCGGAGCATGGAGGCGATCATAGCCAGAGCCCTCGAGGTAGCCCTGATCGACGTGGGCGGCACCCTGTGGCCCAATTCCTGGCCGATCCGGCAGACGGACGGCGAGGGCCGCCGGCGGCGGGTGGCCGCCGCCATGGAGGGCCATGACCCCGCCCTGGTCGACGCGCTGGTCGAAGACCTGCTCCGGAGCAGCAGGCCGCAAGACGAGGCCCGCACGGTGTCGACCGAGGCGCGCGTCGTGGTCGGCGCCGAGGAGCTGATCGCCGGCTGCCTGGAGCGGCACGGGCTCGCTCCCGATCCCCAGACCATCGGCCGGGTGCGCCGGGCCATGGCGATCCCCGTCGACCAGGACTTCCAGCCGCTGCCTGGGGCCAGGGAGCTGCTGGCGGTGATTCACGGCCTGGGCATGCGCAACGTCATCGCGAGCAACACGTACTGGCGCGACGCGGCCAGCTACTGGGACGACTTCCGCCTGCTCGGCATGGCCGAGCACATCGACCACATCGTCACCTCCGTCGACGCAGGCCACCTCAAGCCGAACCCGGCGGTGTTCGAGGTGGCGATGCGCTGGGCGCGAGTCGCGGCGGCGCGGTGCGTCGTCATCGGCAACAAGGAGGAGAACGACGTCGAGCCGGCGCTGCGGCTGGGCATGCGCGCCATCCTGGTCCACCCCGACGACCCCAGGCCCGCGTCCAGTCGCGCGGACGCCGTGGCCGCGGATCTCTGGGAGTGCGCGCGGGTGCTGAGGGATATGCTCGAACCGGGATGAAGAACGAGGTGCTGCGCGACGTCCAGCGCGTCGTCCTCACGCTCGACGTCAACGGCGAGGCGCGAGAGCTGCTCGTCCCTGTGCACAAGACCTTGCTCGAGGTGCTGCGAGAGGACATGCAGCTCACGGGCACGAAGCACGGCTGCGAGCTCGGTGAGTGCGGCACGTGCACGGTGCTCGTCGACGGCAGGCCGATGCTGAGCTGCCTTGCGCTCCCGGTGCAGCTTCGTGGGCGGGCGATAACGACCGTCGAAGGTCTCGCCGGCGGCTCCAACCTCCACCCGCTGCAGGCGGCGTTCGCGGAGCTGGGCGCGGCGCAGTGCGGCTACTGCACGCCGGGGATGCTGCTCGCGGCGAAGTCCCTGCTCGACGACAACGCGCGCCCCTCGCGCGAGGAGATCAAGGAGGCGCTGGCCGGCAACCTCTGCCGCTGCACGGGCTACGCCAAGATCCTCGAGGCCGTCGAGCTGGCGGCCGGCAGGATGACATGAAAGTCGTCGGCAGGCCGCTCCCGCGCGTCGACGGGGCCACCAAGGTCACCGGCCGCGCCGTCTACGCGGACGACATGCTTCCCGCGCGAACGCTGCACTGCAAGATCCTGCGCAGCCCGCATCCGCACGCGCGCATCGTGTCCATCGACACCTCCGCGGCGCGCCGCGTCCCCGGCGTTCTGGCGGTGATCACGGGCGCCGACCTGCCGATCAAGTTCGGCATCCTGCCGGTCACCCAGGACGAACGCGCGCTCGAGCACGAGAAGGCGCGATACGTCGGCGACCCGATCGCCGCGGTGGCCGCGACCGAGGAGGAGATCGCCGCGGCGGCGTGCGACGCGATCGTGGTCGAGTACGAGGTGCTCGAGCCGGTGATGTCGATCGAGGCCGCGCTGGACGCGCCGAAGGACGAGCGCATCCAGGAGTACGGCGGGCCGAACAACGTGCACAAGCTCGTCGCGTTGGAGTTCGGCGACGTCGACGGCGGGTTTGCGCGCGCCGAGCATGTGCGCGAGGACGTTTTCTTCTACCAGGGCAACACGCACCTGCCGATGGAGCAGCACAGCGCCGTCGCCACCTACGTCGACGGTCGCGTCACCCTGTGGTCGTCGACGCAGGTCGTGCACTACGTCCACCGCGCGCTGTCCAAGGTGCTGGAGCTGCCGATGCACCGCATTCGCGTCATCGGCGCCGCGCACGGCGGGGGGTTCGGCGGCAAGACCGACCCGTTCGCGCACGAGATCATCGTCGCCAAGCTCGCGATGCTCACCGGCCGGCCGGTGAAGTGCACGCTCACGCGTGAGGAGGTCTTCTACGCCCACCGCGGCCGGCACCCGGTGCTCATGTGGGTGCGCACGGGCGTGACCGGCGACGGCCGCATCACCGCGATGCATTTCCGCAGCGCGCTCGATGGCGGGGCGTACGGCTCCTACGGAGTGGCGTCCACGTTCTACACCGGCGCCCTGCAGACGGTGACGTACGACATTCCCGCCTACCGCTTCGAGGGCTGCCGCGTGTTCACGAACAAGCCGCCGTGCGGGCCCAAACGCGGACATGGAACGCCGCAGCCGCGCTTCGCACTAGAGCTCCACCTGGAGAAGATCGCGCGCGACCTCGACCTCGACCCCGTAGAGATGAAGCGGCGCAACTTCGTCAAGCCGGACACGCGGACGGTGAACTGGCTGCGCGTCACCTCGTGCGGGCTCGACGAGTGCGCGGACAAAGTCCTGGCCGCTTCCAGGTTCCGGGAGCGCAAACGCACGCCGGGCCACGGTATGGGCTTCGCCATCTCGACCTACCTGTCAGGGGCGGGGACGGCGATCTACTGGAACGACATGCCGCACTCCGAGGTGCAGATCAAGGTGGACCGCGGCGGCGTGACGGCGTACTGCGGCGCGATGGAGATCGGCCAGGGCTCGGACTCGGTGCTCGCGACCATCGTCGCCGAAGAGCTAGGCCTGCAGCCGTCGGACGTCCGCCTGGTGACCGCCGACACCGACACGACGCCGATCGACCTCGGCTCCTACTCCTCGCGCGTGACCTTCATGGCCGGCAACGCGGCGCTGGAGGCCGCGCGCAAGATGCGCGCGCTCCTGGTCGAGGCCGTGGAGGCGAGCGGCCGCAAGTATGAAGAGGTCGCCTTCGAGGAAGCGGCCGTGCTTGGCGAGGCGCGATTCGGGGCTCTCACGACGGCCGGCAGCTACACCCCGCCGAAGATCGCCGGTCCGTACAAAGGCTCGGGGGTCGGCCCCAGCCCCGCGTACAGCTTCTCGGCGTGCGTGGTCGACCTCGACGCCGACCCGCGCACGGGGCTCGTCAACGTCAACAAGGTCTGGATCGCCCATGACGTGGGCCGCGCCATCAACCCGCTGTCGGTCGAGGGCCAGGTCGAGGGCAGCGTGTACATGGGCCTCGGCGAGGCGCTCATGGAAGAGCAGGTCTTCCGCAAAGGCCTGCACAAGTGGCCTTCGATGCTCGAGTACAAGTCGCCGACCTTCCTCGACATGCCCGAGGTGGAGACGTTCATCGTCGAGACGAACGACCCGGAGGGGCCGTACGGCGCCAAGGAGGCGGGCCAGGGGCCGCTGCTGCCGGTGCCGCCCGCGGTGTGCGCGGCGGTGTTCGACGCGCTCGGCGTGTGGATCGACGAGATTCCCGTCACGCCGGAGAAGGTGGTCGAGGCGCTCCGCCGCAGGGAGAAGGGCGAACCGCCGCGTTACGGCCCGCCACGTTTCCCGTCGATCCCATATCCACCGGCCATCAAGGTCGAGCCACCGCCACGAGATGCTGCGGCTGCCGCGCGTTAGATACCTGCAGCCGAAGGCGGCTCGCGAGGCCGCGGCCATGGCGGCCGAGCACGGCGCGCGTGCGATGTTCGTCGCCGGCGGCACAGACCTCCTCCCCAAGCTCAAGCGCCGCCAGTTCGAGGTCGACACGCTGATCGGCCTCGATTTCCTGCCCCGCAGCGTGCGCAACGGGTCCGTGGATTGCGTGATCGACGCCGGCGTCACTCTCAGCGTGGCGTCGCGCGACCCGCACCTGAGAGATTCGTTCGCCGGTTACGCGGAGGCGGCCGGCCTCGTGTCCTCTCCACCGCTGCGCAACGCCGGCACGATCGGCGGCAACCTGTGCGTCGACACCCGCTGCAACTACTACGACATGACGCACGAGTGGCGCAAGGCCGCCGGGTTCTGTCTGAAGAAGGACGGGGACATCTGCCTCGTCGCGCCGAGCAGCCCGCGGTGCTGGGCGGTCTCGTCTTCGGATACGGCACCGATGGCCATCGCGCTCGAGGGCGTGGTCTCGCTCACCGGGCCTGACGGGGAGCGCGAGCTTCCGGTCGAGGCGCTGTACCGCGACGACGGCATCGACTACATGGCCAAGCAGCCGGCGGAGGTGGTGACGAGCCTGCGCCTGCGCGCGGCGCCGAACCTGCGCACCGCCTACGTCAAGCTCCGCCGGCGCGGGTCGATCGATTTCCCCATCGCCGGGGCCGCCGTGGCGGCCTGGCTGGACGGGGAGACGGTGACCAGATGCCGGGTCGCGCTCTCGGCGGTCGCCTCCCATCCCCTAGAGGCGCGGGCGGCGGGGGCGTTCCTGGCCGGCCGGAAGCTCGATCGAGAGACGGTTCGGGAGGCGGCCGAGCTGGCCGCCAAGCCGGCCAAACCTCTGGACAACGCCGATCTCGGCCACTTCTGGCGCAAGCGCATGGTCAGGGTCGTGGTCGAGGAGGCGCTCGGGCGTATCAGCGACCAGACGGGGGGGTTCGGCGGTTAAGCTTTCAGGTCGGTTCCCGTTGATTCATCATCCGTCATACATCCAGAAGGGCCAGGGAATGGTTGAGTACGCGCTCATCCTCGCCCTGATCGCGCTGATCGTGATCATCGCGTTGATCGCGACCGGCGGTCAGCTCATTAACGTCTACTCGAACATCACGGCCACGATGTGCAGCTACCACGTGGGGTGCTGAACCGACCGGGCACCCAGCGTGGCCAGGGGATGGTCGAATTCGCCCTGATCCTCGCCCTGATCGCCCTCGTCGTCATCGTCGCCCTGCTCCTGACGGGCGCCCAGGTGACGAACCTGTACTCGAACATCACGGCGACGATGTGCAACTACCACGTCGGCTGCTGATCCCGCGCCGACCCTCGATAGTCGCGACTAACCAGCAAATTGGGGCTCGAGACCCGGGGATAGTCGCGACTAACGAGGCATTTGCGGCTCGACAACCCCGGATAGTCGCGACTATCCGGTGACGGGAACTGCCGCCGCCGCCTGAGCGGCCCGGGCGGCATTCTGCCGGATCACCTCCAGGTTCTTCTGGGCCAGCGCCTCGGCCGGGAACAGCGACCCTGTCAGCCCGACGGCCTTGACCCCCAGGCGCAGGTAACCGTCGATCTCCTCGATGGCCACCCCGCCCGACACCCACAGCGGCACGCCGCCCATCGGCCCGCTCAGCGCCTCGATGTAGCGCGGCCCGCCGACCGGCGCGATCGGGAACACCTTGACCAGCGCCGCGCCCGCCAGCCGAGCCTGATAGATCTCCGTCGGCGTCAGCGCGCCCAGGACGCAGAGGATGTCGTGCTCGCGGCACGCCTGGCCAACCTCGGGAAGCAGAACCGGCGTGACCACGAACGAGGCGCCCGCCTCCTTGGCCTCCTTCACCGCACCCGGGTCCCAGATCGTGCCGACCCCGATCGGATAGCGATTGCCGGTGCTGGCGATCAAGCCCTTCACCAGCTCGAAGCACGAGGGCACGGTCTTCGTGATCTCTATCGTCCCGATGCCCGCCTCCAGGGCAGTCAGGCACGCCTGAAAGCCGACCTCGGCGTTCTCGGTCCGAAGCACGCCGCAGATCCGGGTGGGGAAGGCCTCGGGGATGCTCCGCACGCCGCTCGGAATTATCCCTTGCCCCCATTGGACTCATGGGCCTGGCTATGCTGGTACATACGTATGACAGGGGCCACCGCGACGGAGAGCACCCGGGACCAGATCATCCACGCGGCGGCCGACTCCCTTCTCGAGAACGGCTACTCCGGCACCAGCGTCCGCGCCATCGCGTCCAAGGCCGGCGTGGCCATCGGCAACCTCCAGTACTGGTTTCCGACCAAGTCCGAGCTCCTGGTCGAGGCCTGGCGCTACCTCACCGCCAAGTCCGTCGAGGAGCTGCGCCGGACCCTGAACCAACTGACCGACCCGCTCGAGGTCCTCGAGATCGGCGTCGAGTCGCTGTGGGACTCGCTGCGCCGCCTGGGCGACGTCCAGCTCGCCGCCTTCGACCTCCTCGTCCAGGCGCCGCGCACGGAGCGTCTGCGCGCCTACCTGCCCGAGCTCTTCACCCGCTACCGCGAGGTCATCCAGGAACAGCTCGACCGGCTGGAGGAGGACGGCCGGATCCGGCTGACCGTGCCCCGCGACGTGCTGGTGCCGCTCGTGTTGAACACCGTCCTCGGCTTTGGCCTCTACTACGTCGTCACCCGCGACGACGAGTCGTGCGTGCGCGCCCTCTCCGCCTTCCGCCAGCTGGCCGGCAGCGTGATCGAGCCCGCCGAATGAGCGTGGAAGTCGCCCTCGAGCCTGAGCTCGACCGCCTCGAGGCCCTGTGGTCGGACGGGCTGGCTGACGCATACCAGGCGTACCTGCCCGGCGTCGATCAGCCCAAGCTCGCCCTCGCCGCGGCGCTCATCGAGGTGGGGGTGCGCCTGCAGGGACTCGGCGGCCGCGCCGCGCCTCCGACCACGCTCCTGGTCGGAGACCTGTGCCTGGCCCGGGGCTCCCGGATCCTGGCCGACCACGCGCCGCTCGCGGTCCAGGTTGCCTTCGCGCGCGCCATCGAGTCGCTTTCGTCCGCCGCCGCGGCCGAGGAGCCCGCGCCGGCATCGACGCGCGAGCTGCTCCTGCAATCCCTCGGCGCCGCGAGGTGAGCCCCAACCGGCTCGAGTTCAGCACCACGTCCCCCACCCAGTTCGTCGACATCACCCCCCGCATCCAGGAGGCGATCAGCCGCTCCGGCCTTCGCGACGGCCGCGTCCACCTGCAGTCGCTGCACACCACGCTTGGACTAGCCGTCAACGAGAACGAGCCGCTGCTGCTGCGGGACTTCGAGGGCCTGCTCGAGCGCCTCGCACCCGCGCACGCCGGCTACGAGCACGATGATTTCGCACGCCGGTTCGAGATCCGGATCGACGAGCCGGTCAACGGCCATGCGCACTGCCGGCAGCTGCTGCTGAGCGCATTCGCGACGCTGCTCGTCGAAGACGGACAGCTCGTGCTCGGCCGCTGGCAGTCGGTGTTCGCGGTCGAGCTCGACGGTCCGCGCCAGCGCCAGGTCGCCATCCAGCTCGAGGGTGTGTTCGCCACGCACGTCCGGGAGCCGGCCGAGTCGCTCGTGGAGCTGGAGCTCGCCCGCCAGCTGCTCGTCGACCCCGAGCCGATCGCCTCGCCCATGCGCCGCCTGATCGAAGCCGGCGGCAAGCGCTTGCGGCCGCGACTCGTGCAGCTGACGTCGGCGATCGGGCCGCGCACCGACCCGCTGCGCGCCGCGGAGCTCGCGGCCGCGGTCGAGCTGCTGCACAACGCGACCCTCATCCACGACGACTACGTGGACGAGAGCACGCACCGTCGCGGCCGGCCGACAGTCGCGGCGGCCGAGGGCGCCGAGCGCGCGATCGCGGTCGGCGACTACTACTTCGCCAAGGCGACGCGCCTCATCGCCCAGATCGGCAACCCCGGCGTCACGTCGGCCGTGGCGGAAGCATTGGAGGCGATCTGCGCGTCGCAGATCGACGACGTCGCCTTGCGCGGAACGTATCCCGGCGACCGCGAGTCCTACCTGCGCGTCATCCGCGGCAAGACCGCCTCGCTGTTCGCGGCCGCGTGCGCGTCTGGCGCGCTGCTCTCCGAAGCGAACGCAGATGTCGTCGCCGCTCTGCGGCGCTACGGCGACCTGCTCGGGACCGCCTTCCAGATGGCCGACGACGTGATCGACTTCAGCCCCAGCTCAGGCAAGACGGTCGGTCTCGACATCCGCCAGCGCGTGCTCTCGCTGCCGCTGATCTACGCGGCCGAGGACCGCGTGGTGGGCCCGGAGGTGAGACGCTTGCTCGCCGGCACGCTCGGCGACCCGGAGGTGGGCCGCGTCACCGAGCTCGTCACGTCGACTGACGCGCTGCCCCGCGTGCGTCGCGAGGCGCAGGCACTGATCGACGAGGCGGTACGCGAGCTCGAGGCAGTCGAGCTCGACGGGCTGCGGCCGGTGCTGGTCAGCGTCGCGAAGTCAGCGGTCGACCGCAGCTCCTGACACGATTCCGACGGTACCCAGGGCAAGCTCGATGTAGCTCACGTCCGACCATCCCGCCTGGCCGGCGATGGCGACGAGCTCCTTGGGCGTCCGGTAGGAGTCGACGGTGTCGCTGAGGTACCGATACGCCGCCCGGTCCCCGGAGATCGCGCCGCCGACTGCAGGAAGCAGCGTCCGCAGGTAGACGCGGTAAGCGCCGCCGGCCAGGCCTCGCGGTGGGCGGACGAACTCGAGGACGACGGCCCGGCGCGCGACGCGAGTCATCTCGCGCAGGCCGCGCACCGGGTCGGCCAGGTTGCGGAGGCCGAACGCGATCGTGGCGGCGTCGAAGCTGGCGTCTTCGAAGGGCAGCGTCAGCGCGTCTCCCTCGATGAACTCGACGCCCGCTTGGTGCCGTCGCGCGACCTCCAGCATCTGCGCGCTGAAGTCGAGGCCGACCACCCGTCCGCCAGGCCGCGCAAGCTTGGCCAGCTCGGCCGTGAGCTTGCCCGAGCCGCACGCGACGTCGAGCGCGGAGCCACCTGGCATGAGGCCCGTCTCGCGCGCAGCCCGCCGGCGCCACCCTCCGTCGGTGCCGAAGGACAGGACGGTGTTGACCAGGTCGTAGCGGCGCACGATGCGGTCGAACATCGACCGCACCGCGGCGGGGTCGCGTTCGTTCAGGGAATCAGACCCGCTGCCAGATCGACGCGATGCCCTGGCCGACGCCGATGCACATCGTGGCCAGCCCGTACTCGACGTCGCGGTGCTCCATCTCGCGCACCAGGGTGGCCACCAGGCGGGCCCCGCTGCTCCCCAACGGATGGCCGAGCGCGATCGCCCCGCCGTTGACGTTCACCTTCTCCTCGTCCAACCCGAGCAGCCGGATGCACGCCAGCGACTGAGACGCGAAAGCCTCGTTGAGCTCGACCACTCCGATGTCGCCGGTCTCGAGCCCCGCCTTCTCCAGGGCCTTGAGCGACGAGGGCACCGGCCCCATTCCCATGTAGTCGGGGTGCACCCCCGCCGGAGCCGCCGCGACCAGGCGCGCCATCGGCTTCAGACCGCGCTCCATGGCCTTGGCGTCGGACATCAGGACCAGCGCGGTGGCGCCGTCGTTCAGCGGCGATGCGTTGCCCGCGGTCACCGATCCGTTCTCGGCGAAGGCGGGCTTCAGCTTGGCCAGCGCCTCGAGCGACGTATCCGGCCGCGGCCCCTCGTCGTCCTTGATGCCGTCGACCGCGACGATCTCCTCGGCGAGCCGTCCCGAGCGCTGCGCCGCGACGGCGCGCTGGTGGCTGCGCAGGGCGAACGCGTCCTGGTCCTCGCGCGAGACCTCGTACTTCTGGGCCACGCGTTCCGCCGTCTCCCCCATCTGCAGCGTCCCGTACATCGCGGCCATCTTGGGGTTGACGAGCCTCCAGCCGAGGGCGGTGTCGTAAAGGGTCTGCGGACCGCGCTGAAAGCCGCCGCCGGGCTTGGCCATCACCCAAGGCGCGCGGGTCATGCTCTCCACGCCGCCGGCGACGACGATATCCACCGCGCCGGCCTGGATCTCCCGCGCGGCGGTGATGGTGGCCTGCATGCCCGAGCCACACAGCCTGTTCACCGTCTGGCCGGGAACCTCGACCGGGAACCCTGCCAGGAGGAGCGCCATCCTCGCGACGTTGCGGTTGTCCTCGCCCGCCTGGTTGGCGCAGCCGAGGATCACGTCCTCGACCTCGTCCGGTTTCACGTGCGCGCGGTCGCAGGCCTGCCTGAGGACGATGGCGGCGAGGTCGTCGGGGCGGACGTCTTTGAGCTGTCCGCCGTAGCGACCCATCGGCGTCCGCGCCGTGGCGACGATGACCGCCTCAGGCACTACTTCTTTCTTCGCGACTCGAGGAACTTCTGCACGCCCTCGGCGAACTCGCTGCTGCCGGCCTGCGCCTCCTGGAGATAGGACTCGAACTCCATCGCCTCTTCGTACGTCGACGTAAGGGCGTGGTTGACCGCGCGCTTGGCCCCGGCGATCGCCTGGCGCGGCTGCGCCGCGAGCTGGTTGCCGAGGTCGCGCACCTCCTCCTCGAGGCGATCTGCGGGGACAAGACGATTGATGATGCCCAGGCGGTGGGCATCGGCCGCGGACAGCGGCCTGCCGCTGAAGAACATCTCGTAAGCGACGCCGGTGCCGGCGAGCCGCGGCAGCAGCCAGCTGACCCCGCCGTCCGGCGCAAGGCCGATGTTGACGAACGCCTCGAGGATGTATGCCTCGGGCGTGGCGATGCGGATGTCGCACGCGAGCGCGAAGCTCGCCCCGATCCCGACCGCCGGGCCGTTCATGGCCGCGATCACGGGCTTGGGCATCGTGCGCAGGCGCTGGAGCATCGGCATGTACTCGTTTCGCAGCACGTTGCCGACGTCCTCCGGCGTCCGCATGCCGCCACCAGACACCATCTCCGTGACATCGGCACCGGATGAAAAGGCGCGACCCGCGCCGGTCAACACCACGACGCGTACCGCGTCGTCGCGCTCGGCCTGCTTGATCGCGTCGCCCAGCTGCCGGCGCGTGAGCGCGCCGATGGCGTTCATCTTCTCGGGCCGGTTGAAGCGAATCCAGCCGATGCCGCCTTCTGTTTCGACGTCGATGTGCTGCTCGACCTCAGTCGCCATCTCGTTCATCGTCCTTTGAACACGCCCTTTCTTTTTTCCAGGAACGCGTGCATGCCTTCCTTCTGGTCCTCGGTCGCAAAGAGAAAGTAGAAGCTCTTGCGCTCGGTGGCCAGGCCCTCGGAGAGCGGCGAGTCGAACGCCTTGAGCACAGCCTCCTTCGCCAGGCGCGCGGCCAGCGGCGGCTTTTCCGCGATCTGGCGGGCGAAGCGCTTCGCCACCTCGATCGTCATCTCCGCGGGCACGACCTTGTTGACCAGGCCGAGCTCATGGGCTCGCTGGGCGGTCACCGGCGCGCCCGTGAGCATGGTCTCCATGGCTACGTACTTGCCCGCCGTCCGAGGCCAGCGCTGCGTGCCGCCGGCGCCCGGGATGATGCCGAGGTTGATCTCAGGCTGGCCGAAACGGGCGGTCTCGCCGGCCACGATCAGGTCGCACATCAAGGCGACCTCGCACCCCCCGCCGAGCGCGTAACCGTTGACGGCCGCGATCAGCGGCTTGCTGAATCCGGCGAGCGGCGCCCAGCGCCCCGTCTGGTCGCGCAGCAGCTGGTCCACCGGTCCGCGGTCGGCCATGTCGCCGATGTCGGCCCCCGCGGCGAACACCTTGGAGCCGCCCGTGAGGACCACCGCGCGCACGCTGCCGTCCGCGTCCAGCTCGCTCAAGGCGCCCGTCAGCTCGCGGATCAGGTCGGGGCTCAACGCGTTCAGAACCTTCGGCCGGTTGAGCGTCACGGTCGCGATCGGGGGCTCGACCTCGACCAGGATGTGCTCGTACCCCATCCGGCCTATCATCGGCTAAATGCCAAGGGCTTCGGCGATGGTGCCAGCGACGAGAGATTTGGGTATCCAGGCGGCCCGGATGCTAGGCGCCGTCGAGCACGCGAGGGAGCGCATCACGTAGATGCGTGACCGAGCGCGCACAGACGGCAACGACGCAGACGGGCTGCATGGGACCCAAAGATCCGTCGATGGTCACCAGCGACGAAGCCGTCGCCTTCTGGACTCATATGGCCGTGTCGCGGACGACCTTCGGATCTCGGTCACCGACCGGTGCAACTTCCGCTGCATCTACTGCATGCCCGCCGAGGGCCTGAAGTGGCTGAAGCGGGAGGACATCCTCCGCTACGAGGAGATCGTGCGCCTGGCGCGGATCTTCGTCGAGCGCTACGGCGTGCGCACGATCCGGATCACCGGCGGGGAGCCGCTGGTGCGGGTCAAGCTCGAGGAGCTCGTCGGGATGATCAACTCGATCGATCCGACGCTCGACATCACGATGACCACCAACGGCGTGCTGCTGCGGCAGAAGGCGCAGGCGCTGAAGGACGCAGGCCTTAAGCGCATCAACATCTCGCTCGACACGCTGCACATGGACCGGTTCCACGAGATGGCGCGCAGCGACGCGTTCGACCGCGTGATGGACGGCATCACCGCGGCGCGCGAGGCGGGCCTGTGGCCGATCAAGCTGAACATGGTCGTGATGAAGGGCCACAACGACGACGAGGTCGTCGACTTCGCGCGTCTGGCCCACAGCGAGGGTTATGAAGTCCGGTTCATCGAGTTCATGCCCCTCGACGGCGACAACATCTGGACCAACGAGCAGGTCGTCCCGAGCCGCCGGATTATGGAGCAGATCGAGGACCAGTTCCCGCTGGTGCCCTTCGACGAAAGTCGTCCCGGGCCCGCGACGCGCTACACGTTCGCCGACGGCGCGCCCGGCGGGATCGGCTTCATCTCCTCGGTGAGCCAGGCCTTCTGCACCGCGTGCAACCGCGTCCGCCTGACGGCGGAGGGTGGCCTGCGCACCTGCCTGTTCTCGCTGCAGGAGACGCCCCTGCGCGACCTGATGCGCTCGGGCGTCTCGGACGACCACCTCGGGTCGGTGATCGAGACCGCGATCTGGCGCAAAGAGGAAGGACACCTGATCAACAAGCCGGGTTTCATCAAGCCGGCGAAGTCGATGTCCCAGATCGGGGGCTGACCCGAACCCCGGATAGTCGCGACTAACGAGGGTTTTCGGTCTGGCCCGAGCGCGATAGTCGCGACTAACACGGGCATTCGGTCGCCAATACGCTCGATAGTCGCGACTAACCGGGGGTTGTCGCGGCCGATCGCCGAGTGGCCTCTAAGCTAGGCCCCGTGCTCAAGCCCGACGAGGCGCCGCGACCCTATACGGTCACCGAGGTCGCCAACGAGATCCGGCGGCAGCTCAGGCCGCTGACGGCCCTGCTGGTGAAAGGCGAGGTCAGCGGCATGAAGCGCGGCGCCACCGGCCACTACAACTTCTCGATCGGCGACGGCTACAGCAAGCTCGAGGCCGTGCTGTGGGCGGACGCATCGGCTCGCGTGACGACGCTGCCCGAGGACGGCCAGGTCTTCATCTTCCGTGGCAAGGTGGACTTCTTCGCCAAGAACGGGCGCGTGAGCTTCGTCGTCGACCAGGTCGAGTTCGACGACGTGGGCAAGCTGCGGGCGCGGCTCGAAGAGCTGAAGCGCCGCCTCGAGCTCGAGGGCGCCTTCGACCCCAAGCGCAAGCGCCACATCCCGTTCCTGCCGACCAGCGTCGCCCTGCTCACCTCGCCGACCGGGGCCGTGATCAACGACCTGCAGGAGACGATATGGGACCGCTACCCGAACATGGGCATCGTCGTCTACCCGGTGCAGGTGCAGGGAGGCGGCGCGCCGATGAGCGTCGCCCGCGCGCTCCGCCGCTGCAACGCCGAGAAGCTGGCCGACGTCATCGTCCTCGCGCGCGGTGGTGGCAGCTTCGAGGAGATGTACGCCTTCAACACCGAGCTGGTCGCGCGCGCCATCCTGGACTCGAGGCTGCCGGTCGTGACAGCGCTGGGCCACACGTCCGACCGCACGATCGCCGACCTGGTCGGCGACGCGGAGTGCCGCACCCCGACCGAGGCCGGCGCGCGGGTCGTGCCGAAGAAAGCAGACCTGCTGTTGCAGCTTCGCGAGAGGCGGCGCAGGCTCGACCGCGAGATCGGGCAGCGCATCGCCCGCGATGCGGAGAGGCTGGCCACCAAGCGCCAGCGCCTCGTGCAGCTCGTGCCGGCGCTGATCCGCTCCCGCGCGGAGCGGCTTACCCGCGCGGCGAGCGAGCTGGGCCGGCTGAGCCCCATCGCCCAGGTGACGCGACGAGAGGAGGGCATGCGCGAGCGGCGCCGCAGGCTCGAGAGCGCGGCGTCAACCCAGCTCGCGAGAAGCACGAACGCGCTTGCCGCGCGGCGCGCCGAGCAGAGGCTCGAGCGCGCCCTCGCCGAGAGATTCTCCGGCGCGACCCGCACCCTCGCCCACCGCCGCGAGCGGCTCATCGCCCTGAGCCCGGACGGGGTGCTGGCGCGTGGCTACAGCATCACCCAGGACGCGGAGACCGGCGCCGTCATCCGGTCGGCTTCCGCCACCTCCGCCTCCAGGCGCGTGCGCATCCGCCTCGGCCAGGGCCGCCTCGGAGCGCGCGTCGAGGAGGTCGAGCCATGAGTGAGGACCTCACCTACGAGCAGGCGCTGGACAAGCTGGACGAGCAGCTCAAGCTGCTCGAAGACGGCAACCTCTCACTCGAGGACGCGCTGAAGGCTGTGGACGCGTCCCGCGTCTATCTCAAGATCTGCAACGAGCGCCTCGAGGCCGCGCGCAAAAAGATCGACGTGAGGGCCGAGTCCGAGCCTAGCGAGTAGCCGGCTCCGGGTCGGTCTCGAGCTTCTCGTCCATCGCGCGCAGGCGCCGGCTCAGGTTCCTGATGAACTCCAGGAGCACTTCGGGGTGCTCGTGGACGATGGCCTGCAGCCGGTCACGCCGCAGTACGCGCACCGTCGTGTCGGTCACCGCCTGTGCGCTCGCCGACCGCGGCTCCTCGTCGAAGACTGACATCTCGCCGACAACGCCCCCAACTCCGTGGCGGGCGAGGGTGACCTCGCGGCCGGCGTGGTCGAGGTGGATGCGGATCTCGCCCTCGACCACCACGTAGAGCTCGCCGCCGACGTCGCCTCTCCGGAAGAGCGGCTCGCCCCTGGCGTAGTGCCTCGTGACCATCATCCTGTCGACGCTGGCAAGCTGCTCCAGCGTCAGCGTGTTGAAGAGCGGAACCTGCTTCAGCGCGATCAGCTCTTTCATGTGCTCATCCAGTCCGTGCGCCGCAGCGGCCGATGTGTCGCGGACCCACCTGTCGGAGTGCTTCGCCAGCGCTTCGAAGTCGGCCTGGGTCAGCGGCCGCGCGAGCAGGGGGTCGAACTCTTCCGGTTGGAGCAGGCGGGCCAACGGTCCGGCGAGCCAGCTCGGGCCGAAGTTTAACAACGTCTCCAGCGCCTCCACCCTCGCTTGCGCATGGACCGAGGCAAGGCCGCGCTCGACGGTCGCGAAGCCGCGTTTGCCGTGCAGCGCCCGCATGGCGGTGAGGCCCGACTCCGCCGCGCTGTGGACGTAATCGTCGAGCCCGATGCGCAGGAGCGCGTAGCCGGGGGATGCGTCCCCATCGGAACGCCGGAGCGTCGCTTGTACCCTGGCCGAGAGCCGGGCCACCTCCGCCGCCTGCGCCAGGTGCTCCTCGAGATGCTCACGCACTCGCCGATACAGGTCGGGGCGGCCGCTGCGCACGAGCGCATCGACGACCGCGACCGACGTCGCATCGTGGGCCGGCAGCAGCGGAAGCGTCAGCGTAAGCGCGTCCGGAGCCTGCACGGCCATCGCCTCCGCCGCGGCCAGGCGGACGTCGTGGTCCCGGCTGGACAGCCCGTGGGCGAGCGCTTCGGCGAAGACCTGGGCATGGTCGGCGGGAGGCGTCCACCGGATCGCCTGCCGCAGCGCCTCGCGCCGCACCTGGACTGCGCGGTCGCGCAGGCAGGCGATGAACGGCTCCGCGGCCCCGGGCACGTCGCCTTTCATGCGGGCGAAGCTGCGGATGGCCTCCAGGCGGACCCGCGACTCGCGGTCCCGCATGCCGGCCGCGATCGCGTCCCGGTCGCCGATGAACGCCGCCGCCCATACCGTGGCGGCGCGGTGCTCGGGGTCGCTCGCGGCCCGGAGCTCCTCCAGGACGGCGGCGGCGCCCGGCCAGGGTTGGCTCCCACCCATCCCGGCCACTGCCGCGGCCGCCCGCACCCAGGGATCGTCGCCGGCCGCGGCCTGCTCCAGCTGCGGCTCGGCGATCGCGTCCGCCGGCGCCATCTGGAGGGCGAGCCGGCGGACCACCGGATCGGACGACGCGAGCAGCTCGGGGAGCATCGCCGTGAACGCCTCGGGGGACAACCGGGCCAGCGCGGCGGCCGCGAACTCGCGCGCCCGGCGCTCCGAACCACGGATGAAGTCCTGCAGCTCCGCCACCTGCGCCGGCGTCGGCCGGCCGATGGCCTGCTGGTAGTCGGCGAGGCTCAGCGCGTGAGTGCGCAGCCGGGCGTAGATGGCGTCGAGGTAGAGGCTGCGCAGCCAGGCAGCGGCCGCCAGGAAGCCGATGCCCACGAGGATGCCGAGCATCGCGAGCACCTGCACGCTGGCGATGATCACCTGCTGCAGCAGCAGGAGCGCGGCTCCGCTGATGAGCGCTCCACCGGGAAGGACCAGGTTGTTGAGGAGCAGCTGGAGCTTCGGTGTGACCTGCGCCGGCAGCGCGCCGCCGAGCACGTTCTGGGCCGGATCGTCGAGTCCGGTCTGCAGGCCGTTGCGGACGATGAACAGGAAGAGCGAGGTGGCCAGGATCGGGTTGACAGTGACGAGCGTGAAGCCGATCACGGTGAAGATCGGCAGGGCCAGGATCGCGTTCTTCACACCGAGGCGGTTCAGCACCCACGGCGCCACGAAAAGACTGATCCCAAGCTGGACCACGTAGCTGAGGAGCCACGCGTTGCCGATCAGGATCGTCAGCTCCTGCAGGTTGTTCTGCGTGGCGGCGACCCAGATGACCGCGACCACGTAATCGCCGATCCGGCCCACGACCTGGAGCAGGAGGGCGAGCAGGACGACCGCGAGCACGAGCCGGCTGCCCGCGGCGTGTTCGAGCGCGCGGAGAATGGTCGCAAGCCGGCCCTGGCGCCCGAGCTCGACCTCGTGGCTCACCAGGAGCTGGTCCTCTTCGTCGATCAGCGCCGGGCGGAAGAGGGTGCGCTCGAGGCCGATCGACATGTACGCGCCCGCGAGCGCGCCGACGGCCCAGAAGATGATCAGGGGCTCGGTCGCGTACAGCGCCACCAGCGTGGTGGTGACGCCGGACAGGATGTAGCCCACGCTCGAGCCGGCGGCGATGACCGGGAAGATGCGCTTGCCCTCGAGCACATTGAAGTGCTGCGTGACGAAGCTCCAGAAGTGGAGCATCACCAGCTCGAACGCCACCGAGTAGACGACGTACGCGGCGAAGGCCACGGTCGAGTCCTCGTGGACCATGTAGGCGACGAAGACGCAGACCGCGGCCGCCGCATTGGCGACGAGGTTGATGCGAAAGGCGCGCCCGAGGCCGAACCGCCGGGTCAGCGCGCCCTGGAGCGCGTCCATGGGCCAGACCGCGAGGGCGAGGACGACGAAGAAGACCGGGTAGGCGTGCGGCCCCGCCTTGTTCAAGAACACCGATTGGGCGGCGCTGAAGGCCGTGTACATCGCCCAGCCGATGACGATGGCGAAGCCGGCGACCTGGAGCGTGCGCCGGAGCTCGGTGCGGCGGACGTGCAGGATCCGGGCGAGCAGAGGCGTCGCCACCTCGCGTTGGATTGGCGCGGCTCTAGGTCTGCTGGACGCTGGCGATCCTCTGCAGCGCGGCGATGCGCTCGGCGATCGGCGGGTGGGTGTCGAACAGGTGGCTGAAGAAGCTGCCGTGGTGCTCTTCGGGGTTGTCGATCATCATCGCCGCGACCGCGTGGTTGAAACGCTGGGGCGGCTTGTCGTTCTGGGCGATCTTTTCCAGCGCACTGATCAGCGCGGTGGGGTTGCGGGTGAGCTCGACCCCGCTCACGTCGGCGAGCGACTCGCGCTGGCGCGACAGCGCGAGCTGCATCAACGGGCCGACGATGAAAGCGATCAGCGTGAAGATCAGCCCGATCGCGATCACGACCAGGGCGACCTGTCCGCTGTTCCGCCCGCTGAAGCGCATGCGGCCGACGCTGTTCCAGAAGCCGCTGGCGATCAAGGCCGCCATCCCGATCATCGTCGTCACGACCAGCAAGAGGCGGACGTCGAAGTTCTTGACGTGGCTCATCTCGTGGGCAAGCACGGCCTCGAGCTCTTCGCGGTCCATCATCTGCAGGAGCCCGGTGGTGACCGTCACCGCCGCGTGGTTCGGATCCCGGCCGGTCGCGAAGGCGTTCGGGCTCGCGTCTTCGATGACGTAAACCTTGGGCAGCGGAAGCCCGTCGCCGATGGCCAGAGCCTGAACGATGTTGTGGAGCTGCTGGTACTGCCGCGGGTCGGCCTCGCGAGCGCCCATGGCGCTGAGCACGGTGGCGGAGCCGAGGTAGTAGGCGTAGAGGGCGGCCGCCACCCCTAGCAACCCGAGCACGATCGCTCCCACGATGGCGCCGCCCTGGCCCGAGGCGATCAGTCCGATGATCAGCCCCGCCGCGAGCCACACGGCCAGGAACCCGACGATGACGATGACGCTGTTGCGCTTGTTCCGCGCGATCTGGTGATACATCAGCTCACCTGGCGGCGGCCGCGACCGAGCGATGCCCCAACGCGCTCGGCGACGTAGCGGCCCCAGATCTGCGCCCAGACGAGGCCGTTGCTGAAGGCGGAAACGTCCTCGGAGTGGTGCTTGAAGTGGTAGGTCCACATCGCCCGGTGCCGCTCGTACGAGAGCTGACGCGCGCTGTCGCCGGAGGCCGGCTTGATGTTGTGCGCGGCGGTCGCCGACGGCAGGTAGAAGATCTTCCAGCCGCCAAGCTTCAGCCGGTAGCAGAGGTCGAGGTCTTCGCCGAACATGAAGTAGCGAGGATCGAAGAAGCCCACACGGTCGAGCGCCGAGCGGCGGAGCATCAGGCAGGCGGCCGTGCCCGCGTCCATCTCGTGCACGTCGTCCTCGGCGATGTGGCCCATGTTGTGGCGACCGAACCGCTTGCTCTTGGGGAAGAGCCTGCTCAGTCCGACCGTCTGATAGAAGAGCGTGCTCGGAACCGGAAAAGAGCGCCGCGCGTCCGGGTCGATCTTCCCGTCAGGCAGCAAGAGCCTCGGGCCCACGGCGCCGGCGTCGGGTCGCGTCAGGAGGAGATCGGCCAGGCGGCCCACGCACTGCGAGTCGAGGGTCACGTCGGGGCTGAGCAGGAGCACGAACCTCCCCTGGCACCGCTCGAGCCCGACGTTGGCGGCGCGGCCGTAGCCGAGGTTTTTCGACTGCACGAGCACGGTGGCCTGCGGAAACTCGTCGGCGACCGCGGCCGGGGAACCGTCGGAGGAATCGTTGTCGACCACGACCGCCTCGACCGGGACGTCGGCGCTCGCGAAGAACGTCTTCAGGCACCGCAGGAGCTCGTCCTTGGTGTTGCGGCTGACGACGAGGGCCGAGACGACCGGCTTTCCAGGTTCGGGCACGGGATAGGAATTATCCCGGACAGGCATCTACAATCCCCGGACGTGCAGCGACTGGGACCGGGCCAGCGGCTGGCCCAGCTGCTGCAAGACCGGCTTGTCCGGCAGAACTTCATCCTCTTCTTCGGCGGTCTCGTCGCGGGCATCGGGGGCTTCGTCTACCACGCCATCGCGGGTCGCGTCCTCGGCCCGGAGACCTACGGCCAGGTGGCCTTTCTCATCGCGGTCTACGCGGTCGGCACCGGGCCGGCGCTGATCCTCATCGTCGTCCTCGCGCGCTACACCGCGATGCTGGCGGTGCGCGGTGATCCGGGTGTCCGCTCGCTGCTCGCCCGCACGGTTCGCCTGATCGCGATCCCGTGCCTCTTCTTCATCCTGCTGACCGCGCTGTTCGCGCATTCGATCGCGCTCTACGCGCACGTCGGCTCGACGATCCCGATCCTGATCCTCGGATTCTCGATCGCGCTCATCTGGCAGGTGGCGATCCCGCGCGGCATCCTGCAAGGGCTGCAGCGCTTCACCGCGCTCTCGCTCAACCTTTCGCTCGAGCTGGCGGTCCGCACCGCGGTCGTCTTCTTCCTCCTGCGCGCGGGCTACGCGGTGTCGGGCGCGATGGCGGCCGTGTTCGTGGGCCTCGGGTTTGTCTTCTGCCTTGGGCTCTTCTCGCTGCGCGACCATTTCCGTGGCTTCGGGCAGCGCGTGCGCCTGCGCGTGATGGCGGGCTTCTCGCTGACCGCGACCGCGGGCATCATCGGCGTGCTCGTCCTCTACAACCAGGACGTGATCCTCGCCAAGCACTACCTCAACGACCATGACGCGGGGATCTACGGCGGCCTGAACAAGATCGGGACGATCCTCTACTTCCTGACCCTGAGCGTCAGCCAGGTGCTGTTTCCGCGTGTGGTGGAGGCAGTGGCGAAGGAGCAGCACCCGGGCCGCATCCTGCTGTCGTCCGCGGGCATCCTCAGCGCGCTGGGCGCGGGGGCGCTGCTGGTCTTCGCGGTCGTGCCTTCGCTCGTGGTCGGCGTCCTGTTCGGGCCGAGCTTCGACGACGCCATCCCGCTCGTCTTCCCGGTGGGCGTGATCGGGCTCGCGCTGGCGCTCGACAACCTGCTCATCCAGTTCTTCATGGCCGTGCACGACCGCGTCTTCGTGCCCATCCTGGCCGCGGGCGTGGTCGCGGAGGCAGGGCTGATCTTTCTCTTCCACGCGCGTGTCGGGCAGGTCGTGCTCGACGTCCTGGCGGCGCTGGTCGGGCTGCTCGTCCTGCTGTCGATCCGGTGCTACGTGCTCCTGCCCAGGCTGCGCCCGGAGAGCGTGGCCGAGCCGGAGCCGGCCGTCTGAGAGCGGTTACCCTCGGAACATGGCTGAAGTTCTTCTGTTCCACCACGCCCAGGGTTTGACCGCGGGAGTCCTCGAGTTCGCGGCGGAGCTGCGAGGCTCGGGCCACACCGTCCACACCCCCGACCTGTACGAGGGCGAGACGTTCTCCGAGCTCGACGACGGCGTCGCGCACATGAAGAAGCTCGGGTTCGGCACGCTCATCGAACGAGCCCAGGCCGCGGCGGGGGCGCTGCCGCCGGCGCTGGTTTACGCAGGCATGTCGATGGGTGTCGGTCCCGCCCAGATGCTGGCCCAGTCCCGCCCAGGGGCCAAAGGAGCGCTGCTCATGTTCGGCGCGCTTGCCGCCTCCGAGTTTGGAGGTAAGTGGCCCCAAGGCGCCGCGCTCCAGATCCACGCCATGAAGGACGACCCGTGGTTCAAGGACGACGTCGAGGCGGCGAGAGAGCTCGCGAAGCTGGCCGGCGGGCAGCTTTTCCTGTATCCGGGAGACAAGCACCTCTTCGCCGACAACAGCCTGCCCGACTTCGACGATGACGCGGCTACGCTGCTGAAGCAGCGGGCGCTGGAGTTTCTGGACGGGATCGGCTGAAAAAAATTCGAGTCCCGCCGGCCTGAGGCCAAACGGGACTCCGCCGGGCGCGCGCAGGGCGCCCTTCTCTGCAGAAAGTTTTGAGTCCCGCGCTCAAAAAACGCGGGACTCAAAGAGAAATGCTCGGCAACGACCTACTCTCCCGCCGGGTTACCCCGGCAGTACCATCGGCGCTGGAGGGCTTAACTTCCGTGTTCGGAAAGGGAACGGGTGTCTCCCCTCCGCCATGGTCACCGAACGCCGGAGATTATACCGGCGCTAGCGAGTTCGCCTCCGCCGCGCCCTTAGGCTCTTGATCTTGCGAGCCTCGGCCGGCGGGACGTAGTGCGAACGGCGTCGCATCTCGCGCACGAGACCTTGCTCCTGGACCTTGCGCCGGAACTCGCGCAGGGCCTGCTCGAACTCCTCGGGGTCCTTGACGACTATTCGCACAACCCGACAAGGATACAGGCCGAACTAAGCGGCCTGCTTTGTTAATCCCTCCGCCCGAGCGCGGCGCGCGCGTTTAGGGATTCACCCCTCCGAGGGTGACCGTGGCGCTGCGGCTTGTGCCGGCCTGCGTCGTCCACGACACCGAGACACGATCGCCGGGACGGTGCGACTTGATCGCAGTCCCAAGGGAGTCGGAGGACGTTACGGTCGTGCCGCCGATCTTCGTGATCACGGAGCCGGTGGTGAGGCCGGCCGACGCCGCGGGCGAGCCGCTCTGGACGCCGACCACGAGGGCGCCCGACCCCGTCGCGTCCTGCACTGACACCCCGAGGTAGCCGACCTGTCCGTACGTGAGGTCGGCCGCCTGCTCGTGGGCGCGGATGCGGTTGACCTCGCGCACGGCGGTGTTCGACGAAACGGAGTACCCGACGTCCGACGCGGCAGAGCGGAAGCCCTGTGCCTGGCCGGCGGTGATCATGCCCACCACCTGACCAGACGTGTTGACGAGCGCGCCGCCGGAGTCGCCCTCGTAGATCGGCGCGTCGCTCTGGATCATGCCGCTGAGAGTCTCCGCACTGCTGCGGCCCTCGCTCGCCGTGATCGTCTGGTTGAGCGCTGTGACGTTGCCCTCGGTCGCTTGCGGCACGCCGCCGCGGCCGAGCGCGTTGCCGACCGCCACCACGGAGTCGCCGACCTGCAGCGAGGACGAGTCCGCGAAGGTCACGGTGGGGAGGCTCGAGATGCTGGCGTCGATCTGGATCACCGCCACGTCCTGGGAGACGTTGACGCCGACGACGTGCGCCGAGTAACTGCGCGACCGGCCCGCGATGCTGACCGAGATGCTGCTCGATCCGGCGACCACGTGGTTGTTGGTCAGGATCTCGCCGGTGGAGCTCACGATCATGCCTGTGCCCGCGGCCTGGCCGTTGCCCAGGGTCGTGTTGATGTCGACGATCGCCGGCCGGACCTTGTTCGCGATCGCCTCAGTGCCGGCGTTGCCGTTGTTGGAGGTGTTGGGGCTCGGACTGACCTGCGTGATGGGCGACTCGGGCAGCGTGGACGGCGACGCCTGGGCGACAGGGTGGTTGCCGGTGACGACACGCGCCAGGCTCCACCCAATGCCCGCGCCGCCCGCCGCGGCCACGACCGCGATCAGGACGAGGAAGGCGGCGACGCGGTTCCAGATCGAGTCGCTCGGCGGGGTCGCGGGCGGAGGCGTCCACGCGCCAGGAGCATCAGGAGGCGGGTAGGTCGGCGCCGGCGGCAAGAGCGACGGCTCCTGCTGCGGCTGCGCCGGCTGCTCGGGACTCTCTTCGCTCATCGTGGGGCTACCTCCGGAAACTCGCTGAAGCTTCGATTTGCCTTCCAGGGTGCGCACGCAACCTGGGAGGCGTCTCGACGGTTCCTCAACGTTTCCTGAGAACCTACGTTAGAGAACGCGGGCCTCGGCCCAGCGTCCGAACTACTGGTGGACGCAGCCTCCCGGCGGCGGTAGGGTCACGGGCGGTGTGTGCGGCCCAGCCCCACGCGGTCCCACGGGCGTGGCCGGAGGCGCGTCGGTCGGGTTGCTGCCGCAGATCCGCGACGCGGTCAGCGGCGCCTGGTTGGCGGCGTGCGCGAGTCCGTCGCCGGCGTGGCCCTTGGCGGGCTTCGTGTCCGCGGCCACCGTGACCCCGACCGTGTCGATGGTGATGCTGAACGTGTGCTCCGCGGGCAGCGGCACCTGGATCGGGATCGCGACCACGGGAGCCGGCCCCTGCGTCGCCTCGGTGGGCGCCGGGGTGGTGGCCACAGACACTCCGACGGCGACCACGGTCACCGTGCCGGCCGCGGCCATCGCCAGGCCGCTCGGCCAACGGTTCGACCGCGCCGTGGCGATCCAGCGGCTGTAGGCCGCGAGGCCGACAAGGGCGAGCGCGGTGGCCCACGCCCCCGCGCGCCGGGCCGACTCCTCGAGTCGCGCCAGGGCGAGCGTCATTCGCCGCCCCACCGTGCGCACCGAGACCTGGAGCATGGCCGCGATCTCGCGGTTGGTGTGGCCGTGGACGTAGGCCAGGGAAAGGATCTGCCGATCCTGCTTCGGCAAGCGGGCGAGCTCGCTGTGCACGGTGTGGCGCTGCAGGGCCGAGACCAGGCCGCCCCACGCGCCCGAGTGCCCGTTCGTGACCTCGTCGTCCGCGGCAAGCAGGCGCCGGGCGTCGGCGTGACGTCCAAAGCGGCGCCGCGGGTCGACCGTGAACCTATGTGTTCCTTTCACCAACCATGCCCTCATCGTCCCCGCCTGCGATTCGAAGCTTTCCTCCTGGCCGTCTGGCCACTCCGAATCGATTCGGGCCCTCAAAGCCCACAAACGCTACTCCACCTGTGGAAAAAGTGTTGCGGCAACATTGAGTAAGTTGCGGAAAAACCAGGGATCAGCGCCCCAGAGCGGCCAGGAAGGCCCTCTCGCTGACGGCGTCGCCCAGGCCGAGGCGGCGGGCCAGGGACGTCACGTGCGGCGGCTCGATGCCCGCCTCCTCGACGAGGTCGCGGTCCGCGAACGCCGCTGCGGTCGGGCCCGCGTAGCGGACCGCGCCCTCCGACAGCACCACGGTGGACGAGCATGCCTCGCCGACAAAATCCATGTCGTGGGTCACCACGAGCACCGTCCTCCCCATGTCCGCGAGCTGGGCGACAAGGCTGCGCAGGCGCTCCCGGGACGGGTAGTCCTGGCCCAGGGTCGGCTCGTCGAGCACGACTACCTGCGGCTCGCCCGCAAGCGCCGAGGCGATGGCGACCCACTTCCGCTCCGAGAGGCCGAGGTCGTGCGGGTGGACCTCCTCCCGGCCCTTCAGACCGCATGCTTCCAGAGCCCACGCGACTCCACGCTCAACCTCGGCCACGGGCTTGCGGAGCACACGCGGGCCGAAGGACACCTCGGCCCTGACGGTGCGCTCGAAGAGCTGGTCGTCCGGGTTCTGGAAGCTGTAGCCGACGATCCGCGCCATCGCGGCCACGGTCGCCTTCGCCACGTCCTCGCCCTGGACGGTGACCGACCCGGCGCGTGGTCTCAGCAGCCCGATCAGGAGCTTGGTCAGCGTCGTCTTGCCGGCCCCGTTCTCACCCACCAGGGCGGTCACCCCGTCGCCCAGCGCCAGCGTGAGTCCGGGCTCGGGGTAGACGTCGACCCCGCCCGGGTAGGCGAATCTGACGTCCTCGAGACGGATCTCAGGCAATCGACTTCGCGAACGCGGTGGCGGCGTCGCCGACCCGCACGGGCCATGGCCTGGGCAGCGCGCCATCCCGGGCAAGCCGGGTGAACACCGGGATGCCCACCCTCTCCTGCACCGCCTCGCGGTTGAAAACCTCGTCGGGCGGCCCGTCGGCGATGACGCGGCCCGCCGCCATGGCGACGACCCGCGGGCACAGCTCGCAGAGCCTCTCCAGCCGGTGCTCGACCATCAGGATCGTGGTCCCTCGCTGGTGCAGCCCGGCAAGGACATCGAAGATGGCGGCGGCGCCGGCGGGGTCGAGCTGCGAGGTCGGCTCGTCAAGCAGCAGCACCGCCGGTCGCATGGCCAGCAGCCCGGCGAGCGCGAGCCGCTGCAGCTGTCCTCCGCTGAGGTCCATCGGGTGGCGCGCCGCCAGGTGGGCGATGCCGACGCGCTCCATCGCCTCGGCGACCCGCGCCTCGACCTCGGGCCTGGCCACGCCGTGACACTCGGGGCCGAAGGCCACCTCGTCGTCGACCCGCTCGCGGGCGCCGGAAACCTGCGTGAAGGGGTTCTGGAAGAGCAGCCCGACCTCGGCCGACCGCTCGATGACGCTGACCTGGCGCGAGTCCTTGCCCAGCACGGTGACACCGCCCTTGAGCCGGCCGCCGAAGAAGTGCGGAGCGAGCCCCATCGCGAGCAAGCACAGGGTCGACTTGCCCGCGTTGGTGGGCCCGGTGACGCCGACCCACTCACCCTCCGCGATCGTCAGCGAGATGTCGCTGACCGCCTCGCGCGGCGCTTCCTCATACGCGTAGCCGACGCGGTCGAAGACCAGCGCCGGTCGGGTCACCTCCACCCCGCCACCCGGGCCACGATGGCGCCTGGCACCGCGAGCGCCAGAGCCCAGCGCAGGGCACGCTGCAAGGTGCTGTCGAAGAACTCGTAGCGCGCGATCCGCTTGACCTTCAGCCCGAACCCACGCACCTCAAGCGCCATCGCACGCTCCTGAGTCGCGACCAGCGACGACAGCACGAGCGGCAGCATCAGGGGCAGGTACGCCCTCGCCCGTCTGGGCAGCGAGCCCTGCGTCTCCAGGCCGCGGGCGCGCTGCGCGTCCTGGATCCGGCCCGCCATCTCCAGCGTCTGGGGGATGATCTGTAGCGCCGACTGCACGACGTAGCCCATACGCGGCGATAGCCCGCGCTGCATCAGCGCCTCCGCGATGTCCGCGGGGCGGGTCGTGAAGCTGAATAGAAACGTTGCGCTGACCAGGCACGCGATGCGCAGAGCCGCGAGCGCCGCGAACGCAAGCCCCTCTCGGTAGTACACGATCGGGCCGAGCGCGAAGACGACGGTGCGGTTCAAGGGGTTGGCGAATCCCTGCACCGCGAGCAGCAGCAGCGTGATCGGAAGCAGGATCGCGAGCGCGACCGCGAAGAAGCGGCGCAGGACACCGGCGGCGGTGACCAGCGCGAGCAGGACGACGAGGATGCCGACCACCCACCAGAGCGAGGGCGCGATGAACGCGAGCGCGATCGCGCTCAGGGTGAGCACGCCCTTGGTCAGCGGGTGCGCACGGTGGAGAAGGCTCGTGCCCTCCGCGTAAAGGCTCAGGCCTCCCGCCACCGCGCGCGGGCGCTTACGAAGCCGGCGCCGGCTCCGGCTCTCCCGACGGCCGCCGCCAGACCGAGAAGAGGGCCCGATACCGGTTCGGCAGGCCGAAGTAGATGAGGACCGCGACCACGACGGTGATCAGCTTGTCGGGCAGGTCGCCGCTCAACTCGTCGAGGTAGGCCGCAAGCCACGTCGGCCAGCCGGCCTTGACGAGCGGCGCATAGACCACCGTGTCGCCAAACGCCACTCCGCTCTGGCCGCCGTACAGGTTGACGTTCAGCGGCGTCGAGCCGATCGAGGCCACCAGGACGATCAGGATGTAGAGCGCGATCCTTCCCGGCCACGTCTTGTGCCACCCGTAGTAGCCGCCGATGCCCGCGGCGATGCCGATCGCGAGCGAGATGATCGAGTAGGGCGCGGCGATCGGGTCGACTGTGCCGGAGCTGATGAAGTTAGTGATCAGCCCCGCGAGGCCGCCCACCCATGGGCCGGCCAGAAGGCCGCCGAGCACGGTCCCGATCGAGTCGAGGAACAGAGGCAGCTTCAGCGTGCTGGCGAGGGCGTGGCCCGCCCAGTCGATGGCGATGCAGACCGGGATCAGGACGATCGCAAGCGTGTTGAGCCGGTCCTTGGTGGACGAAGCGGTCACATTATTGCTCCGTGCCGTCGGTTGTGGTCGTGGGCAGCATCAACATGGACCTGGCCGTCCAGGTCGAGCAGCTTCCGCGACCCGGGGACACGGTGCTGGGCGAGCGGCTCCTCACCATTCCCGGCGGCAAGGGCGCGAACCAGGCGGTGGCGGCGGCGCGGCTGGGGGCGACCGCGCGCATGATCGGTCGCGTGGGCCGTGACGCGTTCGGCCACGACCTGGTCGCGGGCCTGCGCGAGGACGGAGTCGACGTGTCGGGGATCGGGTTCGACCCCGGCGAGCCCAGCGGCGTGGCGCTGATCGTGGTCGAGAAGGGCGGCCAGAACACGGTCACCGTGGCGCCTGGCGCAAACGCACGGCTGGGCGCGGACGAGGTGGCGCGGCTGCGGGCGGTGCTCCGACGCAGAGACGTCGTGGTCACGCAGCTCGAGATCCCGCTCGAGACGGTGCTGGCTGTGATCGCCTGCGCGCACGAGTTGGGAGCGCGCGTGGTGTTGAACGCGGCGCCGAGCGGGGCGCTCACGGGCCGTCCTTTGCCTGACTTGGACGTGCTCGTGGTCAACGAGCGCGAAGCCGACGACCTCGGCGGCCCGGCACGCCTGGGCGCAGCGAAGGCCCTCGTGGTGACGCTGGGCGCGGAGGGCTCGGTCCTCTACGAAGGCCACCGCGAGACTCGCGTCGACCCGCGCCGCGTCGAGGCCGTCGACGCGACCGCGGCGGGCGACGCATTCGTCGGTGCGCTGGCCCTGGCGCTGGCGCGAGGCGACAGCCTGGTCGACGCGGTGCGCCTGGGCAACGCCGCCGGTGCTGCCACAGCGACGAAGTTTGGCGCTCGCCCCTCCCTGCCGACGGCCGGCGACCTGAAGCGCCTCTTCGGAGTCACCGCTTGACCAGGCGGATCATCCTCGACTGCGACCCGGGCCACGACGACGCGATGGCGATCCTGCTCGCGCACGGCACGCCGGAGGTCTCGCTGGCGGCGATCACCACGGTGGCGGGGAACCATCCCCTCGCGCTGACGACGCTCAACGCCTTGCGCGTGTGCACGCTCGCGGGCATCCACGACGTGCCCGTGGCCGCGGGCTGCGCTGCGCCGCTGGTCCGGCCGCTCTTCACGGCCGAGGACATCCACGGCAAGGGCGGGCTCGAGGGCCACGAGTGGGGTGAGCCGTCGGTGCGCCCGGTGCCGGAGCACGCGGTCGACGTGATCGTCGACATCGTGATGTCAGCGCCAGGCGAGATCACTCTCGTGCCTATCGGGCCGCTGACGAACATCGCCATGGCCGTGCGGAAGGAGCCGCGGATCGCCGAGCGCGTGCGCGAGGTCGTGCTGATGGGCGGCTCGTTCACCGGCGGCAACGTGACGCCCGCCGCGGAGTTCAACGTCTACGTCGACCCGGAGGCCGCGGCGATCGTGTTCGGCGCGGGCTGGCCGCTGACCATGCTCGGGCTCGAGGTCACGCGCAAGGCCGCCGCGGACGAGGAGGTGTTCCGCCGCGTCTCCGCCCTCGACTCCCCAGTCGCGCGAGCGGTCGTGGGCATGCTGAGGTTCTATCAGCGGCAGCAGATGAGCGCGGTCGGGGTGAGCGCGCCGCCTGTGCACGACCCGTGCGCCATCGCGCAGGTGGCGCGACCCGAGCTGATCCCGTGCCGAGAGGCGCACGTCGAGATCGAGCTCGACGGCCGCCTGACGACGGGCATGACGGTGGTGGACTTCCGGCGCCGAGGTGGGGTTCAGCCCAACGCGACGGTGGGCGTCGACCTCGACCTGCCCGGCTTCTGGGACCTCTTCATCGGCGCCTTGAGATCCATCTCGGGAGTCGTGTAGCGGTGCGCAAGGTGGACGCTTTCGCGCACATCCTGCCGCGCGGCTACCTCGACAAGCTGGAGAGGCACCTCGGGACGTCGCTCGCCAGCGAGCAGCTGCGCCACTACCGCGAGGGCGTCTTCAGATTCAGCGACGCGCTGACCGACCTCGACGCTCGCTGGCGGGCGATCGAGCCGCTCAGCGATTACACGCAGGTGCTGGTGCTTGCCGTGCCTCCTATTGAGGAGGTCGGTGCGCCAGAGGTCGCGGCGGACTTCGCGCGGCTGGCCAACGACGAGATGGCGGAGCTTGTTGTCAAGCATCGCGACCGGTTCGTCGGGTTCGCGGCCGCACTGCCGCTCAACGACGTCGAGGCGTCCCTGCGCGAGATGGATCGCGCGTGCCGCGATCTGGGTGCGCTGGGAGTCCAGGTGTTCAGCAACGTGCAGGGCGTCCCGCTCGACGATCCTCGGTTCGAGCCGTTGTTCACGCAGGTCGAGGAGCTCGAGCGGACGGTATGGCTGCACCCCACGCGGAGCGCGACGTTCGCCGATTACCCGAGCGAGCGGAGGTCTGACTACGGGCTGTGGTGGTCGCTCGGATGGCCCTACGAGACAGCCGCGGCTCTCGCCCGCCTCGTCTACTCGGGCGTGGTCGAGCGGCATCCGCGCCTGCGGGTCATCGCGCACCACGGGGCCGGCATGGTCCCCCACTTCTCGGCGCGATTGGGCATGGGCCCGGGATTCCGCCAGGTGAAGGACGACCTGCCGCGTCCTCCCCTCGAGTACTTCAAGCGCTTCTACGCCGACACCGCCCTGTTCGGCGCGCCGCACGCCGTGCGGTGCGTCCTCGATTTCTTCGGGCCTGACCACGTGCTGTTCGGGACCGACATGCCGCTCGGCCCTCCCGACTCCCTCGAGGCGACGATCAAGGACGTCGACTCGTGTGACCTCGTCGAGAGCGACCGGGCGGCCGTCTACGCGGGAAACGCGATCAGGTTGTTGGGGATCAGCTTGGCTTAAGGCGCCGGGTCAAATGAACTCTGGACATGCCCTCAGATCACGCCTACCATCCGGCCAAACGACCCTGATCGCGACGATCGACGACATGCTCGAGGCCGCGCGGCGCAACCTGGTCCGGCTGACGCCTGAGCATGCCTTCGTGGAGCAAGTGGGAGGCGCCGTCCTGGTCGACACCAGGACGCTCGACCAACGGCGGCGCGGAGGGGAGGTTCCCAACGCGCTCGTCATCGACCGGAACGTGCTGGAGTGGCGGCTCGACCCTACCTCACCCGACCGCATCCCCCAGGCTACCGGCGACGCCGTCCGCGTGATCGTGTTGTGCGCGGAGGGCTACTCCTCGAGCCTGGCCGCGGCCTCGCTGCAGGGACTCGGTCTGGTCAACGCCACCGATGTGATCGGCGGCTTCAGCGCCTGGCACGCGGCCGGGCTGCCGGTCGTCTCCGGTCAGGATTGATCTAGCTGGAGCCCACGCCCGGATTCGAACCGGGGACCTTCTCCTTACCAAGGAG
>Ga0209376_1000750_pt1 | contig 34653 bp, 27 predicted proteins | sample GraSoiAngelo_134_FD_185891 | JGI IMG/M metagenome (GOLD analysis project Ga0209376, IMG submission 185891) | Grasslands soil microbial communities from the Angelo Coastal Reserve, California, USA - 14_0929_05_30cm (SPAdes) (version 2) | ecosystem: Environmental > Terrestrial > Soil > Grasslands ...
AGGGCGCAGATGATCATTCGTTGTTTCATTGAGGAAACGCGTTGCAGGTTTGGCCTGATCAGCGTCTAGGTTAAGCGTGAATTACGGAGGATTCCTCATCTCGCTGATCGCGTTGTTTGTTGCGAGCAACGCTCGTGCCGCCGCCCTCCCGGACGATTGCGCACAACTCATCGTCGCTCTCGCGCCGGACTGGAATTCCGTGCATGGCCGTTTGTATCTGCTGGAAAAGGCGGGAGGCAAGTGGCGAGCGCAGGCAGGGCCAGTGCCGGTGTTGTTTGGAAAAAAGGGTCTGGCTTGGGGAAGTGGGATCGCTGGCCAGGGCGAGTCGGGCTTGCGAAAACACGAGCGCGATGGTCGGGCGCCCGCCGGCATTTTTCGCATCGGAGAGGTCTTTACCTATGATGCCGCGTTGCCGCCGGGAGCCAATTATCCATTTCATCAGGTGACCGAAGCCGATGTCTGGAGCGACGATCCGCGTTCGCCCAATTATAACCGGCACGTGGTAATCGATCCGCGTAATCCGTCCGATAATTATAGCCACGAAAAAATGCGCGGCGGCGATTTCGCCTATCGCTGGCTGGTCGAGATTCGACATAATTCCGACCCGCCCGTGCCCGGTGATGGCAGTGCCATCTTCTTTCACATTCGCCGCGGAGTAAATCGCCCAACCACTGGTTGCACGACAATGGCGGAACCGGACCTGGTTCGGCTAGTCGCGTGGTTGCGCGAGGCCAAGCATCCTTGCTACGTGTTGCTCACCAAGGCGGACTATTCGGCGAGGTGGAAAAGCTGGAATTTACCTCTGCCGGAATTGGTTGGGTTGAAATGATTTTCGATCAGTGGCGCGTGCCAAGCTGTAGCTGCCGCCGTCGCCGACGGCAGAGCCTCTAATTTCTGCCGCTGAGACAGCGCCAGCTACAACGAATCGGCTGCTAAGACGAAATGGCGTTGAATAAACGCCAGCATTCGAGAAATCCTGGCGCAAAATCCTCGGGCTTATTTGCCACCCATCGCTCCACGATTTCGATCGGAAAGAACTCGACTGCGCTAATTTCTTCGCATGGAAAGGCAAATGGCCCATCGTGTTCTCCCCGATAGATCATAATGAATTCCTGACCGGTTTTTGCCGACGCCGGCAGCTTTCCAATGCAATCCAGACTCACGCTTGCTCCAAGTTCTTCCATGAGTTCGCGCCCGGCGGCCTCGTCATAGTCTTCGTTAGCTTCCACGTGACCCGCTGCGCTTGAATCCCAGAGCAGGGGATGCCGGTCTTTCCAGGGAGAACGCTTTTGCAAAAGTACCTCCCCGGCATGATTGAAAATGAGGATGTGGACAGCGCGATGACGGAAGTTATTCTCATGGACTTCCAAGCGACTGGCGGTGCCAATTTGCCGATCATTTTTGTCCACTACTGGAAAGCGCTCAGCTGACGCCTGTGACGCAATTTTTTCATCGCGCGGAGCGATGAGATTGGTCAGCGCGATCCATTGCTCAAACGACAGCTCTTCTGCGCGCGCCGTCAGTGGAACCGAAATTTTTTTGGAAATGCTTTCCCAGTTGTCAATCTGACCGGCGAGTAGTTTTCGCAATTGCTTTCGCCGCTGCGAAAACCCGTGCTTCACGATGTCGCCAAATACTTCGTAATCGAAAATTCCAATCCGTTTTTCGTCGCGCGGGGTAAACCGAACAATTGCCGAAGCGACTTCGGGCTGCGGAATAAAAACGGTGCGCGGGATTTTTCGCAGGTACTCGACGTGATGATGAAGTTGCAGCCGCACCGTGAGGGCGCCGTAATCGGCGTTTCCTGGTTTCGCCGAGAGGCGCCGCGCCATCTCTTCCTGTAACATAAACAATGCCAATGAGATACAATTCGGAAAATCCACGAAGCGGAAGAGCAGCTGGCTCGCAATGTAATACGGAAGGTTCCCGATCACTTTGACGTTGCGTTCGGCGAAAAGAATCCGCGTGTCGAAATCGAGCGCATCGCAATAGCGAAGTTCGAATCGCGGATGGTGAAATTTTTCGCGCAAAAAATTCGCCAGCCGCGCATCTTTTTCCAACGCCAGCAGACGCGCGCCGCGCTTCAGAATCTCACTGGTGAGGGCGCCAAGCCCGGGACCAATTTCCAGAACAAAATCTTCCGGGCTGATCTGGGCCTGCTGGACAATCCAGCGCGCCAGGTTTTGATCGTGCAGGAAATTCTGTCCCAGTTTTTTCGCCGGTCGCACGCCGGCGCTGTCGAGTGCTGCGCGAATCTGCGAAAGATTCATCCGCTGATCAGCCGGAAGGCAGGGAAACGCGCCTGCTGTTCACAAAAAGCTGTGAACAAAATGTGGAGCGGACCGCGGGTTTGTACACAAGTTATTCACCGCCTCGAATCCAACCCCCATGTCATAAATAGATGGAGAAGCGGGCTCCTGCGAGCCCGCGGTTGTCGTAAGCGTCGCAGGAACTCCGCCTCCATTGCCTAAAGCACGCGCCGCATACTAGCTTCTCGCGTCCCCGATCGTCATTTCATTTCAGCTGGAGCATGGCTGACTTCCGGCGTTTTCGTCCTTTCAAATAGGTGCGACGCGCCTCACCTAGCGTCACCCCCTCCAGGAAATAAGCGGATGCTGCATGCCCGATAGCGTAGGTGCCCGCGCCTGCCACCATGCCACAGACGACATTTCCCCAACCCGGAAAGAATTTCAGGAGCGCGCGAGCGCCCTCGCGCAGTAGCATTCCGGCCCCGACGTTGGCCCCGAGCGCGCCGACAAATTCCGTGGCGGCGCGCAGGCTCCGCTCGCGTCCGCTCAGATACATGATCCCGGAGACCATCACCAACTGCAAGGTGGTGAGAACGGGAAGGTCCGCCAGCGGAATTGGCTGCGCGCCGACTGCCGTGCAGATCGCGCTGGTCGATTTGATGAGAATGTTTGCGATTTCGCGTTGGGCGTCGCGGTCGCCCGATATGTGCACGATTTCGACCCGGCACTCGTTCGGTAACTTTTTCGCAAGAACGGAAACGAATTGATGTGACGCCGCCCGGTCGGCCAAGGCGTGTCCTGATTCGCCGGAAAATTCGAACCCGCCCCAGACGCGACCGTGCAATTGCGGCTGGATTTTTTCCGACCAATCCATCCTGGCCGGTTCCCCATTGTGGCGAGCGGTTGGAGTCGGTTCGAGGTGGATCGCTACAATGCCGGCGTCTTTGCGCACGGCATCATTCCAGTGCACACACTCGCTGCCATTTTCCGCGCTTCGTTTTACCTTGCTGCGGCCTTCGGAGGCGTCGCTCAAAATGATGATCGCGTCTGCTGACGCGCGTTCGAGTTCTCGGCGAATCGTTTTTTCCGCTTTGTCATCGGCGCCACGGGCATCGAGTACGGAAATGGCGCCTCGATCTTTGATCTCAATGTCTTGCCAGCGAAAGATCTCGAACACGACTTGGCTGGATTCTTCAACCGCGACTCCGTTAAAAAGAAGATTCACAACTTGCGGCATGGGCCAGCGCCCCGCTCCGGCGAGGAGGAGACGCGGCGGGCGTTGCTGCAAAAAAAGTTCCTTCAACGGCGTTAATTCGTGCAACACCGGTTTTTGGATCGCCGTTGGTAATTTTCCGAGCAACCCCTCAAGACGCTCGACGATGTGGAGCAATGCCGTCCGATTCACCTGCGGCAATGACCGGCGATTTGGGCGCGATTGCAAGGTGGCAAAAACGTTTTGTCGGGAGGCGCGCTGCGATTATAAGACGCTATGCAAATGAATTTTGAAGCCCTCTCGCGTGCGGCGACCGAAGCCCGCGGTCTTTGCATGGACGCAGTCCAGGCGTCGCAATCCGGTCATCTTGGTCTGCCGCTCGGTTGCGCAGAAATAGGCGCGGTCCTTTACGGTTACGCACTCAAACATAATCCCGAAAAGTCGCGCTGGATCGGGCGCGACTATTTCGTTCTCTCGGCCGGTCACGGGTCGATGTTTCTTTATGCGTGGCTACACATGAGCGGTTACGATTTGCCAATGTCGGAGATCAAACGGTTCCGGCAATTGCATTCCAGGACGCCGGGCCATCCGGAATTTGGAGACACGCCGGGCGTCGAATGCACGACGGGTCCACTCGGCCAAGGTGTCGGTAACGCGGTCGGCATCGCAGTCGCGTGCAAAATGGCGGTGGCGCGTTTCAACACCGCCGAGCACCGGATTTTCGACCAGCATGTGATTTGTCTGGCCGGTGACGGTTGCATGCAAGAAGGCGTGTCTTCGGAGGCAAGTGCCTTCACGGGACACTTCGGTCTCGATAATCTGATTCTGATTTACGACAGCAACGCGGTGACGCTCGACGCGCCGGCAACCGCAACCCAGAGCGAAGACACGGGCGCGCGTTTTAAGGCTTACGGCTTCGACGTTCAGGAAATCAACGGCGAAGACATGCAGGCGTTTCTCGACGCCCTCAACAATGCGAAAGAGAACAACAACGGCCGGCCGAAGTTCATCATCTCGCACAGCTTGATCGGGAAAGGAATTCCCGAAGTTGCGGGGACCTATAAAGCGCATGGAGAAGCCGGTGCGAAATTCGTCGACGCCGGCCGCAAAGGACTTGGCCTCCCGGACGAACATTATTTCGTTTCGAAGGAGACTTACGCCTACTTTGCCGAGCACAAGAAGAAGCTGCTCGCGGATTACGAGCGGTGGGAAAAAATTTACAACGAGTGGCGTAAAAAAAATCCTGAGCTGGCAAAAATACTCGACAACGGGATCGCGCGAAACGTGCCGGGCGATCTCTTAGCGAAAATTCCTGAATTTCCGAAGGATGCGAAGCTGGCAACCCGCAAAGCTGGCAGTGAAGCCTTGCAGCCGATTGCACAGGCGATGCCGCTGCTCATGAGCGGCAGCGCCGATCTTCACGGCTCGACCTTGAACTACATCAAGGGCGGCGAAGATTTCACACGCGACAATCCCAAAGGCCGCAACATCCGGTTCGGAATTCGCGAACACGGCATGTGCGCAATTCTAAACGGAATTTCTTATCACGGCTTATTTCGCGCCTCGGGTGCAACCTTTACCGTTTTCACGGATTATTGCCGCGCGTCGATTCGGTTAGCAGCACTGGCGAAACTGCCCAATACCTACATTTTCACGCACGACTCTATCGGAGTCGGCGAAGACGGCCCGACTCATCAACCGGTCGAGACGATCAGCTCCGTTCGGGTGATGCCGAACATCGATGTGATTCGCCCGGCCGATCCGGAGGAGACGGCCGGAGCATTTGTTGCCGCAATGGAACGAACTGACGGTCCCACACTAATTGCGCTGACTCGACAGGTCGTTCCGATTTTGAACGATATCGATGTTCAGGCGCGCCGCGAAGGTGTTCTGCGCGGTGGTTACATCGCAAAAAAGGAAAAAGGCAAACTCGATTTGATTATCATGTCGTGTGGAAGCGAATTGCAGCATGCTCTCGCCGCTGCCAAAGAACTCGGCGACGGCGTGCGCGTTGTTTCGATGCCGTGCTTCGAGCGCTTCAATCGGCAACCGGAAAAGTATCGCGACGAAGTTCTGCCCAAATCATGTCGCAAACGCATTTCGATTGAGGCTGGCGTTCCGGATACCTGGTATCAATATGTCGGTCTCGATGGAAAAGTAATCGGGCTGCACCGCTTCGGTCTGAGCGCGCCTGGCGCGGAAGTGATGAAGGAATTTGGAATCGACGCGCCGCATGTGATCGAGGCCGCGCGATCATTATCGTGATTCGCTAAATACGGATCAATTCCGATTTAACAATTTAACTTTTTAACGATTCAACGAATCTAAAACGCTTCCCCCGGTTCCCGGACGTTGCGCGCGCGATCTTCGAAACGGGTGAACTCCTTCAAAAAGGTCAGGGGAATTTCGCCAACCGGTCCGTTGCGTTGTTTGGCAATGATCAGTTCCGCTTCGCCTTCCTTCTCCGCGCGCGCCTCCTCATCTTCCTCATAAATCTCAGGCCGCACGAGCAAGCCCACCAAATCGGCGTCCTGCTCGATGGATCCAGACTCTCGCAGATCGCTTAGCCGCGGTTTCCCTCCGGAACGCGCTTCCGGCTGTCGATTTAATTGCGCGACGACAATTACGGGAATGTTGAGTTCCTTCGCCAGCGCCTTCAAGCCCGCGGAAATTTCGGAAATCTCGAGCTGCCGGTTTTCCTTGGCCCGACGCGTAGCCGATCGCAATAATTGCAAATAATCAATCAGAACCAACTCCACGTTTTGCTGCGCTTTCAGCCGGCGCGCCTTGGCCCGCAACTCCAGAATTTCAAGCGATGGACTGTCATCAATGAAAATTTTCGCGTCCGCCAGTTTTGAGGCAGCCGCAGTCAGGCTTGGAAAATCGCGTTCACCGAGAAAGCCATCGCGCACCCGCTGCAAGTTAACGCGGGCGCGAGAACAAAGCATGCGTTGGACAAGTTGCTGGCTGCTCATTTCCAGACTGAACACTGCGACCGGTTTCCTTTGATTTACAGCCACGTGTTCGGCCATGTTCATCGCGAGGGCGGTTTTGCCCATGCTCGGTCGTCCCGCAATGACAACCATCTCGGCCGGATGTAATCCGCTGGTAAGGCGATCCAGCTCAATGAATCCGGTCGATAGTCCTGTGATCCCACCACGTCGTTCGTAAAGTTTCTCGATGGATTCGAGCGCGCCCATCACCTGCTCTTTCATGGTCAGGAGCTGGCTCTTGAAACGGTCGTCGCCGACCTTAAAAATATTGTGTTCGACTTCGTCAAGCAGCGGCCCCACTTCGCCCTGTTCCTCGTAAGCGCGACGCACTCCTTCGGTGCAAGTGATGATGATCTGGCGGAGGACGTATTTGTCCCGAACGATCTCGAGGTAGTATTCAACATTCGCGGCCGTCGGGACAAAGGTGAACAGACTCGTCACGAACGAAGCGCCGCCGATTGTTTCGAGCACATTTTGGTCACGCAATGTTTGGGTGAAGGTAATGAGATCAATCGCCTGGCCCGCGCTCCATTGTTCGACCAGAACGCGAAAGACCGTTTGATGCGCCGGAACGTAAAAGTATTCCTCTTTGATTTTTTCGACGCATTCCGGGATGACGTCCTGCGGCGCGATCAACATCGAACCGAGCACGCCCTGCTCGGCTTCGAGGCTATGAGGCGGCGCGCGGTGAATATCCTGTGCCGAACCTGTTGGCGAGCCCTGAAAAACTCTTCCGCCACTCTGCTGCGCCAAGCCTCGGTCAGCGCCATTTCCCGCTGTCTTACGAGGCTTCTCAGGACCGCTTCCCTGAGAGCTCGGCATTTATTTGCGTCTTCGGAATAATCCTCGTTTCGGAGCAGGCTCGGCCGATTCGGCCGGTTCCACCGCTTTGGCATGCTCCTCATGCGCTGATTTTACTTCAAATTTGAAATTCACTGTCACGTCGTGGTGCAACTTGATCGCCACTTCGTGTTCACCGGTTGTCTTGATCGGATGTTCGAGATGAATCTTATGACGATCAATTTCATCTCCGATCTCATTCTTCAATCGCGTCACGATATCTTGCGCCGTGATCGAACCGAACGCTTTGCCAGTCTCGCCGGTTTCGAGTTTAAAGATCACGCGCAATTTATTGATTCGCCGGGCCAGTTCCTCCGCTTCATTCAACTCGCGGGCTTCACGCTCGGCCCGTTTCGTTTTTAAATTCTCCAGCTGACGCAGGCTCGCCGGCGTTACCTCATGCGCTTTGCCGCGCGGCAAAAGATAATTTCGAGCATAACCGCGACGCACTTTCACGATGTCCGCCTCCGCGCCGAGGCCCGGGACATTGTCTGTCAAAATGATTTCAGTAGAAGGCATCGGATGATCTCGTGAAATTTTTTCGGGCGCGGGGAGCAGGATTATAGAATCGGTAGAGTCAGTGTCAATTGATTCAGAAAATTTCTTGCACGTGCGAGACGTAATCGAGGACCCGCGTTCAACGTAATGCTCCGTGCGGTGTCATCCCGAATCCCGAATGCCATTCGGAACACAGACCTGGAGGTCTATGTTACGTTACTTGGCGAAAGTCCGATCCGGACGGCAATTAACAGGCTGGCAGTCTGCGTTCCCCCAAGGTTGCGATGGGGTACGTAGATTTCTACGTCAAATCATCCCCAGCTTCATCCGTCCCGCATCGCTAATCATGTTCTGGTTCCACGGCGGATCCCAGACGAGCTGGACATCGGCCTCATCGACGCCGTCGATCGTCAAGATTTTGCTCTGCGCGTCGTGCGCGATGGCGGGTCCCATGCCACAGCCCGGCGCGGTTAATGTCATCTTCACGTCGACGCGGGTGCCGCCATCTTCTTTCTTCGTAAGCTTGCAATCGTAAACCAATCCTAGATCGACAATGTTTACCGGAATTTCCGGGTCATAACATTGGCGCAACTGATTCCAAACATCTTCCTCGGAAACCTCGCCATCTTTCGCTCCATTCCCGGACGAGATAGGCTGCGATTCCCTCTTCTCCAATCCGAGAGCGTCTCCATCTTTTTCCGCGATGCGGGACAAACCGAAGTTCGTCGCGATAGTGTAACTACCGCCCAGTGATTGCGTGATCACGCCGGGGGTTCCCGCCGGAATCGTTATCTTCGTCCCCGCCGGGATTTGAATCGCTTCAATGTCGCGACTGGTGCTGAATTCGGTGTTCTCGTACATATTGGCCTGTAAATCTCCTATAATTGTGGTCGGCTTTGCCGCTGGCGCAAATTTTACCGCGATGCGTCGCAAATGAATCTGGGTAGCGCACGCGTCCCGCGTGTTGGTTTGGGCGTCTCGCCGAAACAATCTTTGCAGGAAAGTCCGCGATGACGAGACATCATCGCCAGCACGCGAGACGCGCGCGCTACCCGGGGGGAATCAGAGCCGCGCGGGATCTTCCAGCAATTCGATCACGCGCTTTAGCAATCGCCCGGCACCGCCGCCATCGAGACTGCGATGATCGAAGCTGAGCGTGATTTGCGCCTCCGTTATCGGAACGAAATCCGATTTCGATTCGTCCCAGCGTGGTGTTTTTTTGCCGGCACCGAGACCGAGAATCATGGTCTGATCGGGCAGGGGAATCGGCGTGCCCCATTCCACCCCGAAAGTGCCGAAGTTTGAAACCGCTGCGATTCCGCCGCTTTGCATTTCCGGGGAAATGCGACGAGCGCGCCCGAGGGAAACTAACTCTTCGTACTTTGTCGTCAGATCCGCTAGCGAAGTTTTGTCTGCGCCGCGAAGGATCGGCACGATGATTCCGTCCTGTGCTTCAATCGCGAGGCCGATGTCAATGGTATTCGATTGCAGGACGCGAGCGCCGATCAGTTTCGCGGCCGCGGCCGGATTTTCTGCAAGGGCAAGGGCGAGCGCGCGCAACGCATAAAGTGCCGGACCGGGCTTCGGATCGCGCTGTTTACGATCCGTTAGAACAGGATCGAGATTCACCGACGACCCAATCGTCGCCAGCGGCCGGGACCAGCTGCGACGCATCGCATCTGCGACTCCCGCCCTAATGGCCGAGGCATCGCTCGTTGTCTGCGATTCCATCTGGTGCAAATAATTTTCCAGATCTTTGATCGTGACGCGATTGCCGCTGCCTGTTCCTGCGATTCCAGCGAGATCCGCGTTCGTTAATTGCAACTCCGCCATTCGTACACGGACGCGCGGCGACAAAAATCCTGCCCCTTTTGCGGCAGCGGGAACCGGCAAGCCGTCGGTCGGAACTTTTACTCTGGCGCCGTTGCTTTTCGTTTTTTCGGCCTTTGCTGTTTCTTCGTTTCGCCCTGGAATTTCTTCGGTCATTTCGCGTTGCGCTTCGGGCGGCGGGGTTTGCTTGGCGAATCGCTCGGCGTCTTTTTCGCTCGCTTCGATGTAACCGAGCACGGCGCCGATCGGATAGGTTTCCTTGACCTGGGCATCGATTTTCGCGATCTCACCCGCACATGGTGTCGTGACACCCATCACTGCTTTATTAGTTTCGACTTCGATGATTTCCTGATCGGCTGCGACTTTTTCGCCCGGCTTCACGTTGATCGAGACAATCGTCGCCTCCGCGATCGATTCGCCGAGCTGTGGCATGATGATTGGAACTTGTGGCATAAATTTATTCGCGAAGTATTTTTCGCGCTTTCGCGGCAATCACTCTGCTGCTCGGTCGGTGCGTCGACCAAAGATTTGGATGGTAGGGAATGGGAGTATCCTTGGCGTTAACCCGTGCGGGCGCGGCATCGAGCAAATGGAAACCCTCCGTAGCCACGCGCGCAATGACTTCCGCGGTCACGCCGCCCCAGGGGAACGATTCGCCCACCGCCAAAAGCCGGCCGGTTCTGGCGACGGAGGCCAGCACCGCGGCGGTGTCCAGTGGTTTCACTGTCCGCAGATCGACCACTTCGATTTCGAATCCCTCTTTCGCAATCTCCTCGGCCGCGCTTAAAGATTCGTGTAACATCGCGCTGTAGCTAACGATTGTTAGATCGCGGCCGGTCCGCGCGATCCGAGCCTTTCCAACTGGCATTCTATCGTTCGGCAAACTGTCGGCCTTGAGATGGTAGTAAAGGTACTTGTGCTCGCAGTAAATCACCGGATCATCAATCGCGACTGCGTCGATCAGCATTGTATAAGCGTCTTCCACTGTTGCCGGCGTCATCACGATCAATCCCGGATAATGCGCGTAAAGGGATTCCATCGATTGCGAGTGAAACGGCCCGCTCCCCTTGGTGCCGCCCGAGGGCAACCGCACCGTAATTGGAATTGGAACATTGGTCCGCCAATAATGCGTGCCGGCGTTGTTGAGAATTTGATTCAGAGCGATGCTGGAAAAATCGGCGAACTGCATTTCCACAATTGGGCGCATACCTTCGAGCGCGGCGCCGATGGCCGTGCCGACCATGGCGTCTTCGCTAATTGGCGTGTTTAAGACGCGTCCCGGGAATTCTTTCGCCAATCCTTTGGTAGCCTTGAACGCGCCACCGAAGCTTCCGCCAACATCCTGTCCGTAAATGAAAACGCGTTTGTCGTCGCGCAAAAGTTTCGCCTGCGCTTCGCGGATGGCTTCGAGGTAAGTGATGCTCATGGCTTCGCCACGTTAAATCGTTGAAGCGTTGAAGCGTTGAACCGGCGAGCCGTTGTAACGTTGTAACGAGTTAACGAATCACATCTGTTTTTCATCGTCATTCAATCTCGTCCACCAAATCGCGAGTTGAGATCGCGCACCAATCCTCTTCCTCGCCGTTAGGAACGGGTTCTTTTTGCGCGGCGCTGAAGGCGTTTTCGACCTCCTCTGCCGCCTCTTCGCGCCAGCGTTGCAACGTTGCAGCGTCGGCTAATTCGCGCTCCTTGATAAATGCTTCCGTACGTTGCAGACAATCAATCGCGAATGGTTCTTTGCGAATGTCGTCGGTGACGTAGCTGAAGTCATCGTGTTCGCCATGACCGGCCAGCCTCAGGATGGATGCGACGACCAGCTGCGGTGGGCGACCGGCGCGGGCGCGTTTCACCGCCGTGCCGATCACGTCGAGGCATTGCGCCAGATCGGTTCCATCCAATTCATAACCTTCGAAGCCATAACCGCGGGCGCGATCGACTAGATTGGCGCAGGCGAACTCGCGATCGTTCGGAGTGGAATAGGCATAATGATTATTGGTCGCGACGACGACCAGTGGCACATGCTCGACCGCGGCGATGTTCATTCCCTCATGGGTGGCGCCGGTTTGCATTCCACCTTCCCCAATTGCCGTTAGCCCGATAAAATTTTTCTCGCCCCGGCCACGTTTTGCCATGAGCGAGCCGACCACCACGGAAACCATCGCGCCCAGGTGACTGATCATGGCCAGCTGGCCGTCGCGCGGGCTACCCCGGTGAATGTTGCCGTCGCGTCCTCGCATCGGTCCGGTTCGCGAACCAAGATATGTGCGCGCAACATCAACCAGCGGTTCGCCAAAGGCCGAGCGGCCGGCCTGGTCGCGAATGAGGGGCGCGAAGATGTCCCCTTTCTGCAAAAAAATTCCGCAAGCGACGCTGATTGCTTCCTGGCCTTTGCCGACGTAAACACCACCGGTGATCCGGCCACCGCGATACATGCTGGCGAGTTTCTCTTCGAATGTCCGCGTCAACAGCATCCAGCGAAACGCCTCGAGATATTTTTCGTGGACCGGCGCTCTCGGTTGGGATTTCTTCCTTGGGCGCGCCGTTTGCAGCATCGGACGATTGTAGCCAACATCAGGGCGGCTGCGCAAAAAATTTTCGTGGCCGGCTCATGGGACGGGGACCCCGAAGCTGATCTGGGGAGCGCAGGCCGCCAGCCTGCCGTCGCCGGCAGCGTGCCGGCGCAATGATTAGTCTAACCGACCTGGTTTCGGAAGCTTTTCGGCCAGCGGCACGGAACAAAGGCCTGCGGCCTGTGCGCCAAGCGGACATTCTGTCCGCTTTCGGATCTGCGGCAGCGGAGTGCAACTCCGCTGGGCGCACAGACCTAGTGGTCTATGTTCCGAACCTCGTGTATCGCGCAAATTTGATATGTGCGGCGCACGTTGCTTTGGGTAGCGCACGCGTCTCGCGTGTTGGCGATCGCCTCCTCGCGATCGCGGACTTTTCTCGAAAGATCGTTTCGGCGAGACGCCGAAAGTCCGAGCCGGACCGGCGGTACACGCGGGACGCGTGCGCTACCCGGAACTACCTTGCGGCGAGCGAACTGACGCGCGATGATTCCTCCGCCATCGAAAAATCTTGCTGCGTTGCGTCTTCCGTCAGCACGCTCGCTCCGTTCGCTTCCGCCTTTCGTGGCGGGGTCATCTTCATTCCTACCAGCTTGCTCACCCCGCGTTCTTCCATGGTCACGCCGTAAAGAATATCGGCCTTGGCAATGGTGCGCTTGTTATGGGTGATGATGATGAACTGGCTTTGCGAGACGAATCGCTCCAGCACTTTGATAAAGCGATTGATGTTGGATTCATCGAGCGGCGCATCCATTTCATCGAGCACACAAAACGGGCTCGGGCGCACCATGTAGATGGCAAACAAAAGCGCCACCGCCGTCATCGTCCGTTCGCCTCCGCTCAAAAGCGAGATGCTTTGCAACTGTTTGCCCGGCGGCTTGGCGATGATTTCGATTCCGCAATTCAGCGCGTCGTTCTCATCCATTAACTGCAGGTCGGCGCGGCCGCCGCCGAAAAGCTCGGCGAACATCTCTCGGAAATTCACTCGCACCTGCGCAAATGTTTCGGCGAAAAGTTCCTGCGTGGTGGAATTAATCCGAGCAATGACATCAAGCAGTTCGCGACGCGAATTCGTCAGATCGGTGTTCTGCGTTTCCAGAAAACGATAACGCTCTTCCAGCTCATCATATTCCTGGACCGCCTCAAGATTAATCGGGCCCATATTTTCCAGCTGGCGCGCGAGCTCGGCCATGAATTTCTCGATTTCTGGAGGGGCGAGCTCCGGCGAGCCCGCTATGGCCTCGATCCCCGGCGGCGTCGCAGGAGCTCCGCCCTCCATCTTTTCCTTCGCGCGCTTGAGCTGAGCATGAAGGACTTTTTCGTGCGCTTGCGTGTCGGGCTCGAACTGACGCAAATCAATCCGATAACGTTCCATCATATGTTCGGCCAAATGTTCGATCTGAAGTTGCAGTTGCGTTTGCCGCACGGAATGGGTCCCGCGTTTCTCTTGTAATTCGCTCAAGCGGTCACGCACGGCTCGTAGTCGGCTTTCATTGGAGTTGATCGTTTCCAACTGGCTAGTGCGCTCAGCCACCAATTTCCAAATCTCCGCTTCGCGCCGCGTGCATTCCTGTCTTTGCTGTTCGATCGCATTCCTCGCTGAGTCGTCTTCCGCTGCCTGCGTAACCAATCGGGCTTCGTAATTTTCAATGTCGGCCCGCCGCGTTGCCATCACGTCCGAAAGTTCAGTCTGGCGCGCCAGCATTGGTGCCCGCTGCGCTAGCAAATTCTGGTGTTTCTGCTCGTGGGTTGCGGCCGCGATGCGCAGCTCTGCCAACCGCACATTCGCCTCTTCTTCCTCGCGCAACGCCTCGTCCCGTTGCGTTTGAAGGAGGGCGGCCTCCTTTCGATCGCGAGCGATCTTTTCTTCAAGTTCCGCGCCTTGCACCTCGAGCTGCTGAATCTGTGCGTCTGCCGCTGCGATCTGGCGCTCGAGAGTCGAGCGCTCAAATTCGAGCGACTCCAGTTCGCGCTCTGCCGAGTGCTGTTCGCGTTCGAGTTGGGAAATTTTCGACGCCGATGCGGTTTGTGCGAGCTGTGCCTCCTGATATAAGGCGACGGCCTTTTCCAGTGCCCTCAGAATCGTGGCGATCTGCGATTCCAGCGCAACCCGCTGTTGCTCGACCATCGCCTGTTCGCGTTTCAACTGCCCGAGCTCGATCGCGATCGCATCGATCCGCGCCTTGCGCTCAAGTAACGAGTCCGTCCGCACTCTTCCATTGCCGCCGAAGAGAATTCCCTCATGCGAGATGTATTCGCCGCGTAAAGTGGCGGCCGCGAGCTCGGGATTCTTTACGATTGCGTTCAGTGCCTCCTCCAAATTTTCAAACAACGCGACGTTATGGAGCAAACCCTTCACCAAAGCCTCGAGTGGAGCGGGGGTTCGCACCTTATCAGCTGCCCAGCCGATCGCACTTTGCGGCAAATCATTAGAAGCCGGCCGATCGCGATGTGCGATTCGCTCGAGAACAAGTGCGGCCTGACCCAACTGTTGTTGATTCAAATGGGAAATGATTTCTGCCGCACGGGCACGATCGCGCAAAATAAGCGCATGAAGATTGCGGCCCAATGCCGCTTCGATTGCGGGGACAAATTCATGCGAAACATCGAGCTGGGCCGCCAGCGCACCAGCAAATTCAAACTCTTTACTCTTTAATAATGCTTGCGAGCCTTGCGCCAGTCCTTCGCCTTCTTCGTTGAGCTGACACAAAACTTCGTGACGCGATTCTTTCTCGGCGATGGTCCGATCGATTGCGGACAATTTTTTCTCGACTTCGGCCAGTGCCCTTTGGTTCTGGCGCAGGGTTTCCTCCTGCGAGCGGACACTCGCAGAAAGTTGCTCAACCGTTTGCCGCTCCGCTTCGGTTGCAGCACGTGCCTCTGTCATTTTGACATGTAATTGCTTGTGGCCGGCGCCAGCGGACGCGATTCTGGCGCGCCGCGTGTCCGCATCCCGATTGGTCGCATCACGCCGTTCGCGCAATTCGCGCAAATCTTCCGCAATCGCGGATAACCGCAGTTCATCTCTCGACAAACTCATTTGCACATCGCGAAGTTTCTGATCGCAGGCCCGAAAACCTTCGCGGCGCTTGCTGGCGTCCTCAGTCAGGTGCTCGAGTTCTTGGTTCTTTTGCTCGAGCAATCGTGTGGTCTCTTCCACCAGCACATTGGCCGATTCGATTTCCGCGTTCTGTTCGCGCAATTTCGTTTCCGCCGATTCGATCTCGCGCTGGCTGCGTTCGATCCATTGCCGCAACTCCGCGCCATGTTTTTCGTTGAACTCGATTCGGTGACGATGCGATGCGATCTCATTTTCGAGCTGCTGCACCTTGGCCCGCGCGTCAGTGATCTTTTCGTCTGCGGCGTCGAGTTCGCGGCGCGCCGCCGCCAGCTTCGCTTCGCCCTCGTTAATCTCGTTGCGTGTTGCCTGTTCCGTGTCCGATACGCGCGCGATCTCGGCGGTGCATTCGTTGAGTTCCTGCTCGAGGCTCTGCAATTTGCGATGTGAAAAATGAGTGTCGAGCACTTGCAGGTCCGCATGCAGCGCCTGATATCGCCGCGCCTTGCCCGCCTGTCGTTGCAGCGACCCAATCTGCCGCTTCACTTCCTTAATGATGTCGCCGATGCGCAACAGATTCGCTTCTGTCGCTTCCAGTTTGCGGAGCGCTTCTTTTTTTTGCGTTTTGTATTTAGTGATTCCGGCCGCTTCCTCAAAAACGCTGCGCCGATCTTCCGGACGCGAACTCAGGATCAGGTCGATCTTGCCTTGCTCCATGATGGAGTAAGCGGCGCGACCCACTCCAGTGTCGGCGAACAAACTGTGGATGTCCTTCAAGCGGCAACCGGTTTTGTTCAGGAAATATTCGGAATTGCCATCACGGTAAATGCGTCGCGTTACCCGCACCTCATGCCAGGCGACCCCGAGCTCCTCCGAGCACTCGGTGAAATTCAGCGAAACTTCGGCGAAACCGAGCGGCTTGCGGGACTCGGCGCCGTTGAAAATGACATCAGCCATCTCGCCGCCGCGGAGCGATTTGGCAGATTGTTCACCCAAAACCCAGCGGACGGCGTCGCAGACGTTGGACTTCCCGCAGCCATTGGGACCAACAATGGCGGTCACGCCTTCGTGGAAATTAAAGATTGTTTTGTCGGCGAAAGACTTAAAGCCGAAGAGCTCGAGCGATTGAAGATGCATTGAAAAGGCCGGGCGCGCCCAAGGCGCCTTGTTGTGGTGAATATAATCGCAAGGATGGGCCCGCAAGGCAAATCTATACAATTCGGCGTGGGCGGCGCCTGCTCCACTACCATATTTGGGGGTGAAGGTGAGATAGCAGCACCCTGGTTGCCGAAGCGGCAGCCTTCTGCCGCTTTCCTTCACCAGCCTGCCAACCGAAAAAGGGATTTACGATCATCGCCACGGGCACCGCGTTGCCCCAAACTCCGGGGAGCACATGCGCCTCGCGTGTTGGTTTTGGTGTCTCGCCAAAACAATCTTTGCTTCCGCTCCGGGGAGCGTGGGCTGCTAGCCCGCAGTTGCTGGCAGCCTGCCGACAACATCCGACCCGCATGTATCAAGTTATGTTTCCCAGATAGTCTCGGCAAGCTGCCGAGACTTGCAGGCTGGCAGCCTGCGCTCCCCAGAGACTCACCCGTGCTTACGCTTTGTGTGGGCTTGAACGAAATTTCTCGCGCAAGAAATACAAGATCGACGCAATTGCGAGCACGATTCCATTGACTGCAAATTCAAACAGCGTCGCATGAGCGAGAATCCAGATGATGGCGAGAATGGCGAGCGCGGGGACGATTTTCATCCCGGGAAAATTGAAAGGTTGACCGTCGGTCCGCACGTCGCGCTGCACCAAAAACCAGCAGGCGGCGCAGCAGAGCAAATACATCAGGAGGACGGCGACGTTGGAAAGGACCGCTAGTTTTTCGAACGTGCCGGTGACGGACAAGGCAAAGGCGAGGACGGCATATGTCATGATGGCGACGTCAGGCGAGCGATACCGCGGATGCACGTGCGCGAACCACGCCGGCAACGCGCCGTCGCGGCCGAAGGCAAAGATCATGCGCGGCGAACTTAGAATGTCGCTGGTGACAAATCCGAATGCGGAGATGGTCGCGCCCGCGAGAAGAATGGTGCGGCCGATGTTGCCGAGAAATAGCGCGGCTGCTTCAGCGAGCGGCGCGTCTTTGTGATTGGCAAGATCGACACCGAGCGTTCCTTGCGCCACGAGCTGGATGAGAATGTAAATGATGGTGGTAATGACGAGCGCGAGATACGCAGCGCGCGGAACGGTGCGCGACGGATTTTTCACTTCGCCGCTCGGGATCAACGCCACTTCGATTCCAACGAAAGCGAAGATCAACAGGATGACACTATCGCCTAACGCCTTGCTGCCCGGCAACGCGATCCAAGTCAAATTCGCCGGGTGAATGAAAAAGATTCCGGCGCAAACGAACAGAAGTAACGGGAGAAGTTTCGCAATCGTGATCGTCGTGACTGCGGCCGCGCCTTCGCGTACACCGCGAATGTTGATGAACACGAGCACGCCGTAGACCGCAAGCATCACAACGATGCGCATCACTGGTCCGCCGAGAAATGGAATGACCAGTGCGATTGAATTCGCGAGCACATTCACCACGCCCGCAACCGCGCCAAGCGCGGTCAGAAAGTAAAGCATGCCTGCGAGAAACCCGACGTATTTGCCGAACGCGACCTCGACATACGCGTAGAGTCCGCCCGTGAGCGAGACACGGCTACCCGCGATGGCGAAACAGGTGACGAACAAAACCATCGCGATTGCGCAGCAAATAAATGCTAGCGGCGCAGCCGGCCCGAGTCCTGCCGCGACCGTCGCGGGAATCACGAAAATTCCTGCGCCGATGGTCGAGCTGACAATGTTGGCAGTGAGCGCGGGAATTCCGATGCCACGGACAAGTTGATCATCGACCTGTTCCGCTTGTTGGATCGACACTGTCTCATCAGCCATGCCGCGGATGGTGCGTCATTTAAGCGCGCGAGACAAGGCTCGCGCTCAGGTGCATAGGCTTCCAGATCGGCGGGCAAGATGCCCACCGGCCTCACAGCCAGGATGGCCGCGCTCCAATTCAGCCGCTGATCTCGGATTGCACTTTCTCCAACGCGGCTTGCGCGGCGTGAAGTTCTGAAGTGCGCGCATGCACTGCGTCTTCGAGAGCGGCGCGCCGGTTATCGAGCAACTGATGAATACGGCGGGTCTCGAGCAGATTCTGAATGCGCAGGAGCACTTCGATGTGATCCAAAGGTTTGTTCAGAAAATCGGTTGCACCACAATGCAGGGCCCGGCGTTTGGTTTCCTCGTTGACGTCGGCCGTGAGGACAATAATTGGCAAGTAAACCTCGCTCCGATCGGCACGCAAGGATTCGAGAACCGCGAATCCATCAAGATGTGGCATGAACAAATCGAGCAGAATCAAGTCCGGGTCGAACTCGTCGCAAAGTTCGAGGACCCGGCGGGAATCAGTCGTTGACTTAAGTTGGGTGTAACCTTGCTCCCCCAGCATGTCTTCCAGGAGGGCAACGTTGGCGGGCTCGTCGTCAACGATGAGGATCTTCATTTTCGCGTAGGCGGTGAGCTCGCTTTTCCAGTTGGCAGTGTCCATGTGCGACGAGTCAGCTTTCTTTCTAACTTGGTTCGCTTTTCACAGCGTCTGTTCCTTTGGTTAACTGATCGCGCTCCACCGATTCTTTTTCAACTGCGAGAATGACGCTAAAAGGCGAGGCCGCGCCATTCAATTACTCGGTTTCCTTCATATTTTCCTGGCTGTTACATTCTCTTTTCCATTCGCTTTTTGAATCAGCGTCTTTGAATCGGTCGATGGCCAAGCCGATTCCTCGATCACTCGGGAAAATTTTGTGACGTCGAGTGGTTTGGTCAGGTAATCGCGGGCGCCGGCAGTCATGAACTGTTGAACCTGTCGCGCGGTCGCATCGGCACTAATGACAATGACCGGGATGTTTCGTGTTGTTTCCTCACCCCGCAATTGCGAAAAGACCTCCCATCCGTTCAAGTCGGGCAGATGGATATCGAGTAAGATGAGATCGGGTGAATGTTTGCGCGCTAAGTCGAGGCCAAGCCGGCCCTGCATCGCGCTCAGCAGTTCGACCTGCGGTTGCTGGCGAAGAATTTCCTGGACGAGATTGAGATTGGAAAGGTTGTCCTCAATATAAAGGATGGTGCGCTTGCCGGCAGCGGGGTCCCGGGCCGGCAGGGGTTCATCCTCATTGTCTTCCGGCTGCGTGATTGCTGGCGGCTCGGCCCGGGGAAGATCAACCCAAAAAGTGCTGCCGCGTCCAATCGCGCTGCTGGCCCCGATACCGCCCCCCATGGCATGCATGATACGGGCAGAGAGAGCAAGGCCGAGGCCAGTTCCCTCCACTGCCGACTGCTCCGCCCCCAGGCGATCAAACGGCGTAAACAGTCGCGACAATTTTTCACTGGCAATGCCCGCACCCATGTCGCTAATCACGATCCGCATGGTGCCTTCGCCGGCGGATCGATACGAGATTGAAACTTTGCTCTTCTTTGGACTGTACTTTACGGCGTTCGAGAACAGGTTAAGCAAGACCTGCTTGAAACGCTGAAGGTCGGCCAAAACATGGACCGGCGGATCGATACGGACGGGGGCGCTAAACTCAATCCCGCGCTCGGCCGCGAGTGGCCGCATTATATCAAGCGCTTCATCCAAAACGTCAGCGAGATTAACCGGCTCCAAGGACAACTGCATCGCGCCAGCTTCGATCCGGCTGATATCCAGGATTTCGTTGATCAAGTTAAGGAGATGACGACCGGCACCAGTGATATGGCCGGCACGGATGCGAAGGGCCCCGGCTGGACTCTGTTTTTCAATGAGCTGGCCAAATCCAAGAATTGCGTTTAGCGGCGTGCGCAATTCGTGGCTCATGCGGGAAAGAAACTCGCTCTTGGCTCGGTTCGCTCCCTCCGCCTCCTCCTTGGCGGTATGTAACTCGCGTTCGACGCGTTTGCGATCAGTGGTGTCGCGGATTGCGGCTATCGCCAGGATGCCCTCGTTGGTCTCGAGTGGGCTGAGGCTAATCTCGATCGGAAACTCCTTCCCATCCTTGCGAGCGCCAAACAGGTCGAGCCCGGCGCCCATTTCACGGCTGCGGGGATTTTTGAAAAAGTCGCGTCGATTGCCGGGATCCTTGCCATGAAAACGTTTCGGGACCAGGACTTCGATTTCTTTTCCTAGCAGTTCCTCGCGCTGGTAGCCGAAGATTTTTTCTGCCTGCGAATTCACCAACACGATCGTTCCCTCGCCGTTGACGATCACAATGGCATCGGGAGCGGATTCGAGCAGCGATTTGAATTTTTGATCGGCCTTGCTGCGCTCGGTAATGTCCTGCGACGTTCCAACGATTCGGACGACCTTGCCGGTAATGCTTAAGACCGTACGGGCCAGGGTATGCAGGAGCCGGGTCTCGCCGTTTGGCAAAATAATCCGGCACTCGATCCCGGTGGATTCATGGCCCACCACTAATTTCTTTAACCACTTGCGCACTCGCTTCCGGTCGTCCGGATGAACGGAGGCCATAAAACGATCGTAGCTGGCCGGGAATTCGTCCGGCGCGAACCCAAATAGCCGGTACTGCTCCTCCGACCAGAACACCAGCCTGGTGGCCACATCCCATTCCCAGCTTCCGACATGAGCGACTCTTTGTGCTTCCGCCAAACGCGACTCGCTAAACTTGAGGGCGTCTTCAGCTTGTTTGCGTCTGGTAATGTCCCGCAGAATTCCCGTGTAAAACTGGCCCTGGTTTGTTTTCCATGAGGAGAGGGTGAGCTCGATCGGAAATTCCGCGCCATCTTTTCTCAAGCCCTCGAGCTCGATCGTTTTAGCGACGACGCGTGTTTCCCCTCCGGCTTTGAGGCGCGAGATAGTCTCGCGGTGCATGGCGTGGTACCGCTGAGGAATAATGGTGTTGAGTGATTTCCCGATTGCCTCCTTTTCGTTATAGCCAAAAATTGCTTCGGCTCCGGGATTCCAAAAAACGATGTTTCCACTGTCATCCGCTGAGACAATCGCGTCGCCGATGGAGTGGGTGACAGAGCGCAGTTTCGCCTCCGAAACGCGCAGCCCATTCTCTGCGACTGAGCGTTCAGCGATCTCGCGATGTAGCATTGCGTTGGCCGCAACCAGTTCGTGCGTCCGTTCCGCGACCAAAATTTCGTCGCGTTGGCGATGTCCGGTGACGACAAGGAGAAATGCACCAAGTAATCCGGTAAAGAGCAAAGCGACAGCAGGCACGCTCCACGACTGCCAGGCGCGGTGGGTGAGCAAATACTCAGGCGAGAGGCCGGATTCCAACGACCATTTTCGGCCAGCCATTTCAATGCTTGTTTCCATATGCAAAACTGCGGGCTTCGCGCGCTCGGTCGAATTCTGGAAAAGAATCTGCTTTGTCGAGGCTGCGTTCTGATCGAGAAATCGCAATCGGAGGCCGTTTTGATCGACTCCCTTAAGCGATTGAGCTATCACGTCCCCGATTCGAAAAATTGCGGCGACGTAGCCTTCCAATCGCTTTTGCCGCTCTTCGACTGTATCGTGAGAAAGGCCGTTGGTGTAGATTGGCAAGTAGACCACGAAGCCAGGCGCTGTGCCCTTCTCCTGAATGAGTTCGGTTTGTTTGGTAGCGCGGGCTTCTCCCTTATCTCTGGCCCACTCGAACGCCTGGCGCCGGATCGGATCGCAAGCGATATCAAATCCGAGCGCCCTTTCATTCCCAAACAGGGGCTCGATGTAGCGGATGACAATGTACTCCTCACGCTGAGCCGCCGGAATCAGTTTTTGCTGCGCATCGCGCTCGGTCAGGTGAAAATTGCCAAGCCCATCACGGCGGGCCGCCTCGGCAAAAGCCGACACTTTGGCCTGGGGGATTCGCGCATTCCACGATAGCGATTGGATTCCGGGGTGGTCGGAGACGTCTCTCGCCACAAACGAGCGAAAACTGCCCTGACTCACTGCGGGCGAGCTTGCAAAAAAGTTCTGTATTGAGCGCAGGACGTCGAGATAACTATCAAAGTCGCTCTGGAGTTTTTGGCTGAGATTCTGGGTCCGCTGCTCAAACTCCATCTTGATTCGCGCTTGTTCCCATCGATTGGTCTGGAAAAAGAGAGCCACTACCACGGCAAAGGTGAAGGTCATCGGTAGCGTAACGGAAAGCTTACGGCGCCAATCCGCGGTCCGGAAGGTCCAGATCAGGACGAGCGGGGCGAAGATCAGGGTGCCGATTGAATCGCCCACGTACCAGGTAACCCAGTTCGTTAAGAAATCGGCGGAAGAAACAATGCGGGCGAACCAAAGGGTTGTTACGGCGCAGGTGGACGTGATGAGGCAGCTCGCCAATGCAACCAGAGAAAAGTGGGCAACCTCCTTCTCAGTGGCCAACGCTGTTCGTATCCCGACGTAATGGCGCACCAAGAACGCTCCTGCTAGGGCCTGTAAAGCTGCGGCCCCGGCGATTAAGGCCGGGACCGTGACCGATTTTACGATCCCGCCAAAGGTGGCCGTATCGAGCGACGTCCAAAAATTGACAAGAAAAGATCCGATGATCACGCCCGGCCAGGCACGATTGCCGAATAGAAGGATGCAGCCGAGTGCGAGACCAGCCGCCGGCCAGACCGCCGTTGCATAGCCGGGGGGAATTGCCAGGAGAAGCGCTAACCTGCCTGCTACGAAGTAGATCGCCGCCGTAGCGGCGATGCCGCCGAGCCATCGGATAGTGGAAAACCGTTTGGGAGGCGCGGGTCCGCTATGAGATTGCTCTGTGATGCGACCGGGAGCCATCGAATCATGTGCGCGCAGGAGATATGCCACACGGCGAAGCTTTTCATCGGTTTAAAATCCAGCCTCAATTCCCCTTCAAATCAGTAACCTGCGGCCTGACCATCTTTACGCGATTCGCTCGCAGCAACGTAAACGCGCTGGCCATTGTGCATCTCTACTTTAATGGCTTGGTAGCCACCGTAGCCACCAACGTCAAAACGCACATCGTGACCGCGTTTTTCCAGTTCGCGGACGATTTCGTATGGAATTCCACTCTCGACTTCAACGTAACCGCCGCTCGTCATTTTTTCTCCCGTCGGTTCGTTATCGCCCTCGTGCTGCCAGCGCGAAGCGTCACCTGCTTCCTGCACGTTCAAACCAAAATCGATCTCGTTCGTCAGAACCTGGACGTGCCCTTGCGGTTGCATTCCACCGCCCATCACGCCGAAGGCTTCCCACGGTTTTCCATCTTTCATCACAAAACCCGGAATGATGGTGTGGAAGGGACGTTTGCCCGGCGCGTAAACGTTGGCGTGATCAGGTTCCATCGAGAAAAGCTCGCCACGATCTTGAAACATGAAGCCGAGTCCCGGCACAACGATCCCGCTGCCCATGCCGCGGTAATTACTCTGAATGAGCGAGACCATATTGCCCTCATTGTCCGCCGTGCACATGTAAATAGTGTCGCCGTCATCGACTGGGGAACGTTTTGGCGTCGCGGCTGGATCCGGTAGCGACAGCCGTGTCGGCTGCGATAATTGAGCGTTTGCCGGCGGCGCGCCTGCCTCTACAGCCTTCGCCGCGCGATTCGGATCGATCAGCTTCCGCCGTTCCGTCGCGTAGTCCTTCGAAAGCAAACCGGCGAGCGGAATTTTCACGAACTCCGAGTCGGCGTAAAATTTGGCGCGATCCGCCCACGCAATCTTCTTCGCTTCGATCATGACGTGCAGTGTTTCCGCTGAATTGCGACCCATCGACCTGAGATCGAAACCTTCGAGAATGTTTAAGATCTGGAGCGTGGCAATACCCTGTCCGTTTGGCGGCAGCTCGAAGACATCGTAGCCGCGATAGTTCGTCGAGACTGGATCGATCCACGTCGAAGTGTGCTGCTCGAAATCGGCTTTGCGTAGAAAACCGCCGTTCTCCTGCATGAAGTTGTCGATCTTGTCTGCAATTTCGCCCTTGTAAAAAGCATCCCGACCTTTTTCTCCGATGACTCGCAGGGTCTTCGCCAACGCTGGATTTTTGAAAATATCTCCTTTTGCCGGCGTCCGGCCCTTGCCATCGAGGGTATAAGTTTCGAGAAACGCGCCCGGTAGATCTTTGTAGAGCTCCGGCCCAAAGTGCCAGTAAAAGGCGATTAGCTCGGTCACCGGAAAACCTTCGTCGGCATATTTCGCGGCCGGCGCCAGGTCGTCACTGAGCTTGAGTTTGCCGAATTTCTTATGCAATTCGCTCCATGCATCCACCGTTCCAGGCACACTGATTGGGAGCATGCCGCGCGGCGGAATCGTTTTGCGGTGCAACTTGTCGAGCTCCACTTTCATTTGTTCGTAGCTCAGGCCGAGCGGAGAACGGCCGCTGCCGTTGATCCCGTAAAGCTTGTTTTCTTTCGCGCGGTAAACGATGGCAAAAAGATCGCCGCCGATTCCGTTCGAAACCGGTTCCATTAATCCAAGGGTGGCGTTGGCCGCGATCGCGGCATCGACCGCACTACCGCCGCGCTTCAAGATATCGAGCCCGACTTGTGTGGCCGCTGGCACGCTCGTGCAAACCATTCCGTGCCGTGCCAGGACTTCCGATCGCGTGGCGAAAGGTTTTCCGGTGATGCGATCGATTTGGGCCAGCGAAATCCCAAAGCACCCAACCACGAGGAGACAAAGGACAGCGAAACGGCGCGATAGGGCCATGTGTTTAGGCTAGCACTGCTGTCATCCCGAGCGAATGCGAGGGACCTCTCAGTTGGGTCTTGCTGACACAAGCTTGGATAGAGTGTGACTAACTGTGAGGTCCCTCGCCGTCTTTGCGGATCGGGATGACGTCGCGTTATCTCAAAGGTTTCGCCACGAGATCCCTCCCGCCTTCGCATAAAGCTACGGCGGGCAGGCGACTTTCGCTCGGGATGACAAACGCTTTTGCGTCGCTACCGTCAACCATGCGCGCAAATCATCTCGAAGATTTTTATCAGTTCCTGCGCTTTCCCAGCGTCTCGACCGACGATCATTACACGGAAAAAGTAACCGAGTGTGGCCATTGGCTGGTGGAAAAGCTGACTAAGATCGGTTTGTCCGCCAAACTTTGCCCCACACCTGGCCATCCCGTGGTTTGGGCGCACAACAAGCAACAGCCGGGCCGCCACACGGTTTTGATTTATGGTCACTACGACGTCCAGCCGCCCGATCCCGTCCGGCTCTGGGATTCTCCGCCATTCGAGCCGGTTTTGAAAAACGGTTACGTCTTCGCTCGCGGCGCGACCGACAACAAAGGTCAGATCCTCTCACACATTCTCGGAGTGCAGGAGCAAATCGAGGCCGCCGGCGATCTCCCGGTGAATCTGCATTTCGTCATCGAAGGCGAAGAAGAGATTGGCAGCGCCAATCTCGGCAATTTTCTTTCCCAAAATCGGAAGGCGTTGAAACCGGAGATCGTTGTCGTTTCCGATACCGGAATGATTTCGCGCGGTGTTCCGACGATGAGCTACGGATTGCGCGGTGTGGCAGCGCTGGAATTGAAGATCACCGGCCCCAAAATGGATTTGCACTCCGGAATTTACGGCGGCGCGGTCGCGAATCCGCTCACCGCCATGGCTCGCTTGCTCGCCACTTTGCATGACGCGAACGGGCACATCACCATCCCCGGTTTCTATGACGAAGTATTGCCGTTGGAAGATTGGGAGCGTGAAATGTGGCGCAAAATTCCAGTGAACGTCGATGAAGAAATTGTGAAGGAGACCGGCGTCCCGGAATTGTTTGGCGAGAAAGGTTTTTCAACGTTGGAGAGGATTTGGGCGCGACCGACGGCGGAGATCAATGGATTTGGCGGCGGTTACCAAGGGCAGGGGACCAAGACGGTGATTGGACGCGAGGCGATGGCGAAACTCACGTTCCGTCTCGTTCCGAACCAAAATGGCGACAAAATCATCGCCTTGGTGCAGGAATATTTGCAAAAAAATTGCCCCCCCGGAGTAAAACTCGACATGGCCGCTGGGCATGCCGGTCCCTGGTATTTGACCGACCCGCATTCGCAGTATGGTGAGGCAGCTCAGCGCGCGCTCAAGAAAGCTTTCGAACGTGATCCGGTGTTGATTCGTGAGGGCGGCAGCATTCCGATCGTGTCGGATTTCCGTGACATTCTTGGTGCGGAAACTCTGCTGCTTGGACTCGCTCTTCCTGACTGTCGCGCGCACTCGCCGAACGAGAATTTCCCCCTGGAAAACCTCGACGCCGGAATTCGGATTAACAAAGCAGTGCTGCAGGAAATCGCGGCTTGAATGTTATCCCGAACGGAGCGCAGTGGAGTCGAGGAATCCCGCCGCGGTATCTTTAAGCTCTCGACGTTTGTTGCTTCAGTTCTAATCCTATCGGCCGCGTGCTCACCGTCGCTAGCCGCGGAAGAATCCGTCGGCGAAAAAATCAAAAAGATATTTTCTACTCCGACGCCAACTCCAACTCCGCACAAAAAGAAAAAATCGGCGACAACAAAAAAAGAATCGGCGTCGCCTTCGCCGACTCCGTCGAGAAAAAAGAAATCCGTCTCCCCATCACCGGCTGTGTCTCCAACGGCGAAGGCAAAAAAGAAGTCTTCGCCTACGCCGGAGCCGAGCGAAACGCCATCGCCAACACCGACGCCTTCTCTTTCACCAACCGCAACGGCAGCGCCGGAAAGCGGAAAACGCGGTGCGCCGAACGCGACTTTGTTACCGGAAGCGATCAGTGGTTTCGAGAATTATTCGCCGAAAGTGCAGCAACTTCTTAGTTCGGCACTCGAACTCACGACCCGCAATCTTGATTACAAATACGGCTCAGCCGACCCAGGTAACGGCGGAATGGATTGCTCCGGCTTTGTCTATTTCGTGCTCAAACAAAACGGGGTGGAGGATGTGCCGCGCGATTCCAGCGAGCAATACATCTGGCTGCGACGAGCTGGGAAATTCGAGCCGGTGGTGAGTCAGAAAGATGATTCCTTTGAATTTGATAATCTAAAACCGGGCGACTTGCTCTTCTGGACCGGTACTTATGCGATTGCGCGCGATCCGCCGATTACGCATGCCATGATCTATCTTGGACGCGAGAAGAAAACCGGTGCCCGCGTGATGGTGGGTGCGAGCGACGGCCGGACTTATCAAAGTCAGCAGCGATTCGGAGTGAGCGTGTTCGATTTCAAGATGCCGCGCGCGGACAAGGGTGAGATCGAGGATGGCAAGGTGCATCCGCGATTCGTTGGCTACGCGCACATTCCGGGACTGCGGGATTAATCGGGCTCCGATGTGCCCATTCCGTCATCCCGAGTCGCGCAGACCCGAGGGGCCTCCGTATTGTGGATTGGATCACACAGGAAAGCTTGGGTGACCAGTGGAGCTTGTGGGAGGTCCCTCGCTTGCGCTCGGGATGACGGGCGTTGCTTTTGTGGAGTTTCGGAAATAATCCAAGAACGTGCGCGGTCCGTCGCGGCACCTCGTTGAAATTAGCTTAGAGTTTCCGCAGCGGGATCCTTCGCTTAAGCTCGGGATGACGGGCATAGCGAGTCGGGTCTTCGACGCCCGCCTCACGAAAACCTTTCCGTCGCAACAAACACGAATCGCACTCGCCACACGCCCGGCCGTCTGGCGTCGGATCATAACAACTCGTTGTTAACGAGAATTGGACGCCGAGCTTTGCCCCTTTGCGAATAATTTGGGCCTTTGTCATTTCAATTAGCGGTGCATGAATCTGGTAACGCGTTCCCTCCACGCCGGCTTTCGTGGCCAGGCGCGCCAGTTTTTCGAATTGAGTGATGAATTCCGGCCGGCAATCAGGGTATCCGCTGTAGTCCAGCGCGTTCACTCCGATGAAAATATCGTGCGCCCCGATCACTTCGGCCCAGGCTAAAGCGTAGCTCAGGAAGATTGTGTTCCGCGCCGGGACGTAGGTAACGGGAATTCCGCTCGCCATCTCGTCTGCGCCACGATTTTTTGGAACTTCGATCGCATCGGTTAAGGCCGAACCGCCAAACCCGCGCAAATCTATCTCGATCACCCGGTGCTCGCTGACGCCAAGAGATTTGGCGACTCGTTCAGCGGAGCCGAGCTCAATCTCGTGGCGCTGCCCGTAACGAAAGGAGAGCGCGAAAACTTCATAGCCCTCCTCCTTCGCGATCGCCAGGCTCGTTGCCGAGTCGAGACCGCCGCTCAGCAAAACAACGGCACGTTTCATCTCCCGGCGGGAGGATGACGCTCTGCGGAGCCGTCGATCTTCGCCGGCTCGACAGAGTCTCGCCCTACCGAGCGATCCGGAAAACTCGCTCGGACCGTCAGCGCAATTCCACCGCGCGCGGAAAAGGAGGCGGTGATGTTTGCTTCACGTGGTTCGCTGGCGCGAACGAAATCATCGAGTATGCGGTTCGTGATCGCTTCGTTGAACCCGCGCTCGTTGCGAAATGAGGCCAGATAAAATTTTAGAGATTTGCTTTCGATACAAAGCTTGCCCGGGGTGTAATCGATCTCGATTTTGGCGAAATCTGCCTGTCCGGTTACCGGACAAAGCGAAGTGAAATCCGACGTTTCAAAATGAATCCTGTAGTTGCGTCGGGCTGGATTTGGAAAGGTTTCCAATGTCGCTTCCGCGGGCGAAGCGGGAACATGTGCCTCGCTCCGCCCGAGCAGGGTTAGGCGTGCCGATTTCGCTTTTTTTGCCACGCGCGATTATCGTGCGAAATCAGTGGCGTTCAAACCTCGCCAAGGAGGTAGAGGGAACACCGGCCTGTGGCCTCTGCGCCCAGCGGGGATTCTCCCCGCTGTTCCTGCAGCATGGCGATCCAGCAGCAATCTTGGAATCGGCTCATTCCAACACGGCACCGTTGCTCCATCGCCATTATTTAATAGAATCGACGAGCCCATGACAGAAACACCAACCGGCATCGCCAATCCCGCGGTTATCGATTTGTTCGGCGTCGATCAGAAAACCGGCGAAGTGTTGCTGGTGATGAACGAGTCCCGGCCCTGGGATGGCGGGCATGAGCAGCTGCACGAAATGCAGGAAAAATTCAATGCTTACGCGTCATTTATTCTGGATGGCGAAATGACGGAAGCGCATCCCGAACTTGTCGGTCGCAAAGCGCGGATCGAATTGCGCTGCCAACACATGCCGAACGAAGAGGCGCGGGGGTTATTGCGGGCGATCCACGACCAGCTCGAATTGCAAGCGATCAAAGTGGAAGTGGTGGTGGCTGATCCTAATTGCGGGGGGCAATGTAGCTGTCATCCCAAGCGATAGTCGCGGGATTCCCCCGCGAAAGCTTTGAGGTACCAAATCGGATCCCTCGACTATCGCTCGGGATGACGAGTCAATACTTTAAAAACGAAGTCACTGGCGTTGGCTTGAGCTTTTCGCGCCCGTGCAGAAACTCGAGCTCGATTAAAAAGATCGCCTCGATCAAATCGCCGCCGACTTTTTCGATCAGGGTTGCGGCCGAGGCGCTGGTGCCACCGGTTGCGAGCAGATCGTCAATTAATACAATTTTTTCGCCACGCTCGATCGCATCGATGTGCAACTCCATTTCGGCTTCGCCGTACTCGAGTGAATATCTCGCGCTTTCCGTCCGATATGGAAGCCGTCCCTTTTTGCGCAACGGCACGAAGCCGATGCCAAGCTCGTAGGCAACGGCAGAACCAAAAAGAAACCCACGTGCATCGATGCCGACGATTTTATCGATTCGTTTGTTGCGCAATTGATGCAGAAAAATATCGACCGAGGAGCGGAATAGCGCGCCGTCTTTCAAAATCGGAGTGATGTCCTTAAAAATAATGCCGGCTTTGGGAAAATCGGGCACATCCCGTACGGCTGCGCGTAGTTTCGAAAGCGTGTCCTGAGCCATCGCGGGGCCGATGCTAGCTTCTTGCACGGAAAGGTCAAACGCTGGCGACTTGGTTGCGAAGCAGGGGGCGTGCTTTTACTCTGGTGCACGATGGATCGGCAATTCCTGATTTTCGCGACGATTTGTTATCTGGCAGCGGTGATCAGAACTGTTGTTTCGTTCCGGGCGCGCATCTTTCGCCGGAGCCGATTTGTCTTCCTAACAATCGCGCTTGGTTTCGTTTTGCAGACTGCATTTCTCACCGTTCGCGGACACACTCTGGGGAGTTGTCCGATTACGAATTTATTTGAAGTGCTCGTTTTTCTGGCCTGGTCGATCGCCCTTATTTACCTGTTGATTGGGCCGGCCTACCGCCTCTCGCTCATGGGCGCGTTTACGGCGCCGCTCGTTTTTTTGCTGCAAGTCGCTGCCTTGCTCGCGCCGATCGATATACCGCGCGCTTCCCCGATTGCTCCAAATCCGTGGTTGGAGTTTCACGCCTCTATTTCGATAATCGCCTACGGGGCGTTCGCGCTCGCATGCGTGGCCGGCGCCATGTATCTGGTGCAGGAACGGCAGCTCAAGACCCACCAGTTGCGCTCAATTTTTTATCATTTGCCACCGCTGCCCAATCTCTTTTCCGCGATGACAAGGCTGCTTTGGTTCGGTTTTATTCTCTATAGCGCGGGGATGATCAGCGGATTTTTTGTGAACGAACCAATGCCCTGGACCAAGATTGTCTTGGCGTTCGCGATCTGGATTTTGTACGGCGCGATTTTGCAGGGCCGGTATTTGCGATGGATGGCGCCGCGGCGGATTGCCGCACTCTGCATGTTTGCGTTCGCCGTTGCCCTGCCGCTCTTGTGGAGCATCGAATTTGTCGGTCATCGCGCATGAACTTTTTTTGCTTTGGTCTCAACCATCGCACCGCGCCGATTGAAGCACGCGAACGCTTCGCTGGCCACGCCCGATCGCCCGCACTGTTGCGTGATCTCGGCTGCAGCGAAGTGTTGTTGCTCACGACTTGTAATCGGGTGGAAATTTATGCCGCAGCGGATACAAATATTGCGAACGAAGAAATTGCGCAATCCCTGCGCATCGAAGGCGGATCGAGCGCGAAAAACGATTTGGAAGCATTCTATCGCAAGGAAAACGCGGAATGCGCGCGGCATCTTTTTCGCGTCGCGGCAGGACTTGATTCGATGGTGGTGGGCGAAACCGAAATCCTCGGCCAGGCCAAGCGCGCTTATGCAGAAGCGCTTGCGAACGGAAATGCCGGTCCGTTACTGCATCGGCTGTGTCAGCGTGCTTTTCGGGCGGCAAAACAGGTGCGCTCAAAGACGCAGATTACGCGCGGGCCGGTTTCGGTTGGTTCGGTAGCGGTGGATTTGGCGGAGAAGATTTTTGGTGATTTACGAGGGCGAAAAGTCCTGGTGTTGGGAGCTGGGGAAACGAGCGCAAAAACTTTGCGTGCGCTCGCTTCTCGCGGGGTTTCAGATCTGCGCGTAAGTAACCGGACGCCGGCACGCGCGGAAGAGCTGGCAAGCGAGTTGGAAGGACTTGCGGTGCCGTTTGGGACCTGGCTCGAGCAGTGTCGCGAAATCGATATTCTGATTTCATCGACTGCGGCGGAAACGCATCTGCTGACTCCGCCGTTGCTTGTTCCGATTTTGCGCGACCGAGCCGATCGTCCACTTTTTATCATCGATATTGCGGTACCACGGGACGTCGCCCCGGAAGTGAACGAATTCGACGGCGTTTATCTCTACGACATTGATTCCTTGCAACAGATTGCCAGCGAATCACACGAGCTTCGCCGGCAGCAACTGGCCGCCGCCGAAGCGATCATCGACGAGCACGTCGCGGATTTTCAAAAACATTTGGGGTTGTCTAAGTCCGGAACGCGACCAACAAAGGAATGCCCGGCCCGCGTGAGCGGAGAATTGCGGACATCCGAACTGTAGCGACGCTTCGTGAGCGTCGAAGAGTCATCGAGGAGCGGTGTTTATGAAACGCCGCGACCGGACATAGTTCTCGGCACTCGCGGGAGTGAATTGGCGTTAGCGCAAACCCGAATGGTTAAGGAAGCGCTGGCTCGGACTCGGCCTTCGCTCAAGGTAGGGACCAAAATCATTCGCACGAGAGGCGACGAAACAGTCGTGCCAAGCAGAGCCGGTGGATCCAGCCGCGAAAGCTTTACCATAACCTCCACGGGATCCCTCGGCTTCGCTCGGGATGACCGGGCAAAGGGGCGCAAAGGAATTTTCACGACCGAGCTTGAGCGGGCGCTGATGGAAAAGCGCATTGACGTCGCGGTGCACAGCGCGAAGGATTTGCCCAGCGAAATTGAGGGCGCACTTATAATCGCAGCAGTGTTGCCCCGTGGCGCAGTGGAAGATTTGTTGCTCAGGAAAACTGCAGCGCACATACCGGTCGCAACAATCGCGACGGGAAGTGTGCGGCGACAAAGGCAAGCGCGTTGGAGTAACCCCGGCGCGCAAGTCGTAGGGTTGCGCGGAAATGTGCCAACCCGTCTGCGCAAATTTATCGAAAGCGATTGGGACGCGATTATTCTGGCGCGCGCCGGCCTGGAGCGGCTCGGATTCATGCCGCCGGAGTTTGAATTTCAAGGCCAGAAGCTTTTTGCCGAAATACTGCCGCAAGAAAATTTCGTATCGGCTGGCGGTCAGGGGGTCATCGCCTTGCAAATACGCGCAGCCGATTTGGTCGCGTGCGAAATTGTGTCGTCGATTGATGATCAGGAAACGCATCTTTGTTTACGAGCGGAGCGCGAATTTTTGCGATTACTGCAAGGTGATTGCGATTTGCCGGTGGGGGTGCACGCTCGATTTATGAACGGCGAAATGGAATTGCATGCACAGGTTTTTGGCGATGCGCCTGCGCCGAAAATGGCGAGTAGGCGAGGAAACGATCCGGAGAAATTAGCGAGAAGGGTTTTTAGAAAGCTCGAGCATGAGCAGGAGCAGGAGTAACGAGGGAAAATGTTTTCTGGTCGGAGGGGGGCCGGGCGATCTCGGACTGGTGACGCTGCGTGCGAAAGAGTTGCTGGAGCGCGCCGACGTTATTGTTTACGACGCGCTTGCCAATCCGGAAATGCTGGGCTGGGCGCGGGTTGACGCCGAAATCATTTTCGCCGGAAAGCGCGCCGGCGAGAAGACGCTTTCTCAGGATGAAATCAACGCGCTCCTAATCGAAAAATCGCGTAGCGGAAAGAATGTAGTCCGATTGAAGGGAGGGGATCCGTTTGTTTTCGGACGCGGGGGCGAAGAAGCTGAAGCGCTGGCGGCTGGTGGAATTGATTTCGAAATTGTCCCGGGAATCACATCCGCTATCGCCGTGCCCGCATATGCCGGAATTCCGGTAACTCATCGTCATCAGAATTCGCACGTCACTTTTTTCACTGGCCATGAGGATCCGGCGAAGAGCGAAAGCACAATTGACTTCGATGCACTGGCGAAGTTGGGGGGCACGCAAGTGATGTTAATGGGGGTGGACCGGTTGGCGGCGATCACCCGCGAAATGCTGGCGCACGGCAGCCGAAAGGACCTGCCGGTGGCCCTCGTCCGTCTCGGCACGCTGGGACATCAAAAAACCATTGTTGGTACTCTCGAAAATATCGCAGAGCGAGCGAGTGCAGGGGGCTTCGGAGCGCCAGCCGTCGCAATTTTCGGTGATGTCGTTTTCTTGCGAAAGGATTTAAACTGGTTCGAAAAACGTCCCCTTTTCGGTAAGCGAATCGTGGTCACGCGCACGCGCAAACAGGCGAGCGGGTTGAGCTCACAATTGCGTGCGCTGGGAGCGGATGTCATCCAGTTGCCAACCATCCGGATCGAGCCGCCCAGCGATCTTCGCGAATTCGCCGAATTGGTGCAGGACGCGCATTCTTATGACTGGATCGTTTTCACCAGCCCGAACGGTGTCGATTCCTTTTTCGAGATGTTTTTCAAACTTTACGATGACGCGCGCGAGATTGGCGCGGCGAAAATTGCGGCTATCGGACCAGCCACGGCGCAACGGGTAAAAGATTTCCGTCTTCATGTCGATTTGCAGCCGGAAGAATTCGTGGCTGAAGCGGTGGTGAAGGAGTTTGAAAAAACGGGTGGGGTTGAAAATCTTAGGATTCTGATCGCTCGCGCAGAGAAGGCGCGGGACTTGCTGCCCAAACGGCTGGGCGGCATGGGTGCGATTGTGGACGAAGCGTTTGCTTATCAAACCGTTCCGGAAACGCGTGACGTGACCGGGGCGCATCGCCGTTTTTCGACCGAAGGAGCCGATCTCATCACCTTTACCAGCTCATCGACGGTGGAAAATTTTCTCGATTTGAAGCTGCCTTGGCCAGCTGGGATGAAGGTGGCCAGTATCGGCCCGATCACGTCAGCGACGCTGCGTGAGCGCGGATTGAGCGTCGACGTGGAGGCGAAGCGGCACGACGTCGTGGGCTTAATCGAGGCGATTCGGAAATTTTACGGCGCCTGATTATGGCCGACGATTTCGCCAGCACAATGCAGGAACTTAGCGCTGCGGCAACGCTGGCGCGTGAAGAAGCGCGAAGCAGTGATTTC
>Ga0209376_1000753_pt1 | contig 34623 bp, 30 predicted proteins | sample GraSoiAngelo_134_FD_185891 | JGI IMG/M metagenome (GOLD analysis project Ga0209376, IMG submission 185891) | Grasslands soil microbial communities from the Angelo Coastal Reserve, California, USA - 14_0929_05_30cm (SPAdes) (version 2) | ecosystem: Environmental > Terrestrial > Soil > Grasslands ...
TTGTACAGACGCAAAAACCGCCTGCTGGACGGAAGATCGTCATCAACGACGTTGAACACCTCCCCATCGACACCGTTCTTCAAGCCAGCCAGTACAATTGCCTCTGCGCAGTTATCAACGTAGGTGAACGGTATGGTGTTGGGGCCGCCCAGATGCAGAAAGACCCCAAATGTATGGATGCCTACCCGGCCGGTGATGTCCTTCGTGCCTGGACCATAAACAGCCCCGGGCCTGACGATGACGTACGGGATCCCGAACCTCCTGCCATACTCCGTGACGATTTCGTCCTGTTTGACTTTTGCGAAGCAGTAGGCGTCTTCCCGGAGCGCAGGGCGCTTTTCAATCGGGGACGACTCATCCAACAGCCTCCACCGAGGATTCTGGGTGTTGGTATAAACCGCGAACGAACTGATGTTGACGAATCGCCGCAGGCTTGTGTGCCGCAGGCTTGCTTCAAGAAGATTACGTGTCGTGACAACCGAGTTCATAAACGCATCGGGAAATGACTTCTCACCTGCACCCACGGCCAAGTGAAAGATAACCGCCACATCCTTGGTCGCAGCGGCGCAGTCCTCGCGGGACAGCAGATTGCCTTTGACCACTACAATTCGCGTCCCCTCGCGGCGGCGGCTACGGATTGCCTCGAGCCTCGCCACTTCACTGGAGGGCCTGGCAAAACAGCGCAAGTTGCGGAATCCACGATCCAGCAGACTCTCTACGAGTCTGGATCCAATGAAACCGGTTGCTCCTGTTACCAGGATCGGATCGTCCGGGCCAATTATAAATACTTCATCGTCCATCTGGTCTTCAGTCTGTCTGTTGCCCGATGCCATATAGTCTGTTAATCGTGATGTGTGAGGTCCAAGAGTGAGTGGAACTTCCCCAGGCGATTCAAGAATGTGACGAGACAAGTCATGGAGGTACGACGATGAAACTATCGCAAACCGTGTGTTGTCATGTGAGTTAGAAGAGCGGGAAACCACTGCCTTGGCTGTGTATGATGCTTATCGGCGAGCAACCTCGAATACGAGAAGAGTCCGTTGGTGTCCTGGCTGCCGAATTCCTTTAACAAACGCGTGAGAAAGCGTGGACGCTTATAGGTGCAAATGCACACACTCATATGCTTCGTTTCGTTGGTCATCGCGTGATGAAGAAACCCGAAGACTGTCCTGGAGGGTATGGCGAGGCTGTCGGGCGGCGCCGTGATGCGGTCCGCTCGGCGGGTCAGTGGCTCACTTATCTTCCCCTAGTGCCGTTCCAGCTATTTGCAGCAAAGTTTTCGCCCCCTCACCTTCGTCCTCTCCCCCTTGAAGGGGGAGAGGGTGGGGTGGGGGGAAGTCCAGCAATGTTGGCTCATCAAGTTGGAACGGCACTAGCAGGAACCCTCTGCCATTGAAAAGTCTCCTCCTACAGATAGCGATAGATCCAGTCACCCAGCCTGGCGGTCACGTTGAGAGGGAGCCGCCGCCAGACTGCATTCACAAGTTGTCTGCTATAGCTGCTTGGCATGAAGATACCTCTCTCCAGCTCGTGGGCCTCGGGGTAGTAGTAACGATACAACTGCCTGGGCTCGGCACCCCACTTGGCCTTGAACTCAGCCAGACCTTGCTGGTGCTTCTCCACCTCCCCGAGGTCGTAATAGCGGAAGCCCTCTCGGCACGCGTCGTGGATCGCTAGCCATTGAATGACATCGTTAGGCCGCAGCGACAGATCCTCACGCCGGCGGCCGTTGTACGCGTAGACCACCGTTTGACCCCACATCAAGAAGATAGAGCCGGCGAGCAACTTGCTCCGTCCCGCCTCGTGCTGCTCCGCCAACAATAGACGCATCAGCCCTTGTGGCCGCAATCGTTCCCAGGCCAGCTTGAAGAAGCGATAGGGTCGTGGAGGCACAACGTGCCAGGACATGGTGTCCAGGTAGAGTTCGTACCAGGTCCTTAGTTCACCCTCTGTCTCGGCGGGCCGGACCTGCACACCCAGCTTGGTGGCCTTGTTGACTGCCCACTTGATGCGACCATGGTTGCGAGAGTCGCCGAAGCGAAGCTGGTCGGGCTGTTTGGGCAATTCCAATACGTACGTCCCTTCCCAAGGCGCGCCACGCAGTCCCTCCACCAGCCCGTCGAGCCCGGCCCGCGGCATCTTGAGCTGAAGGCTCGTGCCTGGCCTCCCACGGACCCGTTCCACGGCTGCGCAAACCAGGGCGGCCATCGCCTGGTCATCCAGGGCAAGCGGACCAGCGACCGGCGTATGCGGCAAAGACGAGAGACGACGGCCTGTGAGCAGGCCGCGGGTATGGAAGAGCGGCAGGACACCACGGAACCCCCCGTCACTGTCCTCACACGCCAAACAGAGGGGTTGATGGCTGTAGGCCTCTCCAATAACTTGCAACCAGGCCGGATGGTGATATATCAGACTATCTGAATGGGCGGCCAGAAAACCTACCCAACGCGTATCCGTTTGGGGATCAACTTCAACGACGCGGGCAATTCTAGTGCGGAGATCAGTGTGGCTCAAGTTGACGCAGTCGCCCAGATCGACCTGCTTGCCGGTGGAAAGAGCAGCCTCGTCGGCGAGTGGCTGCGAAGACGCGATCTGACCGGTCGATGTCGCCACACCCTTGATCCCCAGGAGAGATTGGGCGTCACCCTGACTAGTCAAGTGCTGGGTCTCCTGGAGCGCGCAGGCGCCTGGAAGTCACGTGTACTGGACTTTCGGGCTCGCACTGAGGCGGCTATCGATGAAACCCCGTTCTCTAATGCCATCAACGGAAAGAGCGTCCATAGGACCAACGCAGGCCAAGGATCGGACCTGTCCCAAGTACACTCAAAGAAGTCCTGTTGATAGGGCCAAAGCTTCATTTGACGGATCATCTGTGGTATGTCAGTCGCCAAATCTGCCCAGTATCGGTCGCAAGCGTAGTGATCATCCCCGCCGGTCCCTCCCGTTGACAGATACGCCAGGTATCGTGCGACCAGATTCTGTCCGCACTGGGTCGCAAAGTGGATGGACTTCCACGTGCGGGGATTCATCTCTATCACCTTATAGGTCTCCGTCCGCCAATCGTAAATAAACTCAATCTCTGAAATGCCCGTAAAGTTCATGCTCTTCAATATGTAATCCGCAAGCGGCCGGAAGGGATCGACGCGGATGCTGCGCAAATAGGTTCCTGTCCCAAAGTGGTTTGGATGCTGACGCAACTTTTCGTACGCGAAGACCCCGGAAGTGTGACCCTTGACGCTAAAGGAACACACCGATGACACCGGTCTATCTGTTTCGACGATTTCCTGAATTATGACTTGGTCAGGGGAAAGCCCTCTAAACAACCTATCTCTGTCATGTTGCGAAAGCCGGTCGAGCCTAATCGCCTTCTCGCCGGTGATCTGCCTAAATGCATTTCCCTGGCGGCCCTTCAGAATGAAGCGATGCGGTCTGTCCAGGTTTCCAATTTCAGTTTCGCTACATAGACGGGTGTCAATGCACGCGGAATCAGGCAACAACGAATTGAACAAATACTTGTCGTAGATCTTGTCGAACCTCACATCTGGAACAACATACTTCTGCCTAAGCAACTTGCCGTGTCGGTAAATAAAGCTGATGATGTCGTCATTGACGCCAAACAGTAACGAGGGATACTCCACCGGCAACTCAAGAAGGGTTTTCAGCAGCACTTCTGCGAACTCAGTCTGGCCGAGCTGACTGAGAATTCCGCGGCCGATCTGTCTGTAACCTGAAAGATATTTCGAAAACCGCGCGAGGCTGATGCTCCTGTCGTGGACCACCCATACGTCTCCACCGGCAACTGCTGCAGAGCGCAGGATTCCCAGTCCTTGGGTGTGGTCGCCTATGACGACTGTCGCTGGTTTGCGCATGCAGCCTCGGCGAAGATCGGTGAACAGTCCGAAGAATGCGGGTCTGTCATGGAGCTACTGTTCGAGCGCAGCGATAATCGTCTTGCCCGCGTAGACCTGCTCTCCCGGCCGCACTCTAAACGAAATGCGCTCGTAGGGAATGAATAGATCCGTCTGCGAACCGCGCTCGATGAACGATATCTTGTCGCCTTTCCTGACTTGCTGGCCCTCCTGAAAGAAGCGGATGATTTTATTCACAAACCGGTCTGCGATAAGAATCAGGAAACAGACCATCTTTCCGTTCTGAATCTGCATGGTCATTCGTTCGTTTTCGAGGTGGAACGGCGCAGCGAACATATCGACAGCTTTCCTCAGGAGAGTGAAATTCACATACTCCCAGAGGTCAACCATCGGAAGATTCGCCCCCGTCCGGTGGTAATGCAGAGTTCTGATCTCGCCGTCGATGGGAGCGCGATTATAATGAACGTCGAATGGGGTCATATAAATGCCCAACAACCATCCTTGCGCGTCCTTCATCTCCGTCTTGGTGAGCTCACTGATCCTGATCTTCTTTCCTTTCTTATCGGAAGTTACTTCACCAGCCTTCACCGGATAGAGGTACATGAGCCGGCCATCGGCAGGGGACAATATCAGGTTGTCCCCATGAGGAATGCGGCGCTCGGGATCACGGAAAAAAAATACGTTTCGAAACCACCAAAGCCAGATGCATCCGCCCAGGAAAATCGGGAGCCAGGCGAACACAGCTACTTGCCAGAGTTCAAACCCGAACTGAGTGCCAACAAAATATGCAAGAATGCAGGCAATAGTTTGCAATACAGATAGCTTCTTCATAGCACCTTCGTGAGATCAAAAGCGGTGTTCAATTCCAACGAACCTTGCAACCGATTCAGCGCCGCGCGTGGGTCTCAACGCCACAGCTATGATGGATGCGGCGCTGCCCCCCGGCCCGCGTTAACCGGCACCCTTCCCCGAGATGACAGCCGCTGGCGTGGCGAGGAGGATCTTGATGTCGGTCCAGAGGGAGCGCCTCCTGGCGTACCGGAGGTCGAGGCGCACCATCTCGTCGAAGGTCGTGCGGCTGCGCCCGGCCACCTGCCAGAGTCCTGTGAGCCCCGGCTTGGCCTCCAGGAGCCGGCGGCGATGCCAGGGCTTGTACAGCTTGAGCTCATATAGAAGCGGAGGCCGGGGCCCGACCAGCGACATGTTTCCTCGCAGCACGTTCCACAGTTGAGGTAGCTCGTCGAGGCTCGCCTTGCGAAGAATGCGTCCAACCGGCGTGATCCGTGGATCGTTGGTGAGTTTGAAGAGCCCGTTCTCGCCCCGTTCGTGAACCTGGCCACCCGCCTTGATGAACCGGATGACGAACTCGTGATGGAGCCTGTAATCAGCGTCCCAATACATCGTTCGAAACTTCAGTATCGTGAAGGGCTTCATCATCTGCCCGACTCGTACCTGTCTAAAGAGGACCGGACCCCGAGACGTTGACTTTATTAGGATGGCGATCAGCAGAAGAATAGGTGAAAGTACCGCCAGGAGAGTCAGACTGCCGATGATATCCAGCTTCCGCTTGATCGGGTCGTAGGGGGTACTCCGTTCCTTACAGGAACGTAGCTCCCGGTAGAGGAACGCATCAACCGGCCGAAATGGGTCCACTCCTACGCGCTTCGGCTCGGGATAGACGTGGACTCGGATCGAAAGCCTGGCGACTGTTTCCACATCCAAGCGTCTAGCGAGCTCTCGACGGACTCGAATTTCGAGCCTTTCGCACGCGTTGACCGGATCAGATGCGCAGATTTCGGGCACGATGAGTCCGATTACAGCCCGCCACTCGAGCCATCCAAGGACGTCCATCTCACGCTTGGCTGCCGCCAATGCTTCGACGAGAGTCTCCGAAGTCGTCGAAGAATCAGCGTCCATGCCATCGTCCATGTCGAGCAGCAGGAAAACGAATGACTGATTAGATCGATCCGAGCGTTTTCGCTCCCTGATCAAGACCTGCCTGAAGAGGTCTTCGTTGATGACGTGCGGACGGCTCCTCCCATCTTCTTGATCACAGGCCCGTGTTCTCATGCGTTCCGGGTGGTGAGGTGTGATCATGGGCCAAACGCACGAACACGGCGGGACGCGACCAGAGAGCGCCCGCTTGACATCCGGTCAATGCGATGAGGCATAAACGATCTCTTTACGGCGCTTGAGGGACTCTTCGGCTGCCTCCAGCATCCTCACCACGCGCAGGCCAGCACGTCCGTCGTTGAAAGGCCTCTTTCCCTCGGCCACACAGTCCAAAAAGTAGCGGGTTTCGAGCTGCAGCGCCTCAGTCTCTTCCACCTTGGGCGCCCACATGTCCCCGCTCCGGTAGCTCACCAGAAGCTGATGAACTCCTTGCTCTGTTCCGACCTCGACGCCCTTGTCGTATATCTTGATTTTTTCGGCGGGCTCGAGATCATTCCACACCAGCATCCTCCGCTGCCCGCCGACCAAGGTCGTACGCACCTTTACGGGTGACAGCCAATTGACGTTGATGTGGGCGATCACACTGTTGGGGAAGTACAGAGTCATATAGCCCACGTCCTCGAGGCCGTTCAAGTGCGCTCCGGCGGTTGCCACTACCATTTCCGGCTCGAGGCCGATCAGATAGTCCATGATGGATAGATCGTGGGGCGCGAGGTCCCAGATGACGTTGACGTCGTGCTGAAAGAGCCCCAGGTTGACTCGAGTCGAATCGTAGTAGTAGAGCGGCCCCAACGCCCCCCCATCGACCAGTTCCTTGATCTTGCGCACGGCACCGGTGAAGAGGAAGGTGTGATCCACCATGACCACTAAGTTTTTGCGATCGGCGAGCTCGATCAGCTCTTCAGCCTGGGCTGAAGTAGCTGTAAAGGGCTTCTCCACGAACACGTGTTTCCCATTCTCGAGCGCCTTCTTCGCAAGATCGTAGTGCGTTGAGACCGGAGTGACGATGGCCACAGCGTCGATCTCGGGCGAGCCCGTGACTTCATCCAGATCGGAAGTCGCGTACACGGCGGGATGGAGGCTCAACGCCCGAGCCAAAGCCTTGGGATTCTTGTCGCAAATGGCTGCCACCCGGCAGCCGGGTTGGCTTGAGAAGTTGCGTAGAATATTCGGACCCCAGTAGCCGTATCCGATGACACCAAGCTTAAGCATTAGATTCCTCCTTAGATCAGCTCAGCCCCGACACGAAGGGGCCAAGGAGCAAGACGACAGCCCCAACGGTCAGGACGATCGCGCGTTTAACAGACAGTGCACATCTGTGGAACAGGGACCAACGGGTCACGTCGGGGTAGAAAACCAAGTGGAAGCCATCACCCGAATCGATCCCCTCAAGCTCGGGGTGTTGATAGATGCGCACCCGGAGCCGACGGACAACGCCTGAGGGAAGGCGTTCGTAAAGCCCTTCAGTGACTCTTTGACCAATCAGGGGGGAGACTTCCGTCTGGCGCCCATCCCCGATCTCGGTCAGCACGGCTCCAGCAACACGCTCCTCGCGGTACCAGCCCACAAGGTCAGTCTCGCGGAGGCAGAGCCATAAATTCGAGAAGAGGTTGCTGGCCACCACGGAGTCGATGCGCGCACTTAATCCTTCCTGCTCCTTCAGATCCACCAGGAGAAGCAGGAAAGGGCAGCCAGAGCGTTCAGAGCGTTTTCGCTCACTCGCCAAGAAGTACCGGAACGCCTCCTCGTTGTAAGCCTGGCCCAACCGACCCTCCAGGGCAACGCCGGGTAAGCACCGATCTGATTCCGCCCGCATGTCTGACACCACTCCCCCTAGGCTTGTGAAGGCGGTAGCCGGGAGACCTCGCAGGTCAGGCTCAACCGGTACCGGCGCTGGGACAATGTGGATGGGTTAAGAGGACAACGCTCTCATCAGCACCGTCGCGAGCATTCCCGCGTCTCTCGCGCCGATCCGAGAATGGGTGGGTAGGTTGATCAAATGCTGTGCCGCCTGCTCGGCGCGTGGACAGGAACCAGGCTCGTACCCCGCGACGTCGGGCGACTCCGCCTCCTCGAGCACGGAAGTGAACCAGGTGCCAATCACGGCATGACGGGCGAGCGCGCGAATCACCTTGGGCCGATCTTCCACCCACACGGGGTATCGAACGAAAGCTGGCTCGGCCTTGGCCGGAGCCTGAGGGAGTCGGAGTCCGCAACCTGAGAGGTGGGCTTGGTAGACGTTCGCGACAAGTTCCCGATGCTCCAGGTTCTGGTCCAGGTTGCTGAGCTGGCAGAGACCGACAGCAGCCTGACCGTTACTCAGACGCCGTTCGTAGTCCATGGGCCGGTGACCCTTCCGCTCCTCCAACGTCGTTGGACCGGGCAGTGGATTGCGGCGTCCCAATCTCTCGTGGGCGATGCGCGCAAACCGGTGGACGTGCGGCTGGGTCAGCAAGTAGTAGACGACGAGTTTCATCAGATATTGCGCGGAGAGCCACCTGCGGGGCCAACTGCAGGAAGCCTGAAAGGCCCGCGTACGGGAAGCCAGGGTTGGGTCGTTCGTTACCGCCATGCCGCCCATCACTGTAGAGATCGTCTTGGTCTCCTCAGTACTGAAGATCGCCGCGTGGCCAAACATGCCCGCCTGTCTCCCATCGTACCGAGCGCCCAGGGCATGCACACAGTCTTCGATCACCAGGAGATTGTGGCGACGTGCAAAGAGGAGCGCGGCGTCCATGTCCACGGGGATGCCAAACGTGTGCTGCAACAGGAGAACGCGCGAACGCGGCGTGATGCGACGCTCTGCATCTGCCAGATCGATGTTGTAGTCCTCCCAGCGGCAGTCCACGTAGACGGGCCGTGCGCCTGTGTAGCGTATTGCATTGGCCACCACAATGTGTGAAGGGAGCGAGAGCAGAACATCCGCTCCCTCACCGATTCCGAGCGCTCGGAGAAGTTCGTAAAGAGCTACCCTTGCACTGCCGAAGCTGATCGCGTACTTCGCGCCCAACGTGCGAGCGAAAGCCTGTTCGTACTCTTCGATCTTTGCTCCCTGGACAAGCTGTGTGGGTCTCATCAAATAGCGCAAGGCCTCAACGCAATCGGACCATCGAGTCGTCCCTCCGAGCATGGCCCAACAGCGCGGCAGATGGAAGGCCAGGTTGCCCTGTGTGAAGCTAGCCCCCAGAGCAGCAAGCCTGGACTTTGCGCTAGAGCCGTGCATCAATCTAATACCAACGTGGTAAGTCCTGTTGCATCTGTTCTCAGCCCCCTCACCTACGCCTCTCCCCCGCTGCGGGGGAGAGGGAGGGGTGAGGGGGGACAGTCGTCACGGGAATAAAGACGTTTGCTATAGTCGCTCATCTTCACGACAATATTAGTCGCGCGAATCTTATGTACCTTGTGATCCGCAGGTCTTTCAGGGTTACAGTGAACAGTGCTTCATCGGCCGTGGCCAATGCACGGAGGCAGCAGAGTGATCACACTGAAGCCATTCCTCTCCAGATCTCAGATTGAAACGCGGGTATCTATGCGGCGATTGAACCCGATGTCGACGTAGCTCTCAGAAGCGTCTGTGCCCATCGCGCCATCCCGAGGCAGGCATCCTGCTCTGTGGATTCTCAGCCGCAATCCAGGCAGCTTCTCATCACCATCAACCGAGACCTTCGCGTGAAGCACACCGGGTTCCCAGGAGACTGTCTCAAAGCTTGCCGATCGACGTTTCCGAAACCAAGCGACGGCCTGGGCCGCGGTTGAACACCACGCCTGCCTGCGCTTCAGTCCCGTGAGCAAGTTCAGATAAAACTCATCCCACAGCCTTTCAGGCGCAATACTCCGGTCGTGCCAGTTGACTGTCACGGTGCCGCCAAAACGGACCGCGTTGTCAATAATACCGCCGACTTGTTTCGTGGCTTCTCTTGGGGAAAGGTTGAGATAGCACGGGTAGAACAGCGCCGTGTCCATCACATGCAATGGTAACTCGAGCAGCCGGGTTGCTTCCAGTGGTTTGTACGCCTGCCCGGTTCCAGCCCGGTAGCCGATCGTTTCGTTGTAGCCACTCGTTGAATCATACGAGAAGCCGGCCTTCTCCAAAGTTTCTGGAGACTTCTCATCGAGATAGAGCCAATGCATACGTATCCCGATGTCTGCCTGCCCGGTTATTCGCGTAACCTGTTCCTGCTCCTCACGCCCCTTCGAACTGTCCACCCATGCGTCGATACCATGAAGACCGATTTCGCAGCCCGCGCCGACAAGCATAGAGATCCGATCTGCAATGTCAGAAGCACCATAACGCGAGGCGCGCATCGCTGGCGCCTGCCCTGCGGCGGTTCGTCCTGGATCGTCCTTGAAGGGAATCACGAAAAATGTTGAGGCCAGGCCTTTCTCCATTGCGACGTAACGGTCGAACTCATGCCAAAAGTCCTTCACAAGGCCCAAATGAACAAACGGTAGCATCACAACCGCCCGCCAATTGGTGAAGAGGCTGCGCACGGGAGCCCGTCCTCGGACTAGGTTGATCAGTGAACCAAGGAGGGCCCGGTACAGAAACCCGAACATCGTGTGGTCCCACTTGTGGAGGCGGATCGAGGGATGATCCACATCGTGGGTTAGGCAGGCAATAAATGGATACCCATCTGGAACAGGCGGGATCTCGAGCAGCGGAATCTCACAACCGATGATCAGGTCACGCAGAAGGGTGATATGCATCTCCAGTGCGGGCAAGCTTGCGTTGGCGCTAGGCTGACCCTTGGTGAGCAGGGTCCGAACCTCGCGGAATAGGTCATAGCCCATCCGGGCCAGCACGCTGCCGTTGGACTTCTGTAAATATCCAGCCGATCCATGGGAGATCTCATCTTTCAGGATTTCGAGTCCCTTGTGCCGAAAGGTGATGCTGCCTTCATAGATCGGGATTCGGCCTTTCTTGTACGAAAGGATCGTGCTCCTCCGCTGTGAAGCGATCTCCTCTTCAGGATCAAATAGTGTCTTTGAACAAGCATAGATAATGACAAGTTCCGCGGCCGTTCTGCTGAACTTAGCATCTCCTGCACAGAGCAGGACTTGGTATCGGCGGTCGCTGCGATAAAACTCCCACGGGGTTTTGAACAGTTCGAAGAACTCGCGCACAGTCCCGTGGTCGCCCGAATTTGCAATAACGCCTATCATCTATCCATCCAATGAAGCTTCAACTCTTACACTCACTTGCAGCAAGAGACTAGTGAGATCTGAGCCATTCCTCAAAGACGACCAGACTAAACAAAATCTTATGATTGTCATGTCGACCAGAGGCATGTTGTTTGAACAGTTCCTGCACTGCGGACTGGCGCAGGTACTGATATATTTGAGATTCATTGTCAAGCAGGATCTCTGCCAATTTGTTGTCCATGGCACCACGGAACCAACTATCAACCACATCCACAGCAAACCCGCGCTTTTTCCTTTTCAGAAACGAGCGAGGGAGATAAGTCTCACAAGCTTGGCGATGCAACCACTTCTGGGAGCCATTCCTCACTTTGAAATCTGCCGACAATCTTTCGACATATTCGACGATCTCTTTATCCAGGTAAGGGACGCGAAGTTCGAGGCCATGAGCCATCGATAGCTTATCCGCATACATGAGGAGTTCATCGGGGAGAGTGGATCGCACCTCCAAAAACTGGAAGCCTCCAAGCTCGTCTGTCTCAGTCATGAGATCGGCGAGATCCTCCCAGCATTCCAGTATTTTGTCACCCGTATTAGGGCAAAGTAGCCCGTCTTGAAACAGTTCATCGATTTTATTTCCTGGTAGGATCGATAACACGTGTTGATATCTTTCCATTCGATCAGGGATGTCCAGAGAGTACACCCCCCGCTTCAGGGTCTCATTTCTCGGTAGAGCAGTGATAGCCGAGGAGATAGGGGTGCGCATCCACCTCGGTAAACTTCCCCACAACGCGCTGTAGCGGATTCCGAGATGACGACGATAACCGCCAAATAGTTCATCCGGTCCCTGACCGATCAATGCTACCTTGACGTCCTGTCGGGCTCGTTCACAGACGAAATACATGGGAACAATTGAGGAAGATGCGATCGGTTCTTCCAAGCATGCCACTATTTTGGGGAGCGTTTCCTCAAATATGGACCTCGTCAGCGTCACGGTGGTGTGTTGCGACGACAACTTGTGGGCCGTCTCTGCCGCATCTGCCAATTCATCATCGGCAAAGCTTGAACCATACCCCACTGTGTACGTCGGCCAAGAACTCCCGTACAGATTCATCAGGGCGAGCAAGAGCCCGGAGTCGATGCCACCGCTCAGCAGCAGGCCCACGGGTACATCGCTGATGAGCTGCCTCTGCACAGCCCGTTTATAGAGGGCGAGCAGCTCTTCTTTAGCTTCGCCGTCGGACTTCCGCGGTAAAAATGGAGCAGGCTTAGATTTGTACCATCGACTCAGGCGATGAGAGCCGTTTTCGAATGCTAACATGGTTCCTGGCGCGAGCTTTCGTACGCCCTTAAGTAAGGTGTAGGGAGAAGGTGTGTAGCGATAGCGGAGAAACAGATGTAAGGAGATGGGATCTACCTCAGCTCTGTCCTGGGTCGCTGCAAGAACAGCGCGAATCTCAGAGCCGAAGTACACACGATCTGCATCTATCCTGTAGTAAACCAGCTTGATTCCGAACGGGTCTCGGGCTAGCACTAACCGTCTTTGTCGGGCATCCCAGATCGCCAAACCGAACATACCGCTGAGACGATTGAGCACCTCATCGCCCCACTGCTTATATCCATGGACGATGACCTCCGTATCGGATCTCGTTCGGAATACGTGCCCACACGCTTCCAGCTCACGCCTGAGTTCCAGGAAATTGTAGATCTCGCCATTGAAGACGACCCAAACGGATTCTTCCTGGTCCGACATGGGCTGGTGGCCACCCGCAAGATCGATGATGGAGAGCCGTCGAAACCCGAGTCCGAGTGGTCCTGCGATATAGCACCCTTCGTCATCAGGACCTCGATGGATAAGGGCCTTTGTCATCCTTTCTATGTGTTCACGGAGAACAGGAGCCTGGTTCCCAAAGTTATATTGTCCACAAATGCCGCACATAAGATTCGCTAGTCTGTCCAGACTTGGAATTGTGTTAATACGTTTGCCGTCCCAGAGCGTATCATGGACTTAGTGCACCGCTGCCGCGATTACGACTCGGCGCAGGATAGTCCTGTCTCGGGGGACTTCTGTAGGTGTTGATAGAGCAGAAAGCAGAGACTTCGAAACAGTTGCGACTGAGCCCAGCGATGCATAGGAACATTGTCCCAGCCGAAGAGAAGCTGACGAGTCCGGAAGGAGCCGTCGGACTTTTGCCATCGCACAAGCAGATCTGTGACGACAGTCGACAAGAGCCCGTCCAATTCTGGAAAACCCCCTTTCAACAATATGGCAAGGTTGATACACTCCGCATAATCATAGAGCTCTCGCCGATATACCGTGAGCCGAGGCGCCCTGGAAAATGGCTTGGGCAAACCTTGTGCGTCAAACAAGAACCTCACGTAATAACCAACCCCGCGTTCAATGGCATTCGTGCAACGACAATCTCCTGTGAGCCTTTCGATCTTTGCTAGGGCCTTGAGGACAAAGCATGTGTGAAAGTGATCGACAAAATCTTTCTGATTATCAGTTGAATAGTACCAGGAGCCGTCTGCATTTTGAGACGCAAGGACGAAGTTCAGGTTTCTGTTCGCGACCTCCCGGTACTGGTCCTCCGAGAAATCTAACGCTGCCCTCGTTAGGAGACACGCTCGATACGCACTCGCGTTTATGACACCACCAGGGTCGTCGAGTGCAGGAGTATACGCACACGTAGCGGTATTTGGAGAAATCTCAAAATCACGATAGCTTTTGAATGCATGCTGGGCGATTGATCGCATTATTCGCCACCACTTCTGGTCCTTATCAATCTCATAGACCTGCGAGAAAGCTTCGTACACATAGGGGAGAGTTGTTATAAGAGGAGTGCCCTCTTTGATGGTGCCGCCCCTCGTCTCCCAGTTGAACGGGTATCCCCAGCAGTAGTCCTCATGGTCAGGGCAGCGTGTCTCCTGAAGGACCTCAAGGAAATGGACTGCTCTTTTGTAGTATTTCTCCGCTCCAAGGACTTCTGCAAGGAACGCAAAGCCCATGGCGTAATGTGCGTCAGCGATGGGAAACCGCTGCGGTTTCCAGAAGAGTGTTCGCGCTGAGGGCACAAATACCTCACAAAATACCATCGGAGACACCGCGAGCGTTCCCAGTAGCGGCTTTCTGTAGTACAGCGCCTTGGCACTCCGCCCTCGATTACTCGCGAAGAAGCTCTGATGATCGTACGATGTCTCTCCGTAGCCATCGAGCCAGTTGCTAAACCGGGAGACGACTGATTCGACCTTCTCGACTAGCGTTTCTCCCATGGATAGACTTGGCCAGATTCAAAAGGTGACTAGTTCGGTATGACTCTGAAACTATCTACTCGCTTGAACTTCAGTATGGATTTCAGAATAATCTTTAGCTTGAGCATCTGCTCTCTGCGGTGGAATTCCATGACGTTGTGTGAGATAGGCCTTTCTATCTGGCGTAACAAGGCCCAGCAATATCCCAAACCCAGTGCAGTTCCCCCAATGACATACGGTTTCTTGGTCATTCTATAAGCGACTCTGAAAAGCTCCCAGACCGGATGTCCACCTAGATAGTAGTCTTTCTCACCGTAGGAAAAACTTGCAGCGAAGACACTGCGCCCAGCCGTTCCCAAAGGCCTATGGTGGAAGAACGATTTCTCTCGAAATGATCGGGTCTTCCAGCCCATCATGCGGGCGGTTGTAACTGCGATCCAGTCTATTCCTCCGGCCTTGTGTGGGATATACCCACCAATTTCCTCAAAGCATCGCCGTCGAAACAGCTGGCATTGACCAGAAACATGGTTATGCCCCTCGAAACTGTGTGATTCTGAGCTGTAGCCTTCTTCTTCCTTGAAAATTGTTCCCCCAACTCCAAGGGTTGAATCTTCTCCGAATTTGTTCAAGAGAAATTCAAAATGATCCTCGTCGAATGAAATATCTGCATCTATATTACCTATAACCTCATACTCAAGGTTCTTGACCCTCTCATGGCCAGCGTTGAAAGAATACACCTTAGCGGCAAAGCTTCTATCCCTACGTCGTGGCATCTGGATCATTTCGATCCAGTCATACCTTGCAAGATACCGTCCCACAATACTGGCCGTAGAATCTATCGATCCGTCATCCACTATCACCCACTTGGTCGGTAAGACAGTCTGACGTATCATCGATTGAATTGTCTTCTCGATGAACGCCTCTTCATTACGAGCAGGGGTGATCAGAACGTATGGCAAGGACGAGCAGCGATGACTCATTTCCTCCCTCTCATAGCGGCTTGGCTGAATTCGGCCGATCTCGACTACTCAGGAGTTCAGCCGTTAGATTCACGAGGCTCAGCCTCTCCTGACGCCAGGTGTGGGCCAGATAAACCTCTTGCCCTCGTTTTACGATCTCGCCCGCCTCGCTAGGGTGGAAGAACACATATTCGATTTTCCTGGCTAGGTCCTCCGAGTTCCCAAGCTCGAAACACAGGAGAGAGTCGTCGTCGAAGTAGTCATGGACGCCCGGCGTGCGGGGAGCGATCACGGGTTTACCCAGGGCCAGGTACTCGAAAATGCGGGTCGGGGTGTTAAGCTCGGTGAATACGCTTCGACGATTCGGAATGACGCCCACGTCACACTCTCCGATGGCCGCGACGATGTCCTCCAGTGGCTTCGGCCCCAGGTAATGGACTGCCTCATGCAGACCCTTGTGTCTGACTGAATCCATCACGCGTTTAAGAAAAGGTGTCGCGTAACCGTAAACCCTGAGCTCTGCGATAGGAACAGACTGTCGTACTCGTGCGAGGGCGTCAACCGCGAGATCCACCCCATTTCGTTCGACCAAAGTGCCATGATACATGATCACGAACGGCTTGCTCGGACTTCGAGTAGTGGAGGCGTGCGAGCCCGCGGGACGAAATCGGAAGATCTGCTCATCGGGGGTATTCATTATGACGTGAATCTTCTCCGGCAGACAACTACGCGAGGCGAATAGCCTTTTGCAGGCGAGGTTGACTGTGAGCACCGAATCGGCGAGTGCCATACTCCACTTCTCGAGTCGCTTTAGGAACCGAACGCCTGTGGTCTCTTGGTGAAGGCTGAAAATCGTCATCAAAAGTTCGGGCATCGGATCGTGTAGATCGAGGATGACCTTTGCACCGAAGGCCTTCGGTACCAGCGAGCTCAAGACAAGAATGTCGGGCATATTATGGACGTACACGACGTCATAGCGTCGGGTCAACGAGCGCATGGCGAGGAGGGCGAAGGAAATCAAAATGAACGTGGAATAGTGAAAGAGATATTGGAATGTGCTGCCGCGGCGGTTCCTGTAAGGAATACGAAGGATGTCGATGCCATTCACCGTCTCACGCTTCGGATCCTTTTCATCCTTCGAGAGGCATATCAAGTCGACTTGCATTCCCTCATTGGCAAGGGCCTCGGCGGCACGGCGCGGCCGTGGATCCGCTGGATAACTAGAGAACAAGACCATGGCCACACGCTTGCCCCGAAGGCGCCAGGCGCTCGAGACGGTCCGAGGTTGGCGACTTGAAGTGCGAGGACTCGATGAGTGAGTGGATGGTATGCTGTCAGGTCGATCCACTCCGGGATAGGCGACGCTCGTGGTAGAAAGCGATTCGCCATTCGGCTCATGAAAACCGGGTATATAGTCGCAGACGTACCGGGCTACATCTCGTGGCAGAGCAAACCAGCATTGATGCCGGTAGCGCTTGGCCACATGTTCGAGAAAATCCTGATAAAGTTGAGCCCCATACTCCAAGGACCTCCTCCTGCCATCGAAATTCATGTAGTCGGGATGAACGTTCACCAGCGCCATCCCGCCGTGTTGGGCCACCCAATCAAGCTTGCGTTTCCATATGTCAATCGAGGGTTCTTGGAACACAAGGAACAGGGTTGAATCCTGTGGCAACGTGTATGGAAGTTCGACGTAACCGGAGCCATCGTTACGAGATATCCAAAACGGGAAGATCGTGTTCACCCCGTCTGGCTGCGGCTCAAACGGGTCCGTATCAAAGGTAGATGCGTCGTAGAGGATGTTGAGATCCTGGAGCCATGGAAGATCGTGGAACATGAATGCGGAGCGAAACCCGACGGCCTGCCACGCCTCCAGATAATGATTAATTTTTTGAGCGTTGGCTGCAAACTTCTTCCGGGAAGAGTACAGTGAGCCGTCGTGCCGTAGGTCATGGACGCCCACTTCGAATCCGTGTGTGGCAAGAAAGTCGCGTATGGATTCCGGCGTTGCGTACTCGCCTTCGGGTACGAAGTTAAATGAGGAGCGAAACCCCAGACGCATTTCCATCTCGGCCAAGTCGCGGCACCGATCCAAGCCTTTCTTGCCTTCGACGTCATGGGTAAGGACGAAGGCAAACTCTTTGCCATCAGGCCAGCCGGGCCAACCATCCGGGGCCCTTCCGGCTACCTGACTGATGGGCCAAGAATTGATGTGCCTACGCCTCAGTCGTTTCGCCTGGAAACGTCGAAAGACTAGGCGGAGTTTCCGCGGAAGGGTGGGCTTTAGGAAGTAATAGATTTGCCTGAGCAGCATGGCCAAGCCTGTGCAACGGGTGCGGAGTTCGTCCTGGTCAAGCGCGAGCAGTCAATGGGTCGGCGCCAAGCTGCGCACCGGCCGTCTTGCCTCTGCGCGCCTCGCGCTCGATTTTCTTCCTGTTGGACGAACGGATCGCCTTGAGAATCTCCGATTGGTCCAGCTTGCTCAGGATGTCGATGTTGGCCATGACGCAATGGCCACCGATGACTCCCGGGAAGTATTTGACGGGAGGAAAGAATCCGATTCCTTCGTAGAAGGAGGCGATCTCGTCGTACTCCTGGCCCAGTTGATCACAATATCTCTCCACCTCCTGTGCCCAGGCAATCATCAGGCCGAAGAAAGTCGTCTCGGTGAGCTTCGCGAGTTCAGTCGCCTCCGGCGATGACAGGACCCTCGTCTTCATGCCTACCGACTCAAAATGCTTCGCGGCGCGCTCGCCGGAGACCGGATCCATCGCTCCCACGAACTTCGTGTAGCTGAGGAGTTCCTCGAGCATGCGCACGTGCTTACCGCGTACCGGACTGTGTACCACGGCAGCGCCCGTTCGATCGGCTACGGCTCGCGTCGTCCCGACCGCTACCGTGCTGTTGATGATCGTCAGACTGGGGCCGAGAAGCTTCATATAGCGGGCAGTCTGGCCGACAAAGTCCTCGATCTCGAACGGGTAGCAGACGTGCATGACGTCGACAGCCTTGATTCGCTCGGTGGGAGGTGAGACATCCACTCCCACCACTTTGTGGCGTCTGGAGACGATCTCGAGGATAGGCTTTCCCACCTCTCCGAGCCCGACGACAACGACCGTCTGAGTCTCACTCATAGCCGCAAGTCTCCTCCCAGAGGCGGTCTGGACATACGCCCCCCGTCCCCGCGCGCTCGCCGCCTCCCGCTGCGCGCCACGAAACTAAACGTCACGACGCCCCCCGCTCAACATCACCCAGGTCATGCCGGGCTCCACCTATCCCTGCGTTCACATGCGTGACGCCACCCTCCACGTAGCCTTGTGGCGCCTCTGCCCCTGTCGCGCTAAGCCGGCGCTGCTCTCGAGCCCTATGGGTTCTTAATCGCAATCCAGGAAGATTCTCGCGGCTGTAGATATGGAACTCCACCGTCGTCAACTGCGACCTCATGTATTCCAATAATGCATAGACAAAAACCGCGACGCCCAACATTTCTAAAAGCTCTTCAGCCGTTGTTAGGGCGTGATATCCGATCCTCTCCTCACCGTATTGTGCGGCATATTGGCCGCTCAGAGATTCAACACCGATCGCGCCTCCGACGTAGAGAGCCCCTGCCATCGTGAACAGCCATCGTGTCTTCGGAGGAAGATGCATCAGAAACCTCACGTACGCCATTGCGAAAATAACGGTGCAAACAGCACCCGGTATAACCCAGGCGTAGTAGAGCAACCCACCCCAGCCGTAGAGCAACCCACCCCAGCCGGCGTCAAGCAACCCACTCGCTTGAAGGATGAGTCGCATTGGTTTAATCGCCATTTCATGGATTTGCACCCCTTCATCCACAGATAGGTAAAAGAAAATGAGGGCCAGAGCCCCCCAATGGTAGAAATAGCGACCGCCGGAGTGTTTTGTTGAGACGGCGATCACGGCCAATAGAGCCGAACTAAACAGAAGGGTGACTGAGGAATACCACGTGGGAATATTGCCCTCTCCGTCCACCGAGAACAAACGGACAAAACTCTCTTGCAGTTCCTTCACGAGGAAGTCCTCGACGACAACATAGTAGTTGAACAGATGACCGACAAGACTGGTCAAACTGAGCATCACCACAATGAGCAGTAAGACTCGAAGCACACTTTTGGGTGAAACCGAAATTCTCGTGGCCATCACTCCCAGGACGTGCGCGGGTGATGAAGTGCGGTCTTAACCTGTGACGAATTTGCCATTGCCAGCAACTCCAGATCACAAACCCAGCGTTTCGACAGTTGCAGCGATCGCAGCCGACCGAGGAGCTCTTGCAGTGCGTTACGGGCTTCCGCGGGCACCAGTGAATCCGCCAACGTCCCACCAGAGGGAGGAATCAATCCGGAAGTCTTATCGTCGATCAACTCAGTCTCTCCCTGGCTGTGAGCACCTTATACTCGGAGCGGAGGTCCCGCGCGTCGCCTGTACCGTGCACAGGGTCACGCGTTGGCCGGTTGCTTTAGTGGACTCGACCACGTGGCTCACAACCCGCTCCTGCTGCTCCCGGGAGAGCTCGGGGAACATCGGGAGGGAGACCACCTGGGAGGCGGCCTGCTCGGCGACCGGCAAGTCACCCGGACGGAAGCCCAGCGCCTCGTAGGGCTTCGCGAGGTGAAGCGGGATCGGGTAGTGGATGCCCGTTCCGATGCCGGCGGCGGCCAGATCCTTCTGGAGTCGGTCACGGTCCGCGACCCGCACCACGTAGAGATGGTAGACCGGTCGAGACCACGCCGGCTCATAGGGAAGGGCGAGGGCTCCGTCGGCACCGGCGAAGAGCTCGTCGTAGCCGCATGCCCGCTCCCGGCGCTGCTCGTTCCACATCGCCAGATGACGAAGCTTCACCTGCAAGACACCCGCCTGGATGGCATCGAGCCGGCCATTGTACCCCTCAATGTCGTGGTAGTACTTCCTTGACTGGCCGTGGTCGCGCAGCATCTGGCAGTGCCGCGCCAGTCGCTCGTCATCGGTGGTGATGGCTCCCGCTTCACCGATGGCGCCGAGATTCTTTCCGGGATAGAAGCTGAAGGCCGCGGCGTGGCCCATCGACCCGGCCTGGCGCCAGCGGCCCTCCTTCTTCGAGAAGTACCCGGCGCCATGCGCCTGGCAGGCATCCTCGATGACGATGAGGTTGTACCGGGTCGCCAGGTCGAGGATGGGATCCATGTCGGCCATCTGCCCGTAGAGATGCACGGGGATGACTGCCGTCACCGGGCTGCCAGTGCGCTTGCTCAGCACGCGGTTGGTCCGCAGGTCGCGTCTGCATTTGGTCTCCAGATAGGAGCGCAGCCTCTCGGGATCCATGGTATAGGTGCGCTCGTCGATGTCGACGAAATCCGGCCGCGCGCCGGCCTGCGAGATCGCCTCCGTAGTGGCGATGAAGGTGAGCGGCACCGTCACCACGGTGTCTCCGGGCCGGACACCCGCCCCGATCAGCGAGAGGCGCAGGGCATCCGTGCCGCTCGCCATTCCGACGCAAAACCGCGAGTCGCAGAACTCCGCGAAGTCGCGCTCAAATCCCTGGACCACGGGACCACCGATGAACCCGGCGGTGTCGAACGAGGTCTCGAAGACTGAGAGCAGCTCTTCCCGGAGCTCTCGGTGGACAGTGACCAGATCAAGGAAGGGAATCTTATTGGTACTCATTCGGTGCCCCTGGTTCGGTGGTTATATACCGCAAGAGTCTCGCCGGGTTGCCGGCCACGATGGCATTGGCCGGCACGTCGCTGGTGACGACACTACCGGCTCCGACGATGGCATTCTCCCCGATGACGACGTTCGAGAGGATCGTCGCCCCGGACCCGATCGACGCCCCTCTCCTCACCAGCGTGGCCTCGACCTTCCAATCATTCTCGCTCTGGAGTTCCCCCGTGGGCGTCGTCGCCCGCGGATAGGAGTCGTTGGTGAAGGTGACGCCGTGGCCGACGAAGACGTAGTCCTCGATCGTCACGCCTTCACAGATGAAGGTATGGCTCGAAATCTTGCACCGCCGGCCGACCTTTGCATTCTTCTGGATCTCGACAAATGCCCCGATCTTCGCCTCGTCGCCGACCTCGCAGCCATAGAGGTTGATGAACTTCGCGAACTTGACGTCCTTCCCCAGCTTGACGTCGGGCGCAATGCAGACGTATCCGTTCCCCGGCAGACCACTCGCCCTTGATTCGTCATGGGAGTCGCCGTCGCCCTGGCCAGATAGTGGCCAACCATGAGTGCGGATGGCCATTGGGGCTTCCGACTCAGACGTATCCGCCTCGGGAGTGGATTCGTGCTTCTCCATCATTTGAGCATACTCTCTATGGAAGAGCCGACTTTCCCCTTCAATTGGATTTCAAGGCTCCGGTTTCCTCATGACATTCAGTCCATACCTTGGGAGTCCCGGCATCTGGTAGATCGACACAAATAGCAGAGAACCGACAATATCCAGCAGGCCGTCCGACACGGATGGAAACCGCCCCGTGGCCCAGATCTGACAGATTTCAGTTAGCGCCCCGTAGGTTGAGGCTAGGAATGGCGCAAGAACGAGACTTCCTTGATGCGCCATGCCCCGGTTTTTGAGCGCGATGATCCATAACAGAGCTAAAAACCCGTACGCTGGGACATGTGCTAAATTCTGAAGACTGGCTGGAATCACCCTCATGAGATCAACTAAACTTCCGGTGTCAGGCAGGGTCGCTAGGACAAACAACAGTGCCATGTAGGCTAGCATCGGAAGAAGGTCTTTTTTCACTTATAACCTAGGGGATCTGAGGGTTCAGGGCCAGCAATGACGTGATAGCTTTTGAAGCAGGGCAGGCCATTCGACATGCTCATGACAGGCTACCGCCGTTCCGGTGCATCACCGGTTCCTTGAAAATCCTTCGAAGACCGCAGACTTATATGCGGCTACAGGTTCGCCACCTGTTCGGACGGCACAACCACGCGCGCCTGATAGGCCAGGGTTCTCAGCAACAAGACTACTCGCTGGTGGTCAGGCATCTCTCGCTCAAAGACCGCTTCAAACCCGCTGAGCGGACCATCCTGAATCTTCACGACTTGACCTGGTGCCAGCAGTCGAGGAGCCAGCGACACGTAGCCATTGCAAAGCCTGGTTTTCATTCCCTGGATCAACTCCTCATCCACTCTTGCTGGCGTTGAGCCGAACTCCACTATTTTGCGCACCCCTCTGGCGTAGCTCACAGCCCGATGGTGCTCATTCAGGTCGAACCGTGCGAAGAGGTATCCGGGGAAAAGGGGGCCGGTCACCGTCTTGCGCATCCGGCGGATGATCTTGCTCCGCCTGAGGAGTGGCAGGAATGTCTCAACACTGAGCCGCTTGAGTTGCAACTCTGCCTCCTTTTCCCGATGCGGTTTCGTGTTGATTACATACCAGTGCATGGTCGAATACCCCTGGGCGTCTCCAGGGCCTCTACGGGCCGGTTTTCGCGAAATAGGCAGGCCATTCGACAAGCTCATGACAGGCTACCGCCAACCCGGTGCATGACCGGCCTTTGTCTTGTCGCCGACCGACTCTCCTGACTCACAAACCGCAGCGTCAGGTTAGAGACTATTTCTTGTCCCCGCAGCCTGCGCTCTCCCCCGAGGGGAGTAGGATCTCCAAAGGCATTCCACGATCTCAAAGAGCTGTTGAAAGGTCCCGATGCTGCCTGGGTTCACTAGCCGCCCTCCAACATGATCGGGGTTCCAGTCGAGGAACCCAACCACGTTGAAAACACGGCCTCGCTTGGACATCAGAACTTGACACAGGTCCTTAGCTAACCGGCCGATTCCTAGGATGAGCATGCGATTTCTCAATCCGGCGAAGTGAATGGTTGTCGTTGACAAGTATTGCAATGCTGCCAATGTCTTCATGGACGTATCAGCCCGTTATTCATAAGTGTTTTTCGGCATCAGATCCGAGGTAGTACTCCTGCTGCATATAGTAGGGAGTCCAGTCGGCTTGGAGGCCGGTCAGAACAATTCCGGCCTGATTGGGAATTCGAAGAGCCTTAAGCGCGTTCTTGACCACATCCCTTCCGGTTGTTCCTGCCCGAACCACGAGCGCCATGATATCGGCCATGCTCGCCAGCACGTTCATATCCGCCAAGGGTAGAATGGGCGGGGCGTCCATGATGATGTAATCGAACCGTGACCGAAGTGTAGAGAGGATGGCGCTCAATTGGTTCATCTTGGACAACTCTACGGGCCTCCGGGCGGTCGAACCGGCCGGCAAGATCCAAAGTGGTAAATCCCCCAGTTTCTGCAGACAATCTTCAAGGGGATGGTCCTTGTGGAGAACCTTGGCCAGACCCGGCTCCGGCTCCGCTCCAGCGTACGCATGGAGCACGGGTCTTTTGAAATCGCAATCCATGAGAAGAGTTGCCTTGCCTAGATCTTGCGCAAGGACGTACCCAAGATTCGCCGCTGTCGACGACTTTCCCTCTCCCATCACGGCGCTGGTCACCACCACAACAGTGTGCTCTCGTTCTGCACTCATCAAGGTGAGTTTTGTCGCGGCCACCCGGAATTGCTCGGCCACCACGGACATGGGCCTCCACTTGGCCACCAGGTTGAGCTCTGGTGAAAACCCACGCTGGACAGCTCGACCGTTTTCAGGTCTAGCTTCCTGATTCGGGCCTTTCCCCCGATATTGGAGCAGGCCTTTGCTCCTGACACGCGGGCTCGAGGGTGGTCCCTCAGTCGTTAAGGGGAGAAACTTGCCCGAGTGAGCAAAGGCGGTTTGGAAAGATGGAATCGCGGCAAGGAGCGGCAGCCCCAAGAAGATTTCGGCCTCTTCAGGGTAATTGAAGCTCTTCGCAATTTGCTCAAGGAGAACAGCCATGCCGAACCCTAACCCGCATCCGATCAAAAGGCCTCCCAGCAAGATAAGCGGTTTGTTTGGCTTTTCAGGTTTCTCCGGCGTATTGGCCGGATCAATGACCCGGAATTGCTCCCCTTTCTGTCGCCTCTCCAAATTCTCCGCGATTCTGGCGTTGAGCTTTTTCTCAAGCAGCGCCTGGTAGTTTTTCTGCATGTTCTCATAATCCCTGACAAGAACCATCAGCTTCTGCTCGCGGGTTGGCGCCCGCTCGACCCTTCCTTCATAGTCCTTGATTTGCCCGCTGAGTCGGCTCAGACGCTCTTTGACCGAGGCGATCTCAACCTTCACCTCACCTCGTTGTCGATTTAGCTCCCGGAGGTAGGGATCCGCAGGTCTCGGCCCAACCGATTTACGTTCTTGGCCCAGCAGATCATCTGTCAGTTCGTCATCATTCGCCGGAGGCTCTGCCTTGAGCCCTGCGATCTCCTCTTTAAGCTGAACGATATCAGGGTAGTTCGGCTTATAAGTCATTGAGAGGGTGGCCAATTTCCGTTCCAGCTCTGTAAGACGGGAGAGACGATGCCCCGTCTTTCTTGTGGAGGCAGGCAACTCCATGGAGGGAGTTCCAGTGATCTCATATTCTTTAATAGCCTTCTCGATCACTCCAAGCCGAGCATTGAGGCTGCTCAACGTCTCATTTTGAGTAAACCCCTCGACTTGAAGGCGGTCCAGAGTTCGGAGATTGGCTTCCATTTGCTGAGGTAGTTCCCCCATGTATGCTCGCTTAAACTCGCTGATCGCTTTTTCGCGAGCCTCGAGTTCCTGTTTGGCCCCGGTGAGCTCGGACGCCAGGAACTCGTTGGCTCCTTCCACCAATTGTTCACGTGTACTGAGATTTTCCTTAATGAGAATGTCAGCGAGGGTCGCGGTGACTTTCTGGGCTGTGATTGGGATCTCGTGTTCGAAGGAGAGAGTAAAGGCCTGGTTATTCTTCGTTTTATCTATTGCGATGTTCTTCCGCATCCTTCCAATGCGATGCTCTAGACCCTTTCCTCGATCTTCCTCATAAAGGTTGAACATCTCGATGACCCGGGTGAGCAGTGTCCGACTTCTGAGCATCTGTTGAATCATCTCGAGGCGGTCCTCAACCGTGCCTGTGACCACACCTTTCACGTAATCTTCCGGAACCTTCTGACTCTCGACTATGATCAACGTGCTGGATATGTAACTCCTGGGTAAGATCAGGCACAGCGCCAGAGCGATTGTTAGGGATAGAAGAATACATCCCACGATCAGCCATTTTCTTCGGCTGGCGATCCCCAGATAGTCCTGGAACGTGAATTCCCGAGCCTCTGTCATTTCTTCTCAGATCCTCTCTGATCAGATTCTGAGGCTTCAGGTGCCGGAGTAGGTCGCATAAACGCCGGCACAAAAAGCTCCCGGTCCCAAACTTTCGTAATCATGAGCATGAGGACCTTGCGATCAAAGTCAACCGCCGTGCTCATAACTTGTTGGTCGTAGTGGCCATAAGCGCCAACAGCCGAGGCCTTCAACGTGGAGGTAAGCAAGTAATTGACGCTCACATCACCCTGGTACGACATGAATGAAATATTACTTCCAGAGGAAGTCGAATCGTTACGGGCAAAGTTGGCTCCTCCGGTCACGCTTAGACGCTCCGTCAGCGGATGCGCGGTTGTGACCGTGACGGTTTGGCTCAGCAATGGGACTGCTGCAAGGAAAATGCTTGGGAACACCCCTACGGAGTAACTGAGCGTGGCCCTGCTCGTCGTAGGAGTTATTGGTCCCCCAGTCGGGGCCATGCCACCGCCTACGATCGAGATTGGTGGCAGATTCGGACTTACCATGCCGGCTTGGGCCTGGGGCAGGAGGATGCTGCTAAAGAAGCCTGATTCCATAGAGCCCGCGCCCCTCGTCCTTTCCCATATCAGCGACAGACTCCCATTCGGGAAGATCGCACCACCTGATATTGTTCCCACAAATCCCCCGCCCGGAGCACCTGTCCCACTGAATCGCTCAAAGACCGTCGCGCCAGCGGAAACAGTCGACCTGTATTCGGGCGACCATATCCTTGCCCAAGCCACTGAACCACTGTGGTTTCTTAAGGAATCTAGATTTGCACCGGGAAAATCAACCCGGTTGTATTGGTATGTAAGCCTCAGGTCATCGGTGGGAGAAACCCGCACAGCCGGGCCTGCTGACACTGTCTGGCTATTTGTATTGAACAGGGCCAATGTCGTGCCCTGGGTCCCAAACCTGCTTCCGAATCGCATTAAGAAATTCGTATAACTGGTATGAAGGGTCTGCGTCGGAGAGAGGCGGTAGGAACCCATAACGGAGGCATGATTAGTCACTGAATTCACGCGAGAGATTTGGATTCCTCTGGTGAAGGGATTTTGTACCTCCCCACCTCCTATCCCGAAGGCTGGCGCCTGTGGGGTGTACAGAAAGGATTCAGAGACCGACAAGGCTGTTCTCGGGAAAAACCGGTTCACCGCTCGATTCAGATTGAGTGCCAGACTACCATTGCCACCTACGTAGTTCAGGTCTGGATTGTTCGCATAGGCCTCAGCCGTTGCCCCGGCCAGAAGCCCCCCCTCCATGAGATTCCCCCTGTGTCCGATCAAGACCTTCGGTGACACCGACGTCACGAAATCTTCTAGCTTCAAGCCAGGGGTTTTGGGCAGAAAAAACACGTTCGAATCGTACCGTTCCGAGACAGAGAGGATAGGCGCCAATCGAGTCTCTCCGTAAGTCGGGTTTGCTGTCGCCATAATTCCTGAAGCCAGTATTAGGGATACATACCTTGGACGTCTCATGATGCCTTTAGGGCACCACAATGACGTCCCCAGATTTTAGGAAGAAGTTGCCGATCGAGCCTTTGCCAGACAATATCTGGTCGTAATTTATGGGTATTTGGATCTGATGTGCTGTGCCTTGTCCATTCGTGCCCAGGCGCAGTACGTGCATTTTGTCCTTTGATGCGAAGATCGTGAAGCCGCCGGCCAAGGAAACCCCTTGTAGTACGGTCGCATAGGACTTGAGTGGATACTTGCCGGGCTTCACTACTTCCCCGAGCACGTAGATGAAATAGCTGTTGACCTCCTTGACCTGCACCGACACGGTCGGAGTCGCCATGATCTCTTTCAACCGCTCGGCAATCCGTTTGGCAAGCTGATTCGCCGTAAGCCCTGCGGCTGGCACATCCCCAATGAGTGGCATTGAGATCAACCCGTCCGGCCGAATCACCACATCGCGGGAGAGGTCCTGGTTCCGCCACACCGTCACCACCAACACATCTTCCGGCCCCAGGAGGAATTCAGCCGCGGGAGCGTACTCCACCGGGTAATTAATCTGTTTGACGCACCCCTGCGAAGCTTCTAGTGTCATGATTGCGATGAGGGTCATTATGATAGCTCGTGTCATCTTCGGCCTTCGGCGCTACGTTCATTCACCGCTAATCGTCAAAGGTTACTCGGTTAACCGTCTTCCCGTTTTCCTCTCCCCTTTGTCCCCCCCTCCCCATCCCTCCCCCTCGAGGGGGGAGGGGAAGGTGGGGGTGGGGCTATTCGCTACGGGAACAGCACCATCTTCCTCTCCCCTTCCCAGCCCTCCCCCTCATGGCCCGTTGCACTGGGAGAGCAACGGGCACCCCGGAGGGGGAGGTGGGGGGCTATTCGCTACGGTATCAACACCATGGTTTCCGATGGCACGACGATCGTGTCGCCGGGTTTCAACTCAAAATTCTGTTTAGAGCCGTCGCGCAGGACGATATCGTCATAGCTGGCCTTGATCTTCTCGTCACCATGGCCATTCTCACTGAACCGAAACACCACGAGCTTGTTGCGCGCCGCCACTGGGGTGAACCCTCCGGCGACCGTGATCCCCTGGAGCAAGGTGGTCTTGCTCTTGAGCGGGTATTTCCCCGGCTTGGCCACTTCCCCCAACACGAAGATGGTATAGCTGTTAATCTCCTTCATCAAAATGGCTACCGACGGGTTTTCCTTATATTCCTTCAGCTTGGCTGAGATTTCCTCCGTAAGCTGTGCGGGCGTTTTGCCAACCGCGGTGACATCGCCGATGAGCGGAAGTGAGATACGACCATCCGGTCGGACCGCGACGACCTTTGACAAATCTTGATTCCGCCAGACTGTGATCTCCAGCACATCTTCCGGGCCGATGATGTACTCCTGCGTCACGATCAGCGGAGACTTCTCAGTGACCTTTGTCGTTGCGCCCTGTGGCGGAGGGGCGCTGTGTCCCTGCACCGATGACAGCGACGGCGAAGGTTGATCCACTTCGCCACCGGCGGGCTGTGAGAACGCGTTCCCGCTCCACAGCCAGATTGAAAGCCCCGCTGCACCGCAGCAGACTCCAACTCCTGCCATCACGCGCCTCATACGCGCGGTGTGCAGATTGCCAACCGTATTCCTTCTTGCAATCCATCCAGGGGATCCGCTCATGGTCGCAACTCTTTATCAGTCAATTATCAGGTTGTATTTAGAGGAGTTGCCGGATTCTCCCCACGGAATTTCCCTGATTTCTCCTAATGCAATTACCGGGTGGCCGGTTTCTACAAGGCTCCACTCATAAGATGAATTTCATGCCGACAAAACAGAGACCTTGGTATCCACCCTCATCAAATGGGATTTTCCGTACCCAGCGTACTTCAGCTAATGTCGGCGTCCTGGCGGTGAGTATTGGTGTAGGAACGTGGAGTTTGACCACACATTCCATACGAGGGGCCTCGTCCATAAGGAGGAGCATCCCGCCGGAGCATATATTGAGCGAGAGGGCTTTCCCGTTATGCCCTGCCGTTACTTTAGGGGCTAACAACTTCTCCTCCTCGTCGTCATCGTCCGCCTGTTCAGGCCCTTCAATTGTCGTGGTCACCTCATATGGCACAGTTCTCATCAATGAGTATCGTTCTCTGTGCTGCTGTGAATTGGGGGAAACAGTCCAGGCACTCTCTTCGAACGGCATTCTCCACCTCGCCCGCGCAACAAATTGTGCACTGCGATCTTCACGTCTCCAGTTCAAGGCTATGGTGTTACTCTGAACAGATGCTTCGCGCCACGGCGTCACAAAGTCTGGGGTTAGCAGTTGTGACGAACGCTCAGGAAATGGAGAAACAAATATCGGGGGAGTTTAGCCAGAAGTTTGCCGGAACACAATAACACCAAAGTATGGTGTACTCAGCCATACCAAAGTATGGTGCACCCTGCCATACCAAAGTATGGGTTACCCCTCCTTAAGGATGGGTTGACTACTTCCAAAGTACTAGGTTAGCCTACCGCGCTCTTCGTAATTTGCCATGCCGCTAAGAGCGGCTGAGTTGAATCTATTTCTCTTTCTCTGGAAACTGCCCAATAAGCTTGAAGCGGGGCGATGCGCGACATGGCAGTTATGAAGGCGGCTGCGGTTGTAAATTTCTTCGACGGCTTTGACAATTCTTCTAGCGACAATCTCATCCACCAACGCGGAAGCCTCGGCATACTTGTGCTTGCTCCCCCTGCGCGACTTCTTCAGATGAGTCAGCGAGCATGGGATGTAATTAGGCAGATCCATGACGATGAATTGGGAAACGGGGAGGGTAATTCGAAGGCAGCGAGGGGGTTACTGCCGACAGCGCTTCTCCAGATCTGTCGGGAAACCTTCACTCACCTTCAAAGCCGAACCACGACAAAGGACTGGGAGCAATTTGAAGTGCGGCAGATTATCGGTACCCCCAATAGTTCGATGCTCATCCGCGGCTACGGTGTACCCGACCGACGCGGGAGCGAGCATGCGCTCATTATTGTCATCCTCGAAGCTCTCGGCCGTCGGGAAAAGGAGTCAAAACGGAGCGAAGGGAACGGCCACTGGAATGGCGACGTCAACGAGCAGACGAAGGAGCGGTTTCAATTCACCGATCGTCAGCAGGAGGTGGTGAAGTGTCTCGCAAGAGGCTGGACCAACAAGGAAATTGCCTCCAATCTCGGGATTGCCCTCCCCACCGTCAAGGAACACGTGAGACACATTATGGAGAAGACCGAGTCAACCACCCGAACAGGAGTCCTTATGCGGGTCTTGCGCTGATCATCTAGACTCTGTATTCAATCCTTCCTTCTCTCCACGCAGCATCGCGGCGGACCAGGAACCTGACCCCAACGAAGTATCTGCTCTCATCTCTATCCATATGGATTTTCCGCGTCCAGCGCACTTCTGCCCGCGTCGGTGTCTTGACCATGGCCAGGGGTGTCGGCACTTGCACTCTCAGCTCCTGTTTCAGGGCTGGCGGCTGATCCATGAGGAGCAACATTCCCTTCGAGCTGATGTTCACCGCGAGCGCCTCTCCTCGAGATGTCACGATCAATTCCTGACCCAGGGATTCGATGATTTCATACGGACATGAACCAACAAGTGGAAAACGATCGGTGCGTTTTAGGCGTTTCGAACCCGGCACCATGGCGTTGTCACTCGGATGAGGCCGGGTCTTTCTATAGCAAAGCGATTTCTTGGCGTCAAGTGAAAAGTACAGTATATAGAGGGATCAACAACAGGGAAGCCCAAGATGTGGTTGGTTCAGGTCAGCGGCGGCAGGATTCATGAACCAAAGCAAGCAAAACGCTTCCAGTTAAGCCTGAGCCGAGGCGGGGTACCCTTACGACAGGATAAAGGGTATCGGTTTCGATAATACATGGTGTTCTCAGAACGGTCTTTATGCGTCTCGCACTACTCCTCACCTCTCGTTCCTCTTGAAAAGGCAGGGATCTTTTTCCACTCCCCGCTGGATGGGTTTTCCCCACCCTGGGAGCAAGAAGGTCGGTTCGTCAGCCTACCCTCCCCCTTCCCGACAGGTTCTTTACAATTACTTCACAAAGTACTTGACAAGCAGATGATTCTAAGTGGATAGTGCCCCTCGCAGTTCACTTCAACGACTGCCAAACCATGCATCAACAGCAAGGGGTGAAAGAACCACCCCAGTCGAGTGGCCTCCCGGAGAAAATTGCTGAGCCACGCGGAGGCCCCGGCGTTCTCGTGCTTGCCCCACCCATGCGGTTGCTCCATATGAATCAACGGGCATGGGATCTCACGTCACACATCGATCACTGTGAGAATGGGAATGGGATTTCAAAAGCAGCGAAAGGCCTGCTTCCCGCTCCGCTCCTGCAGCTCTGTGCCGAAATCTTTCGACATCTCAAAGATCGAACGGAGGCGAAGGACTGGGAGCAGTTTGAGGTCAGGCGCATGTTGGGGGCCCCCGAACGACCGTTGATGATTCACGGCTTCGGGGTGCCTGGAAACAAGGGGCAGGAACAGTCGCGCGTGATTATCGTCATGGAGGAGCTGGGCAGCCAAAACGGGAACGCGAATCAGCAAGCGGCGGAGCGGTTTCAGTTCACGGATCGGGAGCAGGGCGTCGTCCAGTGTCTCGCAAAAGGTTGGACCAACAAAGAAATCTCGTGCGAGCTCGGGATTGCCATGCCGACCGTCAAAGAGCACATCCGACACATTATGGAGAAGACCAAGTCAACGACCCGCACTGGCGTCCTTGCTCAAATCTTTCGCTCGTAATCACCCTATCCCTCATGGAGACTTTTACGCTCGCTGCTCGAACACCCTCTCCTTGGGATTTGAAGACAGTCCGCTCAAGAACTTGACCCCCACCAGGTACCTCTTGTCATAGTCCTCAATCGGGATCGCACGGGTCCAACAGACTTCGACCAGCGTGGGTGACTTCACTATTTTAGAGCCGGGCACGCGTAGTAGGAACACGTGCTCCACCGGAGGAGCCTGATCCATAAACAGCAACATTCCCCCGGCGCTGATATTCATCGCGACTGCCTCCCCTTGGTGAATCGCGATCGATTCATCACCTAGGAAGTCACTTATTTCGTAGGGACACGATCCCATGAACGCAACACGCTCTTGGCGCCTGCATTCCTGGTGGAGCGGTTCTGCAGGTATTCCCCGGTCCTGCTTGGCCGCCACCTGCTCTCCGGGTTTCTCTTCCCTCGGTTGCTGGCGCCGAGCTACTAGAATGTAGATGAGTCTGCGCAGGTCAGGAAGTCGCATCGAGTCACCGTGTCATTGGCGGAGCTAGCAATCAGTCGGAAGAAGTTGTCGGAGCAATTAAAATGCCAAATTTGGAGACAGCACGGGATTCTTGAATCTCTTGATTTTCAATGGGTCCTAACGTGACTTCCAAATGGATAGGGCGAGACGAGAAGGGAAAAGGAGTCACTCCTTCTGAGTGGTTGACAACGGTTCTTGTTGATTTACAACGAACTTGCTATGCATGCACCCTCCAACCGTCGGGGAAAGGACGGATGTACAATATTGTGCAATCCCGAATGGGCCTTTTCCCCGTGAGTCCGGCCCCTCTGCGTATGCCCTGGCAGTGATCACGGCGTGCACCTCTTAGATCATGAGCCTCTCCTGTCATGACAAGCTTGGCTAGGACAATCCCGTGAATACCTGATCTTAGAGGGTGAAAAACCTGTAAAAACTGCGGCGGAGAAGGCGTGTCCGACTGTGCCGGAGAGTTTTACGACGCGGAGGGCGTTTTGTTGCGGCTGAACACGTAGTCCTTGAGCGTGCGCCGGATGATGCCTTGCGAGAGCGCAGGGTACTCCCCGCGAAGGGCGCGCTGGCCGATCGCCGTGATGGGTTGATCATCATTGCTGATGAGTTCGCGGATCGCGGTGTTGATCCGCTGCTTGGCGGTCCGGAAGAACTCGTCCGCAAGATCCCATGCGACCCTGTTCCCCGCGGTGCGCTCCTGCGACTCGGCGTAGAGCGCCGTCGCGGCGATGGTGAGGAGATCTTCTCCAACCGCCTCGATCCTGTTCTGCCTGCCTTGATCATCGCGGAGCTCGGCTCGATGCCAGGCCATGGCATAGAAAATCGCGCGGGCGAGACGACGGCTCATCCGCTCTGCATAGACCAGTTTCCCACGGACTTTGGGGTGCCGCATGGCCGGGCGATCGAGACGCACTCGCCGTTTCCACTGCCCCAGGTACCAGAAGAAGTAGAACCGGAGGAGCTTCAAAAACTCACGAAGCTTCCCGGCGCCCGTCATGTCCCCGCCAAAGTATCGTCCGGCGCGATCGAGATGCGGGCTGAGCCCCTCGCGAGCCACATACGGCCGCAAGATGTCCGTGGCGCCTTCTCCAATACGGGCCATCTCGGCATCCCGAACGAGTTGTTCGATGCCGAACGCCGGCTCGCCACGGACTCGCTTTGAATCCGCCGTCTCATACCCCATGCCCCCGAAAATGATCTGCGCGTCCTTGAGAAACTGAATCGTCTTCTCCGAGCAGAACATTTTGGCGATGGCGGCTTCGATTCTGATGTCGTGCTGCTTCTGGTCCGCCAGATGCCAGGCCAGCACGGCCAGCGCTTCCATCGCGAACAGGGTCGTGGCCATGTGGCCAATCCGCATTTGTTGCGTCTGGCGCTCGCCAATGGGTCTCCCAAAGGTCAGGCGGGAGTTCGCCCGGTCCAGGGTCGGCTGCCAGGCCTGCTTGGCCATGCCGAGACAAAGCGCGGGGACGCTAATGGCACGCCCGACGTTGAGGATCGTGAAGGCGTACCGGAGCCCCTTCCCGATCTCTCCGATGACGTTGTCGACGGGGACCTGGACGTCCCGGAAGATCAGGTGCCCGTTTTCAATCCCGCGGCAGCCTTCGAACTGGCATCGCTGGCGAACCTGCACTCCGGCGGTGGTCATGTCGAGGATGAAGGCGGTGGGCACGTGGTCCTCAGCTCGGTTCGACTCACGCACCGGAGTCCAGACCGGTTTGCCGTCGCGCTGAGCCCGCTGCACAGGGACGCGTGCGATGAGGGTGAGATAGCGGGCGATCGGCCCGTTCGTACACCATATTTTTTCGCCGTTGACGGTGAAATGGCTGCCGGTCTGGTCCAGCACCGCTTCCGTTCGGATGTTCGCGGCATCGGATCCGGTGAGCGGTTCGGTCAGCGCGAAGGCGGAGATGTCCTCCCGCGCCACGCGAGGCAGATATTTGGTTTTTTGTGCGTCGTTTCCGAAGAGCAGGATGGGGATCGCGATGCCGATGGATTGGGGCACTGCGACCGTGAGCGACAGAATATTGCTCCAACTGGCCATCACGGTCAGCACCCGACCGTAGTTCTTATAGGAGAACCCCAGGCCCCCGTACTGTTTCGGGATCTTCATCCCGAAGGCCCCGAGGTCGAACAGCCCCTTGAGGACCTGGGCTGGAATCTTCGCCGTGCGCTCGATCTCGTCCGGATCGACCTCGCTCCTGAGAAAGGCCTCCATTTTCTTGCAATAGGTTTCGCCCGCCTCCCGCTCTTCGGGCGGCTCGTCCGGTGGACAGAGCAGATCAAAATTGGGCCTGCCCTCGAACAGCCCCGCCATGAAGCTCGACCCGGTGATGCGCTCGCGGGCTTCCTCGATCCGCTCCATTCCCTTCAAGAGGGTCGTCATCCCATCACCTCTCTGCCGCAACTTTAGAGACCGGACCGTTGTGACGTTCGCACGGGAAGCTCTTCGAACCGCGCCGTGAAGTGGCGGAGGACCGGCGCTTCATAGGTCATCCTGAACCCGGCGATGGATTCGCGCCGCCGGTACAGCTCGATGATCGATTCCGCCACG
>Ga0209376_1000756_pt1 | contig 34571 bp, 24 predicted proteins | sample GraSoiAngelo_134_FD_185891 | JGI IMG/M metagenome (GOLD analysis project Ga0209376, IMG submission 185891) | Grasslands soil microbial communities from the Angelo Coastal Reserve, California, USA - 14_0929_05_30cm (SPAdes) (version 2) | ecosystem: Environmental > Terrestrial > Soil > Grasslands ...
TGACCAAAAACAGCATGGGCGAAATGAGCAAGCCAACAAAACGCATCGTGATCAACAAGATCGACATCGTGCCGGGAAGTTCAGTCAAATAATCACCACGAAGAGCACGAAGAAGAACACCAAGCACTCAAACGTCTTCCTTTCGTGACCTTCGGGGCCCTTGATGGTTTATTTTTGAATGGCGGAGACAACGAAGATTGCGCTCATTCAGATGCGCTGCGGCCCCGAGCCGGAGAAGAATTTCTCGCGGGCGATTGAATTCATTCGCGAGGCAGCAAAAAAAGGCACCCAGATCGTCTGCCTGCCGGAACTTTTTCGGTCGCAATATTTTTGTCAGACAGAAGATCACAAGAATTTTGATTTGGCCGAGGAAGTGCCGGGAACGTCAACGGCGGCATTAGGAGAGCTGGCGCGCGAAACTGGTGCAGTGATCATTGCTTCACTTTTCGAGAGGCGCAGCGCGGGCGTTTATCACAACACTGCCGCAATCATCGACACGGACGGCAAGTTGCTCGGCAAGTACCGCAAGATGCACATTCCAGACGATCCGCTCTATCACGAGAAATTTTATTTCGCCCCCGGCGACCTTGGGTTCCAATCGTGGAACACCCAGCACGGCAAAATCGGGGTCTGCGTTTGCTGGGACCAATGGTATCCCGAAGCAGCGCGGCTGACTGCATTACGCGGTGCGGAGATTATTTTTTATCCGACGGCAATCGGCTGGCATCCGTCGGAAAAGAAGGAGTTCGGCGCCGCGCAACATTCCGCCTGGGAAACGGTCCAGCGCAGTCACGCGATCGCGAATGGTTGCTATGTCGCGGTTGCAAATCGCGTTGGCCATGAAGCACCCGCCGGCGGCGACGGAATCGAGTTCTGGGGGCAAAGTTTTGTTTGCGGACCAGACGGCGAAATCATTGCAAAAGCATCCGTCGATCGAGAAGAGATTGTGATGGCCGACGTGGAATGGGATCGCGTAAACGCGCATCGAATGCACTGGCCATTTCTGCGCGATCGGCGCGTCGACGCTTACGCCGACCTTGATCGACGGATGATAGACTAACGCCTGCCGTCAGCCGAAAACAGCAGCCAAGACGTCCGCTCCTTTACAGGTCAGGCCTGCCGCAAGGCTGAAACGCGTGCTGTTTTGAATCTCCCTTTGTGTTAATGACGATCGCGATGACTGCGACGGTTTCGCAAAAGGCGCGCCGGCCTTGGTATCGCCCCTCTTTGACGGTGCAAATTATGATCGGGCTGGTTGCCGGCGGTCTGATCGGGTGGCTCCGGCCCGATTGGGGGAACGCAATCTATTTTTTGCGCGACATCTTTATCAACCTGATCAAATCCATCATCGCACCGCTGGTGTTCTCGACTATCGTCGTCGGAATCGCTGGCGCAGGCGCGTTGCGAAAAATAGGGCGGATGGGTGTGAAAGCACTCGTCTATTTCGAGATCGCCACCACGGCTGCGTTGTTCATTGGGTTGGCGGTAGTCAATTTCACGAAGCCCGGCGTTGGCGTGACTCTTGTCGCCACGAACACCGAGGTCATTAAGACGATCGGGCAAAGCCATCCGAAAACATTCGTCGAAACGATCGTGCACGCTTTCCCATCGAGTGTGATTGACGCGATGGTCCGCGGCGACGTTTTGCAGATCGTTGCGTTCAGCGTGCTCTTCGCGCTCGCCGTGTCAGCGGTTGGCGAAAAAGGGAAGCCAATCATCCGGGCGATGGAGAGCCTCTCGCAAATCATGTTCAAGTTTACGAACTACGTGATGCTGTTCGCGCCGTTTGGCGTAGGCGCGGCAATGGCGCACACGATCGGCACGCAAGGCCTCGGGGTGCTGGTGAACCTGGGGAATCTAGTTTTCTCGCTTTACCTGGCGCTAATCATTTTTATCGTGGTGATTTTTGGGCTCGTTATTTTCATTGCACGCGTGCCGCTGCGGCAATTCGTCCGAGCAGTGCGCGAGCCAGCCGCGCTCGCGTTTGCGACAACGAGCAGCGAATCTGCGCTGCCCAAGGCGATGGAGTCTATGGAGCGTCTGGGCGTACCACGACACATTGTTGGGTTCGTCATGCCGACCGGGTATTCGTTCAACATGGACGGGGCGACTCTTTACTTGGCGATGGCTTCGGTATTCGTCGCGCAAGCGGCCGAGGCCACCACCGGTCAGCACATGGGATGGGACCGGCAGATCATGATGATGCTTACGTTGATGATCACTTCGAAAGGCGTGGCTGCCGTGCCACGCGCGTCGCTGGTCATTTTACTCGCGACGCTGAACAGCTTCCTGCCGGCAGGACTCGGTCCAATTGGAGTAGCCGTCATCTTTGGTGTGGATGAATTGATGGACATGGGACGGACATGCGTGAATCTGATCGGAAATTGCCTGGCGACTATCGTGGTCGCGCGATGGGAAGGCGAATTCGATGACAGACGCGCGCGCGTGTTTGGCACGCCAGCCGAAGCTGAACTGGATTTGAAATCGGGTGATGTGGCGTTCGCCGATGCGGTCGCCCAAGGCGACTGAGAATGCAATTAACTGAGGATACGACCGCCAGACGAAGACGGCGCGTTAGAAGTAAGTAGATTGACAAGCAGTGCACGCGACGGAGAGTCGGAAACTCCACTCATCAAAAACCTATGAAAAAAATACTCGCAACATTCCTGATATTCTCTTCAATCGGCTTGGGCGTTATCGCATTTGGCGTAGGCGGTTCGCCTCGACCGAATGCAAGCGCTGACGCGTTTACCCGCGGCCCGGACGTCGACAACTCAAGTGTAATCGTCCAACTCAAGGGCGATCCGCTGAGTATCAATTCCGCTACCAAGCCAGCGGCAGGGAAGAAAATTGATTTCAATAGTAACACCGTGAGATCGTACCGCGCGCAGCTAGCTGCTGGACGCAACGAGTTCAGAAGATGGCTCCGAGCAAATGCGCCCGGGGCAAAAATTACAAGCGAGTACGATATCTCGGTCAACGCGGTTGCTGTGCAACTCAACGGAGCGACGCTGCAGACAATCGCAGCTGCTCCGATGGTGGAGCGGGTTGGTTACAATGCCCTGTACCACCCTAACCTGAGCGAGAGCTACAAGATCATCAATGCATCCGGGGCTTGGACCGCTGGCGGCGGCAGAGCGACCGCCGGAGCCGGCATCAAGATCGGTGACATAGATACCGGGATCGACGAGACGCATCCCTTCTTCAATCCGGCTGGCTTTAGTTATCCCGATGGATTTCCAAAGTGCGATGCAGCAGACAGCACTTCGCACACCCCGGACCAGGATTGCGAGTACGTCTCGCCAAAAGTTATTGTTGCGAAGGTTTTCTACAATAAAGCGAACCATCAGAACCTCGACGCGCAGGCCATCCAAGATCACGGGACACACACCGCCGGGATTGCAGCCGGAATTTACGATCCCTCTCTGAATGCAGTCGTGAACGGCGTGAGCATTGACGACATGTCCGGCATCGCGCCGGGTGCCTGGCTTGGAAACTACAATGTTTTTCCGGGTAGCGTAGACAATGCTCGCAGTGAGGACATCTTGAACGCGGTTGATGCGGCAATCGCTGACGGAATGGATGTGCTCAATTTGTCGCTGGGCGGCAGCTACCATGGTAACAACGATCTGCTGGCAATCGGGCTCGATAACGCGGTCGATGCCGGGCTGGTCGTGGCCGTGGCGGCCGGCAATAGCGGCCCCGGACAAGGCACCGTTGAGTCTCCAGGTCGCGCGCGCAAAATCATTACAGTCGGCGCGAGTACAAATAAACATTTCGTCGGGCAGCCGTTCACCTATCCGGCGAGCGGCGGTACGACGATCGGCGCGGCTGTGGGTCAATTTCCGCCGTTGCCTGCGGGCTCGTTCGGCCTGTGGTTTAACACGCAGTTGAACGCCTGCACCAGCGTTGATCCGGGCGCTTCTGGCAACGTCGTGGTCGTCAACCGCGGCAGTTGCACGTTTAGCACAAAAGTACGCAACGCGATCGCGGCTGGAGCTATTGGCGTCGTGGTGATTAACAATGTTGCCGGCGACCCAATCGCCATGGGGAAGGATGGCGGAGGCGGCGATGATTTGCCGGCTGTCATGATCAGCAAGAATGACGGGGCGGCGCTGAGAACAGCGAACCCGCCAGACGCATCGGCCAGCGCGACATTCCAGGAGTTCGTCACTACTAACCAGGATATCCTCGCTGGCTTCAGCAGTCAGGGCCCAACGGCCGTTGATTTTGCCGTTAAGCCTGACGTGACCTCGGTTGGGGTGAACGTGCTCAGCTCGATCACGTGCGTGGACAAACCGGCCGGCTGCCCGGGCGACGGTTCAGGCTGGGCTTTCTTCCAGGGAACCTCAATGTCGACGCCGCACATTGCCGGCTCGGCGGCTGTGCTCCTGAACCTGCATTCGGACTGGTCGCCCGCGCAAGTTAAGTCGGGGCTCGTCAATCGCGCCGACTTGGTGATCAAGGATGCCGTGACCGGTACGCACGACGTCGGACCGACGGCGCAGGGCGGTGGGCGCGAGAACCTCTCGGTGGCTGCGGATGCGACGACATGGATGGACCCGGTTTCGGCGAGCTTCGGCCGGGTAACAGTTGGTCACCCGACTTCGGTTTCGATTACTCTGTCCAATCCCACCGGCACCGACGAGACGTTTGACGTGTCGGTAACGAAGTTCACGCCGAGTACGTTTGGGAATACGGTTCCTCTTGCCTACAACGCCGGAACTCTTACCGCTGGCGACGATCGGATCACGGTACCAGCCAGCGTGACCGTGCCGGCCAACGGTTCGACCACCATGACTGTGACTGTCAATTCAGGTCATGGCGATGTGGTTCAGGGTTGGATTAACCTAGACGGGGACGGCGGCAACGACCTGCATCTCGCCTACTACGCGATAGTCGGTCGATAATCGGATCAAAAAATACGAACAGGGACGCGGACACAACCGCGTCCCTGTTTTTTTGCGACAGCAGATTCGCTGGTGGGGGGATGACACGCTGTTGTCGGGACGTCGAGCGCATGTTCCTACGATGGAAGCATCGACAAAACTGGATCCTTCTAGTTAAGATGTGTTCGTCATGCCAAGTTTGCACACGTTCGCCGGAGCAATCTACCTGATGCGGATCTTCGTTTCCGCGTTTTTAGCAATTCTTTTCCTTCAATCGGGGATCGATAAAGTTGTCGATCGCCGCGGAAATCTCGAATGGCTAAGGGGACATTTCGCGAAAAGTCCACTGGCAGGAGTTGTACCCGCTCTGGCGACCGCAATCACCATTCTCGAACTTGCAGCGGGAGTATTGAGCGGCATCGGCTGCTTCACAGTCATCTTTTTGCGCGATTCAACCGTCGCATTCTACGGCGCGGTCATTTCCGCCGTTGCGGTTATTGCGCTATTCTTTGGACAGCGAATGGCTAAAGATTATGCCGGAGCTGCGGTGCTTGTGCCGTACTTTCTGCTCACGCTGGTCGCAATTTATCTGCTCGCGCAACCGTGAATTATTGAGAAGTAGAGAAGGTAAAGCATAATTCCTACTGCAATCCTATCTTGAATAGTTCCATGAGTGCGAACAAAGCTCAGGAGATCATTAGACGGGCGATGTCCGAGCGAAGTGTATACGACGCGATGGCGGCGCGCGAAAATCAGGTTTGGGGAAAAATTCTGCCCGACTTGGAGCGCTCGCAAACGCGAGCCGAGGACGCAGAAGCCAGCCTGCACCTAGACGTGTCTCGTCATTTTTCATCTCTGTTACGCGTTGCACAGGAAAGAAACCTGAAATTTGAAAACGGTCTCACACTCGGATGCGGCGCGGGTAGATGTGAGCGCGACCTTGTATCCAGAGGCGTTTGCCGGAGTTTTCATGGAATTGATATCTCGGAAGAGGCGATAGCTGCTGCGCGCGAAATTGCAAAGGAGCAGAACTTGCCACTGACTTATGAAGTAGCCGACCTGAATTTCGTGGAGCTACCCGAGAAAAGATTCGATCTGGTGGTGGCGCAGACCTGCCTTCATCACGTCCTTTTTCTCGAGCGCGTTGCGGAGCAAGCATGGCATTCGCTGAAGAGCAATGGTTATCTCTGGATTCATGATTACGTCGGCGAAACGCAGCAACAATACGATCCCAAGCGTCTCTCCATTATGAACCAGGTTCTGGCAGTTCTTCCTGAAAAATTTCGCAAAAATAAAATCAACGGCAGGTTAGTCACGGAGATTAAACGCCCCGAGCCGGGGCATCTTGGCTCGCCATTCGAGTCCATTCGATCAGGCGAGATCGTCCCGGTGTTTCAACGCTGGTTTACAATCGAATGGAAGCTGGAATTTGATGCCTTCCTGCGCCTTGTCGTACCACAGGGAACTCGCTCGGCATATCTGGAAAACGAAGATACCAAAGCTCTGTTTGAAATTTTGATGCTGCTCGATCATTTGTGCATCGAAGAAAAGATTGTGCCACCGGCCGGTGGCCAATACCTCATGCGCCCGAGAATGGTTGATGATGTTCCCGCGAAGCGCAAATCCGGAGGAAAATCGTAAGAACTGGTTTGCAGGACAGCCGCACATGAATAGACAACTGCGCACGACCTGAGAGTAGCTGTCGTCACCAGCTGTGACAGAGGTTTCAAAGAGAGAATTCGCAACCGGACCGTTTTGCGCCGGGGCCTTGCTACTTTTTTGCGCCGTAACGTTCTATTACTTCGCGGTTCTTAGAATTGATTTCAGCAAGACAATGCTGCTCGATCTTGGTCCATACCCGGACGCTACAGAATATTTCGCCCAAGCAAAGGCGCTGCGTCGGGAAGGGTGGCCCTCCATACAGATCGGATATGACAAGCTTCCATCGAGATATCCCGTTGGCTATCCGGTGCTGATGCTTCCCTGGCTGAGGGTTCTGCCAGGAGCAGATAGCGTGCTGGCACCGTTTCGGACGAATCAAACGATAGGGCTCCTGTTGCTTTTGGCCGTTTTTGCTTTTTACGCGTACTTGGCGATGCCGTTAACGGGCGGGTTTGCCGTGCTTTTACTCGCGACACTTCCCGGCTTCTTCACTTTTTGTCGCTCGTCACTGAGCGAAGTGAGTGCCTCGTTGTTAATTGTCCTCGCCTTTATGTTTGCCTATCTGGGAGTTAAGGAAGAACGCCGCTGGAAAATCTATTTATCGGCCGTTCTTCTTGGTCTTTCATTAAACGTCCGACTTCAGTCGCTCTTTTTTGCACCGGTATTGCTGGCGATGGCTGTGTTCCCAAAGCGAGGGATGCGACTGCGCTGGCTGCTCCATTGCGCTGCACTTCCGGTTGTTTTCGTGCTCGCGGCCAGCCCCGCGCTCGCGTTCAATACCCTCCAGTTTCATTCACCGCTTAAAACAGGCTACGACTTCTGGGCGCCTTATTTTGGCATGAAACATCTTCTTTTTTGTCTTCGCTATATTCCGCGAAACGCTCTGATGCTTTGGAACCAAGCCACGGTGCAGCCACACGGATATGACGCTGCAAATATCTTCGGCACTGGTACCTCCTTTGTGCCAGCCTTCGTCCTTCTAACTTGCGCCGGATTGTTCTTTATCCGGCTCAGCTGGTTCATTGGTTGCGCGTTCTTAGCGGCGTTGAGCTCTTTTACGGCATCGTTATGCTATTTGTTTGGCAGAGACGGACGCTTTTACCTGCCGGTTTTGATTCTCTTAGTCGCGGTCGCGGTCCTGCCTGTCGCTTGGGCCGCAAACAACCGTGTTGCCAGAAAACGAGTTCTTGCTGCGGTGGCCGTCTTTATCTTGTTTGCCGGGGCCTGTCTCGGTTATCCTTCGCGTTCCGGCTATAACACACGCGGCATCGACCGGTCGCAGGCGTGGGACGCTCTTCATTTTACCACTCCACCTCGCCAATCCATCCAGTTTGTCGCGCAAAGGCATTTTGCCAGACTGTTGAAGCGGCAACCTGGAATCGTTCTCTCCGATATTGATCCTGTTTACTTGAACGCTCTTTTGCCACGCTCATTCGTCGCAGCCCCGATTGACGGAAATCATCATTACAAATGGAGCTATACGTGGCGCTATGATCGGCCGCAGGCATTGGCCCTGGTCGAACACGGCTTGGAGCAGTCGCTTCCAGTTTACGCGCTATTCCTTTCACATGACGAAATGAGCACCAAGCAATCGCGCCTGCCGACTGTTCCTGGATACGAGTGGCACCCTCTAGACAATTCCCGCGGCAAGGCGGCAATTCTAAAGCTTACTCCCGTCGGGTTTGACGAACCATGGCCACCACACTAATGCCGTTCACAGCCCTTTTCCGAAGTGTCGCACCCGGAGGTTGACTTGTGCAAGAAGCTCTTCGACCCGCCGTATTCTCAGGCCTGCTTTTGTTAGCAGCCTACCTTCGACTAACTGGATTAAGCTGGGGCGTCAGTAGTGGATATGGCCATGATCTGAATTTTCAGCCGGACGAATTCGTCAGTCTTAGAGGCGTCCTCCAGCTAGATTTATTAGCGGGCCGTATTAAGGCACCTGGTGCATACTTTGAAGGCACCTTCAATTATTACCTTTGGGCCGTGCCTCAAGCAGTACTTAAGATTTCGGGTAAGAAGCAAGTGCACACTGCCGACTCGATGAACACGAAAGATCGGTCGGATCTTTTGTATATTTGTCGATGGATGTCGGTGCTATTCGATCTCTGTACCGTTGCTATCGTATTTCTTGCGATTAGAGAAGCGAGTCAGACTTTCTATGCGTCTCTTCTCGGCGCGCTCTGCTATGCTGTTCTCCCAATGCAGGTGATCTACGCACATTTTATGAGGACTCACATCTTGAGCAATTTATTGTGCGCCCTGGTTATTTGGCTGTCTCTGAAGCTCCGGAAATCCCAACGCTGGCAACTCCTTTTTACCGTGGGTATAATTTCTGGTTTGGGAGCAGCAACCCGCTATCCGGTTGGGATCATAGTAGTGATTCCGTGCCTCTATTTGCTATTTGATAGCGGTGAATACTTGCCATGTAGGAAAGTCGAGCTTTTGGAGCGCGCGAAAAACTTCGCCGCGGGCCAACTTTGGTTGATTGCCTTGGGATTTGGAATTGGGCTACTCTTGGGTCATCCGATGCTGTTTTTTGACACGTCGAATGTCACAAAAGCAATCACCGGAGAAACGCTCAAATACGCGTCGTTACACCAGTTCAGCAGGAGTCAGTTGGTTAATTTGTCAGTTCTATTGAGGTATGTCACATATCTGATTCCATTTGCGATGTATCCCTTGCTCTGGTTGGTTCCTTACTGCGCAATTTTGTACCTTCTTTTCAGGCGCAGCGTTTACCGCCTTTCGGTCCCAATACTGATTTTTTCCCTCTTGTATCTGTATTTGATGGGAAAGGGCTACCTTGGGCCTTATTTCGCTCGGATAACCATGCTCCTGATGCCCGGATTTTGTGTTCTCGTTGGCATGGCTTGGGGCGATCTACAGTTAGAGCTGAAAAACAAACGGATATTGGTCGTGATATCGACTGGCGCGCTCCTGCTCATCGTTGGGCCATCGATAGCGTTTGATATTGCGTACGGTCGCGCCATGCAGCAAAAGGACGCCCGCGAGGTTCTTCGAGAAGATCTCCGGAACTTGATTGGTGAGGTGCCAGCGACCATTGGCATCTCGCGCGTTGGATCTTATTTCTACACCGCCATGCCGGCTGCGGAGGCTTTGAAAAGCGACCGGATAAGTGTTCAGCTACAGGATCCCGGCGAAAAAGCTGATTTCTTTGTGCTAGGATTTCCAAGGCAGATGAACCCGCCGTACATGGAGGCAACTATCAGGGCGGTTGAGGCACAAGGACAATTTAAATTCGAGAGAAGCTATAGGATTCCCCTAGCGATCTTTGGATACAAATTCAACCTTGGGCGCTTTCCGCCAGATATGACCTATCCCTTCCCGACCATTTTGCTTTTTCGGGCAAGAGGGCCAGTGTGAGACTGATCGCCGGTTGATTTGAAACGTCTCTCCACGTCGGCTTCCCAGCAGATCATTGCAAAAGAGTCGGGATTCCAAAAAATTCGATGCCGCAGACCGTGCTGATGTCCGACAGACCATCCGAATCCCGCGCCGGTGACTTTCTCCTACTACCGGTGGCCGCAGGCGCATTTTGGACTCTCGCGTATCAGTTCATTCTTATTCTCCGATGGCCAGCGAAGACGATCATCTGGTGTTTTCTGGCCATCGCTATTGCCGGTTTCTTGTTGTTATGGCGGCTGTGGAAGAAAACCAAGGTAACGCCTGGCGAGGCATATCGGTTTCATCCTTCCCAAGTCCTTCTAGTAGTTCTGGGCTTGCTCTCTGCAATTACCGTTCTGTTCGTCCGACGACCGAACCAGGATGATGTAGTTTATTTTCACAGAGCTCTGAGCCAACTCTCGGCATTGAACCAGCCGATATTCCTTCGGCAAACAAGTGTCGATATGGACGCTGCGGCCTTTTCTCCAGTTCACTTGGCGACCAGCCATGAAATGCTCATGGCATTTTTGGGGCATTACCTTCGAATCGATCCTCTCTACTTTTATCAAATAATCGGTCACGCACTAGCCGCCTTTGCGACCCCATTCATCTTTTATTGGTGCGTGCGACAATTTGGGTTGCCCCGGTGGCAAGCCGCAGTCGGAGCATTGCTCGCAGTGGGATTTTTGCTTGTGGACAATCCCGGGCCGGCAGTAATCGGCACTGTTTCCCGCTATTGGTCATTTGGGATGGCTGCAGGCTATCTGTGGCAGGGCAGATCGGTCGTGTTCATCTTGACATTGCCACTGGCTCTTGCGCTCAGTTATCGATTTCTAAATCAAGGCAACAGACGCGATTTGGTGTGGCTTACCCTTTTGGGTATCGCCAGCGTTGGTCTGGCTAACACGGCGCTTTACTTGATCCCAGCAGTGATTGGGTGTTCCGGGCTGGCTTTCTTCGCGACCCAGGTATTCGAACATAAGGAATCTAAAGACCTAGGGAGGCAAATTCGGCGGGGGCTGTTCTTAATAATACCGCTCCTCTATCCGATCGGAATATTGGTTTTGCTGATAGTTAACATAATACCAAAACCAAGCGACATACGCATGTATGGGCCAACATACATGCCATGGGCCGAAAGCATGACGTTTTTCGTAGGGGGACCAGCAGGTTACGCTCGCAACATTGTGCTTATGATCGCTGTTCCATTCGTCACTATCCGGGGGAAGACCGGACTCTTTCTATTCTTTTATAGTTGCGCGATCTGGCTTTTTTGTTTGAACCCTCTGCTTGGCCCCTGGTGGATGCGACATATTTTGGCCTTGTGTCACTTTCGCTTGAATTATCTCGTGCCATTACCATTGCTCTGTGCCCTGCTGCCAGCAGCAGTTCCCCGGTTGCTAGGGAAGCAGCCGGCCGATTCTCCCGGAGATCGGCTTCTTCTTGCAGGCGCGCTCCTAGTGGTCATTATCAGCTTCTTTTACAGTTATCGTGCACTGTCGATCACGCCGATTAGCGCACAGGCAGGATGGAAAATGCCTTTCGAATACCAGCTTGTTAAAGAGAACACGGATTTTGGTCAAGCCGCCGGCAAGTACATTGAACATAGTAAGCTACTCGCTCCAACCTGGACGGCCGGTTGCGAGTTAGCGCTACTCTTCCCCGAAATGAAAGTTGTGTCTCCCCGACTCGTCACTCATTATTTTACCAATGCTGGCAATCCGCAGGAGGGCATTCTCCGTCGACAGGCACAGGTTTTTGTCGAGGGAGACCGCTCCGAGAATCCCAAACGGCTTCAATCGTTAGAAGCGAAATTTCGCCAGGTGATAGAAACCGATCGCGCAAATGCCATTGCCGTTCCTGAGTCTGAGAGTCAGAGAGTATTGGCGACGCTCGAATCAATAAACCCCGGATGGCATCGCGTTGTGGAAGCCGGCAGGCTGGTCTTGATGTTGCCAAGTAATGCCGAACCAGAGGCTAGAATCAAAAGCGAAGACAATGGCATACGCCGGTAACCAGTGAAATGTTACCTCGATGATGCGAACAAATTCATATACCAGTCCGGGCTCTCGCTTGCCGACTCTGAGCGGAAGGGTACAAGACCATGCTTTGTTATCTGACATACGGCCATGTTTTTCCTTTCCAGAGTGTCGATAAGTTCAATCCAGTTCGTTCCCGCCTGTTTCAGGCCGTATGGCCAAAATTCAAGGAGTAACTTTGCAGAGGGATTGTCTGCCAGGACGCGATTAGCCCCGCGCAAGGCATGAAGCTCATATCCTTGAATATCCATTTTGATCAGATCAACGCGTTGGCCGGGTTTGAAGTAATCGTCGAGCGCTATGACATCGATTTGGACAGCGGGGCGCGAATCTCCCTCGGTCTCGTATGTGCGGTGATCCACATTTAGTTGATCCGAAACATACAGCTTGGACCTTCCGCTGCATTCTCCCACCGCAGCCTGAGATAAGCGGACGTTTGCGAGCTTACGGGTAGCAGACTGCAAGCGCCTGAAATTTTCCGGCGAAGGTTCGAAGGAATGAACAACGCCGGTCGGACCAACACAACTGGAGAGAAACTGCGAATAAACACCGATATTCGCACCCGCGTCCACGACGACATCCCCCGCTGACAAAATCCTTTTCAACAGCTGCCGCTCTGCACGATCAGCATAAGCTTTGAAAGTGCGATAACACAAGCGGTAGATAGGAAAGGCGTGTTCGTAAACCCTGTTCCCTACTCCACGAAAAAGCGAGATCGCGGCCATCAGCGTGGCGTCAGCGTTACGGTAAAGAAAGATGCGCAGAAGCTCGGAAAGCGACGACTGAGGGCGAGGTCCACGCGAAATAGCATGCGATACAGAAAACCTGGAACTGGCAGCCTGTGCGATATTCCGCCGGTAACCATGTACGATAGAGCGCTAAACGGCCGAACTGAAAGAGTCGCAAGATCGAAGTTATCATTTAAGCGTTGCAGCCATTCCCGCCTCCTGAAGAAAATCAGCCATGGCAAGGCGATGTTGGCCGATGCCAGTGGTCCCTGCACTTCGCCCAACTCAGGCTGGGAAATCTGGAAATCGACGGGTTCGTGATGGAGATACTTGAAGATGACAGTCGATAGCACGGAAAAAAAAGGCTCAGTCGCAATCACTTTACCGCCTGATTTCAACTTCTTGACTGCTCGTTTGAGAAACGCAATGGGGCTCTTCAGATGATGCAACACATTCGTGAGCGTAATAACATCAAGACTATTGTCTTTGATCGCGTCCAGTTTGTCGATTTCGTGGCAGTCAAAAACAAGGTCCAGATAGCTCAGATCAAGCACGTCGCTCGTGACGACGTTTGAGAGAAATTGTTTCAGAGGCGACGTGCCGCTCCCTATCTCTAGTATCGAGAGCGCCGCTGGGTTGGAAAAGTCCTTGAACTGATCACGGTAAAGCTCACGATACCAAAAAAGAAGGTTTTGGTTGGCAGCGAGCCGAGCGCGGTTACACAATGTTGCGGCCCGATCTTTCGCCTGTTCACTCTCCAAGACCGTTGTTGCGTTGCTCATTTGATTGCACGGATATACAGCGAGCCAGCAAACTCCGAGATGACCGGCACGTTTTCGAGAAATCGGCCAAGGGCGTCCAATCGATCGACTAGAGAAGCCGGCGTTTTTGGGTGTAGGAAATCAAAAGGATCGATTCGAACGTCACGATAGCCTGTTTGTTCGAGCAGGCGCCGGAGCGGCCACCGGAAGAATGCGGTCTCATCCGGTGAATCGCCCAGCCTCCGCTTCACCCACGGCACATTCTTTTGTATGGCGATCTGTGGATTCAGCATGTTTGGCTCTGTAAAGTAAATCGCACCGCCAGCTTGCAACACCCGGTAAATCTCGCGTAGTGCCTCTTCGATTTCGAGGTGATGTAAAACGGAGCTGCCCACAACGGAATCAAATACGCCATCAGGATAGCTCAGTGCGTAGGCGTTCTGGATTTCATAACGAATATTTGGCGCAGAACAATTCGCCGTCGCGATTTCCAGAAGCTCAGGTGAGACGTCAATCGCAACAACGTCCGCCCCGGAGCGCGCCAGTTCCCGAGTGAAATAGCCAGTACCACATCCCAACTCGAGCACGCTCATTCCCGGCCCGAGATGGCTGCCGAGCATCTTGACCCGGCGCGCCCAGCGCAGTTTACCAGCTGGACTCTCCCAATTCCAAATCTCGCCCGCTCCATGTTCGGCCAGGAAGCGGCCGTGTTGAATTTCTTTGGCAATGCGCCCTTGCATTAAGATTTTCCGATGACCGCGATTTTGAAACGCCCATGCGTTAGTCGCCAACCTGAAAATTTGAGGTACCGAGTTAGTAACCGAGTTTTAGTTTCAGAAACCCATGCCAGCACATCTTCAGCATGACAAGCCCGTTCCGAAAGACCTTGGTCATCTTCGTCGAACCATAAATGCGTTCCTGGTAATGGACCGGCAAGTCCAGGATTTTAAGGTTCAATTTTGCCGCGCCAAATAACAGTTCATAGTCTCCCCAACGATCTTCGGTTCCCCAGGTACCGAGCATTGGCTTAATCCGCTCCCAGTCGCTTCTCCAGAGGACTTTTGTGCCACACAGAGTGTCCTTTACTCGTTGCCCGAGCAGATAGGTAAAGGCGAGGCTGAAAAATTTGTTGCCCAGCATGTTTGCTCCGTTCATTGCTCCTTTTGGCACGGGATAGACCAGACGCGATCCGTTGACAAACTCCGCTTGCCCCGAAACGATAACATCGATGAAGTAAGGCAGCTCCTCGGGAATCGTCGTAAGATCGGCATCGAGGATCATCAAAATATCGCCTGTGGCAGCGTTGAAACCTGTCCAGACGTTTCGCGACTTGCAAACTCCCGGCCCATGCTCAAGACGAACATTTTTCTCCGGATAAAGCGTCTGCATCCGCAACACTTCTTCAGCCGTGCCATCGGTCGATTGATCGTCACAGAAAATTATCTCTGTCCGGCCCGCTAAAGGCGGAATGCGGCGAACGGCGTCCTCCACATTCCCTTTCTCATTCTTGCATGGAATGACGACTGATACCGAAAGCCTCTCCGGCAAAACGGGCGGTGGCATCATTCGTGCCACGACCACCTGCGTCATGCAAAGTTTGCTCAGAAACGGCAGGCGCGCACAAAAACGATTAAAGAAACCAGATAGCAACGGCAGATATTTCGGTAAAAGGACGATACGATGTGTCTCGAGAGCTTCAAAACCGGCGAGCTTCAACAGATTTCGGATATCAGCGGTAGAAAGCCAGTTCTGCTCGGTGCGCGGCACCTTCATCCCGACCCATTCGGCAAAGGTAACGAGCGGCTCCCAAAGATGGTTGTAAGTTGTAACCAGCACACGAGTATGTCTCTGGCAAAGCGGCGTCAAATTGCGCAGAGCTTGAAGCACATCCACCGTATCGCCGATATCGTTAAAGAGGATGTAATCGAATTTCTCGTCTGGCTTGAAAGCCTGCTGGAACTCCTGCTTGTCTGGAAAGGCGATCGCGAATTCAAAAGATGGATTTCGTTGCTGTGCGATATCCACGATCTCATGGCAGATCTCAATGCCTTTGCCATTACTTGGCCGGACAACCGCCAAGAGATTGCCGGTGCCGCAGCGAACCGATAGAACCTTTTTCTCCGGTTCTACCAGGAATCGGAACAGACGGTTTAGCAGTTCATAATAGTACTTGTTGCGGTTAATCCAGCTCTCGCGCCGAGCAGCAATTTTAGCCAGATGATTATGTGTTCGCTCGCGCCTTTCCTCGAGCGCAGCTGGTCCCCACGTCTCTGTATTCGGTTCGCGCTGGATTGAAGGAGCGTTCACGCGGACGCTATCATTTAATGGCGAATTGACTGCCGGCAAACCCGCGGCAGAGTTTCGCACAGCAGCCTCCTTCATACTCTGCGGCGCTCAAGGTTATATTTGAAGATCGCATAAATCGCCCTCAGGCCATCTTTCCAGTTGATCTTCTTGCCCTCCGCGTAAGTGCGTCCGCTGTATGAAATCCCCACTTCGTAAATTCTGCACCCCGTGCGGGCGAGCTTCGCAATAATTTCCGGCTCAACTCCGAAACCATCTTCTTCTATTCGAATCGATTTGATAAGTGGTGCTTTGAAAGCTTTGTAGCCTGTTTCCACATCGGTGAGATTAATATTCGTGAGCATGTTTGAGAGCAGCGTCAGAAATTTGTTGCCGACCATGTGCCAAAAGAAAAGGACGCGATGTGGTCGCCCGCCCATGAAACGGGAGCCAAAAACCGCGTCCGCCTTGCCTGACATAAGAGGCTCAAGAAGCAGAGGATAATCTTCGGGATTATATTCGAGATCTGCATCCTGCACTAGAATGAAATCTCCAGTCGCAGCCGCGAACCCGCTGCGCAGGGCCGCTCCCTTACCCTGATTCACCGGATGATAAATAATCCGATCAACCGTCGACGAAAGCCTCTCCCGGAGCAAAGTCTGCGTCCCATCCTCTGAGCAATCATCCACCACAATAATCTCCTTGCTTTTCAACGGTGCGTTGCGAACTGCCTCAATGATCTTCTCGATCGTGTTCTTTTCATTGTAACAGGGGATTACGATTGAGACTTTCATCTTTACAACCCAGGCGGAATTTCACCGGGGCAGCCACTCGGTCGTACTCTCGATAACGCAATTTCGCTGGAGAAATGAAACGGCTGTGCTTGACTAATAGGTTCGACATTCCTCGTCAGAATGCCTGCGCAAGTTATCAAGATTAGTGGTGCCCGCCAGCACAATCTCAAGAACCTTCATGTGGAGATTCCACGGGAGAAGTTGGTGGTCATCACCGGCTTGAGTGGCTCGGGGAAATCCTCGCTGGCCTTCGACACTCTTTATGCCGAGGGGCAACGCCGATATGTCGAAAGCCTCTCCGCGTATGCGCGGCAATTCCTCGATCAGATGGAAAAGCCAAATGTCGATTTTATCCAGGGGCTTTCTCCTGCGATCGCCATCGAACAGCGCAGCGCGGGCGCCAATCCGAGATCCACAATCGCGACCACCACTGAAATTTACGATTATCTCCGGGTCCTCTTTTCCGGTGTTGGCCAGCCGCACGATCCGCTGACTGGACAGCCGCTGAGTCGTAAAACGCCTCAGCAAATTGTCGATCAGATTCTGGGATACGAGCCGGGTTCCAAAATTATTGTGCTAGCGCCATTGATCGAGAATCAACCGGGCGAATTCCGGGATGTGATCGAAAAGATCAAGCGCGAAGGATTCGTCCGCGCGCGGATTGACGGTCAGATTACCAAGCTGGATTGCCCCAAGCCTATCCGGCTTAACAAGAACAGTCGGCATACTATCGAGGCGGTAGTCGATCGGTTGGTCATGCGCGATGGGATTCGTGTGCGTCTGACAGATTCAATTGAGACTGCGCTCAAATGGGGCGGGAACAAATTGTCAACCTTGCGATCGACGCGGAAAACGCCGAACGCCGAACGTCCAACATCCAACATTGAATCAGAAGAATGGGAAGAACGGCGCTACTCTACGGGTTACGGGAATGCGCAGACTGGATTCACGTTGGCTGAGCTCACTCCCAAACATTTCTCTTTCAACAGCCATCTGGGAGCATGCCCGGCTTGCCATGGGCTTGGCACACAGTTGGTCTGCGATCCAGATCTAATGATTTCCGATCCTGGCAGAACGCTAGCTGAAGGAGCAATCACGCCGTGGCGACGCGGGACAAAGCGGATGCAGGCATACTACCGGCATTTGCAAAAGGCGCTGGTGAAACACTTTCACGTTGATGAAAACGTTCCTTTTAGCGATTTGCCAGAGCAATTTAAACAAGCGCTGTACTTCGGTACGAACGGGACGGCGATTGAAATAAATTTCAACGACGACGGCGAGCGAAAAGTCGCGAAACCATTCGAGGGACTCGTGCCGCAAATGCAGCGGCTTTACGAGCAAACCCAGAGCGAATTCACCCGTAATCGCATTCGCTCCTTCATGACACGCGAACCATGCAAGGTGTGCAATGGAGCAAGGCTCAAACCGGAAATCCTTGCCGTTACCATAAAAGATCGACACGCATGCGAACTGAACATTCACGAGTTCAGTGAGCTGACGATCGAAGCGGCCGCCCGGTTTATAGCTGCGCTGGAGCTGACTGCGCAGCAGCAAACCATTGTGACCGATGTGGTACGCGAAATTCAATCACGCTTAGAATTTCTCGTTGAAGTCGGGGTTGGTTATCTCACCCTTAATCGGCAAAGCGGGACGCTTTCCGGCGGCGAGGCACAGCGAATCCGATTGGCGACACAGATCGGCTCTGGCCTTGCCGGGGTTCTTTACATCTTGGATGAACCAAGCATCGGGTTGCATCAACGCGACAATGCGCGATTGCTGGGGACACTGTGGCGTCTTCGTGATCTAGGCAATTCGGTCATTGTAGTTGAACATGATGAAGAAACGATCCGGGCTGCCGACCACATTATCGATCTTGGCCCGGGCGCAGGTCCGCGCGGAGGCGAAATCGTGGCGCAAGGGAAACTCAACGACATTCTGTGCGCGAAGAATTCGTTAACTGGCGATTATCTTTCCGGCCGCGCGCGAATTCCCATTCCAAAGCAGCGCGTTCAGCCGCGATCTGATGGCTGGCTTACAGTGATCGGTGCCACTGAAAACAATCTCAAGAAAATCGACGTATCCTTCCCTCTTGGTTGTCTCACCTGTGTGACCGGTGTCTCCGGCAGCGGCAAATCCACTCTGGTGGATGACATTCTGCGGCGCGCGCTGTTCCGGCGTTTCTACAACGCGAAAGAAAAACCGGGCACGCATCGGGCGCTTCAAGGAGTGGAACAGATCGACAAGGCTATCGTGATTGACCAAAGCGCGATTGGCCGAACGCCGCGATCAAATCCGGTCACTTACACCGGCGCCTTTACGCCCATACGCGAGCTGTTCGCGCAATTGCCGGCCGCGCGCGTGCGTGGGTATGACGCGGGCCGTTTCAGTTTCAACGTCAAAGGCGGCCGTTGCGAAAATTGCGAGGGCGATGGGTTGATCAAAATCGAGATGCACTTTTTACCGGATGTGTATGTCGAATGCGAAGTGTGCCATGGCAGGCGTTACAACCGTGAGACGCTCGAGATCACTTACAAAGGCAAGAATATTGCCGACGTGCTCGATCTGACCGTGGATGAGGCAGCGCGCTTTTTCCGTAATGTGCCCAGCATTTCGGAAAAGTTAAACTCACTGCTGGATGTCGGTCTTGGCTACTTGCGGCTTGGCCAAGCCGGAACAACGCTTTCCGGCGGAGAAGCGCAGCGCGTGAAACTCGCCACTGAGCTTGCGAAAAAGGCAACCGGACGGACCCTTTACATCCTCGATGAGCCGACGACCGGATTGCATTTCGCCGATATCGAGAAACTGCTGCAAGTGTTAATGAAGCTGCGCAATGCAGGTAATACGGTGATTGTGATTGAACATAATCTGGAGATGATCAAGTGCGCCGACTGGATCATCGATTTGGGACCTGAAGGTGGCGAAGCTGGCGGCGATCTCGTTGGAGCCGGTACCCCGGAGGAGATCGCAGCTCTTCCAAATAGCCATACGGCGCGATATTTGCCGCCAATGCTGGAGAGAAGATGAGCCTGACAAGACACATTGCATTCATCTGTCTCATAGGCATGCTCACGCCACTCGCGCGTGCGGACATTTCCGCTGAGATTGCCGAAGCGAGCGCGCCGCTTCCAGAAGGCGTGCCGGAAGTCGCGGTTGTGCGGTTGCAGGCGTTGCTAAACAGGAATCTGCCCGATGCCGAATGGCGCGCGGTCGCCGAGAAACTTGCCGAAGCCCAGGTGGCTGCAAGGGAGCCGGAAGATACCCTCGTTTTGTTGGCAGATGCTCGAGTACGCCAACTCCCGTGGGCAAAGTTCTGGCGTGCCCAAGCCTTCGCCAGCCTGAAGCGATGGGCCGATGCGCTGCCGCTGTATGAGGAATTGGCTACGCACGAAGGTTCACCGTTTCGCGGAGCAGCCACTTTTGGGGCCGCGGAGATGCTGCGCGCCTTAGGAAAGCGGGAAGAAGCTTTGAGAAAGCTTAACCTTCTCCTCCATGACAAAGAATGGGCTATCCGAGCGCAGTTACGAGCGGCAGAGCTATCCATTGAAATGGCCGACGCCGCTAATGCGCAGCGTCTCTTGGAAGAAATGAAGCCAAGATCGGTTGCCGAGCGGAGAGAACGGCGGCTGTTACGCGGACGCCTGGAGCTGATTTTGCAGCGCCCGGAGAGAGCAATCGGCATGTTTCAAGCGCTTCTGAAAAGGCCGGAGGGAGCAGCTCATGCCACGCTAATCGCGGCACTCTTCGGCATCGCCGAAGCACACCTGCAACTAAAAACACCGGAAGCCGGAGATGATGTCATTGAGCAGTTTGTCGATCTTCACCCGGCAGACTCGGATCTGCCTCTTCTGTTCGCAAAACTAGATGAGTTGTATCGAGCAGAGCACAAACCGTCGCGCAACGAACTGGAGAAATGGGTGCGCAGGCCGGAAGAGCCGCGGCGAACATTTGCCCGATGGTATCTCGCTCGGCTGGAAATTCGCGGCGGCCGGAGTGACCGAGCCCGGCAACTATTTTCCGACCTGCGACGCACCGGCATCAAATCGCCGGCGATCGCACCTGCCTTTCTAGAGTTCGCACAATTTGAAGTGGAAGACCGGCATTTCGATGAGGCGATTGCGATCTTGGATGACGCGCGTCTGCTGCGTCCCGAACCGGCTTCGCTGGCTCGAATCGATTTTTTATCTGCGCAAGCGTACTACTTGGCGAAGCGATTTGATACCGCGACGGCGGCTTTTGAACAAATCGCCCATTCCAATTCGCCCTGGGCGAGAGCTGCGCTCTTTAATGCCTCCAACGGCTGGTTGCAACTTGGTAATCACGCTCGTTTCCTGGTTAATTACAGCGAGCTGGACAAGCAGGGCGGTGACGATGAGGCTCGCGCCAACTTACGATTGGAGGAAGGCCTGATGCAGGCGGCAAAAGGCGACAAAAAAGCGGAGGTATCGTTGCAGCAGTTCATCCGCGATTTTCCCAAGAATCCGCGCGTGTCGGAAGTATGGGTTGCCCTGGCTGAGCTGGCCTTTCACTCGTCGCCGCCGCGCATGGATGATGCGCGCAAAGATCTCGCTCGCGCAGCCGAGTCGGCGCCGACCGCCGCGGCCGGGGAGCGCGCCGATTATCTCAGCATCTGGGTAGAAGAATCAGCGGGTGGAAACGAGACGAAAGTCATTGAGCTCGCAAAGCGATTTCTGGAGCAACACGGCCTCTCACCATTCGCTCCAGAAGTTCGAATGAAATTAGCGGAGCTTTATTACCGGCGCCAGGATTTCGCAAACGCGCAGACGCAGTTTGAAATTATCGCGCAACAGAACCCGGATGACTCTCTGGCGGAAAGAGCACTTTTTTTCGCGGCGGAATCGGCCATGTCGAGTATGGGCGAGCATTCATTGGATCGGGCGATTGTTCTATTCGATCAGGTCGTGCAGAAAAACGGCGCGATGCGGTGGTCCGCACGCAATGAACAAGCCCTCATCGAGCGCAAACTTGGCAAGACCAAAGATGCTCTTGCGTTGTACGATGAAGTGCTGAAAAGCGACGCTCCGCCGTCTGAAAAACGGGAAGCGCTTTGCGCCAAGGGCGACATTTTTTTTGAGATGGGAGGCAGCGCAAATTACCAGCAGGCCATAGAAATTTATGACCAACTCGCGTTGGACAAAAACGAGCCCAGCCATTGGCGCAACCAGGCGCTATTCAAAAAGGCCCTCTGTTTAGAAAAGAAAGACGACCGCGCCAGCGCGCTCGAAACGTTTTACAAAATCCTGGAGGACGAAACGCGCCCATACGGACAACGTGAACTCTTCTGGTACTACAAGGCCGGATTTAATGCCGCGCGGCTGCTGGAGGAAGATTCGAAATGGCAGTCCGCAGCTGCGATTTATGAGCGCCTGGCCGCGGCGGGTGGCAACCGAAGCGAAGAAGCCAAGGCCCGGCTGAATCATCTGCGCTTGGAACACTTTCTCTGGGCAGATTGATGTTCGCTCTTGCACGCCGGGACCTCCTGTCGCGTCGTTGCCGCAACTGCGAGACAAGGGCGGGCTGCCCCGCCGTGTCCGTGGCGAAGGGAGGTGGCTGAAATTGTCGCTTCTACGCACTATGAATTCGCTTGCGCAAAGTTCGAAGCAGGCTCACAATCAGGGCATGAAAACATATGCAGGCATCGTGCTCGCGCTCGCATTTTGCGCATCGGCATTTGCTTCAGATCCAGGCAAGAACGCAGTTGCGCGACCAACGCAGCAGATTGCTAGTCCAGCGATCGTAAAAATCTGCTACATAAAGACCGTCGCTTCTGGCATTCCCATGCGATGCGAACGATTGGTCGGTACGTTTCCGACCACCGCCAACCCGCTACTGGTTATCGGGCGCGAATAAATAATTTCGCCAAAAAACCGCAGTTCGGCGAGCGATAACGCTGCCCGACACGGCAGCGCCGATTGCTTTTTGTTTTTATTTCCAGCTCATTAGGCCGCGCAGTCGCGCGCCAACTTTTTCAATCGGGTGCGCTTCAGCTTTGCGCAACAAATCCGTGCGACGACGCGCGCCGGTTTCCATTTCCCGAATAAACTCGCGTGCAAATTTGCCTGAACGAATGTCGCGCAGCACAGATCTCATGTGCTTTTGCACTGTTTGATCGATAATCTTTGGACCGACGGTCAGCTCGCCCCATTTGGCGGTATCCGAAATCAGTCTGCGCATTCCGGTGAGTCCTGCCTCGTGGATAAGATCGACAATGAACTTGAGCTCGTGCAGACATTCGAAATAGGCAAGCTCGGGCGGATAGCCGGCGCGAACAAGGGTGTCGAAGCCCGCACGAATCAGCGCGCTCGTGCCGCCACAAAGCACTGCTTGCTCGCCAAAAAGATCGGTCTCGGTCTCCTCGCGAAAAGTCGTTTCGAGTACACCGGCACGCGTGCAGCCAATTCCTTTCGCCCACGCCAGGGCCGTTTGCTTCGCGTGTCTGCTGCGATCCTGATGAACTGCAATCAACGCAGGCACGCCGCGACCGTGCACGAATTCTCGACGCACCATCGGTCCCAGTCCTTTGGGCGCGACCATGACCACGTCGATGTCTTTGGGCGGAACAATCGTCCGGTAATGAATCGCGAAGCCGTGCGCAAAGAGCAGTGTCTGATCTGGACGCAAGTTCGGAGCGATCTGTTTCCGGTAAATGGCCGGGATCTGCGTATCTGAAAGCGCCAGAAAAATAATGTCGCCGCGTCGCACAGCCTCGGACGTGTCGAGCACTCGAAGCCCGCTTCGCCTGGCACGAGCGCGCGACTTGCTGCCGGGATAAAGCCCAACGATTACGCCGATCCCACTATCCCGAAGATTGAGAGCGTGCGCACGGCCTTGCGCGCCGAAGCCGATCACTGCGCACGTTTTCTCCTTCAGCCAGCGGAGATCGACATCTTTGTCGGTATAAATGCGTGCGGCCAAATTTTACTCGCGAAACCTTTCGGAGTTAGCTGGGTGGCTTAGCTAAGCTGGATTTTGCTGCTGCGAGCACCGATTTGTCGTCGTTGTCCGTCAGTGCGCCAAGGAAACCGCGAATCCGGCGAAATGATTGTCGCAAAAACAGATCGGCAGCTGAGTGATCGGGCGGTGCCGCATCGCCATTTCGACGAGCAAACTGAATTTCGCTGTCCAGGCGGCTGAGGACACACGTTGATGCAAACAGATCCATTGCCGCATTCGCGATGCGTTCCTGAACAAGCTGCATGTCGAGAATCGGTTCGCGATACGTGATCAACGCGCGGTTGACGGCAACATTAAAACGCCAGATCAATCGGCCGAGTTGTCGCGCATGCGCGCGAAGCTCGTCGCTTTGAACTGGCACATCGGGAACGCGAATCGTCGCGCCAAGCCGGTTCTTTCCCGCGGCCCACGCTTTGCTCATTCGATCGCGGGATGGCTTCATCATGGTGTCGTAAATTTCCTTGAACTCCATGCCAGGTCCACGCATGCCGACCAGCGCAATGAACGAAGTGAGCACTTCATTCGCGCCTTCCCCGATCTGGTTAATGCGCGCGTCGCGCATCATTCGCTCCAATGGGAGATCGACGAAATAAGCCGAACCACCATAAATCTGAAACACGTCATTGATGCACTCCCAGAGCCGCTCGGTAGTGAAGACCTTCAGCATCGCGGTCTCGATCATATAATCCTCCAAACCGCGATCGATCAACGACGCGGTGACCGTGGTCATCGCTTCCATTGCGTACGCGTCGGCCGTGATGCGCGCGATTTTCTTTTTGACCAGTTCGAAATTACCCAGCGTTTTGTTGAATTGTTTGCGCGTGTTCGCGTGCTGAACGGCCAGTTCCAAACAGGTTTTCGCTGCGCCCGTACAGCATGCGCCGAATGTGGTCCGCCCGAAATCGAGCACCGTCAGGGCGACTTTTAGTCCTTTGCCCATCGTGCCCAGAATATTTTCCTTTGGCACTTTGACGTCGTGCAACGCAAACCGCCCCGTGGCAGTCCCGCGGATTCCCATCTTCGGCATGCGCGCTTCGAGGATTTCGAATCCCGGCATGTCAGGCGTGACCAGAAAAGCCGTGATGGCGGTCTTGTCTGAACCCGGCACGGGCGTGCGCGCCATCACTGTGAGCTCATGCGCGATCGCGGCATTGGTGATGTAACGTTTTTCGCCGTTCAAAATAAAGTGCGACCCGTCCTCGCTGGGACGCGCCTGCATCTGCACATTTGCCGCATCCGATCCGGCCTCTTTCTCAGTGAGAGCGAATGAACCCAACTGCTCGCCACTTGATAATTTGGGTAGCCATTGCTGCTTTTGCTCGTGTGTCCCGAATAACAGCAACGCGCGAATCCCGATGGAATGGTGCGCGTTTACGAAAACCGATGTCGATGCGCAACGGCGCCCGATTTCTTCCAGCACTTTGCAGTTCGCCATTTGCGAGAAGCCGCGTCCGCCGTATTCCTTCGGCGCAGTCATGCCGAGCACACCGACGCAGCCCAGACCGTCGATCACCTCGCGCGGAATGTCTGCCTGGCGATCGATCTCCGCAGGATCGAGATGCTCATCGAGAAATTGGCGGAGTTCCCTGAGCGTTTCATCCAGCTCGATTTGTTGCGCCGCCGGGATGCGAGGATACGGCATCACCCAATCGGCCACGAAATGACCCTGGAAAAGTCCCTTGGCAAACCCCACCGCCTGCGGCCCCGCGAAAAGCAGTTCCTCCGCTTGTTGAATCTCTTTCTGTCTCTGCGCGTCGAGTTTGTTCATTCAGATTTTAGCCGAACACGGCGGGCGCGCGCACTGTAGCCATGCGCGCGCGCGTGTCCAATCAAGCGCAGTTCAGTCCGATTATCCAGCCGAATGGGCTGGTGCGCTGATTTCGCATCAAGTTGGCAGCGCGCCGCCTCAGCTACATCCCTGGCTGGTGCCGCATTCGATGCAAACACCGCATGCGCCGGCGCGGATGACTTTGTCGCTGCCGCATACCGAACAGGTGATTCCCATGAAGATGCTGCCAAGCGCTACCGTCACGCGGTCGGCCGAATTACCGGCGCCGTTACCATTTCCTCCCGCGCCGACGGGATCATTGGACGACTTGTTCGTGATCACGTCGATCACTTGTTTGTCGCCAGTGCGCGCTAAATCCGTGACTGGCCGGTTCAGAACTTTCTTCTCGATCTCGGCGATTTCTTTGAGCGGCAAATCCGGCTGCGCGCGGTTTGGTGCTGTCGCTTCCTTGTAGCCTTTGATGAATTGGCACGCCAGCCAGCGGAACACGTAATCGGTGATGCTGGTTGCGTGGCGGATATCTGGATTTTTTGTGAACCCGCTCGGCTCGAATCGCTGATACGCGAATTTTTTCACGAGACTCTCCAGCGGCACGCCGTATTGCAGCGCGATTGAGGTGAGCGTGCCGACCGTGTCCATTAATCCGCCGATGGTGCTGCCTTCCTTTGACATGGTAATGAAAAGCTCACCCGGTTGCCCGTCTTCATACAGACCGACGGTGATGTAACCCTCGTGACCAGCAATCTCGAACCGGTGAGTCATCGACGAGCGCGTGTCCGGCATGCGATGCCGAACCGGTTGATCAAGCCGGTTGCGCACCGTGGCCAATTCTTGTTCCAACTCGAGAATGCGCTTTTGGAGCGCGTCCGCGTCGGTGCCGACATCACCGATGCCGGCTACAGTGCCCATGTCCTTTGTCTTGCGCGTGTTTAGAGGCGCAGATCGTTTCGAACCATCGCGATAAATCGCGATCGATTTCAACCCCAGCCGCCAACCTTCGACGTAGGTGCTCATGATGTCGTCCACGGTGGCCGCTTCCGGCATATTAACCGTCTTTGAAATCGCGCCGCTCAGGAATGGTTGGGCTGCCGCCATCATTTTCAGGTGCGCCAGGTAATGGAGCGAGCGCTGGCCTCTGAACGGCTTGAACGCGCAATCGAAGATAGACAAGTGTTCGGGTTTCAGACCAGACGAAATTTTGGATCCATCTGTGTCGATGGCGTCCTCGATGGTGTCGAACGCATCGATATGCGCGATGATGCGTTCGATCTCCTCGGCGTTGTAACCGAGTTTCTCCAGCGCCGGCTTGACGGTTTGATTGACAATTTTGAGCATGCCGCCGCCCGCAAGCAGCTTGTATTTTACCAGCGCGATGTCCGGTTCAATCCCGGTCGTGTCGCAGTCCATCAGGAAACTGATCGTGCCCGTCGGGGCGAGCACGGTGACCTGCGCGTTGCGATAACCGTAACGCTTTCCGAGTTCCGCCGCGCGGTCCCAAACTTTCGCGGCTTCCTCTTTTAAATACGCGAACTCTTTTGCATCCGAGATTTCGCGCACTGCGCAGCGATGCAGTTCGATCACTTCCAACATCGACGCGACGTTGTCCTTTGCGACCGGCTTCGGGACGCCGCTGGCGCGCGCGTCGTGATAGCCGGGGAACGGTCCCAGCGCTTGCGCCATGCGCGCGCTTTGTTCGTAAGCTTCACCGGTCATGATGCCGGTGACGGCGCCACACAGCGCCCGGCCTTCCACGCTGTCGTAACCGTAGCCGTAACTCATGACGAGCGAGCCGAGATTCGCGTAACCCAGCCCCAGCGTGCGGAAAATATGCGAGTTCTCCGCGATGTCTTTGATCGGGTAGCTTGCGTTATCGACGATGATCTCCTGCGCGGTGATGAAAATGCGCACAGCCGCTTTGAATCGCTCGACATCAAAATCGCCGTCGGCAGTTTTGAACTTCATCAAGTTCAGCGAGGCGAGATTGCAGGCCGTGTTGTCGAGGAAGAGATACTCGCTGCATGGGTTCGTCGAATTTTGCCGGTCTGTGCCTTTGCACGTATGCCATTTGTGGATCGTCGTATCGAATTGCATTCCAGGATCGCCGCAGACCCATGTGCCTTCGGCGATTTTGCGCAGCAACGCGCGCGCGTTTTTCTTCTCGCATGGCTGGCTGTCCGTCACGCGGCGCGTCCACCATTCCCGCCCCTCCTGCGCTGCTTCCATAAATTCGTCGCTCACCCGCACGCTGACGTTTTCGTTTTGATACATCACCGATCCGTACGCGTCGCCGTTGTAGCTGCCGTCATAGCCGTGCTCGATGAGTGCCCACGCTTTTTTCTCTTCCTTTTGCTTCGCGTCGATGAACTCTTCGATGTCCGGGTGCCAATCCTTGAGCGTGTTCATCTTGGCCGCGCGACGCGTCTTGCCGCCGCTCTTCACAACGTTCGCAACTTGGTCGTAAACTTTTAGGAATGAGAGCGGACCGCTCGGTTTGCCGCCGCCGCTCAATTTTTCTCGTGTCGATCTAAGCGAAGAAAGATCGGTCCCGGTGCCGCTTCCATATTTGAAAAGCATCGCCTCACTCATGGCCAGGCGCATGATGTCTTCCATCGTGTCGTTCACGCTTTGGATGAAACACGCGCTGCCCTGCGGATATTCGTATTGCGAAGGCGCGCGCTCCGCTTTGCCAGTCTCGCGATTGTAAAAATAGTTGCCCGCTCCCGCGCCTTTGCCCACGCCATATTGATGATGCAAGCCAACGTTGAACCAGACCGGCGAATTAAATGCGCCGTGCTGGTTCAGGCAAAGCCAGGTCAGTTCATCGTAGAAAATTTCCGCTGCTTCGGCGTCCGCGAAATAACCATCCGCTATACCCCAATCCGCGATCGTGCGCGTGACGCGATGAATCAACTGCCGCACCGAAGTTTCTCTTCCGCCTTTGTATGGATCGGTGCCGTTGGCGATATCGCCGTAGAAATATTTTGAGACCGCTATCTTTGTGGCGAGCGCACTCCAGCTCTTCGGGACTTCAATGTCCTCCTGTTTGAAAATAACTTTGCCGCTATCATCAGTGATTTCAGCAGTGCGCCGTTCCCATTCGATTTGATCAAGGGGTGTAACGACGGCATCACTGAACACGCGTTTGAAGTGCAGGCCGCGATTTTTCCTTTTTGCCGTCGTGTTTTTTCGGCCTGTGGCGGATCGAGGCGGTCTGTTAAGTGAAGCGGGCGGAATTCCGGGTTTTAGTTGAATCATGGCGGTGAGGGAGGGGTTAATTTCCGAATAAGATGCGAATACTGGTGAACAGCGGCGCCAACAACCTGTGAATACCAGTCAACAACAAGTAATAGCGTGGCTGTCCGGTTGGATATACAATATGCAGTAAGCCGGATAGCCATGGCAAGCCAAAAATTGTAACATTTTTTTGCCGCGTGGCGCAGACAGTCCTGTCTGCGTCCCCTCAAGGAGGGGCGATCTCCAGATCGCCCCAACGGTGGACTGGGAGAGCGCCGCTCCTTGCGTGCCTGCGCTTACACGATGGTCTGCGTTACTTGACGATTTCACGTAGCGTTTGCATTCGATGTTGGATGTTGAACGTTGGGCGTTCGACGTTCTCTTCTTGGTTAAGGAAGGGTGGCTGAGTCCGGTTTAAGGCACTCGACTCGAAATCGAGCGTGGGGAAACCCACCGTGGGTTCGAATCCCACCCCTTCCGCCATCCTGCTTCGCAGGATTGGCAGCTGCTATTGGTGCAATCAAAGACATGCCCAATCACATTGGCGGTGGTGAAATTCGAAAAAGTGATGCATAGTTTTTCCCCGCGAGGTGTAGTCGTTATTTCCCGCGTTCGCTGCGGCAACAATTTGAAGCGGCGCGGGTCGCCGCATGGAACGCGCTTTTGCAAACCGAACCGAAGCAGGCCGGCTGCTTGCGGAGAAGCTCGTCAATTACGCCGGTCGCGCTGACGTGATCGTGCTTGGCCTGCCGCGAGGCGGTGTGCCAGTGGCATTCGAAGTCGCGCAGCGTCTGGGCGCGCTGCTCGATGTTTTCATCGTGCGCAAGCTCGGTGTGCCGGGTTTCGAAGAACTGGCAGCCGGCGCGATCGCTTCGGGCGGGGTGCGCGTTCTAAATGAGGATGTTATGCGCGCAATACCGCACGCAGACGAGGCCATCAACGCGATCACCGCCAGAGAAACAGCCGAATTGGAACGACGCGAGCAGATTTATCGTGAAGGACGTCCCCCACCCGAACTGCGCGATCGGATTGTCATTCTGGTGGATGACGGGTTGGCCACCGGAGCAACGATGCGTGCCGCGGTGAAAGCGTTGCGGGAGCGCGGCGCCGCAAAGATTGTCGTGGCAGTGCCGGTCGGTCCACCAGACACCTGCCACGAACTCGAAGAACGAGCCGACGAAACAATCTGCCTGAGCACGCCTGAATTCTTTCAGGCTGTCGGCCAATACTATGAAGATTTTTCACAAACCAGTGATGAAGACGTGCGCGAGTTACTCAGCCAGGCCGCACAAAACACGACCTGAACCAAATCTGAATCGAGTTCACATCCTAATCTTACTCTCGCTCATGCTCTTGCTGTTGGTCGAAATGGAAGGTGTGAGATCAGGAGTAAAAAATGAATGAAGTGCAAATCCAAGCTGGGCGCGCAGTTCTCTCTGGAAATTTGATTATTCCCCAAAACGCGGCCGCGCTCGTGCTCTTTGCGCACGGCAGTGGGAGCAGCCGGCACAGTCCGCGCAATCAATTTGTCGCGCGCACACTAAACGATGCCGGGCTGGGAACGCTACTTTTTGATTTACTCACGCCGGACGAGGAGGCGATCGACGTGCACACTCGCGAGCATCGATTCAACATCGGCTTGCTGGCGGAACGCCTTGTCCACGCCACAAAATGGGCAAAACAGCAAGAGCAAACGCGCGATTTGCGCATCGGCTATTTCGGCTCGAGCACCGGTGGAGGAGCGGCTCTGGTGGCAGCGGCGGAGATTCCAGTGGATGTCGGCGCTGTGGTTTCACGCGGCGGACGTCCCGATCTGGCCGGCGAGGCGTTGCCAAAAGTGCAGGCGCCAACGTTGCTGATCGTCGGCGGCAACGACGACATTGTGATCGAGCTAAACGAAATGGCGCGCGATCAAATGCGCTGCGAAGTAAAGCTGGAGATATTGCCCGGCGCGACGCACCTTTTTGAAGAACCGGGCGCGCTGGAGAAAGTAGCCAACCTCGCAAGCGATTGGTTTAACGCGCATCTCGCAGCGAAATGACGAATGACGGATGTCTAATGACGAAGGAATGACGAAATCCGAATGACCAAACGGGTTGTTGGCGTGTGTTTCGTCATTTGAGCATTCGTGCTTGTTTCGACATTTGTCATTCGTGCTTCGTCATTCTTTGTATGTCACTACCCGTCCCCATAAGCTTTTCGTCCCCCAGATGCCGGCGCGCAGGCATTCCAGTTGCACTATCTGGCTGTGGTCGACGAACAGATTCACGTCTGCGCCGTAGTTTTTGATGTACCACGCGAACACATCGGGATCAGCGGCTTCGAACATCAGCTTCTCCATGCCGAGCTCGTCAATGAATTTCGCGGGAACATCCGTGCGCCACGGATCGACATTTTCGGTGATGCCTTCGCTCTCGATCATGATGATGTCCGCGCCGGCTTCGAGAAATCGTTTTGCCTGAGCAACAGCCCAGTTCGGATCGCGTGTGCCTTCGGCTCGCAACTCCTCCGCCGCTGTTGCGCCGCCGGCGCCAAATTGAATTCCCACTTCCGGTTTCGTTTTCAATCCGGATTTGCACACCAATTCAATCAGCCGCAGCCAATCATCAGTCGGAATGGAAACGAAACCGGCTGAGATTTCGATGATGTCGAAACCCAGCTTCTTGCATTCGGCGACATATCTGCGAACCGCATCGCCGCCTTGGACAAGCACCCGCTCGATGAAACCACCGGTTGAAACGAGCACATCATGTTTGTGACAAAGACCAATAATTTCTCGCACAGCTTTTTCTGGCATCAGCGTGAACGAGCCGCCGGCAAACTTCAGCGAATCGACGTACGCCCCCATCGTTTCGAATAAATCTGCGAGATAACGCCGGCCGACTATGGAGTAGTACGGTCCGCGGATTTCGGTTAAGCCGCGCTTCCGCGGTTTGGCTTCACGCTCGTTAATGTGCAGAAACCGGAAACCGCGCTCGGGCTGTTTCGATTTTCGCTTCATCGCTCCTCATATTGAAAACGTCGAGCGAACGCTCGCTGGCTGTCTGGGGAGCACAGGCTGCTAGCCTGTAGTTTGCGGCAGCTTGCCGCGAACCTGTCGTGCGATTCAGGTGTTTGCGTTGCCAAGGTGCATTCGGCCAGCGGCCGAATGCTGCAGGCTGGCAGCCTGCGCTCCCCAATCACTCGCTAACTCGCGTGGTGGTGTCTAAATTGCGAGTCGAATGATGGGGCCACCCGTTCACAGCTTCACCGCCCTAACGACTGATCTCTACGAGGTCACGATGGCATACGGTTACTGGAAGGCTGGTGTGTCCGATCATGAGGCAGCATTCCACGTTACTTTTCGGCACAACCCGTTCGGTGGACAATTCACAGTCGCCTGCGGACTGGCAACGGCGATCGATTTCCTCCGCATGTTTCATTTTACCGAAACAGAAATCGCTTATCTCGCTTCGCAACGCGGGAATGATGGCAAGCCGTTGTTTGATTCTGGCTTTCTGGATTACCTGCGCGATCTGCGTTTGACCTGCGACATCGATGCAATACCGGAGGGGACACTTGTCTTTCCGAACGAACCGTTGATCCGGGTTAGCGGTCCAGTTGCCCAATGCCAGCTGTTGGAGACGACCCTGCTGAACATCTTGAATTTTGAAAGCCTGATCGCGACGAAAGCAGCGCGCGTCTGTCTGGCTGCTAAGAATGATCCAGTAATCGAATTTGGTCTGCGCCGCGCGCAGGGCGTGGATGGCGGGTTGACTGCAGCCCGCGCCGCTTACATAGGCGGCTGCGTCGGCACATCGAATTTACAGGCAGGCGAACGATTCGGCATTCCAGTGAGCGGGACACAAGCGCACAGCTGGATCATGTTTTTTGAGAGCGAGGACGAGGCGTTTCAAACATATGCCAGCGCAATGCCTAACAACTGCGTGTTGCTGGTGGACACATACAACTCCATCGAAGGAGTGCGTCATGCCATCGACGTAGCCAGCCAGTTGCGGAAAGAAGGGCACGAAATGATCGGTGTGCGCCTGGATTCCGGCGACCGAGTCGCATTGAGCATCGAGGCGCGGCGCATGCTCGATAAGGCTGGTTTCACAAATGCGAAAATCGTCTGCTCGGGTGATCTGGACGAACACGTTATCGCGGACATGAAACAGGGCGGCGCGAGGATCGACATGTGGGGCGTGGGAACAAAGCTTACGACCGGCCAGCCGGACGCTGCTTTGAGCGGCATTTATAAGCTCGGCGCGGTGCGCCATCCCGGCGGTCAATGGCAATACCGCATCAAGCTTTCCGATGAAGCTGCCAAGACTTCATGCCCAGGCTTATTGCAGGTTCGACGGTTTCAGCAGCCAGACGGCAGATTCATCGCGGATGCGATTTACGAAACCGATCATGCGATAAGCGAACCTTGTGTGGTTGTCGATCTTGAAACGGAGAAGAAAACGGAAATTCCTGCGAAGACCGACTACTCCGATTTGCTAGTGCCCGTCTTCCGCCGAGACCAACTAGTTTACCAGACGCCGAACCTCGAGGCATCGCGTGAGCATGCGCGCAAACAACTCGATTGCGCGCCGCCCGAGATTTTGCGGTTGAAGAACCCGACGCCTTACAAAATCGGCCTCGAGCGATCATTGCACGAGTTAAGAGCCACATTGATCGCGCGCGCCCAGGAACAATTGAAGTGAATCATTCATCCGGAGCCTTCTTCCGCCTCTCCCTTGGCAAGGGAGAGGGTAGGGTGAGGGTTCGCATCGCGGATCCTATGCGCTGGAAAACCCCTCACCTTAGTCCTCTTCCCTTGACCGAAAGGGAGAGGCGAATGAGGTCGTAGCACGAGACGCAGATCCAAGATGAACGCTCTAATCATTGTTGATCTTCAGAATGATTTCCTGCCCGGAGGCGCACTACCTGTGCCGCATGGTGACGAAATCATCGCGCTTGCAAACAAATTGCAGCGAAAGTTCGAGCTAGTTCTTGCAACTAAAGATTGGCATCCGCCTGATCACGGCAGCTTCGCGGCAAATCATCCGGGTAAAAAACCTGGCGATCGGATTATGCTCGACGGCATTGAACAAATCCTATGGCCGGTGCATTGCGTTCAAAACACGTACGGCGCCGAGTTTGCGCCCGCATTCGACACGAGCCGAATCGCTCATGTTTTTCACAAGGGCGTCGAGCGAAGCATCGATAGCTACAGCACGTTCTTCGACAACGCGCATCGCCGGGAAACCGGTCTTGCTGATTATTTGAAGAAGCGATCGGTCAAGAACATCTACCTCATGGGCCTGGCGTTGGACTATTGCGTCAAATACAGCGTGCTGGATGCTCGGCACCTCGGACTGAACACGCGCGTCATCCTCGATGGCTGCCGCGGAATTGAGCTTGAGCATGGCGACATCGATCGCGCCCTGGATGAAATGATACAAGCTGGCGCGACTATCTTAAAGAGCGCCGATCTGTAGCTGGAGTTCGTTGGAACGCCGCGCTGCGGCGTCTGCGTCGTGGGACCAGGGTTGTTCGTGAGTAAAGGGGTTTGGCGCGGATGGAACGCGCCAAACCCCGTAACCGGTCAGAAGAGTCGAATCTCGTCGCAAGAGCCGAATAGTTCTTACTAAGGCACGCGTGTTACCGTGCCCTCAAACACTGGTGAGCCTGGACCGGTCTGGATCATCCAAAGCTGCCTGCCGCTTGCCTCGACGAATATGTCAAAGCTTGCACCTCCGGTAAATGAGAGCGTGCCGGTACAATCCGTGTTTACGGTATAGGTTCCTAGCGATCCGCTGGAATGGATAATCGTGCCATTAATGCTGACCGTGGCGAACGGGCTGACCAGCGTACCATCTCCATTGAAATCGATCCCTTCTACGATGGCTTTTGGTTGCGCAACACCGCCGACGATGTTCCACCCGTGCGTGGCGAATAGATAGGAACCCCTCAGCATGTACACGCCGCATGGTTGCGGACCGAGCGCCGCCCGCGCGGTATCGGACGTGCCCAGCGCCATTGCGG
>Ga0209376_1000759_pt1 | contig 34542 bp, 37 predicted proteins | sample GraSoiAngelo_134_FD_185891 | JGI IMG/M metagenome (GOLD analysis project Ga0209376, IMG submission 185891) | Grasslands soil microbial communities from the Angelo Coastal Reserve, California, USA - 14_0929_05_30cm (SPAdes) (version 2) | ecosystem: Environmental > Terrestrial > Soil > Grasslands ...
TCGTCGCGGTGGCCGTGCGCACGAGCGCGCGCAAGGAGATCAACGAGGAGCTCCGCCTCGCCGGCACCAGGCCCCTGACGCTCGGCGCGGGTGAGCGGGCTCAGGTGGCGTTCGTCGTATCGCTCAAACCGGAGTGGCGCATCCCCCGACGCATCGATCCGTACAAGGGCTCGCCCGGGAACTAGCATCCATGCGTTCGCGCCCGCTCCCGGTGATGCTCCTCCTGGCGCTGATGGCCTCGCCGACGTTCGCTCACGCCACGCGCACGGTCGACGAGGTCGTCGCCGAAGTGCGGCGCGCCACCGAGCCCTACCGTGACATCGGCCGCGCCCGCGCCGACGGCTTCGTGCAGATCAGCGGCACGGAGGCGCGCCACGGCTATCACTTCATCAACCTCAACTCGCCGGTGCTGACCGCTACGGGCATGGCGACCGGTCAGCTGGAACTCGCGCGACCGCCCATGCTGCTCTACGTCGAGCGCGACTCGGTCTGGCGGCTCGTGGGCGTGGAGTACGCGCTGCCGTCGGCGCCCGTGCCGAATCCCCTGCCCGGCGCCTCGTGGCACTGGCACGAAGCCTCGTGCCACTACCGCGACTATCAGGAGCTTCCGGCGCGGCGGGGACCCGACTGCCCGCCCCGGCACCCGCAGAGCGGTGAGCCGTTCGTGCTGTGGCATCCCGCCTTCGCGGTCGCTCACGTGTGGGCGTGGCACGAAAACCCGGACGGCGTGTTCGCTGAAGAGAATCGCGCGCTCGCCGCGTACGGCGGCTCGCCGCCGCGTCCTCACGGCCACCGAGCGCCGCGCAGCGAGCCGGAGCTCGCCTACTCGCAGTTCACCCATCGGTTCGCCGGCGGCGTGCTGCTGCTGCTCGCCGCGGTCATCGCGTGGGAGTCCCGACACCGCCGGCCGCGTCCGTGGTCGTGGGTGTCGTCCGTGCTATGGATCCTCTTCGGCCTCTACCTGATCCCGACGTCGGATCCGGAGTCGTGGCCCGCGGGCCCGGGCCGCTTCGTCGACATCTTCACGGACTCGCTCGTGCTTCAGCACAAGGCGCTGGCGATGGTCCCGATCGCCTTCGGCGTGGTGGGAATCCTGAGAAGCGCCGGCGTGATCGAGCGGGTGCGCCGCACTGTCCTGGTGCCGGTACTGGCCGTGCTGGCGGGCGTCTCGCTGTTCGTGCACTTCCACGACGGCCACTTCCATCTGGACGCGATCTACGTCCAGCACGCGGCGATGGGCGCGACGGCCGTGGGCGCCGGCGTCATGCTGTTTCTCGCACGGCACACACCGCGGGGCGAGGCCCTCATGCGCTGGGCCTGGCCGGGCTTCTTGGCGCTCCTGGGGCTGATCCTGCTGGTCTACGTCGAGATGTAAGGACTCTCGACGCTCAGCGCTCCGGCCACGTGTGCCCGTGGCCTTGATCTCCTGCTCGAACCCCCGCCGCGGCCGGGTCGTCAGCACGCCGGCCAGCCCAGCCCTCGCGCGGCCAGCAGCATCTCCCCGGCCATCGTCTCGCCTTTCCTCAGGGGTCGATAGCCGCGCCTAGAGCTCGAAGCCGTAGAGCTTGGCCGCGTTGCCGCGGGTGATCTTGAGCTGGTCCTCCGCGCTCGCGTCCTTGAAGTCGCGCGCCACGACGTCCCGCGAGTGCGGCCACGACGACGCCTGATGCGGATAGTCGGACGACCACATGAGCTTGTCGACGCCGATAAAATGACGGTTGGCCACGCCGACGTAGTCGTCGATGTACGTACAGTGCATCTGGCGGCGGAAGTACTCACTCGGTTTCAGCGTCAGCTTGAAGCCGGCCGCGAACCGACCCCGTTCGAAGGTGCGGTCCATGCGCTGCAGGTAGTACGGGAGCCAACCGCAATTGTTCTCGGCCGAGACGATCTGGAGGTCCGGGAACCGGTCGAGCACGCCGGAGAAGATGAGCACGCTGAACGACCGTTCGATCTCGTGCGAGAGGACCGTCGCCCGCATGTAGCGGTCGCTGAAGCTCCACTGGCTCTCCCAGCCCATGCCGGTGATCGAGTGCAGGCTGATCGGCGCGCGTAGCTCCTGGGCGCGGGCCCAGAAGGGATCGTAGACGTCGGAGCTGTAGGGCTGGTCCGAGGGCGGCGAGCACCAGATCATCGCGCCGCGCAGCCCCATCTTCGTGCAGCGCTCGAGCTCGAGCGCGCCGGCCTTCGGATCGTACAGCGAGATCATGGCCAGGCCCGCCATCTGCCGGGGCGCGTAGCTGCAATAGGCGGCGAGCCAGTCGTTGTAGACGCGGAAGCACTCCTGCTGGAGCCCGGCGTCCTTCAGCCAGAAGATACGGAAGCCGAGGGTCGTGTAGAGCACGTCCGCCTCGACCCCGTCTTGCGCGTTGTCCTTCATGCGCTCGGCCGGGTCCCACCCGCCGGGTCGGGCATCGGCGTAGGTGGCCTTGGTGAGGAACTCGGCGAGCTCCTGCGGCGTCTTGCCCGCCGCGAGCCCGATCCCGATCGGATGGGGCGCGTAGCCCTCGTAGAGGAAGTAGGCGCCCTCCAGCCCGGGCGGGTTCACCACCAGCCGGGGCGCGCGCTCACGGTACTTGCGGTCCACGCGCTCGACCCACAGGTCGGGCGGCTCGCTCACGTGGGAATCGGCCGAGATCAGCTTGTAGTCCGCCATGTCCAACCTCCTTGGCGTCTCTCGAGCGCCTCTCGTATAAGCTCGCCTCGGACGGCGGGGCCCCAGCCCCGCGACGTCCTGCGGCTCGCACGGCGTCAGTCGAAGATGATGCCGCCGTCGACGTTGAAGGACTGGCCGGTGATGTTGCGCGCGCCGGGCGAGGCCAGGAACACGGCCAGCGCCGCGATGTCGTCGGGCTCGTTCGGGCGTCCGAGCGGGATCGCGGCGTTGCGCCGCCGCTCCATCTCCTCGATCGTCACGCCCTCGCTCGCGGCGCGCGTGCGCAGATTGGCTTCCGACAGCGCGCTGAGCGTGGTGCCCGGGCAGATGGCGTTCACGTTGATGTTGTGCGGGGCGAGCTGGAGCGCGGCCAGGCGCGTCATGCCGATGACGGCGCCCTTGCTGCCGGCGTAGATCACGTTCGAGGCGCCGGCGAAGCCCTTGCCGGCGATGGACGCGATGCTGATGACGACGCCGCTGCGTCGCGGGATCATCTCGCGCGCGACCCGCTGCAGGCAGAAGAACACGCCCTTGCCGTTGACGCGCATGATGCGGTCCCAGTCGTCCTCGGTGAGATCCATGATGTAGGCGCGCCGCGTAACGCCGGCGTTGTTCACGAGAATGTCGATGCGGCCGAAGACCTCCATGACCTGGCGGGTCATCGTGTCGATCACGCTGACGTCCCCGACGTCGACGCCCATGGCGATCGCCTTGCGGCCGAGCGCCGCGACGGCTTCGGCCGTAGGCTTCACCGTCCCCTGGTCGAGATCGACCGCGACTACGTTGGCGCCGGCGCGCGCCATCGCCAGCGCCGTCGCGCGGCCGATGCCACGCGCGGCGCCGGTGACGAGCGCGACGCGATCCGTGAGCGCCTGGCCCTCGTCGGCCACGACTAGGTCCCGGGCGGCGTCAGCAGCTCGGGCACCACCCACTTGGGCGGTCGCCCGGCGGCGACGCGCTGGATGTTGTCGAAGCCGTTGCGGAAGCGCGCCGCCCAGTTCTCCCACGTCGGCCCGGCCGAATGCGGGGTGAGCGTCACGTTCTTCAGCGCGTACAGGGGGTGCCCGGCCTTCGCCGGCTCCTCGACCAGCACGTCGAGCCCGGCCGCGAGGATATGTCCCGACGTCAGCGCCTTGTGCAGCGCCGCCTCGTCCACGACCGGGCCGCGGCACGTATTGACGAGAATGGCGGTCTTCTTCATCATCCCGAGCTCGCGCGCGCCGATGACATTGCGCGTGCTCTCGTCGAGCGGCACGTGCAGGCTCACGACGTCCGCCGTCTGCAAGAGCTCGGTGAAGAGCACGAAGCGGACCCCGAGCGCATCTTCCTGGTCCTCGGTGAGCCGCGCGATGTCGTAGTACACGACGTTCATGCTGAACGCCTGGGCGAGCCGGGCGACCTTCTTGCCGATGTTGCCGAGGCCGACGATGCCGAGAGTCTTGCCGTGGAGCTCGAAGACCCGGGACTCGACGTGGTTGCCCACCCGCCACTTGCCGGCGACCACGTCGTTGTGGAACACGACCAGCCGCTTCAGCACCGCGAGCATCAGCATGATCGCGTGCTCGGAGACGGCGATCGCGTTGGCGCCGCCGTTGTTGGCGACCGGCACGTGCGCCTTGCGCGCGGACTCGATGTCGACACGGTCGTAGCCAGCGCTCAGCAGCTGGACCAGCTTGAGCTTGGGCGCCGCGCGGAAGAACTCGCCGGCGATCGGGCGGCCGAGCCCCATGACGTACTCCGCGTCCTTGATCGCGTCGTAGAACTCCGGGCTGTCCTGGTCGACCGGCACGAGCTCGAAGCCGGGTGGCGTGAGCGATTTGGCCATGTTCAGGATCGCGTCCGGTTGTTTCGGAATCATGACGATCTTCGTAGCCATCTCCGGCTCCTTTTGGGTTCGACGAGGCTTTATGCGAGCGGGACGGTCGCGGTCACGCACACCTGGGTGCCGAGGACGCGCGTGGTGTGTCCCTTGCCCGTCGTGTCCTCGACGAGTCGGGCGTCGCCCGGCCCGAAGACGTGCTTGGAGCCGTCACCGAGGCCGATCTCGAGCTGCCCGGACAGTATGATGACGAACTGGCGCCGCGGCGCCGGGTGCCAGTCGAGGAATTGCCCGACCGGCCACTCGCGGAAGGTGATCTGGGTCGCCGCGAGCCCCTTGAGCCAGTCCGGCTTCGCCTTGAGGTCGATCTTCTCGATGTGCGCCTGCTGGTCTGCTCCCGCGAACAACCTGAACGTCCCCATGAGCTCCTCCCGTAGTGCGAGCCGCAGGACGTCGCGGGGCTGGGGCCCTGCCGTCCGAGGCGAACCTACGAATGTAGATCGGGATGCTAGCATAGAAGGCCACTGATGACCGGCCGCATGCCGGGACCCACGTCCCACACGTTTTTCTCCCAGAGACTGCGCCTCCATTATGTCGACTGGGGCAATCCCACGAAGCCGCCGCTGGTGCTCCTGCACGGCGGGCGCGACCACTGCCGCAACTGGGACTGGACGGCCGAGGCGCTGCGGGACGACTGGCACATCATCGCGCCCGATCTTCGCGGTCACGGCGACAGCCAGTGGGCGGCCGACGGGAGCTACACGATGGCCGGGTACGTGTACGATCTGGCCCAGCTCGTCCACCAGCAGCGCCTGGCCCCGGTGACGATCGTCGCCCACTCGCTGGGCGGCCAGATCGCGCTGCGTTATACCGGCCTCTATCCCGACACGGTCGCTCGGCTCGTGGCCATCGAGGGACTCGGCCCGTCGCCCGCGCGGCTGGCCGAGGGGCGCACCAGAACGATCGTGGAGCGCATGGACGAGTGGATCGGCGAGCAGCGCAGTCTCGCCGGCCGGCTGCCGCGGCGCTATCCGTCGATCGAGGACGCCTTCCGCCGCATGCAGGGGGAAAACCCGCACCTCACCGCCGAGCAGGCACGCCACCTGACCGTCCACGGCGCCAACCAGAACGAGGACGGGACGTACAGCTGGAAATTCGACAACTACGTGCGCGCCTGGCCGCCGTACGATATGGCCGGCCGCGACATCCAGCTGCTGTGGTCGCGGATCGCGTGCCCGACGCTGCTCATGTACGGCAAGGAGAGCCGGGCTGGCAATCCGTCCCAGGACGGCCGGGCCGCGCACTTCCGTCACGCCACCGTCGTGGGCGTCGACGGCGCCGGCCACTGGCTGCATCACGACCGGCTGGCGGAGTTCCTACGGATCGTGCGACGCTTCCTGGCGGCGTGAACATGTCGCGAGATCGAACGGCCCCGACCATGAGGAGGATTCGACGATGACCTCGAACGGTGATCGCTACAACGTGGGGGGCGTGCTGCTGCCTCGCCCCTTCAAGATCCGTCGGCTCGGCCACTTCGGCTTCAACGCGGTCAAGATGGGCGAATCGCTCGAGTTCTACCGGGACCTGCTCGGCTTCAAGCATTCGGACATCCTGGACTTCGGCAAGATGCCATGGGCGCCGAAGAACGCCGACCTCGGCGACACGCGTGGTTACTTCATGCGCTACGGCACGGACCATCACGCGTTCGTGCTCTTCAACAAGACGGTGCTGGACCACCGGCCAGATCGGAAATTCGCGCCGGAGGTCACCGTCAACCAGATCACGTGGCAGTGCGGCAGCCTCAAGGAGATCATGGACGCCCACACCTATTTCCAGGAGCGGGGCGTCCCGATCCAGCGGGTGGGGCGCGACATGCCCGGGAGCAACTGGCACGTCTACGTGTACGACCCGGACGGCCACACGATCGAGCTCTACTACGGGATCGAGCAGATCGGCTGGAACCAGCTGAGCAAGCCGACCGAGATGTACTACCGCGGCTTCCGCGAGAAGCCGTCGCTCCCTCAAGTTTCCGAGATCGCGGAGGTGGCCGAGGCGTTCGACAAGGGCATCGACGTCCTCGGCGGCAATCGCACACGCGAGAGCCTCGCCGAGACCTACGAGGTCGAGGGCGTGCTGCTGCCGCGGCCGTTCAAGATCACCAAGATCGGTCCGGTCGGTCTCTTCGTGGCCGACGTGCCGCGCGCCGAGGCGTTCTATTGCGGCCACCTCGGCTTCGTGAAGAGCGAGGAGACGACCTATCGCGGGGCGCGCTGTGTGTTCCTGCGCGCGGGCGCCGAGCACCACAGCGTCGGGCTGTTCCCGAGAGAGCTCCGGCGCATGCTCGGGCTCTCGGAGCACACGAGCTGCATGTCGTTCGGCGTCGAGGTCGGCAGCTACACCCAGCTCCGAGGGGCGGTGGCCTTCCTGAAATCGCGCGGCGTGACGCTGGTCGACTCGATTCCGCCTGAGCTCTATCCTGGCATCGACTACTCGGCGTTCGCGCTCGATCCGGACGGCCACTGCATCCAGCTCTACTACTACATGGAGCAGATCGGCTGGGACGGCAAGGCGCGGCCCGCCGCGCAGCGGCGCATCGTGAACGGCGCCTGGCCCCAGACGATCGAGCCCGTCTCCGATACGTACGTCGACCAGGTGTTCCAGGGCCCGCTCGGGTAGCCGAGCCCGGCGCCGTGGGCGGGGAGAGCGTCCTGGAAATCCGTTGCAGTGAGCGCCGCCGAAGCCTGCCACCCTCGACTGGCTCCGCCGCGCGACGCGACTCGCGGATTTCCAGGCCCCTCTCCCCGCCCACGACGCCGGTGCGAGCCGCGGGACGTCGGGGAGCCGGGGCATGAAGTTCGGCCTCAACTTCTTTCCGTCGTTCCGGTCGAGCGACTACTCGACCGCAGAGTACTTCGCGCAGTGCCTGCGGCTGGCCGAGCGCGCCGACGCGCTCGGCTTCAACTCCATCAAGACCGTGGAGCACTACTTCTACGACTACGGCGGCCATTCGCCGAACCCGGTCGCCCTGCTGGCGGCGGTCGCCGCCCGCACGGGCCGGATCCGCCTCATCACCGGTGCCGTCATCCCGGCCTTCAACCATCCGGTGAAGCTCGCGGCGGAGCTGGCGGCGCTCGACAACCTCAGCAACGGCCGCCTCGACGCGGGGTTCGGGCGCGCGTTCCTCCCGAAGGAGTTCGACGTGTTCGGCGTGTCCATGGAGGACAGCCGCGCCCGCTTCGAGGAAGGGCTCGACATCGTCATCCGTCTCTGGACCGAGGACCGCGTCTCCTACGACGGCAAGTTCCACCGCTTCCGCGACGTCCACTCGAATCCGCGCCCCGTCCAGAAGCCGCATCCGCCGATCTGGATCGCCACGATTGCCTCACGCGAGTCGTTCGTTGCGGCGGGCCGCCGGGGCTTCAACATCATGATCGTGCCGTACGCGGCGGGTGGCATCGGTAATGTGAGCGAGATGGTGCGGGCCTATCGGCAGGCGTGGTGTGATGCCGGCCACCCGCCGGGGGCCGAAAAGATCCAGAGCTCACTCCACTGCTACCTCGCCGAGACCCACGCCGCGGCCCTCGCCGGCGCGCGGCCCAGGGTCGAGCGTTACATCGAGGTCTTCGCCGAGGCGGTCGGCTCGTGGGCCGGCCACCTATCGGCGCAGTACGCCGGGTACGGCAAGATGATGGACTCGATCACGCAGACCACGATCGACTCGATGCTCGTCAACCGCCAGGCGCTGATCGGGACGCCGGACGAGGTGGTCGAGCAGCTCCGACACCACGTCGACGTCTTCGGCGAGTTCGAGCCCTCGATGCAGATCAACTTCGGCGGGATCGGCGACGCGGAAGCGCTCCGCACCCTCGAGCTCTTCGCGAGCCGCGTGATGCCGCGCTTCGCCTGACGGCGGAGGCGGGCGGCCTCACTCCCTGACGGTCGGGAACAGGTTGCGCGCCGGCGCGTGGGCCCGCTTCCTGATCAGGCACCGGCCGAACCGGGTCCGCTTGGCGAACTCGTTGTTGAAGTGGATCGGGTTGGTGTGCGGCATGGATCGTTCTCCCCTAGATCACGCGCTTGCCGCCGAAGCGGCGCTCCCAGCGCGGGATGACTTCCTTGTTGTAGACGTTGTCGGGCACCTCGCCGTGCAGCGCGTGCAGAACCGACTCGGTCGCCCACCGGATACCCGGGCCGAGCCCGCTCCCGACGTTCGACGAGACCATGTGCGGCGAGAGCAGCACCTGGTCGCCCAGGTTCCGCAGCGAGCTGTCGCGCGCCAGCGGCTCCTCCTCGAACACGTCGAGCGCCGCGCCGCCGATCTGTCCCCTGATCAGCGCCTCGGTCAGCGCCGCTTCGCGCACGCACGGGCCGCGCGATGTGTTGATCAAGATCGCCGTGGGCTTCATGAGCGCGAGCTGCGCCGCGTCGATCATGTGCCGGGTCTCCCGGGTCAGCACCACGTGCAGGCTGACCACGTCCGATTCGCGCAGCAGCGTCGGCAGGTCCACGCGCGTCACGCCGTGCTCGTCGAACTTCGCGTCGGGCACGTAGGGGTCGGCGGCGATGATCCGCATCTTCCACGGCCGCAGCAGCGTCGCGATGCGGCTGCCGATGCGGCCGAGGCCGATCAGGCCCAGCGTAATCCCGGCGTAGCCGTCGGCGCGTGCGCCAAGATACGTGCCCTGGAGCGTTTGGTCTCTCCAGACCCCGCCTTCCTTCAGGTGTCTATCTCGCTCTCTCGTTCGTTTCAGCATCGTGAGCATGGCGGTGATCGTGCCCTCGGCCACGCCGCCCCAGTTCGACTCGGTCGGCCCGTGACAGACCAAGATGCCCAGCTCCGTCGCCGATTCGACGTCCACGTCGTCGACGCCGATCGTGTACTTGGCGATCACGCGGAGCCCGGCCGAGCTCTCCATGACCTTCCGGCTGATCGGCGCGTTGCGGATCGACGTCCCCATGAGCGCGTCGCAGCCCGTGGCCATCTGGGCGAGCTCGCCCTCGTTGTTGCCGTGGGGCGTGTCCCACGACGCCTTGCCCAGGCGCAGCTCGCACCCCGCCTCCTGGAGCTTCGCGTGGGTGTCGCGCGCTTCGTCGACCGGGGCGAAGATCAGGACCTTCGCGGCGCTCATCGCAGGGCTCCTCCTCCTCGTGGGTGTCGGCACGGCTTGCCTTCGCCGAGCATGTCGGCCAGAATCCGCGTGACGGACGGACCTGTCAAGGGGCAGACGCCAAGGAGAACAGCCATGATCCCGTTCCCGGTGAACGACGCCGACGGCCACATCACCGAATCGCCCGCGCAGCTGCGTCCCTATCTCGAGGGGCGCGAGGGTGAGCGGAGTCCTTGGGCCCGCCGCGACTCCTACTACCCGGTGGACGGATGGGACCGCTCCCTCGGCGGCAAGCTCGGCAGCAACGTGAGCGACGCCAAGACCTGGCTCAAGGTCATGGACGAGGGCAATCTCGAGACGGCCATCCTCTACCCGACGGCCGGCCTCGCGATCGGCTGGGTGCGCGAGCCTGACTTCGCGGTGGCGCTCTGCCGCGCCTACAACGATTTCGTCCACCAGGAGTTCCTCACCGTGAGCCCGCGCCTGAAGGCGGTGGCGCTGCTCCCGTTCCAGAACGTGCCGGAGGCGGTGAAGGAGCTGCGGCGCGCGGTGAGCGAGCTCGGCATGTCCGGCGCCTTCGCGCCCGCGGTGGGGCTGCGCCTGCCGCTCGGCCATCCCGAGCTCCACCCGATCTACGCGGAAGCGGAGCGGCTCGGCTCGATGGTGGCGTGTCACGCCACCGTGCGCGGACCGCAGTTCTTCGGCGCCGACGGCTTCGACAAGTTCATCGAGGTGCACACGCTCTCGCATCCGGTCGCCCAGATGATCCAGCTCACCGGCATGATCTTCGAGGGCGTGCCCGAGAAGTACCCGCGCCTGCGGATCGGCTTCATGGAGGCGGGGTGCTCGTGGCTGCCGTTCTGGATGGATCGCATGGACGAAGAGTGGGCGAAGCGCGGCGCGGTCGAGGCGCCGCTCTGCCGCAAGAAGCCAAGCGAGTACCTCCGGTCCGGGAAGCTCTACTTCGCCGCGGAAGGCGACGAGAAATCGGTGCCCGAAGTCGTCCGCCGGTTCGGCGACGACATCATCTTCTACGCGAGCGACGTGCCCCACTGGGACCACGACTACCCGGAGAACGTGCACGAGCTCGCCACGCGGGAAGATCTGAGCCCCGAGACGCGGCGGAAGATCCTCTACGAGAACACGCGACGGATGTACGAGCTGGCGCCGGCGCCGCCCGTCACTTGAGCAGCTCCGCGCAGCCCGCCCGCGCGGCCCAGTACTCCCACGACCGGCGCATGGACGGGTCGTCGGGCCTCATCGACGAGTGCGCCTCGATCTCGCCCGGCGAGAGCGCCTTCACCTCGCCGAGGCGCAGTGCCTCCAGGAGCACCCGGGCGTTGACCGGCATGTAGACGGCCATCCGGATCACCTCGGGGAGCGAGCGCCCGGCTGCCGAGAACCCGTGGCCCCGCATGAGCACCACGCGCTCCGCCCCCAGGGTCCGTGCCAGGTCGCGCCCCTGCGCCATGTTCACCACCAGCAGATTCGTGGCGCCGAACCGATCCCGGATGTCCCACACGGGCAGGCGCGCGCCGATGAAGCTCGCCATGTGCATGACCGGCTGCAGCGGCGTCGGCGAGATCGTGAACGGCAGGACGGCCTCGGCGTGAGCGTGCACCACCGCCTGGATGTCGGGCCGCGCCTCGTAGATCGCGCCGTGGATGAACCGCTCGAGGTACGGCGCGCGCGTATCGCCGCTGACGGCGTTCCCGGCCAGGTCGTACTCGATGACGTCGCCGAGCTCGACCAGCTCCGGCGCGCGTGAGCGCGAGAGGAAATAGCGTCCGGGATCGCGCGGGTGCCGCACGCTGATGTGGCCGTACGCGTCGACCACGCCCTCGTGGGCAAGGATCCGGTTGCCGATCACCACGTCGCGGGCGGCCTGACCGAGCGTGTCCATGAGGTCTTCTCCTTCGCGCCGGATCTTCGCTCGGCGGCCGGGCGCGAGGCAAGCCCGTGATAGCATCCCCCGCGAGAGGGGGCCCGCCGATCGCAAGGGACTCCTGGCCGGCGGCCTCGGCCTCTGGCTGGCCACGATCGGCCTCGACCCGGTGACCGGCATCCAGCGCTACACCTTCGGCCAGCTCTTCCTCTGTGACGGGATCGGGGTCGTCCCGGTCACGATCGGCTTCTACGCGATCCCCGAGCTGATCGGTCGGATCCTCGTCTGGCTGGGTTTCGTCGCCTGAGCTCCGGCGACGCCCCTCGCCTGGTGCTGCACGCCGACCCGCGGCTCGCCCGCGAGATCGGCGAGCTTGCCCGCCGGCGCATGGTGTTCTTCGCGGGCCTGCCCGGAACCGGCAAGAGCCTTCTCGCCCACCAGCTCGCGCACCTCGCGAGCGGCGCCGGCCGACGCATTCACCTGCTGCAGTGGGACGTGGCGCGTCCCGTCTTCGAGGCCGCCCCGGCGGGCCGGCGCTATCCGCTGGCCGACGGCGTCACGCACGCGGTCATCCGCAAGGCGGCCGGGCTCTGGGTGCGCCACGCCGTCGCGGGGTGGAGCGAGCGCCATCGCGGACCCGAGCCCCTCCTGGTCGGCGAGACGCCGTTCGTGGGCAACCGCTTCGTGGAGCTCGCCCAGCGGGCCGACGACGCCGCCGAGAACCTCCTGGCCGACCCGGCGTGCCGGTTCGCGATCGCCGTGCCCTCGCGCGAAGTGCGGGCCTTTCTCGAGGCCGAGCGCGAGCGCCGCGCCGCTCATCCGCTCCATCCGCGGGAGCGCGAGGACGCGCCGCCGCACGTCCTGCGCGGTCTCTGGCGCGATCTCGCCGCGCTCGGCAAGAGGCTCGGCATCGCCGCACCGGACGGGGCGTCGTACGATCCCACGGTCTACCGGCGCGTGTACGAAGCGGTGCTGCGCCATCGCCACGTCGACGTCGTGGCCCTCGACGTGATCCTGCCCACCGAGCGGCTCTCCGTGTACGACTTCGCCGTCGCCCCGCCGTCGCTGGCGCCGACCGAAGCGGACGCCGAGGAGTTCATCCGCGAGGTCGAGCGCCGCTACACCGATCGTCGAGCGCTCGAGCGCGAGATCGCCCACTGGTGGGAGGTGTCGTAGCGGTGCTGACGCCGCAGTCAGGGCAGCAGGTACACCGTCGACGGAAAGCTATTGAGCGCCCCCAGCCGGCGACGTAGGCTACGTCTCACCATGAACAGCGCACTGGCCCTTCTCGCTCTGGTGCTCCTGCTGCTCGGCGCGGCCCCGCCGCTCGGCGCGCAGACCTACCCGACTGGCCCCATCACGCTGGTGATTCCGCTGGCGCCGGGTGACGCGACCGACGTCGCGGGCCGCGCCATGGCCGACGAGCTGGCGAAGCTGCTCAAGGTACCGATCGTGCCGATGAACCGGCCCGGCGCCGGGATGGCGATCGGCACCGACAGCGTCGTGAAGGCGAAGAAGGACGGCTACACGATCTTGCTGACGCCGAACGCCGCCCTCGTCTCCGCGCGAATCCTCAATCCGGAGACGGTGACCTACGATCCGCTGAAGGACCTGACCCCGCTCGGGCTCACCACGCGGACGCCGATCCTCATCGCCGTCCGGCGGGACGCGCCCTACAAGACCTTTGCCGAGGCCGTGGAGTTCTCGAAGAAGAATCCGGGCAAGGTGCGCGTCGGCTCGGTCGGCACCGGCTCGGTCGGCCACCTCGACGTCGAGATGATCAACTCGCTCACGGGCGCGGGACTGACCATGGTGCCGTTCAAGGGCGGCGCGCCGGGGATCACCGCGATGCTCGGCGGTCACGTCGAGGGCGGCGCGTTCTCGCTGGGCGCGTTGAGCCCTCACCTCAAGAGCGGAGCGCTCAGGGGTCTCGTCCTCTCCAACAAGTTCCCCGGCCATCCGGATATCCCCACCCTGTCTCAGCTCGGCCATCGCCAGAACCTGCTCGGGGTCTGGGCCGCGTTCTTCGCGCCGGCGGGCGTGCCGGCCGAGGTCACCCGGACGCTGGTGTCCGCCATCGAGAAAGTGGCGAACGATCCGGCGATCGCCGCGAAGCTCGCCGGCATCGGCATTCTTCAAGACTGGGCGCCACCCGACCGGCTCGTCGCCGAGATCCGAGAAGAGCATCGGGTCGTCGAAGACCTCGCCAAGAAGGCCGGGCTGGTGAAGTAGGCGCATGCGTCGCGACCTGGTCAGCGCCCTGTTCTGGCTGGCCGTCGCGATCTTCGCCGCCGCGCAGGGCCTGGCCCTCAAGCTCGGCTCGCTCAAGCAACCCGGATCCGGGTTCTTCCCGTTCTGGGGCGGCGTGGTGCTCGGGCTGCTCTCGCTGGTCCTCGTCGCCAGGTCGCTCGGCCGGCAATCCGCCACCGGTCCCCGCGTCCGGCCCGAGTCGTCGCGGCTCCTCGTCGTGGCGGGCGCGCTTCTCGGCTACGTCCTGTTGCTGGAGCGCGCCGGATTCGTCGCCGTCACGTTCGCGTTCCTCCTGCTCCTGCTCCGGCTCGAGCGCCGCGGCTGGGCCTTCAGCGCCGCGACGGCCGGCGCGGGTGCGGCCGCGTCGTGGGCGCTCTTCCAGCTCTGGCTGAAGACGCAGCTCCCGGTCGGCCCGCTCGGGTTCTGAGCGTGGAGATCGTCCAGGGCGTGCTCTATGGATTTCAGGTCGCGCTCCAGCCGATCAACCTCCTCTACTGCTTCGTGGGCGTCCTCATCGGGACGCTGGTCGGCGTCTTGCCGGGGCTGGGGCCGGCCGCCGCGATCGCGCTCTTGCTCCCGTCGACGTTCTCGGCGAGTCCGGTCTCCGCCGTGATCATGCTGGCCGGGATCTACTACGGCGCGATGTACGGTGGCTCGACCACGTCGATCCTGGTCAACATTCCCGGCGAGGCGGCGTCGGTCGTCACGTGCCTGGACGGGCACGCGATGGCCCGGCAGGGGCGCGCGGGCGCCGCGCTCGGCATCGCGGCGTTCGGGTCCTTCATCGCGGGTACGTTGAGCGTCGTGCTCTTGACCTTCCTGGCGCCGTTCCTCGCCCGCGTGACGCTGAGCTTCGGCCCACCCGAGTACTTCGCCCTCATGGTCCTCGGACTGACGTTGCTCACCTACTTCGCGCGCGAGTCGATGGTGAAGGCGCTGATGATGGCCGCCGTCGGGCTGCTCTGCGGCGTCGTGGGTCAGGACACGATCAGCGGCCGGCTGCGTTTCTCGTTCGGCATCCGGACCCTCGAGGACGGGCTCGGGCTGGTGCCGGTCATCATGGGACTCTTCGGGATCTCCGAGGTGCTGCTCAATCTGGAGACGCGCGATCAGGACCGGGGCATCTTCGCGGCGCCGACGACGGGCCTCCTGCCCACGCGCGAGGACTGGCGCCGTTCGGCGCTGCCGATCCTGCGCGGCTCGGCCCTCGGCTTCGGCCTCGGGATCCTGCCCGGCGCCGGCGCGATCATCGCCTCCTTCGCCTCGTACGCCGTCGAGAAGCGAGCGTCACGCGAGCCCGAGCGGTTCGGGCACGGCGCGATCGAGGGCGTGGCCGGGCCGGAGTCGGCCAACAATGCCGCGGCCGGCGGCGCCTTCATCCCGTTGCTCACGCTCGGCATTCCGGCGAACGCGGTCATGGCGATCTTGCTCGGCGCGCTGATGATCCACGGGCTTCAGCCCGGTCCCCTGCTGGTCACGCAGGCCCCCGACGTCTTCTGGGGCATCATCACCAGCATGTACATCGGCAACGCGATGCTGCTGGTGCTGAACCTGCCGCTGATCCCGATGTGGGCCCGCCTGCTGCGCGTGCCGTACGCGCTCCTGTTTCCGTTCGTGCTGCTCTTCTGTCTCATCGGCGCCTACAGCGTCGGCAACAACGTCGGAGACGGTGTCGTGATGTGGGTCTTCGGGATCGTCGGCTACCTGATGAAGAAGTTCGACTACGAGGGCGCGCCGCTGATCCTCGCGATGGTGATCGGGCCGATGATGGAGGAGGCCTTGCGCCAGTCGCTCATCCTCTCCACCGGCAGCTTCGCCGTCTTCGTCACGCGCCCGATCTCGGCCGGCTTCATCCTGGCGTCCGCGCTTCTGGTGCTGCTGCCCCTGATCACGCGCCGCCGACCGTCGGCCACGTGACAGGGGTGTAGGATTTTCCGGCGAGCGTAGGAATTCCCTGTCGGGTCAAGCGACTCGCGTCACCGCCTCGACCGGCGCCGCGCGCACGACGAACACCGGCACGTGCGAGGTGCGCAGCACGGCCTCGGCGACCGACCCGAAGAGCAGGCGGCGAAGGGGCCCGTGCGGCCGTGCGTCGTCATCGCGATCAGGTCCGCTTCGCTCTCGCGCGCGGCATCGATGATCTGGTCGGGCGCCTGCCCGGCGCGCACGCTCGTGGTGACCGACAGCCCCTCGAAGAGCGGCATGGCCGCGACGACGCGCAGATACTCGATGGCCTCTTGGCGCTTGTGCTCCTTCGCCTGCTGCGAGGCCTCGAGCGCTTCGGGCGACTCGTCCACCGCCGACGATTCGAACGCCGGCACGACGACGCGAACGAGCGCGACCTCGATCTGAAGCGGGCGAGCCATCGGCAGGAACACCGGAAGCACGGCCTCCGCGATTCTCGACCCGTCGAGGGGGACGAGCGCACGCCGGAACGGAGATTCGGCCGCCGCCAGTATTTTCATGGGCACCTCCGAGGCCTGCGGGAGCAAGGGTGGTGCCAGCCGAGGTTCCACCTTTTGGTGGGGTCTGGCGCTCAGGCCGCGGCGAGCGCGCGCCGGTCTCGCGCACGACTTCGACGAGCGCGGCCAGGTCGGACGCCGTCGTCGCGTAGTGCAGCACGCAGGCCCGCAGCGCGAAGTGCCCGCCGAGCGTGGCCTGGGTGAGGAACGCGCGGCCCGAGACCTGGACGTCCTCCATCACGCGCTTGTTGAGCGCGTCGAGCGCGGAAGCAGACGATCGAGAGCTCGACGGCGGCCAGCCGCTCGAGGTCGGGCGCGGCATCCACGAGCCGCGCCAGGTGCGCGGCCAGGGCCAGGTGGCGCGCGACCAGGTCGCGCACGCCGTCGCGCCCGAGGCGCTGGAGCGTCATCCGGAGCTTCAGCGCGCGAAAGCCGCGCGTCTGCTGGATGCCGTACTCGGAGTACCACGGAAGCCCGCCGAAGCCGCGATCGGGCTCCGTGCGCAGGTAGGCTGGCACCAAGCTGAAGGCCTCGCGCAGGAGCCGGCCGTCGCGGACGAGGACCGCGCCGCACTCCGCCGGCACCGACAGCCATTTGTGGGGATCGAGGGCGACCGAGTCGGCCCGCACCGCCGCGCCTACCGCGCTCACCGTGCCCGCGCTCGCCGCCACGCAGAACGGCCGCCGGCCCGCGGCTCGGTCGGCGCCGACGGCGGCGCGGAGGGTGCGCGGGTCCATCCGGCCGTCGTCGTCGGTGCCGACGGTGTGGATCAGATCGGCGCCCAGGCCCAGGAGCTCCGCGGCCTTCTGAATGCAGCTGAGCTCCATCGCGAGGTAGTACACGCAGGGCTCGTCGCCCGGGTTGGCAAAGGCGTGGCAGTCACCGGCGTAGTAGATAGTGGAATCCCGGGTGGAAAGCGTCGGGGGGAGCGACGTTCGCTCCCCCCGGTTGGTTCGCTCGTGCGATCGCGCGGCTACTGCAGCGGCGACGTCCCGACCCAGCCCGACTCCGACACGTCGACGGTGACCCCGTCCGGAGCGTTGTACTTCACCTCGACGTTCGCGTAGCGGTGGCCGGAGTGCCCGACCCCGAGGGCCTGGTTGATGTCGTCGCGGGGCGTCGACCCGGCCGACTTCAGCCGCTCGGTGATCGCCTCCAGGCTCTCGACCTGGAAGCCGATGTGGTGGATGCCGCTCCAACCCTTGCCGCGCTCGACTCCGGCGACCGCATCGTTCTTGAAGTTGAGGATCGCGAGGTTGATGTCGCCGTCGCTCAGGTAGTAGCCCCGAGCGCCCGGGCCGTCGATCTTCGCGATCTCCTTCATGCCGAACACGTCGATGTAGAACTTCGCGGTCGCGTCCACGTCCTGGGTCGAGAGGGCGATGTGCTTGATCTTCGGCATGGCGTTTCTCCTGTGGCGGCGGTTCGGGTTCGGCTCCTAGGCCTGTCCCGGCAGACTACGCCAGCGAAGGCCGAAACGCCAGCACATTCGCGGACCTCACCGCGGTAGCAGGTCTGCGCGCTCGATGTCGGCGAGGAATTGCCGCACGTCGGAGAGTGGCGTGACGAAGGTCTGGCCGGGGACGGGCACGTCGACGTACAACCCCGGCGAGCTCCCCTGCGCGGTCAGACGCGCGGTACTGAAGCCCTCGACCAGACCGAGCAGCCCGGCGGTTCGCGCGTCGTACACACCGCCGCCGCTCACGCCGTACGTCACCGGCGCGTCCACGATCAAGCGGCCTGCGGAGTCGCCGCCCGGCTCGCCGATGATCACCTGACCGACGACACCGCTCGACAGCATGATGTGCCGGCCCAGGGGGAAACCGACGACCCAGATCGGCGCACCCAGCGCCGGCGCGGCCGCCGGCGCCGCGGGTGAGCAGTCGTCGGTCTCCGCGCGCAGGAGCGCCAGGTCGATGGCGTCGTTGCGCGCGGCGACGAGCGGCGCGTTGACTTTGCGGCCGGTGCCGAGGTGACGGCCGAACACCGCGTAGATCTCCGTCTTGCCCGCGAGCCCCGAAAACGTGTGGCCGCTGGTCAGGACGAAGCACGCCGGTCCCTCGGCGGTCCGGCGGGCCGCGATGGCCACGCCCGAGCCGCTCTTGATCCGTCGTCCCTCGCGCTGCTCGACGACGACCTGCACCGCGGACGGGAAAATCCTCTGCAGCACCTCTTCGCGGGTGGGCTCGCCGAATCTGATGGCGGCGCAGCTGCCGAGCAAGAGGGTGCTCCAGAGTGTCAAGAAGACCCGAGTAAGAAGTTCTCGTCCCATGTAAGAGTTACGCGTCCGAACGACCGGCCGCGCCGTCGGCGGCGACGCTAAACATCGATCATGCCAAGTCTCGCCGCGTTTGGCCAGCACGGGGCACGCGCCTTGCTCCAAGGCTCTCCAGGTATGCGCGGCGGCAGTGTGGCCGCCGCGCCCCTGCTCACACATCAAGTCTCAGGAGGGACACCGATGAGGAAGACGAGCAGCTTACTGGCCCTTCTCGCCATCGCGTTCGTCACCGTGCTCGCACCGATCGCCTGGGCCGACGAGGTCCAGGGCAAGATCAAGAGCTTCGATGCGGCCGGCAACACCGTCGTGCTCGAGGACGGCACTCAGCTCATGATTCCGCCCACCGTCCGCGTCGAGCGCCAGGCGCTGAAGCCCGGCGCGAACGTGAAGGCGAGCTTCGAAGAGAAGGACGGCAAGAAGATCGCGACGTCCATCGCGGTGATGCCCGCCCGGTAGCCGCGAGTCAGCGGCGCTCCGGGCGGGACGCATCACTCCGCCCGAGCGCCGCGCGCTTCCAGTTGTCAGGCTTCCTTTACAGAACCCGCCGGCTCGAATCTCCCGCCTCCCACGAATCAGCGACTCAGCGCGCGGCACAGCGCGTGGTAGATTTGGCCGTGCCCTACGCTCCGCTCGGTCAATCCACTCCTGACCGTGTTCCTCGCCAGGGACGCCTGAGGACATCGCGATGAATCTCCTGCGCCCGCTCGATCGCTTCCTGCCCGTCAACGGCCTACGATTCCACGTCCTCGACTGGGGCGGTGAGGGACGCACGCCGCTGCTGCTGCTGCACGGCTTCACCGGGCACGCGCACGCGTGGGACACGCTGAGCATCGCGCTCCAGCCGCATTTCCACGTCTACGCCATGGACCAGCGCGGTCACGGTGACAGCGACCCGGCCGACACCTACAACGCCGTCGCCGCCTTCGACGACATCGGCGGGGTCCTCGACCAGCTCGGCGTGACCTCGCTCGTGCTGGTCGGCCTCTCGATGGGCGGCCGTAACGCGATCTACTTCACGTCCAAGCGGCCCGAGCTCGTCCAGAAGCTGGTCATCGTCGACATCGGTCCGGAGATCAGCAAGCGCGCCGCGCAGGCACCCGCCGGCCCGTCCGAGCCCGACACGTGGGAGAGCATCGAGCAGGCGGCGCAGCACCTCTACCACGGCAACCCGTACCCGGGCATCCACTACTACCGCTGGGTCGCCTCGCACAGCTTGCGCCAGCGGCCCGACGGCGCCCTCGTGTGGACGTGGCATCCGAGCGTCAAGGAACGGCGATCGCAACTCGACATCGACTGGTGGGCGGTGCTGCGCGCGATCACGCCGGAGACCCTGGTGCTGCGCGGCGAGCGCAGCATGGTTCTGGACCGCGACGTGGCCGAGCGGATGGCCCGCGAGCTCCCGCGCGGTCGCTTGGTCGAGATCCCGCGGGCCATCCACACCCTCCACGAGGACAATCCCGAGGCGGTGCTGGCCGCGCTCAAGGACTTCCTCAAGTTCTGAGCTACTGGCGCTTGAGCTTCAGGTCCTCGTACGGCGCCGAGTACGCGTAGCCGCGGATCAGGCTGATGCCCGGCTCCTCCATACGCGGGCCGATGCCCCAGGTGAACGCGAGCTCGTAGATCGGGACGTGCGTCACCCGGTCGTGGAGGATCTGCTGGATCTGGTGGATCAACGCCTCGCGCCGCTTCACGTCGGTCTCGCGCGCCTGACGCTGGAACAGGTCCTCGACCTCCGGGAGCACCCCGGCGGTATAGGCGCCTTCCTTGGAGACGTAGGCCTCGAGCCGCGTCGCCGCGTTTCCGCCGGCGCCGGTGATGCCGACGATCAGGCCCTTGAGCTTCTTCTCACGCCACGCCGTGGTGAGCGTCGCGCGCTCCATGGTCCGAATGCGCGACCGGATGCCGACGGTCTGCAGATACGAGGCGAGCGCCTCGCCCATCGACGTGTACGGCGGCCACGGATGGAAGTCGCCCGCGTCGAACCCGTTGGGATAGCCGGCTTCGGCCAGGAGCTGTTTCGCCCGGGCGGAATCGAAGGGCGTTGGCTCGAACGGCTTCGCGAACTCGAAGGCGCGGGGAATGAGGCCTCCGGTCGGCTTCGAGAAGCCGAGGGTCTCGGCCTGGTTGAGCGCGTTCCGGTCGATCGCGTGGCTGGCGGCCAAGCGCACGCGGCGGTCGTGCCACGGTGACTTCGGATCCCACTGGTCAGGCATGTCGAGCCAGAAGACACCGCTCGACTGGCTCGGCGCGGTGAGCTTGAGCCCGGGCGTCCGGCGAATGTCCTCGGCGACGGGACCGCTGAAGAGGTAAGCGATGTCGACCTCGCCCTTCTTGAGGGCGGCCGCGCGCGTCGTCTCCTCACCCAGGCTACGGAGCACGAGCCGCTTGATGCTCGGCATCTTGCGCCAGTAGCCTTCGTACGCCTCGAGCACGAGCTCGATGCCCGGGGTGAAGCTCACGAAGCGGTACGGGCCCGCGCCGATCGGCGCCTTCTTGAAGCCGTCGTCACCCACCTTCTCGACGTATTTCTTCGGCACGACCCAGCCGCTGCCGGTCGCGGAAGTACCGTAGAACGTCATGAAGTCCGGCCACGGCTCCTTCAAGACGAACCGCACGCGTCCCGGGTCGACGATCTGGACCTCGCGGACGCGCTCCTTGAGGAGCTTCGCCCCCGAGCCCTTGTAGCGGTCGAACGAGAACTTCACGTCGTCCGCGGTCACCGGATCGCCGTTGTGGAACTTGACGCCCTTGCGCAGCGCGAACTCGTAGGTCAGCCCGTCCTTCGATTGGCTCCACGACTCGGCCAGGCTCGGCGTGTTCCAGCCCGCCGGCATCGGCTTCACCAGTGCGTCGTGCAGCGCGTACAGGACCATGAACGGGGTGATGATGCCTTCGGTTTCCGCCGGGTCCAGCCAGCGAGAGGCCAGCGTGATGTGAACTCCCCACGTCACCGTGCCTTCGGGAGCAGCCGCGACCGGCCGGTACGTCCCCAACAGCAGCAGGCCGGTCGCGACGACGAGACCCAGTCGATTGAGCGAGCGTCTCATGACCACCTCCGAGTAGGATGGGACTCGCCCCATGATGCCACAGACCATGCACCTGCTCGCGCTGGGCGGTGCGCTCTGCTCGGCAGCTTCGACGATCTTCATCCGCAAGGGACTCCGCGAGAGCGATCCTTTTTCTGGATTCTGGATCAACCTCGTCGTCGGGACGATCAGTCTCTGGATCGCGGTGGCCTTCACGGGCGGGGTGGGCCACGTGTCCGTGAAGGGCGCGCTCTTCTTCGTCTGCGCCGGACTGATCGGGACCATCGGCGGGCGGCTGCTCCGGTTCGTCTCCATCGAGCGCGTGGGCGCGTCGATCGCGGCCGCGCTCATCAACCTGAACCCGTTCGTCTCCTCCGGCCTGGCGATCTTGCTTCTCGGCGAGCACATCACGATGCCGATCGTGGTGGGCACCGTCGTCATCGTGGCGGGCACGACGCTGTTCTCGGTCGGCGGCCAGCGCCTCGGCGTCCGTCCGAGTCAGCTCGTACTCCCGGTGTTGTCGGCCACGTGCTTCGGCGTCGTGGCGGTCCTGAGAAAGCTTGGCCTGAGCGACACCACCGCGGTCGTCGGCTCCGCGATCAACGTGACGACGGCGTTCGTCGCCTTCACCGCGTTCCTGTTCGCCACCGGGCGGCGGGAGATCATGGTCACGCGCGGGTGGAGCCTCGCGCACTTCGTGGCCGCGGGCCTCAGCGAGAACGTCGGCGTGTTCATGAACGTGGTGGCGCTCAGCATGGGCACGGTGAGCGTCGTCACACCGCTCTACGGCACCGCGCCGATCTTCGTCCTGTTCCTGGCCCCGCTCTTCCTGCGCGACGTGGAACGCGTCCGCGCCCGCGTCGTCGGGGGCACACTCCTGATCGTGCTCGGGGTCTACCTGATCACGGCGCTGGGCGACCGTTGACCCTCGCTCAGCCGATGACCCGGCCGCCCATCACGCGGATGCTGTCGCCGGTCACGTAGGACGACGCGTCGGACGCCAGGAACACGCAGGCGTCGGCGATGTCCTCGGGCCGCCCGAGCCGGCGTAGCGGAATCTTCGCGAGCTCGTCGGGCGAGCCCGGCGGCGACTGGCGGAACTCCGGATACCACTCGGCGTGGCGCCGCTCGGTGTCGATGAAGCCGGGCATCACCATGTTCGCGCGGATGCCGAACGGCCCGAGTTCCGCCGCGAGGGCGCGGATCAGGCCGAGCAGCCCGGTCTTCGCGACGACCACCGCCGCGGTGTTCGGCCGCCCGGTAAGGCTCGACATCCCGCCGAGCGCGATGATGCTCCCCCGCCGGCGCGCCTTCATCGCCGGGACGACGGCGCGCGCCAGATAGAACGCGGCGTGGAGGTTGACGCCGAGCACCCGATGCCACTCCTCCACCGAGGTATCGGTGATGGATTTGTGTGGCCGGATCGCCGCGTTGCAGACCAGCACGTCGACGGCGCCCAGCTCGGCGAGGCCGCGGGCGACCATCGCCTCGCACGCGGCGGCGGCGGCCACATCGGCCAGCGCGGTGACAACGCGCACGCCGGCCTTCCGGCACTCGGCGGCGACGGCCTCGAGCTCCTCGCGGTTGACGCGCGTGTTCAGCACGAGGTCAGCGCCCTCGGCCGCGAAGGCCAGCGCGATCGCGCGGCCGATGTTGCGGCTGGCGCCGGTGATGAGCGCCGTACGCCGCTGGAGCCTGGCGCTGTTCATCGCCGCGTCAGCGGTAGCCGGCGGCCTTCAGCCGCGGGAACACCTCGTCGCTCCGGCCCGACGAACGTCTGGAACCCCATGAGGTAGAGGCTCGAGACTCCGGCGCCGGCCAGGTCGATGATCCGCTTCGCGCAGTGCTCCGGCGTGCCCACCAGGCCGAGGGCGTCGGCCAGCTGGGCGATGACCTCGTCGGGCACGAACGACGTCGCGGCGATCGCCTGCTCCCAGTCGAGCGCGTGCGAGAGGTCGGGATAGATGTCGTGGACGGCCTGCGGCACGTCGAAGTGCGGGATCCGCACGCCCGTGTGCTCGAGCCAGCGCGAGTGCACGCGCATGATGCCCTGGTGCACGAGCGTGGGCCGGGCGAGCCGCCGCGCCTCGGCCATCGAGGGGGCGGTGCCGGTGCGCACGGCCCAGATGATCTCGAGGTCCTCCAGGCGGCGGCCGCCGCGACGCGCACCTGTCTCGAGGTGCGTCAGCACGGCGTCGACGATCCCGCGGTGGAAGCCCACCAGCAGCATCACGCCGTCGGCGACCTCGCCCGCGAGCTCGATCGCCTTCGGGCCAGACGCCGCCATCAGGATCGACACGGGCCGGCCCGACGCGTAGGTGAGCCGTCCGGGCGTGCCGTGGAAGTTCACCGCCTCGCCGGCCAGCAGCGTGCGCAGGGCGATGATGCACTCGCGCATCTCGGCAAGCGTCGCGGGCTTGCGGCCGATCGTGCTCGCCGAAGTGTAGCCGGTGCCCACCACCACGCGCGTGCGACCAGGCGCCAGCTCGGCCACGGTCTGGATCGCGCTCGCCAGCACCGAGACGTGGCGCGAGAACGGGTTGGTCACCGCCGGGAACAGCGTGAGCCGTGACGTGTGGGCCGCGGCCTGGCCGAGCGTCACGAATGTATCGCGGCACAGGAGCTGGCTGTCGAGCAGGCCGGCGCCGTCGAAGCCGGCGGCCTCGACGTCCTGGATCAGCTTCATCAGTTCGGGCATCGGGGAGGTGCCGGGAATCCGCAGCGAGACCTGAACCGGGCGTGCCGCGCGTCCGTTCATCTGTGCACCTCCGTGCCCGGCAGGATAGGGCGCGGGCTTCACCTTGTCCAGCCGGCACGCTGGTGTCGCCGGCACGCTGGTGTCTGCTGGCACGCTGGTGTCGGGCGAGCGAGCTAACCGAAGCCGCGCGAGGCGATCGCGTAGATCTGTTCGCGGCGCCCGGGCAGACTGCCGGCGCCGAGCAGCATGATCGGCGCGGACGGGCCCTGCGTCAGGCCGAGGGCGGCGAGCGCCGAGAGGAATGCCTCCTGCCTCGTCGGAACGTCGAGCCGGACGGGGCCCGCGCACCCACCAGCCAGCGACAGGAAGAGCGTGACCGCGTCGGACGTGTTCGGCGCGATGAGCGGCGCGACGACCAGCTGATCCCGCTGCCGAAGGGCGATGCCGAACGCCCGAATGGCGCCGCTCGCACGGCGTACGACCGCGCTGGCGGCGGCGCGGGCGAGCAACGAGCGCAGGAGGGCAGAGCGGTCGGCGCCGCAGGCCATTCGGTCGAGCTCCAGGACGGCGTGAACGTCGGCGGTCGAGATCGAAGGAAGACGCTCGCCGGCCGCGGCGCTATCACAGGCCATCCGCGCCACGCGCCCCACTTCGGCGAAGCCGAGATCGACGTACAGCGGCTCGCCCATCGCCGTCGCGATCAGCATGGTGGGGCGTCGCCCAGCCATGCTCAGACAGCGATCCATCACGGCGCGCGCGAGCCCGCGACGCCGATGCGGCGGCGCCACCAGGACCATGCCGATCGATCGCAGGCTGTCGCCGTAGTCGAACAAGGCCCCGCTGGACATCGGCGCGCCGGCCCGATCGCAGTGGCCGACGACCTGCCCCGCGTCGAGGATGGTCGTCCAGTCGTCGAGCGTGTGCGCCCACCCGATGCTGGTGGAAAGCGCGACGAGCCCGGGCGTGTCCGCCCGCCCGAACGTTGTGATCGTGGGCGTGGTCGGCGCGCTCAGTCGACGAGCGCCTGGTACACGAGCTGCTGGAACAGCTCGCGGTCGTAGCGTCGCGGCGCGCCGGGCTGGTTCTGCGTCATGAACACGACGACCATCTGCTCCTTCGGATCGATCCAGAAGGCGGTGCCGGCTGCACCGCCCCACCGGTACTCGCCGGCGGAGCCGACCACCGCGCTGAGCCCGGTCTCCTTCCGGACGGCGAAGCCGAGCCCGAACCCGTAGCCGCGGTCGAGGTTGCCGGCGATCTTCATGTTCCCGAGATGGTCCGACGCCATGTGGCTCACGGTGGCGCGGGAGAGAAACCGGACGCCCTCGAGCTGGCCGCCGTTGAGCAGCATCTGACAGAAGCGCGCGTAGTCCGCGGCCGTGCCGGCGGCGCCGGCGCCGCCGGCGTCGTTCTTCGGCGGCACGGTGACGTCGAGCAGCTGGATCGGCTTGCCCGTCGCCTTGTCGGTCTCGTACGGCTGGGCAAGGCGCGCGGCCTTCTCCTGCGGCACCACGAACGCGGTGTCGCTCATCTTGAGCGGCGTGAAGACGCGCTCGCTGAGGAACCGGCTCAGCGTCGTGCCCGACACCACTTCGACGACGCGGCCGAGCACGTCGGTCGACAGGCTGTACTCCCAGGCGCTCCCGGGCTGATGGGCCAGCGGCACCTTGGCGAGCCGCTCGATCTGCTCGGCCGGCGTGACGTCGCGCCAGTCGACGCCGACCTTGGCGTAGAGCTCCTTCACCTGGGCGTGGTTCGTGAAGCCGCCGTACACGAGGCCCGACGTGTGGCGCAGCAGGTCCTGAATCGTCATCTGGCGCTCGGCCGGCACCAGCGCATAGACTGCCTTGCCGGTGTCGGGGTCGAACCGGGGAACGCTCACCTGGAGATTCGCGAGCTGGGGCAGGTACTTCGAGACGGGATCGCTCAGCACCAGCCGCCCCTCTTCGACGAGCATCATCGCGGCGACCGACGTGAACGGCTTGGTCATCGAATAGAGGCGGAAGATCGCGTCCTTCGTGATCGGCGCTCCCGCGACGGGATCGCGCTGGCCGACGCCCTCGAAGTAGGCGATCTTCCCCTTGCGGGCCACCAGGGCGACGGCGCCCGGGTACTGGCCACGGGCTACCTCGGCCTTCATGACCTGGGTCGCCCGCGCGAGGCGCTCGGACGAGAGCCCGACTTCCTCGGGCTTGGCGGTCGGCAGGCCGTCGGCCCAGACGAGGGTCGTGAACAGAAGCGCGACGAGGACGGAAACGAGAGCCGCGAATCTCGCCATGGCGGGCCTCCCTGAAGAGCGCTGGGGCAACGGTGGCAGCAGGCTAAGCCAGGAGCCGAGGCCCGTCAACGTGATCGCTGGTATAGTCCTGGTCCTGGCGTCCGGTATATAGGCGCGCCTCGGCCGGCGGGGCCCCAGCCCCGCGACGGCCTGCAGCGCGCACCCCACAACCCGGAGGAGGCAACCATGAAGCTGCTGTTCTTCGACGACTTCAGGCTGGGAGTGCTCAAGGGCGACGCCGTGGTCGACGTGTCGGACACGGTGAAGGACATCCCGCACACCGGGCCGCACAACCTGATCAGCGGATTGATCGAGCGGTGGGCGGACTACAAAGGACGCCTGGAAGCGGCGGTCGCGCGCGGCGCCGGCAAGCCGGTGGGCCAGGTGAAGGTCCGGCCCCCCCTGCCCAAGCCCTACAACATCGTCGCGATGGCCGTGAACTACATGGAGGACGGGACCCGCTCGGAGCCCGCGCCGATCAACGCGTTCCACAAGTCGCCCAACTCCGTCATCGGCGACGGCGACACGATGGTGCTCCCCGACGTCCCCGCCACGATCTTCGAGGGCGAGGCCGAGGTCGCGCTGATCATCGGCAAGCGCGCGTCCAACGTGAGCCAGGCCCAGGCGATGAGCTACATCTTCGGCTACATGAACTTCATCGACGGCTCGGCCCGCGGCCTGCCGCCGAGCGGCAACACGTTCTACCAGATGAAGTCGCGGGATTCGTTCTGCCCGATCGGGCCCTACATCGTGACGGCGGACGAAATTCCCGACCCGCACCGTCTCCAGGTGAAGCTCTGGGTGAACGGCGACCTGAAGCAGAACTACAACACCAGCGACATGGCCCACAAGATCCCGCGCTGCATCGAGTGGGTCACGTCGATCCACTCGCTCGACGCCGGCGACATCATCGCGACCGGCACGAACCATCGCGGCCTCAGCGGATTCCAGAACGGCGACCGGATCGAGATCGAGACCGAAGGACTGGGCCGGCTCCGCTTCAACATCCGCGACGACCTCAAGCGCACCTGGGGCCGGGAGACGCGCCTGGACCGCCAGGAGAAGAAGCAGGAAGGCACGACGCCGCAGCTGACGGGCAAGTACACGCCGGTGCTGCGGTAGATGATCCCGAGGCGACCGTTCGGACGGACCGGTCACCTCAGCAGCGCGACGCTGTTCGGCGGCGCCGCCCTGGCTCGCGCGAGCCAGGACGACGCCGACCGGACGCTGGACGTGCTGTTGCGATTCGGCGTCAACCACATCGACACCGCGGCGCGCTACGGCGACTCGGAGCTGCGCATCGGACCGTGGATGGCGCACCATCGGAAGGACTTCTTCCTCGCCACCAAGACCGGATCGCGGACCGCCAAGGAAGCACGTGAGGACATCCATCGCTCGCTCGAGCGCTTGCGGGTGGACCACGTCGACCTGATCCAGCTCCACTCGCTCGGCCACCCGGACGACTGGGACGTGGCCATGGGGCCCGACGGCGCCCTGGAAGCGGCGATCGAGGCGCGCCGGCAGGGGCTCGTGCGTTTCGTCGGAGTCACCGGCCACGGCTGGACGATCGCCGCGATGCACCGGCGGAGCCTGGCGCGCTTCGACTTCGACTCGGTGCTGATGCCGTACAACTTCTTCATGGCTGCGAACGAGCGCTACCGGCAGAGCTTCGAGGAAGTGCTGACGATCTGCCGCGAACGCAACGTGGCGGTGCAGATCATCAAGTCCATCGCCCGCGGACCGTGGGCCACGACGGACCGCACCCACACCACGTGGTACCAGCCGCTCGAGGCGCAGGCGGACATCGACGCCGCCGTGCACTGGGTGCTGGGCGAGCTGCCGAGCGCGTTCCTCAACACCGCGGGCGACCTTCGATTGCTACCGAAGGTCCTCGAGGCCGCCAATCGCTTCGAGCGTCGCCCCTCGGACGCGGCGATGGCCGCGATGGTCGAGTCGAGGCGACTGACCTCGCTCTTCGGGTTGCCGACCTAGCTCGCGGATGCCCCTGCGCACGATCGTCGTGGGGGGCGGGATCGGCGGGCTGTCCCTGGCGCGCGAGCTGGCGAAGCTCGGGCTGCCCGCCGTCGTGCTGGAGCGCGCGCCGAAGCTCGCGACGGTCGGCGCCGGGATCATCATGAATCCCAACGCGATGAGCGTGCTCGAGGCCAACGGCCTGGCCGCGTGCGTGCGGTCTCGCAGCGCCCCCTACCTCGCGCGCGACACCTCGGACCATCGCGGGCGATGGCTGGCCACTCGCGACTATCGCCCGCTCTACGCCGACGGGCGGCTCGCCGTTGGCGCCCTGCTGCACCGATCGCACCTGCACGACTGCCTGCACGATGGCCTTCCGCCAGGCACCGTCCACCTCGACACGCGCATCCGGGACCTCGAGGCCGGCCTCGACGGGGTGCGCGTGGAAACGGAGCGGGGCGAAATCTACACCGGCGACCTGCTGGTCGGTGCCGACGGCATCCGATCGACCGTGCGCGCGCGATTCTTCGGTCAGCACGATCCCGTGTATCTCGGCTACCGCTCCCATCGCTTCGTGGTCGCCAACCGCGACGGGCTCGAGCACTTCACCGAGTTCCTCGGCCGCGGCCAGCGCGTCGGGCTCGTGCCGATCGGCGGCGGGCAGCTCTACGTGTGGACGACGTTCAACTCTCCCGTCGAGGGCCGGGCCTGGGCGCTCGAGAGCGTCGGCGCGCTGCAAGCGCTGTTCGGCCGCTTCACGGACGCGCGCGTGCGACGCGCGTTCGCCGAGCTCCCGTCGACCGAGAGCGTCGTGTGCACCGACATCGAGGAGGTGCGCCAGGAGACCTGGGCACGCGGCCGCGTCGCGCTGCTCGGCGACGCCGCGCACGCGCTGACGCCGAATCTCGGACAAGGCGCGGGCATGGCGATGGAAGACGCGGTCGTGCTCGCCGACGAGCTCGCGAAGGCCGACCGGGGCGAGCAAGGCGTGGAGGCGGCGCTCGCCGGCTACGTCGCGCGGCGCCGGCCGCGGGTCGAGACGGTCGTCCGCCTCTCGCGGCGCGTGGGCGAGGCGGGCCAGCTCAGCGGTCCCCTGGCCTGCTGGCTCCGCAACCGGCGCGTGCGGCGCGAGGGCCGGGCATCCGCGCGCGTGCAGGCGGGCCTCGAGCGTCTCCTCGCCTGGCCGTGAGCGGTCTGGCTCTCGAGGTCATCGCGCTGCGCAAGGCGTTCGCCAAGGACGGCCGGACTATCGAGGTGCTCGACGTCGGGCGCCTGTCGGTCGCCGACGGCGAGTTCGTCACGGTGGTCGGCCCGAGCGGCTGCGGCAAGAGCACGCTGCTCCACATCCTCGGCGGCTTCATCCCCGCCGACGCCGGCCAGATCCGCGTCCACGGCCGCGAGATCGCCGGACCGGGACCGGACCGCGGCATGGTCTTTCAGGAATTTTCGCTGTTCCCCTGGCGGACGGTCGAGGGCAACGTCGGCTGGGGTCTCGAAGTGCGAGGAACCCCAGCGACGGAGCGTGCGGCGATCGTGGACCGCTACCTGACGCTCACCGGACTCGCCGAGTTTCGTCATCTCCTGCCGGGCGAGCTCTCGGGTGGGATGAAGCAGCGTGTCGCGCTCGCCCGTGTGCTGGCGTTCGATCCTCACGTGCTGCTGATGGACGAGCCGTTCGGCTCGCTGGACGCGCAGACGCGCGAAACCATGCAGGAGGAGCTGACCTCCATCTGGGAGCGCACGGGCAAGACGATCTTCTTCGTCACCCACGACATCGACGAGGCCGTGTACCTCGGCGACCGCGTGCTCGTGCTGAGCGCGCGGCCGGCGAGCCTCCGCGAAGAGGTCGTGGTCGACCTGCCGCGGCCGCGCACCGTCGCGGTGCGAAAATCGGTCGCGTTTCTCGAGCGCCGGAACCGGGTCTGGGACCTGATCGCCGGCGAGAGGAGGAAACATCGTGAACCGTCGTAGCGTGCTCGTGATCGCCAGCCTCGCCCCCCTGCTCGCCTGGACGCTCGTCGGAGTCGCGGCCGCCGAGCCGGCACTGATCCGCCTGGGCCACGGCTTCGCGGCCGAGGAGCAGGTGTGGCTCATGCCTGCGCGGCCCGACCTGACGCCCGGTCAGGGAACGAAGTACCGGCTCAAGCTCATCCCGTTCCAGGGCAACCCCGAGCGCTTCCAGGCCTATCTGGCCGGCGAGCTCGAAGGCGGCACCGCACCCGGTCTCGCCGTGATCTTCGCGCGGGCGCAGGGGGTCGACATCAAGATCGTGGCCGGGATCTGCCAGGAGGCGGACGGCAAGGACTGGTTCACGACGATCTACATGGTGAAGGACGACGGCCCCGTCAAGAGCCTGAAGGACCTCAAGGGCGGCACCGCCGGCGTCCTCGGATTCAAGACCGCGACCGATCTCTGGGCGCGCGCCGCGCTCCTGAACGCCGGCCTGGCGCCCGACAAGGACGTGAAGGTCGTACCGATCGCGTTTCCGGCGATGGGCGCGGCGGTGCGCTCGGACAAGGTCACGCTCGGCACGTTCGTCGAGCCCTTCTATTCGGCCGAGGTCGCCAAGGGCGGGCTGCGGCCGCTCTTCACCGCGGTGAAGGCGGTCGGCTACGATCACGAGCTGCTCGACGTCTGGTTCGGCGAAAAGTTCTTGACGGCGCAGCCCGACGCCGTCCGCGCGTTCCTGGCCGACTACGTCGCGGTGACCCGCTACTACGTCGCGAACCGGGAGCAGGCCAAGCGCGACATCCACAAGGCGGGCTACGTGCGGACCCCGCTCGAGATCTATCTGAAGAACGCGGACTGGAAGCGCGACCCTGGTGGACGCGTCGACATCGCCAGCCTCAGGAAGCTGGCCGTTTTCATGTTTGAGAAACTCGCCTGGCTCGAGAAGCCGGTCAACGTCGACGAGATGGTGGACCAGACCCACCTGCCGCGTTAAGCTGCGATGAGCCGGCTGTCGCGGCGCCGGCCCCGGAGCCCACGAAAAAAGTTCGCCGACTGGCGGCGGTCACGCTATGTAGGTCGTGATGACACACGCTGCCGGTCGAATCGCCACGGCGCTCGTTCTGGTTCTGGTCTCGCCTCCTCACGTGTGGGCCGGCGCGCCTACCGACTCGCTGCGCGACACGCTCTCAACGGTCAACCGCGCCCTCGATGATCCCGAGCTGCGCAAGGCGCCGACGGACTTGCGGGCGGCGATCCGGACCGCCCTCGCATCCCGGATCGACGCGCTGGAGGCGGCGCGCCTGGCGCTCGGTGACGGGTGGATGGCGCGCACGCCGGCGGAGCGCGAGGAGTTCACCGCGGTCTTCGGAGACCACTTCGAGCGTACGTATATCTTCCGCATCGCCGCGCACGCGCCGATGTCCCGCCCGCTGGCGATCCGCTACATCGACGAGAAGAGCGACGGCGGCACCGCGACGGTGGCGACGACACTGGGCAATCGCGAAGGCGGCGAGGTTCCCGTCGAGTATCGGCTGATCCAGCGCGACGGCCGGTGGGCGATCTACGACGTGGTGATCGACGGCGCCAGCCTGATCGACAACTACAAGACGCTGTTCTCGCGGGTCATCGGGCAGTCATCCTTTCCAGACGTCATGGCGCTCATGAAGCCGCGGCCGTCGGAACCGCGCACCGCCACCCCCGCCACGAAAGCGCCGGGGCCGCGGACCGCGGCTCCGTCCTCGAGCGCCGCGGCCACGGCCGAGGCAGCGGCGGCTCCAGCCACGCCGGTTGTTACGCCCGCACCGGCGGTCGTGCCCTCGGCCCCCCTCGTTGCGACGCCCGCACCAGCCGTCGCGACGCCGCGCGCGGCATCGCCGGCACCGGACGCCGTCGCGCCGACGGCTCCGAGCCCGGCGACGGCAGCGCCGCCGATCGTCGCGGCGCCGACACCGCTCGCGTCATCACCGGCGCCGGTCAAGTCGTCGCCGAATTCCGAGCTCGAGCGGCTGGTCGCCGACCACGCCGCGCGAGCGGGCTCGACGGAAAAGCCGCCGGCGCCAGAGCCGACCGCGGCCTACTGGCTTCAGGTCGGCGCGTTCAAGAATCGGGACGTGGCCAGCGGGCTCGCCGCGCGCTTGCGTGCGCGAAGCCTGCCGGTGTCGGTCGACTCGGTGACGGCTCCGGCCGGCACGCCGATCACGCGCGTGCGCGTCGGTCCGTTCGCCGACCGGGCCGAGGCGGCGGCCAAGCTTCGCGAGCTCGCGACGAGCGGCTACCGGCCCTTCCTGGCGGTCGAGCGCAAATCGAACTGAGAGCGGCGCCTCACTCCGCGTAGTACGAGTCCAGGCGCTCCCAGAACACCAGCCGGTCGCGCAGGGCGACCATGAGCCGATCGAGCGCCAGCCCCAGCAGCGAGATCACGACGACCGCCGCGAGCATCCGGTCCGTCTTGAACGACGCGAGCGAGTACATGACGAGATACCCCAGGCCGTCGGCCGAGCTGATCATCTCGGTGATGATCACGACGACCATCGCGATCGGCAGGGCGATCCGGAAGCCGGCGAAGATGAACGGCGCCGCGGCCGGGACCACGACGCGCGCGAGGATCCGGCCGCGCGAGGCGCCCATGTTGGCGGCCGACCAGAGCAGGACACGGTTCACGGCCCGGCTGCCGGCGTGCGTCGTGACGACGATCGGATAGAGACATTCCAGGAACACCAGCACCACCTTCGCAAGGCTCCCGATCCCGAACAGATAGATGAAGATGGGGAACAGCGCGATCTTGGGGATCGGATAAGTCCCGGAGAAGATCGGGCTCAGGAACGCCGCGGCGACCGCTGAGCGCCCCATCACCACGCCGAGAGTGACGCCGACCACCGAGGCCAGCGCGAACCCGCTGAGCCCGCGGAACAGCGACTGCCAGACTTCCACGAGCGATCCCGGGCTCGTCGCCAGGAACCAGAGCTCTCGCCCGATGCGCGCCAGCGACGGAACGATGATCGGGCTGAACATCCCGCTGCGGGCGACGAGCTCCCAGACGGTGAGGCCGGCAAGGACCAGCGACAGGCGGCGCAGCACGCCCATCACAAGGGAGCGCGTCATCGCGTCGTCGCCGCCTGCCACGCGAGCACCCGGCGGCGCGCCAGTAGCAGGAGCTGATCGCTCGCGTAGCCGAGCGCGGCGACCGCGACGATCGACACGTACATGAGATCGAATCGAAGACTTGACTCCGCCTGGCGGATGAGGAACCCGAGGCCGGAGCGCGCGTTGATCATCTCGGTCGAGAACAGCAGGATGAACGAGAGGGCCAGCGACACACGCAGACCGGCGAAGACCAGCGGAAGCGCGCTCGGGACGACGATCTTGCCGAAGACCTGCGAGCGCCGGGCGCCCATGTTGAGGCTCGCCCACACCATGATCCTCGGCGTCGAGCGAGCGCCGTAGTAGGCGTTAACGAAGCACGGGTAGAAGCAGGCGAGCGCGATGATCACGATCTTCGACGCGTCGCCGATCCCGATCCAGAGCATCACGATCGGCAGAAAGACGATCTTCGGCACCGGATACGTGAGGAACACGACGGGGCTCAGCATCTGATCGAGGCTTCGCGCGACCCCGGCCAGGAGCCCCAGAATCACACCGATGGCCGACCCCAGCACGAACCCGGGCAGACTCGCGCCGACGTGCGGCAAGAGCTCGCCCGACCGAAGCGCCGCCGCGAAGTGCACCGCGATCTCCACCGGGCTCAGCACGAACTCGGGATGCTCAGGCCGCGTAGCGACGAGCTGCCAGAGCCCGAGCACCGCGGCCAGCAGCCCCCACCCGATCACCCGCGGATTCACTCAGCTGACCGAGAAGTCGAAGGCCGCGCCAGTTCGCCGCGGCGCCGAGCGCTGCGAAGTCGAGGGGCGCCCCGCCTTCGCCGGGGCGCCTCCGAGCGCGGGGGGTATGGGGGGCCATCTCGGGGCCCCCATCAAAACAAGCAGACTATTCCGTCCAGCTCGGCGTCGGAATTCACGAGATCCACCCGCTTGGCGACGATCCGCAAGCCGTCCGCGGTGCGTCGCAGGCGATGCTCGACCTGGGCGCCCCAGATCCGCTGTCGCTCGTGGCGATACTCGACCAGGACGAGCGTGGAGCCGACGCGAAGCTGATGGTCATCCG
>Ga0209376_1000761_pt1 | contig 34504 bp, 23 predicted proteins | sample GraSoiAngelo_134_FD_185891 | JGI IMG/M metagenome (GOLD analysis project Ga0209376, IMG submission 185891) | Grasslands soil microbial communities from the Angelo Coastal Reserve, California, USA - 14_0929_05_30cm (SPAdes) (version 2) | ecosystem: Environmental > Terrestrial > Soil > Grasslands ...
GTCTTCAACGAAAGTCTGACGAACCTGGTTCTATATGTTCAAAACACAGCGCCTGAAGGATTCCGCTGGGACGGCATCATGCTGGCCGATATGACGCAACCCGATCAGCCCCGTGTAACCTTTGCCCGTTCCGGCAACCTGTTCAAGGACGACGAGAATCATGCGTTCCTTCTTACTTTGACCAACGGAAGCACGCATTTTGTCGCGCCGCTCTCGCCCGACCGCTACTCTTTTGACACGTTCGAAACCACGAGGATCTCGGTACCGATTCCAGAGACCCCCGCGAAACCGGACATGCCGACGCTTCAGGAAACCACGACGGGAACCATTTGGAACAAAATGCAGGCGAGAACGGCGACACGCGAAGAACGAGTAGAATTTCATCGGCGATTCGCTCTTCCGTTCGCATGTCTGGTCTTTACGCTTGTTGGCTTGCCGTTGGGGGTTTCCACCACACGTGGCAGCAGGTCGATGGGTCTGGTTCTAAGTCTCATTTTGATGCTGCTTTATTATCTGGCATTCATCGGCGGTACCCGTATTGCCGGTACTGTACAGTTCTCCCCCTTTCTTGGCGCGTGGCTGCCGAACCTGGTTTTCGCAACACTGGGTTTGATTCTTCAGGCGCGATCCGATCGTGAACACGAGAACCGGCTGTTAAACCGGCTCGCCGAAACGATGCGGTGGTTTTCCGGAATCTTCGCTGGATTTCGTACCAGCCGGACCCGTTTTAACCGCTGGAGGTATTCTCTAACGCATCATCCGAAATTTTTCAGACTGCTCGATGCTTACGTGCTGCGCGGGTTCTGGTTTTTTTTCGTGTTGGTCCTGATCGTATTTGTAACCGTATTCATTCTCGTGACGCTGTTTGAGCTATTGCCCGATATCGTCAAAAACCGCATCGACACCGCCGTCGTCGTTAGTTACTTTTTCTACCTCATGCCGCAAATCTTGTACTACGTAATTCCCCTGACTGTACTGTTGGCCATACTCATCAACCTGGGCACGCTCACGAAGACGAACGAGACTCTGGCAGTGAAAGCAGGAGCAGTGAGCCTTTATCGATTGGGGCTTCCGCTGATTCTTATGGGATTGGCACTGTCTGGGACGATTTATTTCGTTCAGGATTTTATGCTGCCGTATTCGAACCAGCGGCAAGATGAATACCGGAACGTCATCAAGGGACGCGCACCTCAAACCTATCGAGATCCTCAGAGGAAATGGATGGCAGGTTCCGGCGACCGCATCTACCACTACAACTATTTCGATCCGAACGCGGATCTATTTGGCGGAATTTCGATCTTCGAATTCATACCGAACACGTTTGAACTGAATCAGTGGGTGTTCGCGACCCGTGGCTCGTGGGAAGGATCGCATTGGGTTCTTGAAGATGGCTGGGTACGACGCATGGACTTGAAAGGCAAGGTGGACTACCGGCGGTTTGACCGATTCGATGTGCACCAGCTCGATGGTCCCGATTATTTCAAAAAAGAGGTTCGCACGGCGGCGCAGATGACCTATCCAGAATTGAAACGGTACATCACGGATCTAAAACGAAGCGGGTTCGACGTCAGCACGTTGATGGTCGACCTCTATCGAAAACTGTCCTTTCCGCTGGTATCGTTTATTATGGCCATCATCGGCATTCCATTTTCTTTTACGACAGGCAAAAAAGGCGCGTTCTATGGGATTGGACTGTGCCTCGCTATCGGAATCTTCTACTGGTCTGCGTTTGAGTTCTTCGACAAGCTCGGCGGCATCAACCGGCTGTCGCCCTTCATCGCCGCCTGGTTTCCCAACCTGATTTTCGGATTCGGTGGTTTCTGGATGCTGCTGCGAGTGAAAACGTAAAACGACTTCCAGGAATCCTACGAAGGTATCCATTGTCAGGACATTCTGGAAGATCTATCCCGATGTCACAGACAAATCATTGATTTTGCCAACTGAGTGTGGAATGGCCTGTGCTGATGTGGCCACCTGAAGTACGGGATCGATTATGCTCGGGCAAACACGAGCCCACATGAAAGCATGGGATGTTCGCGATCGCGTTCGAGTCCTCAACGGGGTCGAGAAAAACCTTGTGCATGAGCCTCGAGGGCGTTTTGAATTTTGTGTAAGTGCCGGTTCCCCTAGAATGGAGAACACAAATGGCACTAAACTAAGAGCTGATCGATAAATTGCTGGAGGGATATCAGATCGAGACGGATTCGACGCAAATCCATCTGGCATTGGCGCGAAACCAATGAGTTTCGCCGCAAACCCTATTGGCTCTGCAGCGGCGCCATGTGGCTTTCGGTCGTTCGAATGTCGCTTTGAGCTGGCGACGAGTCGCTTCGAGACGCCGATAGGCGTCTTCGGATCATTCCTACATGGCATCGATTCATTCCCACGTGGGATGAAGTCATTTCCATCTAGCAACGAGTCATTCCTACATGGGAATGAGTTCTTCCGATGTCGCTTCGAGCCGATTCCCTTCGGGCCTTCGACGATTGGCTTGCTAACGGAAACATACAGCTTCACGAGATTCCTATATTGCTCCACGCTAGACCTATGTGTCTTGGCGACGGACCCAAGTTTCTTTGCGCCGGACTCTTTCAGTCCCGATCCGGATTTCGTCGACTCCACGGAACGGCCTCGTGGATTCGACATCATTAGCGGCACTGAAAAGGGGTTCCGGCGTCGAGCAGCGGGCGCGGTGAACTCCCGATGGCGCGCTTTGGATCGTCGTCGAGCTTCCCTTTCCCAATCCGACAGTGAAACACGAAATCGGGGACGAATCTAAAACCTAGCGGGTGCGATGTGAGCAGGTGATGGTCGATCTCTATGGAAAATGTCCTTTCCGCTGATGTCGTTTATCATAGCCATCATCGGCATTCCATTTTCTTTTACGACAGGCAAAAAGGGTGCGTTCTATCGGATTGAAGTGTGCCTTGTTATCGGAATCTTCTATTGGTCCGCGTTTGAGTTCTTCGACAAGCTCGGCGGCATCAACCGGCTATCGCCCTTCATTTGACGCCTGGTTTCCTAATCTGATTTTCGGACTTGGTCGCGTCTGGATGCTGCCGCGCGCGAAAAACGTAGAACATATCGAATCGTCACTCTTTTGGCGGTTTGCGACGAGATTCATCGCTATTTCGATTGACGGACGGTTAAACGCTAACGGGTTCGCGAAGCCAGTCTGTGAGTCACAACGATTGGGGAGGTACGACATGAATAGATATTCAGGTTTGTTGAGAAGGGGGCTGGCTGTCGGACTCGTGTTGCTCTTTGCGCAGCCAGGGAGAGCGAGCACCTTAATCAATCCGCTGAAAATGTTCAAGCGGTATTTTGGCTACAATCTGTTTATTGCGTCGAAGGGCGCAGGGATGCGTGGGACAGGCCGACCGGACCCGACATTCTTCGGCCAGTCCTTGGCGAAGGCCACCCTATCAGTTCAAATACCTCCAAACGCTGTCGTCGTCAGCGCCTTTGTGTATGCGCAGTCCCTGGAGAAGACTACCAAGCCGTCCTCAGCTGTGGCGTATCTGCGAGATCCCAATTTGGAAGATCCAACGCTTCCGCCAATGTCTCCGCCGCCGAACCCTGACCCGAAAACCTTTAAAAATAATCCGGTCTTAACGTACCCAGCCACTATTTACGGAAAACCGCTGGGCCCTGTCAATCAAGCCCCCTGCTCCAGCAATGGGGGATCCACGGGTAGTTCGAATGGCAGTGGGAGCCTCCGGATCTATCGTTGGGACGTTCTGAGATACCTAAAACTCAACGCGAATAACATTAGAGTACCCATCGTAACGTTTGAGGCTTCGGATTCGGGCAGTAACGGGGGCGGCACCCCTCTTATTGAAGGCGCCAGCCTGATTGTCGTGTATCGAGATGTAGATCGCAATCCCGGTTCGTTCCGGAGTGGCGTCATCTTCGATGGCGCAGCCACGTTAAACAATGACACTGACGTCATTGTCCAGACGATCAACGGTTTTGATCAGGCTTCGGCTTTTGATCAGGTTTCGGGTAGCCCTAATGCCCGAATGGGTTACATCGTGGGAGATGGCCAGTCGTTTCCGGAACGCGTCTGGATTGGGACAGACGCCGATAATCTTGTGCAACGCACTGACATTTCGTTTAATGGCTCCAGTGACCCCACTTGGGATGATATTACCCGGTCACTCTCCAGTACCGAGGTGCCCGTAAATGCGGGGTCGGTCACAACGAAAATCGACCATGCTCAGGGATCTTTTGATTGTTTATCGTTTGCGGCCATCTGGGTCAATACCGACGTGATCGATACGGATAACGATGGATTGCTGGATATTTGGGAAACGGCAGTAAGTGACACAACATTTGGGAAACCAGGAGGATTCAGGGATCCCGCGTTGCCCTGCCTGGTGAACCACACGATCTGTGCAGCATCAGCGACAGGTAATCTACTCTTGGATCTAAATAAACTTGGCGCTTATCGACTACACAAGGACCTCTTTGTGGAGGCCGATTTTATGGAGGAGAAAATGACAAATCTCCTGAACCCCAACGACCCCCCGAATGGCCCGAAGAGTACGATACACTCGCATGACCTGCGCCTGAAGACCGATGTTGTGCATTTAGTAGGCGACGCGTTCAAGTTCGCGCCAGTGCCTAACCCTGACGGGAATCCTCCCGGTATTAGCTTGCATATGGACCTCGGCGACTTCAACGCGACTGATGATTACATCATCAAGGGGACATCAGCCTCAGACGGGACGATTCGGCCCGAAGGGGGAGACTCTGTCGATGAAAGATGGCCCTTTTTTTACTGCACGTCCGGGGCGAGTTGCGTGTTTCCCAATCAGCCGGGAATTATCAGCTGGGCGCTGGGACTTCCGATTCTTCAGGGCGCGTTGGTCACCCCCACTGATGCTTGCAAAGCCAACCCGACTAACTGTAAACGTTTCTTCAATGAAGATCGACGAGGGCTGGTCTTCCGCCACCTATTTGTCGGGCACGACACGGCTGCAAAAGGCGCGGCACTACCGAACGGAGGATTCTTAACCAGGAAAGCGTCAGGTCATGCCCATCATCCGGGCAACACGGCTCTGGTAACACTCGGTGGCTGGAGTTTCAGTAAGCAAGGAGATATTCAAGTTGGGGATAAGATCACTTTAGGGGCCGTGATCCTTCATGAAATGGCACACCTTATTGGGGGTAACCATGGAGGAACGGTCACGGGGAAGAATTGCAATCCGAATGATCAGAGCGTGCTGAATTATCTGTATGTAAGAGGCTTGCCCAAAGCAGATGGGACGCTGGCAATCGATTTGTCCCGCAAAGTGCTGAATCCAGTCAATCCCACGGATGAGGATGAAAATAGCCTAAAGGAATTTCAAGGCTTGGGCGACCCCCAGGGAACAATGGATTATCGGCTCATTTCGTATGTCCCCGTAGCCAACGTCGCTGCGCGTTTGGGAATCAAACAAGCGAATCTCATTACTGGGGCAAAGCGTTATTGTCAAGGTGGGGATCCGGTCAATACTGGAGTTGTCCGGGCAGTCTTTCCTGGGGTCCAACTAAGCCCAATAGATTGGAACTACAACGGTAAAATTGACACTCCTCCTCCTCTCGACATCAACAACAATGGTACGAAGAATGACCTGACTTCAGTCTTCACATTACCCACTGACAACAAGTACAACGGAGACTGGAACTACATCAACCAGATTCATGGCCTGCAGCAGATCGGCCTCGGCCGCAACTTTTTGTTTTTGTCCGTGGGTGTTGGCCCGAAAGACCTGTTGCACTTAGGCGACACGGATTTGAACGTCGAGGACCCCGCGACGGATGCTGCGGACGCGACGGACGCTGCGGACGCGACGGACGCTGCGGACGCGACAGACGCTGCGGATGCGACGGATGCCGCGGATGCAACAGACGCCGCGGATGCGACGGATGCGGCGGATGCGGGTGAGATCGATTCCAAAACTGCTTCCGACGACGCACCCCAGGCGCTTACGGCGGGACCAGTGACAGCTCAGAGTGTCACTCTATCTTGGCAGGCGCCTCGCACGGAAAATACCAATGCCGTAACTGGATACACGATTTACCGCGCGACGGACAGCGTTCTCGTAGCGCCGCTCAAGACGTCCACACCATCTCCCGCTACGGCAACCACCTTCACCGACAATCAGGTGCAGAGCGGTAAAACCTTCACATACGTCGTCACCGCTTCATATAGTGATGGACCCACCAGCGGTCCTTCCAACCCAATCACAATCACTACACCATAACTAAGTAAGCCTATGCCCTCTCCCCTCCAGGAGAGGGCAGCCGGCCGGTGACGGCTCGAATGACGACAACCGTTCGAGCCTTCACCTGAGCTCGATTCGGTCCTTCAACCCAAGAGAAGAGATGGCCAGGAAGATTCCTTCATGGACGATCGTTCAACATTGACCGATGTCCATTTTTTTGAAGCCTAAAACAGACTTGGTGTGCCGGGAAATTCTCGCTAGCGCCTCACTGACCTGCCCGCTTGCGCACCTCAGAGAGTAGTCGATCTTCACTGGCCTTCTCGCGGATCGAGAGGTACTTACGATAGGACTCCGCAAAACCCGAACTCTTCATACCTTCGCGCACACGACCCAGATAGTAATAGACTGGAGGTAAGAAACCATAGGTAGGCGATTCGTCCAGGAACAGCGCCAGCGCCTCGCCGCGCCGTTTGATGCAGCGATCGAACTCGGAATCGGCTTCGGGAAAGGCTCCAGCTTCAAGATACGCCCTGCCGAGATCGAAGTGGGCAATCCAAGTATTCAGAAGATTGTTGGCCTCACCAAAGAGCTTTATAGCCTGTGGTGCATCACGTGCTTGGAGGGCAATCTCACCTTCGATCAGCTTCGCGTAGCTGCGGGGTTCGTCCAGCAACTCCGTAGCGAGACCGTCAGCCAAGGCCTTGGCGCGAGCGGTTTGGGCGGCGGCGGCGAGGATCCGCGCAGCTAAAAACCGCGCCTTCACGACTTTGCTATTGGCCAGGGTCTTCTCAGCGGCGGCAGCGGCGGCCGTCTTCTGACCCTGCAGCAGGCGAGTATAAGCAAGCATGGCGAATTTTGTGGCAGCCTCATCAGGAGATTTAAGGGCTAAGTTTGCATTTGCGGCCTCCTCCAGAAGCCGCGCGGCATCCCCGAAGCGTCCTTCATACAGAGCCAGATCGCCCAGGCCCGCCGCGGCCATTGAAGCGCTAGCCTTGTCGATCTCCCCAAGTTTTCGGTATGTCTCAGCGGCCTGCGCCAACTGGCCCTGCCCCAGTTGGGAAAACGCCAGGGCAACGAAACCTTTCGCGTAAGCAGGATCCAGTTCTTGCAATGCACGTGCTTCTCGTTCTCCGGTCTCAAATTCGCTGCTATACAATGCGTAAAAGGCGTTGTTCAGCCGGTACAGTGGGCGCTTAGGAAAGATTGCCGCTGCCTGACGCCCTTCTTCGAAGGCCTTGGGCATGTCCCGCAATTGACTCAAGCATATCGCAAGGTTGTTGTGCGCTACAGAGTCAGACGGGTATTTGCTCGTCAAGGAAGAATACTCATCGACGCATTTCTCGTGGTTTCCGAGCACAAGATAGTAAGACGCCCGTGTACGGTAGCGCTCTCGTTCCGTCATGTGATCAATATGAGCGAGAGCAAGTTTGATGTATTTCTCTGCGTCCTGGTATTGGTGCAAGTTTCGAGCCGCAAGGGCCATGCCTTGGTAAGCCATCGCGAAGTTTTCATCAAGGTCCACTGCCTTTGAATAACTCCGCAGTGCGTCCTCATACCGGCCGTCTGTCAATGCCTTTGCCGCCGTTACGTATTCATGAACTACTTCCAAAGAGGTGTTTGTGAACGTTTCCAGTGCAAACCGCGAAGCCTCCGGAGTTTCATCACCCAGGGCTTTGCGAACTGCGCCCGTCAGTTTGCCCACGACGAACATAACCTGGTCTTTGTTAGACGCGGTGCCCTGTACACTCGCAATTGTGTTGCCGGTCACCACCCGAGTTGCCTTCATCCTCACAGCGAATTCGTTACCTTGCTGGTCCAGTGAGCCGGATACGACAACGCCCACGCCCACACTCGCCGCGACCTGACCGGCGGTTGTGTCGTCCAGTCTGCCGGAAACTGGCTTCGCTCCTAGGCCGCGCAACTGCGTACGATCGTACGCGGTGATGAAGCTGGCTCCTTCAAGCGCCAATTTAACCACCGGCTCTAACGCGCCATCGAATATCGGATTCCCTGTATGGTTGATGAAATCGGCGATTAGCACTGTCTCCGGCGCGTGTGCCACTGTTGCTTTTGGGACCGCAGAGCGATCGCGCAGAATCAAAGCTACAATCGCAGTCATCAGCACGAGCGCGGCGAGCGCGGCCCAATTCCTGTAGCGCGACGCCTTTCTTAAGCGCACTTTTGCCCGGCCCAATGCGCCGACCTTTTTCTCCGGATCGAAGGCTTCGAGGTCCTTCAAAATCTCTTTTACCGATTGATAGCGTCTCTCAAGAGCGGGCTCCAGGCACTTCATGATGATCTGATTGGCCTGCAGCGGAATCGAGGCATCCAGCTCGATGGGTGGAACCGGCCGTTCCCGCGTCCTCTTGTACATTGTTTCAACGACCGTGTCCGCTTTAAAGGGGATCTTACCGGTCAGCATCTCATAGAAGATGATGCCCACGGCAAAGATGTCCGCCCGGAGATCCGTTTTCTTTCCTTCGGCTTGCTCCGGCGACATGTACTCGGGCGTTCCCATCAAGGCGCCCGTCATGGTCATACCCGGCATGTCTTTCGAGTGCGCTATACCGAAATCCATCACGACCACTCTGCCGGTGTGATCCATCATGATGTTTTGCGGCTTCAGATCGCGATGAACTACGCCTTCGGAGTGCGCCGCATCAAGCGCCTGGCAAATCTGGCGGACAATATCCACTGCTTCCAGAGGAGGAAGCTTCCTACGCTCTATGATCAGGCTCTTCAGATCACCACCATCGATGTACTCCATCGTGATGAATTTCATGCCCCCGGTTTCACCGAGGTCGAAAATTCGAACCACATTCTTGTGGGTGATCTGCCGCGCGAGAATCAATTCCTGTTTGAAACGCTTCAACATGACCCGGGAATTGGCAAGCTCGGGCTGGATAACTTTAATGGCCACAGTACGGTCTAGCTCGCGGTCTTGCGCCTTATAGACGGCGCCCATCGCGCCCTGACCCAGGATTTCTAAAATTTCGTAGCGGCCTGAAGCCAGCAAGGTGCCGCGTTCCAGAGGAGGAAGTGGCGTGCTGCCGATCAAGGTCGCGTCGCTATCCGATAATCCCGAAGCGGACTCGAACGCGGACCTGCCAATTTTACCTGCGGAATCTTTCGATCCGACAATCGTTGCAGCGTCGTCCGCGCCGGGAAAGCGAGTGTTACACTTAGTGCAGAACAAGCTGCCGCCTGGATTAGTCTGGCCGCAATGTGGGCAAGCGATGGTAGAATTCATCGCTTTTGTAATTCTCTGTGGATTGTTTCCATATGGGATTGCGAGGTAACGCCCACGCGATGGTATGGCAAATACGAAAACAAGGCAAGACGGAATCCATTTTAAAACCTAGGTCAGATCCCCGCTTGCGTTTTCAGCTTTGCCGCCTTGTCGGTTCGTTCCCAACTGAATTCGGGCTCATTACGGCCGAAATGACCGTAGCTGGCCGTCTTCTTATAGATCGGCCTCCGTAGATCTAACGACTCAATGATTCCACGGGGCGTCATGTGGAAGTTTTCGCGAATCAATTCGGAGATTTTGTTCTGGTCGATTTTCCCGGTGCCGAAGGTATCGACGCTCACGGAGACCGGATCGGCAACGCCGATGGCGTATGCCAGTTGAATCTCGACTCGCTCGGCAAGACCCGCCGCCACGACATTTTTCGCGATGTGACGGGCCATATAGCACGCAGACCGGTCGACTTTCGTCGGATCCTTTCCGGAGAATGCGCCGCCGCCATGGCGGCCCATTCCACCATAGCTGTCAACAATGATTTTTCGTCCCGTCAGGCCGCAGTCACCTTGGGGGCCGCCGACGACGAAGCGTCCGGTCGGATTGATGTGATATTTCGTCTTGGCATCGAGTAGCTCGGCCGGAAGTGTCGGCTTGATGATGTGCTCGATGATTTCTTCGCGCAGTTGCGCGTTGGAGACCTCGGGAGCGTGCTGCGTCGAAATCACGACCGTGTCGATGCGCACCGGCCTCTCACCATCGTACTCGACGCTGACTTGCGATTTGCCGTCAGGCCGCAGGAAACTCGGAACCCCCGCTCGCCGTGCATCCGCGAGCCTCTTGGTCAGTTTATGAGCGAGTAGAATCGGCAGCGGCATGAGTTCGGGCGATTCCTTGGTCGCATAGCCGAACATCAATCCTTGATCTCCGGCACCTCCCGTATCGACGCCCATCGCAATATCGGGCGATTGCGTGTCGACAGACGACATTACAGCGCACGTCTTGTAGTCGAAGCCGTAATTTGCATCGGTGTAGCCAATCTCTTTAACGGTTTTGCGGACGATCGAGGCGTAATCGATGACGCATTTGGTTGTAATCTCTCCCGCCACCAGGGCCAGGCCCGTCGTTACGAGCGTTTCGCAGGCGACGCGGCCCATCGGATCATGAGCCATGACATAGTCTAAAATGGCATCCGAAATCTGGTCGGCTAGCTTGTCTGGATGACCTTCCGTCACCGACTCGGATGTGAATAAGTGGCGGCCTTTGATCACAACCTTTTTCTCCTTCTACTTAACGCAGATGATAACCTAACTCACGCGCGCGGATGGTAGCTTTTGTAGATCTCTTTGAGACGCTCCCGCATCACATGCGTATAGATTTCCGTCGTCGAAATATTCGAATGCCCCAGCATGGTTTGGACCGCTCGCAGGTCGGCGCCCCGTTCCAGTAGATGCGTCGCGAACGAATGCCGCAGCACATGAGGTGTCAGCTTTTTCTTGATTCCCGCACGCAAGCCATAAAGTCTGAGGAGCTTCCAAAAGCCCATCCTCGACATTTTGTTTCCCTGATTATTCAGGAATAAATAGTTGGTCGGTTTCCGCACGCGGCGCACATGAAGATACGCCAAGACGGCCGCGGCGGCCGCGGCGCCTAATGGCACAATACGCTCTTTACTTCCCTTTCCGATGCATCGGACAAAACCGGCTTCCGTGTTGACACCATCAACGGTTAAACCAATCAGTTCCGAAATACGCAGCCCGGTGGCATATAGCACTTCGAGCATCGCTCGATCTCGAAGGCCTTTGTATGTCGTAATATCCGGCGACGCCAGCAACTTGTCGACCTCCTCGAAAGCCAAAACATGGGGAAGCGGCTTCCACCAGCGCGGCTGTTCTATGGCTGCTGTCGGATTCTCCGCCGTTGCGTTCTCGAGCAGCAGGAATCGGTGCAGCCCGCGCACCGCTGCGAATGCCCTGCTCGCGGAGCGCGGTTTCAATTTGCGCCGGTATAGGAATTTTAAGAACCCGGAGACATCCGCCGGCTGAACCTTCGTTAGTTCCCTGCCCGCCAAATATGTACGGTACATCTCCAAATCGTGCCGGTACGACTGGACAGTGTTTTCCGCGACGCCTTTCTCGATCCTGAGGTACTGAAGAAAACGGTCGATCCACTCTTGATTGGTCAGCGAAGATTCGCTCATTACACTACGAAGGCTATACTAAGCTTCGAGGAGATGGAATGCGTTAGCGGGTTGGGCGGTCACAGAAGGTGTGAATGAATTGAAGAAATGTTGAATGTGGGGGTATTCCCCTCCTCGCAGAGGAGGGGAATAGTTGCGCGAGTTCAATTCATTCACACCTTCACAGACCGCCCCTACAGTCAGGGAACCGCCGCTGTAGGCGCGGTCTGTGACCGCGCAGGGGGCTTCCCCGCCAACACCAACGCATTACGAGACCACGATGAAGTTATCCGACATTTCGGCCCGTCTGAATTGTGTTTTAAATGGCGACGGAGATGCGGAAATCACGCGGGTCGTGGGAATCGATGAGGCGGGGCCCGGCCACCTGACATTCGTTTCTAATGCCAAGTACGCCGCCAAGGCGCGCACGACCAAAGCGAGTGCCGTAATCGTGTCCACCGACTTTCCGGAAATTCCCGTAGCGACACTCCGGAGCCCGAATCCATATCTGACGTTCGCGCGTGCGGTGGAACTCTTCTATGAGACCCCGCGAGCAACGCGCCGAGTCGATCCCGCTGCGATCATTGCGTCGTCAGCAAAGATAGGAGAAGGAGCTTCCATCGGGCCGTATGTGGTGATCGAGGACGATGTTCAAATTGGAAGCAACTGTACGATCTACCCCTTTGTCCATATCTGCCGCGGTGTTTGTATTGGCGACAACTTTAAGGCCTACGCCCATGTCACCGTTCGCGAGTTTTGCATGCTTGGCAACAACGTCATTCTTCAAGATGGGGCGAAGATCGGTACCGATGGGTTCGGATATGCCAAGCAAGACGACGGCACGTATTACAAAATCGTTCAGTCCGGAATTGTCGTTCTCGAAGATGACGTCGAAGTCGGCGCCAACGCCACAATCGATCGTGCCACCATCGGCGAAACACGCGTTCGCCGCGGCGCAAAAATCGACAACCTCGTGCAAGTCGGTCACGCCTCCGACGTTGGCGAAGATACGCTGCTTTGCGCGCAGGTCGGTCTGGCAGGAAGTTCGAAAATCGGCCGCAGCGTGATTCTGACCGGACAGGTCGGGGTCGCCGGCCACCTGGAGATCGGCGACCGCGTCGTTGCGACGGCTCAGACGGGAATTCCGAGCTCGATCGAGCCCGATAAGATTGTCTCCGGATATCCGGCGATCGATAACAAGCTTTGGTTGAAAAGCTCCGCCATCTTCAAACGGCTGCCCGAACTACTCAGGCGGATCGAAGCTTTGGAGAGGAGTAAACCCTCTCCCTCTGGGAGAGGGCGCGAAGCGTGAGCCCGATAGGGCGAAACCTCAGGAAAGGGTGACGGTGCAAGATTTGCACAAATCTTGTAAGCCGCACCCGGCGCGCCAGCATTTCCTGAGGCTTCGCCCTATCGGGCTCGCGCTTCGCGTGGCTGTCGTGCCGCCCTCTCCCACAGGGAGAGGGGCCCTGAACGCTCTCCAATCTGTTGCCGCCACATCGCGTAATACAGACCCTTGAGTTCTACTAGCTCGTCGTGCCGTCCGGACTCCACGATTCGCCCGCGCTCCAGGACGAAAATCTTGTCAGCGTGGATAACCGTCGAAAGACGATGCGCGATGAGGATCGTGATGAGATCTTTCCGGACAGATACCTCGCGGATTGTTTCCGATATTTCCTCTTCCGTCAGCGAATCCAACGATGACGTCGCTTCATCGAAAACGAGGAGATTCGGCCGGCGCAGCAACGCCCGTGCAATCGACAGGCGCTGCTTCTCTCCACCGGAAACCTTCACGCCGCCTTCTCCAATGACGGTATCCAGTCCTTTGTCGGCGCGCCGAAGCAGGCTCTGACATGCGGCTTTGTTCAGGACGGTCATACAGTCCTCGTCGCTCGCATTCGGGTTCACAAACAGAAGGTTCTCGCGAATGCTTCCGGAAAATAATTGCGTATCTTGCGTCACGAGTCCGATCCGTTCCCTCAGTTGATTTAGATCGACATCCTCGATTGAAAAACCGTCATATCGTATATCGCCGGCCTGTGGCCGATAGAGTCCAACGAGAAGCTTCACAAGCGTTGTTTTGCCCGAACCAGACGGACCTACAAACGCGATTGTCTCGCCGAGCGAACCCGTAAACGAAATCCCGTCGAGAGCTTTTGTCGTTGCCGATTGATGCTGAAAGATAACGTTTTCGAATTCGACCCGGCTCAGACTCGCCAAGCTAACCGGACGCTGAGGCCGGGGCTCCTTCGGTGTATTCAAAATGTCTTCGAAGTTCTTCAACGAGACTTCTGTCTCTCGATAGACGTTAATGACGTTGCCGACTTCTTGCAGAGGGCCAAAGATAAAGAAGGAATAAATCCACAGCGAGAAAAATTGCCCCATGGTGATTTCACGCGCAAAGATCAAATACAGCATGAGACCCAAAATCGACGTGCGCATTGCATTCACCGTTGTTCCCTGGATAAAGCTGAGGCTGCGCAGATACTTCACTTTATTCAGCTCGAGACCGAGGATCTTACCCGTCGTGCTGTTCAGGCGTTTGATTTCCTGTTGGGCAAGGCCGAGACTCTTCACCAGCTCGATGTTTCTCAGGGACTCTGTAGTCGAACCTGCAAGGGCTGTCGTTTCAGCAACAATCACCTTTTGAATTTTTTTGATTTTGCGGCTGAGCACGGAAACCAATGTGCCGAGGATGGGTATCGTGAGGAAATATACAGTGGCAATCAGCCAGTGCACTCTCAGCGCATAGACCATGACAAACACAACACCCACCAGCGAAATGAACAGAATGTTGACGACTGCGTTCGTCAGCCGCTCCACGTCCGCCCGGACTTTCTGGAGCTTCCCGAGTGTTTCGCCGCTGCGCTGATCTTCGAAAACCGCATACGGCAGCTCGAGTGAATGCCGGACGCCATCGGAATAAATCTGAGCACCCAGCCGTTGTGTAATGACGTTGATGTAGTAGTCCTGGAAATTTTTTGCCACGCGGGAAACGAACGCGACCCCAACCGCGGCTGCGAGCAGCAGGCCGACGCCTCGAAAGAACTCTCCCGTTGTGTAGTTGCTGTATCGAGTGGCGTAGTCATCGATAACGTGGCGAAAGATGACGGGATCCAGGAGCGAAAAGACTTGGTTGATCGCCGCGAGCACCAGGATCAATACAACGAAAAACCTATACTGTTGGAGGTATCCGAAAAGAATTCTCATATTTCCACTGGTCGTATTCCCCTCCTCACAGAGGAGGGGAATCGGTTAGACCGTCCGTCCGCGTTCTGCTGCGGATTTGCGCGCAACAACGGTTTGCGCCGCTGCCAATCGCGCGATCGGCACCCGATAAGGGGAACAGCTCACATAGTCGAGTCCGACCTCATCAAAGAACTCGATCGAGGAAGGATCGCCGCCGTGCTCGCCGCAGATCCCGATTTTGAGGTTCGATCGGGTGGACCGGCCCTTTTCAAGGCCCAGCCTGACGAGGACGCCCACGCCATCGCGATCCAACTCCTGGAAAGGATCGGCTTTCAGGATCCCTTTCTCCATGTAATCCACAATGATCTTGCCGGCATCATCACGAGAGAAACCGAACGTCGTCTGAGTCAGATCGTTCGTTCCAAAGGAGAAGAACTCCGCTGTCTCAGCAATCTTATCTGCGACGACGGCTGCGCGCGGCAACTCGATCATAGTCCCGACGGCATAGTGCACGGTGACGCCTGTTTTCGCGAAAACCTGTTGGGCGATCCGGTCCACGATCGTTTTCTGTTCTTCAAACTCCTTCGGAACACCAACCAATGGAATCATGATTTCCGGTTTAACTTTCTTGCCTTCGTTTTGTACCGTGCAAGCCGCTTCAAAAATCGCCTGACATTGCATCTCAGAGATTTCCGGATATGTAATACCTAGCCTGCAGCCACGGTGCCCAAGCATCGGATTGACCTCGTGCAAGGACTCTACGCGTTTGAGCAATTTTTCCTTCTCTTCGATTTCATTCGACGGGCCGTTTTTCGCGCGAAGCGCCGCGATGTCAAGCATCAACTCCTCTCGCTTAGGTAAGAACTCGTGTAGTGGCGGGTCAAGCAATCGAATCGTTACGGGCAAGCCATCCATGACTCGGAACAGACCTTCGAAGTCCGAGCGCTGAAACGGAAGTAATTTGCTCAAATACTCACGCCTCTCAGGTTCCGTGTCCGACAGAATCATCTTCTGAACGTGCGGCAATCGGTCTTTGGCGAAAAACATGTGCTCGGTTCGGCACAGACCTATACCTTCTGCGCCGAATTTTCGTGCGACCTCTGCATCGCTCGGAACATCGGCGTTGGCCCAAATCTGAAGATGACGGAACCGGTCTGTCAACTCGAGGAAGCCGACGAAGTCTGGATCACTGGGGTCTGGCTCAATTGTTGGAATGACACCTTCGAAAACTCTTCCGGTGGAACCTTCAAGTGTTATTTGGTCACCCTCTCGCAGTTTCTTGTTGCCAACGCTTAGAGTTTTGTTTCTTTCGTCGATCTGAATCGCTTCAGCGCCCACAACACAGCATTTACCTCTGCCTCTTGCCACCACAGCGGCATGACTTGTCATTCCGCCGCGTGCGGTTAGAATCCCCACTGAGACATCCATACCGTGAATATCATCCGGCACGGTTTCCTTCCGTACGAGCACGACAGGGCCTTGTTCCGCCATCTGCACCGCGTCGCCAGCTGAGAAAACAATCTTGCCGCTGACGGCACCCGGTGAAGCGGGCAATCCTTTCGTGAGCTCCTTAACGTTCTCAAGGATCTTCGGATTCAAGATAGGATGGAGACACTGATCAATATGCCGCGGTTCCACACGCATTAGAGCTTCCTCGGCTGAAATTAATCCTTCACGCACCATGTCAATAGCGATCTTGACAGCAGCTCTGCCGGTCCGCTGCCCGTTTCGCGTCTGCAACATGTAAAGACGCCCCTCTTGAATCGTGAACTCAAAATCCTGAACGTCACGATAATGCCGTTCTAGACGATTGGTAATTTCGTGCAACTCTGTGTAACACTCAGGTAGCACTTCCTGTAGCTCCCGAAGCTTCTTCGGCGTACGAGTGCCTGCGACCACGTCTTCACCTTGCGCGTTAATGAGAAATTCCCCGTAAAACTCTTTTTCTCCGGTTGAGGGATTCCTAGTGAATCCCACACCCGTAGCCGATCTATTCCCCATGTTCCCAAAAACCATGGCCTGTACGTTTACCGCAGTACCAAGAGATTCGGAAATCTTGTGCTGCGCACGATAGTAAGTCGCGCGAGGGTTCCTCCATGATCCGAAAACGGCATTGATCGCGCCTTGAAGCTGCTGCGTTGGATCTTCGGGAAAATCGGTCTTCGTTTTTCCCTTCACGAGAGCTCTGTATTGCTTCACGAGTTCTTGCAACGACGGCACGGGAATTTCGGTGTCGAGCTTCGCGCCGGCCTTCTCTTTGATATGGTCGAAGATCTCATCGAATTGACGCTTCTCGATTTGAAGGACGACGTTTCCATACATCTGGATCAACCGGCGGTAACTATCCCAGGCAAAGCGTTCGTTGCCAGTCCGTTTCGCAAGCGCCTTTACGGTTGTTTCATTGAGGCCAAGGTTCAGAATCGTATCCATCATTCCCGGCATCGAAAACTTCGCGCCCGACCGCACCGATACCAGCAGCGGGCGTTCGGTCGAGCCCAGCTTCTGCTCGGTTACGGATTCCAGCCGCGCCAAAGCCTCGTCCACCTGTTTTTGAATGTCGCTGCCGAGCTTGCCCTTGTTCTCGTAGAAGATCCGGCAGACCTCAGTGCTGATCGTAAATCCCGGCGGCACCGGTAATCCCGCATTGGTCATCTCGGCCAGGCCTGCGCCTTTGCCGCCCAGCGTGTCTTTCATGTCGCCCTTGCCTTCAGCCTTCCCACCACTGAAGAAGTAAACGTATTTCTGCATCTTATTCTCCTAGCTTGAGACCCTCACCCTTTTCTTGAGGCTTCGCCCTATCGGGCTCGCTACTGCTCCGAATAACGACGAATCCAGTATTCGTTCAACTCGTGTAACGTGCGGATGGCACGATCGCTGGTACCTCCGTGACCGTTTAACGGATGCCTCAAAATCGTCTGAGCCAGTTCGACCACTTCCGTCAGCATTCCTGACGCGTTTCGGTGATCGCAGCTACTACAGATCACTGCCTGCAGCCCAGCGGCTAAAAATCGCTCGTCGTCAATCTCAATCGACCTGCCACAGACCGAGCACAGGAACAAATCGGGAAAAACACCGGATAGGCGCAGCATCCAGACTTCGAAGTAGCATCTGGCAAACCCAATCGGACAGCCCTGCTCGAGCGCGCGAACGGTCATCCGCACCAGACGGAATGCAGCATCCTGCGGTTCGTGGTCGGGCAAGAACCGATCAACGAGCTCCACCAGGTGCGCGGCGCAGACAGCGCGATCGTAATCCTCGAAAAGTTTCATTGGGGAATCCAGCAACTCTGTCGACTGGATTCGCACCAACTCGCGGTTCTCTCTTTCGAAAAACTGAATTCGCGCATGGGCCAGCGGTTCCAGCGATGCGCCAAAACGGTTCTTCATTCGCCGCGCGCCGTTGGCAACGCCCCGCAGCTTTCCATAATCGCGGCTAAAAAATGCGACGATGCGATCCGCCTCCCCGAGCGGATACGTCTTCAAGATAATCGAGTCGCTCTGATGGAGAGGCATATCGGGCGCGTAAATTATGAAAAATAGCACAACTGGCGTCACAGGAATCGGCTTAAATACGATGGACACCACGTTTACGCGAAAACAGCGTCTACTAAAATTGTGACGCTGGAGGTCAGTGTGCGAAACAAGGTCATTATCGGCCTTGGAGTTCTCGTAATTTTTGCAGCGATTGCACTCCTGGTTGCGCCCGCTCTCATAGATGTGAATCATTATCGGCCGCAAATCGAGGGCAAGTTACGGGATCGGCTTGGCCGCGAGGTTTCTCTAGGTCCGATGAAGCTCAGTCTCATTCCCATGGCATTTCTCGTCGAGAACGTAGAAATCGCCGAGGATCCCGCATTTAGGGCCGGACGGCCATTCGCGCAGGTGCAGAAGTTATTCATCCGCCCGCGATTGCTCCCATTGCTGCATCATGAGGTCGAGATCCAGAGTCTTCAACTCGATCGTCCAGCGATGGAACTGATTCGGAATGAGCAGGGCATATGGAATTTTTCGACTTTAGCGCGGGGGAAACAACAAGGAGCCGAGTCCAGCACGGTTTCACTCGGCAGCCTCAAGATTTACGACGGACAGATCGGTTTTACCGACCGCCAGCAGGCCACGCCGCGCGCTGTTTACGACCACATCGATCTAGTCGTTTCTGATTTCTCCACCGAAAAGCCGTTTTGGACGGACGTGCACGCTCACCTGCCGGGTTCGGGCGAGCAGGTCATCGTTTTGCAGGGGAAGGTAGGTCCGATTCAACGAGACGCCATAGCGCGCACGCCGTTTGATGGCAAATTGTCTCTCACAGCAGTTTCGCTGTCAGGCGTACAGCGCTTCGTCAACGTAGAGGCGTTGGCAAACTCCGATGCCGTTCTGACTGGAAACGCGCAAGTGAAGAACAGCAATGGCGCGTTTGCTTCGACGGGCAGGTTCGAAGCGCAGACTGCTCGAATTCACGGAGTAGACCTCGGCTACCCCATCACACTGGATTACCAGGTCACCGGCGATCTCAATGAATCGAGTGCTGCGATCCAGAGGGCCAATCTGAAGCTGGGCCCTACGCCCGTGTCTATTCAGGGCACCATTGATGCGAAGCCCAAGCCGATGCAGGTGGATATGACCGTGCAGTCTTCAAATGCATCGATTGCAGAAGCGGCTCGGCTGGCTGCGGCATTTGGTGCGGCTTTCAATGCTAAGAACGATGTCAACGGAGTCTTGAACCTGAATGTACATGTCCAGGGTCCCGTTATGAAGCCGGCCCTGAACGGTCAGATCGCGGCGCACAACATCCGCTTGAGTGGCGGAGAACTGCGCGAGCCCGTACGAGTGGATGCTATAGAAGTGTCCCTTTCGCCTGAAGCGGTGCGTTCGAATGAGTTTACGGCCAGCACTGGACGCACCAGCGCGGCCGTACAGTTCCTGGTATCCGGTTACGTTTCCGATTCTCCGAACCTTCAGGCGAAACTCACCACAGAGAATGCCGACCTCGCAGAACTACTAAGAATCGCGCATGCCTATGGGCTCTCCGCGGCAGAAGGTATGAACGGGTCGGGTTCAGTCACATTGAACGTTTCCGCCAGCGGGCCCATCCGGCAGTTGGATCGCATGACATTCGATGGAAGCGGTGAGATCCGTAACACATCACTGGATCTTCCATCACTTGCGAAGCCGGTAGCAGTCCGCAACGCCGGCCTGCGATTCAGCGGGGCTGGCGCGAGTATGGATAACTTCGACGTCTCCGTCGGCCAGACGATCGCTCGTGGTAATCTTGCGATCTGCAACTTCAATTCCCCGCAAGTCCAATTCACTATCGCAGCAAATCACATCAATGTCGGAGAATTGGAACAGCTCTTCAAGCCGCGGGAAGCACAAGCCGCACCGGCTCGCTCCACTCCCTCCACAACTCAGGCGGCCGGCTCCTCCAATCAAGAAAGCCTGCTCAACCGGATAAGCGGTACCGGCTCATTCACAGCCGATACGCTTGTCTATGATCAACTCACGCTAAACAACGTGCGTTCTTCAGTAACGATGGATCACGGCATCATCACCATGAAACCGGTTGGGGCGGCGGTTTACAATGGAAAACAGTCCGGCACCATTGTCGTGAATACTCGGACCACTCCGCCGACCTATACCGTAGACAGCAGCTTGCAAGGTGTCGACGCCAACCAACTCCTTTCGTCCATCTCACCGGTCAAGCAGACACTCTATGGACTTCTGTCTGCGGTCGCCGATACCCATTTCACGACAAGTGGCGGCGCAGGGGGCATCTTACCGTCGTTGAGTGGAAGAGTTTCTCTCAATCTCAAGGATGGGAAGATCGCTAATTTCGATCTTCTACATCAACTGGCGACAATCGCTCAGTTTCAACGTACGGCCAAGGCCGTTGAACCGTTCACGCAGTTGGTCCAATTGACTGGGGATTTTGATATCAACAAGGGTGTTGCCCGGACGAATAACCTCAAAGCAGCAATCGACGCGGGCAGCATCGCAGCCGATGGTATTGTGGATCTGGCGCAGCAGAAATTTAACCTGCATCTCACTGCCGTACTTTCGCAGCAATTCAGTCATTCAGTGGGAGGAACGAATATCGGCGGTTTCTTGAACACGGCGCTCGCCAATAACAAGGGTGAACTGATCATTCCAGTGCTCGTTACAGGCACATTTCATGAACCGCAGTTTGCACCAGATCTCGAAAAGGTGGCCCAGATGAAATTGCAGAAGCTTGTTCCGGGCCTCGACGATCCAGCCGGACTTACACATGGTATTCTGGGAGAAATCCGCCGCGGTATTCCGACTCTTCCGGAAGTACGAGAGTTCCTCAAACAGCGCGGCTATACTATGGCCTGGTGAAGAACACAATTCTGCTGGTCTTTTTCGTGGGCTTCGGAGTGTTGTTGGCGCTCATTGCCGCAGCGGGCACGATTGCCGTGGGCAAAGCGAGCACGATCTTCGGTGAACACGCCGCGATCAATGTCGCCTATGACCGCTTTCAGTTTGCGCTGGGCGGCCTGCGATCCGAGATCTTCCTTGCCAGCCTGTACGTCCACGAGTTGATGCTGGATTCCGAATCGAAAGCCGCGGACGAACAACGGGACCGGCTGAAAACAGGTGAAGGCTTGGCGCAAGGCTCCCTGGAGGAACTGAAATCGCTTGCCGCGCCCGAACTCTCCTCCGACATCGACGAACTGCGCGACGAGATTGACAGCTATTGGGCCTATCTCGCACCTGCTTTGGAGGATCCGGAGCTTGGTACTCCTCAGAAGTTTGAAACGCTGCAGCGGGAATTTGTCGCCCGTCATGACTCCGCATTGGCCATCACGCGCCGCATCGAAGACATCAATCGCGAAAGCTTTGAACGGCGCCGCAAGAGCCTGGCCGAATCTCAGGATGAATTCATACACTATATATGGGTCACCGTTGCCGTTACGCTCGGTCTGGGTTTTGTCATAGCGGGAGCCAGCGGATATGGAATGTACAGGTTGCAACTCCGGGCTGACCGGCAGCGCCAACGCAGGGAAAAAGCGGAGTCCGAGCTAAGACGGCTCTCGTCTCAGCTCTTACACACGCAAGAAGAAGAACGGCGGCACTTATCCAGAGAGCTCCACGACGAGGTGGGCCAGACGCTCACAGCCCTGGGAATGGAGCTTGGAAATGTCGAGCGATTGCGGGCCGGACCTCCACACGAATTTACAGGGCACCTCAAGGAAGCGAGGCGCCTGGTGCACGATACGCTGAATACTGTTCGCAGTATTGCGATGGGTTTGCGTCCCTCCATGCTCGACGACTCCGGCCTAGCACCCGCCCTGCGTTGGCAAACGCGCGAGTTCTCGAAGTACACCGGCATCCCTGTCGCTGTTGACATCGACGGCCCCGTCGATTCGATCGGCGATCTGCAACGAACGTGCATCTATCGCGTTGTTCAGGAGGCACTGACCAACTGTGCGCGTCATTCGAAGGCCAACAACGCGCATCTCACGTTGAGGAGAAGCTCAGAACAGGTGCGACTCGAATTGGCGGACGACGGAATTGGATTCGGCACCGACGCATCCTATCGCGGTATGGGACTCATCGGAATCGAAGAGAGAGTGCGGGAACTTGGAGGAAGTGTCGAGATCGCCTCTGCGCCAGGAAAGGGTACACGGCTCTCGGTCGAAATCCCTTTGAATGGAAACGCGTGATCCAACTCGTATGAAAGCCGCAAATAAGCTGCGGATTATAGTGGCCGACGATCACGACATCGTTCGCAAGGGCCTCTGTTACCTGCTGGCGCGACGAAAAGAAATCGAGGTCGCGGGTGAAGCGCGCAATGGCCGGGACGTACTCGCTCTTGTCGAAGAAGTCCGTCCCGACATTGCCATCCTCGATATTGCGATGCCTTTGCTGAACGGTATCGATGCCGCCGCGCAAATCAGCCGTCAATTCCCCGAGACGAAAACCATACTTTTGTCGATGCACTCGGATGAGGATTATCTCCTGCGCGCCATGAACGCGGGCGTCAAAGGATATCTTCTCAAGGACACGGTCGAAGAAGATCTCGACAATGCGATCGACGCGGTCCGAAGGAATAAACCGTTCTTCAGCCAGGCGATTGCCGAAATCCTGCTCGAGGAACACCTGCAGGAACTCAAAGCCAAAGGTCTTCAGGACTCTTTTGATTTACTGACGAACCGCGAAAAGGAAATTCTGCAACTCCTGGCCGAAGGCCGCTCCAACAAGGAAGTCGCCCAACTTCTGAACCTCAGCACGTTGACTGTGGAGACGCACCGTTCCAACCTCATGCAGAAGCTCAATCTTCACAACACGGCGGAAATCGTGCTCTATGCGGTCCGCAAAAAAATCATTTCCTAAAAAAATGGTGCGGGCGTCCCCGTGAAAAGACGGCCCACACCAGTGTTGGGACCTAATGTTCGGAGGATGAGCGCAAGTGATCGGAAAGGCCGAGCACTGTGAACTCACGAGAATCATAGTGCGATGCACTGGCCGGGGAAATACCGTCTATAGGGTATTTTGGTATATTCGTCCTTTTTCGTCACAGGGGGATTAATGGCCGGTGCAACGATGGAAAAGATTGTGTCGCTGTGCAAGCGGCGCGGCTTTCTCTTTCAAGGCAGCGAGCTTTACGGCGGCCTCCAGGGCACCTGGGATTATGGCCCAATGGGCGTCGAGCTCAAAAACAACGTCAAGCGCGCGTGGTGGCGGGCAAACGTTTACGAGCGCGACGATGTGGAGGGTCTCGACGCTGCCATCCTCATGAACAGACTCGTTCTGCGATATTCGGGTCATGAGGCGACTTTTTCCGACCCGTTGGTCGACTGCCGCAAGTGTAAAAAGCGCTTTCGAGCGGACCAGATCGAGCCCGGCGAAAAGTGTCCGGAAGGCGGACTCCACGACTTGACCGAACCGCGCCCGTTTAATCTGATGTTCAAGACGACAGTCGGACCGATCGAAAACGATGAGAACGTCGCCTACCTCAGACCTGAAACCGCTCAAGGCATTTTCGTCAATTTCAAAAACGTGCTGGATTCGACAAATCGCAAGCTTCCGTTTGGCATAGCTCAGATCGGTAAGGCATATCGCAATGAAATTACACCCAAGAATTTTATTTTCCGTGTTCGCGAGTTTGAACAGATGGAAATTGAGTATTTCGTCATGCCGGGAACCGATGAAGAGTGGCACAAGCGCTGGATCGACGAACGGGTCGCGTGGTATCACCAGTATGGAATCCGCCCGGAGAATTTGAAACAGTACGCGCAAAATCCGGAGGATCTCTCACATTATTCCAAAGCCACAACGGACCTCCTATATCGATTCTTTCCTGAACGAGACGACGAAAAGCAATTTGATGAAGTCGAAGGGATTGCGAACCGTACAAACTATGATCTGACCTGTCATACCAAGGGCGGCAAGACGACATTTAAAGACGGAACATTCCTGGTCAACGAACATGCCGTGCTCAAGCAGACTTACTACGACCAGGCTTCGAACCAGCATCTCACGCCGTACGTAATCGAGCCATCGGGCGGCGTCGATCGCATCACGCTTGCCTTCCTAATGGATGCATACGAAGAGCAAAAGCTGGAAGGCGGGAAAGAGAGAACCGTGTTGCATCTTCATGCGGACCTGGCGCCCGTCAAGGTCGCCGTCATTCCTCTCGCCCGCAACAAGCCGGATATGGTGGAAATGGCCAAGCGGATCAAGAAGAGCTTGCAATCCACGGGGCGAATGCGCTCCCTTTTCGACGACAGCGGCAATATCGGAAAGTGCTACGCACGGCAGGACGAGATCGGCACTCCGTTTTGCGTGACCGTCGATCATCAGTCGCTCGAAGATGATCAGGTCACCGTTCGCCACCGCGACACGATGCTCCAGGATCGTATCTCGATAGACTCCCTGCACCGCTATCTGGAAGAGCGTCTGCGCTAACGCGCCATGGTAGAATTGTTTGACGCGTTGGGAATTGGAAACACAAGTCCATTTCAAGAGGTATGTCATGAAACGAGTAATAGTGTTGGTTGCGCTTCTTGCGATCGGGACGTTCTCAGCGGCGATCGCCGCCATGCAAGCGCCCGGCGGACAGCGTGGTCCGCAGGGACCAAACGTCGCCCAGATCGAAAAAGTGAAGGATAACCTTTACATGATCACCGGAGGCGGTGGGAACACGGCCGCGTTTATCACCGATCGCGGCGTGGTGGTCGTCGATACCAAGCTCGCCGGCTGGGGCCAGCCGATCCTCGACAAGATCAAAACCGTCACGGATAAGCCTGTGATTACGATCATCAACACGCATAGCCATCCGGACCATGTGGGCAGCAATGAAGCGTTTCCTGCAAACGTCGAATTCATTGCTCAGGAGATAACGAAATCCAACATGGAGAAGCAGGACGCATTCAAAGGCGACAAGGCCAGATACCTGCCGAAAAAAACATTTAAAGATAAGATGAGTGTCGGTTCAGGCAAGGACCAGATCGACCTGTTTTACTTCGGTCGCGGCCACACAGGCGGTGATGCGTGGGTCGTTTTTACGGCGTTGCGCACGATGCACGCGGGGGACATGTTTGCCGGAAAGAACGCGCCTTTAGTTGACGTGGCGAGTGGCGGCAGCGCGGTTGAATACGGCAAGACGCTGAGCAAAGCGTATTCGGCGGCCAAGAACATTGATACGATCATCACCGGCCACAGTACGTTGATGAAACCAGCGGATCTCAAAGAATACGCCGACTTCAATAATGACTTCATCACGTGGGTGGAGGGCGAAATGAAAGCCGGCAAAACCGTCGATCAGGCCGCCGCCGAATGGAAAGCCCCGGCGAAGTATCCCGGCTATGGCCCGCCGGCTCCGCTATTCGGGGGCATCAAAGGCAACATCCAGACTGCCTATAACGAACTGAAGAAATAGGAACACATAGTCTGCGTGGCAGGCGCTCACGCCTTCGAAGGGACGAGGAACACTGCAAAAATAGTGGCGGCCAAGCACATGACGACGGCAACGGAGAGCGCCGTTGCGATCGAATGTGCGGCCGCCACACCCGCGAATGCCGCTCCCAGCGGGAATCCGAGATAGTTGAAAGAGAATGAAACCGCGAAAGCGCGTCCCATCCAGGCCGGTTCCGTCCGGCGCTGCCGCAGTGTGAAAAGTGCGATGTCCATCGGACTTTGCAGTGCGCCGTATATCACCATGATCACCAGCAGCATCGCGAGATCCGATCGGAAGATGATGAGTGACACACTTATAGCGATTGCGGCCATAGGCAAGGCGAGCATCGCACGCTCGCGGTCGCGGCTATCCACGCGCCCAAATGCAACGGCTGAAGTGATGCCGGCGAGACCTTGCACTGCGAAGAGGACTCCAACGACGGTCTCTCCAAAGCGCAACCGCTCGAGGACGATCACCGGGACAACAATATTCAAAACACCACCCGCGACATTGATCGAGGAAATCGAAAAGGCCAGACCTCGAAGCGTCGGATTTCGCCACGTGTAGACCAAACCACTCCAGGCATCAGCCAGAACCGATACGCTCGCGCCAGCCGGCCCGCCGGGCGCAGCGGGATCTTCGGAACGGCCAATCACGACAGCGGCAACACCAAAACTTGCGCCTATCCCAACCAATGCAATGGGGCCACCCCACAGAGCCACGAAGCCGGCGGCAATAGGCGGCCCGAGGATTGCGGCTACGATGAAGCCCGCGGAATCGATGGCATTGACGCGCTCCCACAGGTGAGGCGGAACGATTAAGGGAAAAAGGCTACGCAAACCGGTCGCCGAAAGCGGATTCGTGAGCGATGCGATACCAGTTATAACGATCAACAACCATGCAGGCAGCGAACCAGCAAGCGCTAAGCCTCCCATCAACGTCAGAGCTGCCAGCGCGACGACATAGTCCAGCGCGACCAGCAGCATTCGTCCATGCCGATCCAAAAGGGCGCCGGCGATCGGGCTCACGAGCAGTCCGGGAAAGATGTTGAAGAACGTCGCCACTCCGGCTAGCGCCGCGGATCGATACGAGGTCAACGTGAAAAGGACGATGGCCACAGCAACCATCGATTGCCCAACACGGGCAATCTGCATTCCCAGCAAAATCCGTCCAACCGAAGGCAGCTTCAGTAGCGCGCCATACGAATGATCGTGTTCGAGTCCGCTGTGCACTTGACGAATTCTAACCTTATCATCTCAATTGAAATATTGGCGCGCGCTACTCAATCCGGTTCGGAGGGCCGATGGCAACCAGAGAGTGCTATCACTGCAAGCAAGAGATTGAAGAAGGTACGGCGCACGATTGCTGGACGACGACGGAAGAAAACCTCACGCGTGATCTTCCCGAAGACCTGATCGATGCCTGGGAGCGATTGCGGGAAACAGCGGCTGAGTTTGGCGATCAAAGGATCTACGCCTCGCATCGATCGATCATGTTCTCGCGCAAGACCTGTTATTTCTTTGTCCGTCCGCAAAAGAAGTTTCTGGAGATCTGGTTCTTTCTTGGCAGGAAGATCAAAGATTCACGCATACGGAAGATCGTTCCCACATCGAACGTCAAATTCGGACATCAAATCCGTGTTATCCATCGTGACGAGGTCGAGTCACCGATCACGGACTGGCTTAAAGAGGCTTATAACGTTTCCGCCTCCCTTCATCCTGCTGCGAAGAAGAGGAGGAAGCCGGCCTAATGCCACTGCGGCATAAAATGAAAGTTGCGAAGCCACCGAAAGCGCCGCAGGCTTCGCGCCCGGCGCGCCGGCTTCTATTAAGCTGGCGCGTCCACCCCTCCTCTGCGAGGAGGGGAATAGTCTGCGCGAGTTCAATTCATTCATAGCTTCATAGAGCGCCCCTACAGCTGGGGACAATGTTAGGACCTGTCCGGGAGTGACTCGCTACTATTCGGCAAACGGGTGGCGCTTGTACCGCTGGGCCTCGGCCTTTAGCTCCGGGTTGCAGTCGAGCGCCTGCAGGGCTTCGTAGTGTTCAAGGGCCTGGGTGCGGTCCCCCTTGGAGTCGAAAAGTTTTCCCAGCCAAAGATGAGCACGGCCCTTTTCGTTGGCGGTTGCGTCATTGGTGGAGAGGACTTGTTGGAAAGCGCCGGTTGCCTTTTCAAACTGGTGGTTATTGATGTCATTCATGCCAAGCACCGAGAGAACTCTGGCTTGACGGAGGCGTTCGTAGCCGTGGGTGCTGGAATGGATTTTCCCCAGAATTTGTTCGTATACGCGTTCGGCATCGTCCCACCTCTGCATCTTTCCATATAAGGACGCCTTCGCAAGTTCGAAGGGAAAATTGCGGGGATACCTGGAGTGAAGCTCTTCAAGAAGTTTCAACGCCTCTTCGTAGCGCTTCTCGCGTGTATATACGACAACGAGAATCATTTTCGCATCGGTTGAGGCGATTTTTCCTTTTGCAGCCACCGCTTGGAGTTCCTGAATGCCGATGTCTTTGCCTGCGCTGCGCACACCGAGGGGAGATAGCACGAATCTGAGAAGACCCGGAAGCACACCGACAACGTAATCGTAGGCACCAACGCCGAGCTGCGCGTCATTGAATGTGGGATCGAGCTTCAGCACCTGCTGGTGAAGATCATGCGCCTCCTTCGCCTTGCCATGCGCAGACACATATGACCGTTTGACGGTGGCCTCGAAGGCAGCCAGGGTCCCTTGTGAAATTCCCTTCGCATACAGCGCTCGCACATTATTTGGATTTTTCTTCAGTATCGCCTCCGCTTTTTGGATCGCGATCCCGACGGTTTCGCGAAGCCGCTTTTCGTCTGCCGGATTGACGGTATCTTTCGAATCCCGTGTTCCCAAGGATCTGCCCGAGAAACTTTCGATGTTCAGCTTCTGCTGGTTGAACGTGATCCGGACCCAGATCGCAGAAGCGAGCGCATTCCAGTAATCGGGATTGTCGGAGTAATCGTGCGTCAACGTTTCGAAGCCGTGCTCAGCGGTGTTAAAGTCGAGATTGTACAGGGCGTTGGTCGCCGCTTCGTAAATCTGTTTGGCATCGTCGGCCAAAGCAGACTGCACGAGCAGAAAGAACGGGAGTAGCGCGGCCGAAAACAGAATGCTGCCGCGGATTTTCTGGGCGAAGCCACGGAGGCCGGATTGAAAAGACATGATCCCTTTTAGAGATAACATTCCGTCGCGCTCATTTCCAATCATCACGGTCTCGATCATCATAGCCAATGTCTGCGTCTTTTTTTACGAACTGTCGCTTGGAAGCCGCAGCTTCGAACGATTCATTATGCATTATGGAGTTGTTCCGACGACGATACTCGCCTGGCCACAGTCGCATGTTCCCTTTACCGCTGTCGCGCTGCCGTTCTTCACTTCGATATTCCTGCATGCTGGCTGGCTCCATCTGATCGGCAACATGTGGTACCTCTGGATTTTCGGAGACAACATTGAGGACCGCTTGGGCCATTTCGCGTACCTCATATTTTACCTGGTCTGCGGTTTGGGCGCGGGAATTGTCCACACGGTAATGAATTCTCAGACCACGGTCCCCAGCGTCGGAGCGAGCGGGGCTATCGCGGGCGTTTTGGGCGCGTATATGGTGTCGTTCCCTTTTGCACGGGTTCTCACGCTCGTACCGATTTTTATTTTTCTGCAGGTCATTGAAATTCCGGCGGTGCTCCTCCTCGTCTTTTGGTTCCTGATGCAATTCTTGTATGGAGCTGCTTCGCTGGCTTCAACCAGTACGAATGAAGGAGGCGTCGCGTGGTGGGCACACGTCGGCGGCTTCACCATCGGAATCATCCTGGTGCTCCTGCTTCCTCGCAAGGACCGGCCGCGATATGGGTATTCGCGATATTAGGCGAATTTTTAAAGCAATCGTGATCAATCCGGTCGCGCCGGATCGTGTCGATTACTACGATCCCGGCTATCTGGTAATCGAAGGCGAGAGGATAGCCCTTCTCACCAGCGACGATCCACAATCGGAGTTTCCTGGAGCCGAGTTCCGGGATATGAATGAAAGAGTCATCCTGCCCGGCTTCGTGGATACTCACGTTCACTTGCCACAGTTCGCCATCATGGGTGTTGGAAAAGGTCAATTGCTCACCTGGTTGAATACTTATACGTATCCGGAAGAAGCGCGATTTGCCGATCCCCAATACGCAGAAAAAATCTCCACGGCTTTCTTTGATGAATTGATAGCAAATGGCACAACCACCGCAGCCATCTACTGCTCCATTCACGAGCATGCGACCGACATCGCCTTTAGCGCAGCGCGCGCGAAAGGTGTGCGCGCGTTCATCGGCAAAGCGATGATGGATCGGAATGCCCCTTCTGAACTTCTGGAAGAATCACAAGATTCCATTGAGGCCAGCATGCGGCTTTTCCAAAGGTGGGATAACAGCGACGGCGGCCGGCTGCGCTACATATTTACGCCCCGTTATGCCGCCTCCTGCTCGATGACTCTGATGCAACGTGTCGGCGAGATCGCCCGCACTACGGGAGCTTTCGTGCAGTCGCACTTGGCCGAGAACAGCGATGAGGTCGAATGGGTCCATGAATTGTTTCCCGGTAAGGCGTCATATGCCGCCGTCTACGACGACGCCGGTCTGCTGGGCCCGCGCTCTCTTATGGCGCATTGCATCCATCTATCCGCCAAAGAAATAGACCTGCTTGCCGAACGCGCCGTTAAGGTGGCTTTCTGCCCTTATTCCAATCGAGCGCTCCACAGCGGCATTATGCCGTACCGGAAACTTAGGGAAGCGGGCATCAGCATTTCTCTTGGAACGGATATCGCCGGCGGTCCTACGTTATCGATGTTAGAACAGATGCGCGAAGCCATTCGGGCTACAGGGATGACTTCGGCCGAAGCCCTATACCTTGCAACGCTTGCCGGCGCAGCCGCCCTGGGCCTGTCCGATCGGATTGGTAATTTCGTTCCCGGCAAAGACGCAGACTTCCTTGCCGTCGACGTAAAACCGCGCCCAACCGCCGAGGAAGCTCTGTCGGCGCTCGGTTTGCATTGCGATAAAAATTGCGTTGCCGAAGTTTACGTTCGGGGCAACCTCATGTATTTTTAATTCCATGAAGCGTTTCCTGACCATCGCCGCCTTGTTGCTGCTCGCCCAACCTTCGCTCGCCGCCGACAAATGGCTGAGCATTCGTTCCAGGAATTTTCTGCTGGCGGGAAATGCCAGTGAATCCGAAATCCGCCGGGTCGGACGTACGCTCGAGGACTTCCGAACGGCGCTGGCGATGATGTTTCCCAAAATGGACCAAAGCTCCACAGTGCCTGTGACGATACTTGTCTTTAAGAATGATGAATCATTGAAGCCATATAAGCCGCTCTATCAGGGGCAGCCGTCGAATACGCTTGCGTTCTTCCAGCCCGGTGAGGATATCAATTACATCGCCGTGACCCCCGTCATCGGTTCTCCCAATATTGTGCTTCATGAGTACGTCCACTTCCTCCTCCGCGAGAACGTCGGCGGGTTACCTCTATGGATTACCGAGGGATTTGCGGAGTGCTACAGCACTTTCGAGATCGGCAACAGGGCAAATGAATTCAGCATAGGACGCGCGCCCGAACAGCATGTTGCGATGCTGAACCAGACACCGCAGTTCATTCCACTCAAGAGGCTGCTGTCGATTCAGCAGAACTCGCCGGAATACAACGAAGCGTCAAAGCAGGGGATGTTCTACGCCGAATCGTGGGCCTTCGTGCACTACTTGATCCTGGGCGCCGAAGGGAAGCGAAGAACTCAATTCGTTCAGTTGCTCACAGCGCTGACCAAAGGAGCACCTTTTGAGGACAGTTTCGGCGAAGCCTTCCAGACCGATTACGGCACGCTGGAAGACGAGGTCCGCGAATACGTCCGCAAGCGGACAAACTGGCCGAACATGAAGGTGACATCCAGAGAGAACCTGCAGATCGACGTACGTTCCATGACGACGACTACGCTCTCGGAAGGCGAGTCCGAATTTTATCTCGGCGATCTTCTCCTTCATTTGAATCGCCCCGTTGATGCGGAACCGCACTTGACCGCCGCCATTTCGAAGTCGCCAACTCTCAGCTCCGCTCAAACATCCCTCGCGCTGTTGCGCGTGCGACAAAAAAAATACGATGAAGCAGTGACATTACTGAAGAAGGCTGCGGAGTCGGACTCCAAGAATCCGATGATCAATTACTATTATGCCTATGGCCTCGAGCGCGCCGATGCCGATGCGCTCGCTAACGTTAACGCCGGTACACCGGAACGCTATGAAACCATGCGGACCTACGCGAAAAAATCGATGGAGTCGGCGCCGCGCTTTGTTGAAGCTTACGCTCTCTTTGCGCGAATCAATTTGAATTCGGGCGAGCACTTGGATGAGTCCGAAGCCGCGCTGAAGAAGGCTATCTCCATTGCACCCGGCCGTGACGATCTGAAAATGCTTCTGGCGCAAACGTACTTGCGCGAGGACCGAAACGCCGACGGCAGGGCTGTCCTCTCCGAGATCGAACGGAGCGCATCGGATCCGGAACTGCGCCGCCGTGCGACAACCCTGCTCGATAAGACTGAACAAATCGTCACATTTACAGAGATCACTGCCGGGATCGAAAAGAATGCCGGCAACGAAAGAAAAACTGAGGAGCGCATCCCGCTGCCTCCCGCTCCAACTACTACGAAAGATACCGTTCTGGAGGCACTGACACCCATCGGGCCAAATGTTGAGGGCGAAAAAACCGTCGGCCTCCTGGTGAATCTGGATTGCTCGAATGGCTTGACGCTTCGAGTCAGAACTGATGGCGGCACCTTCGATTTCCACTCACCGCAACCCGATAAAATTCAATTCGTCAGCTACACCGCCGATGTCTCCGGGAATATCAAGTGCGGATCGCGCAATCCCGGTACCCCCGTCTCTATTACATATCGCGCGCAGCCTGACGGCACGCGTGAGCCACTGGTTGTCGAGTTCGTAGAGAACAAGTAGGAAGAAGTACCCTCTCCCAGAGGGAGAGGGTATCTCGCCTGCAGAGGTGATTCAGTGGAGGCAGGCGTCCTATGCACTTCATCGCCTTGATGTCATTTATTGCAATGGCGCTCCATTCCCCTCTTCAGGAAAGCTATTCAACAGAGTGGAACAAAAAGTCCATTTTGAATACAGACAGGCGGGTCGAATTTCCGGGTGTCGTCCTTGAACCCGGCACATATACGATCCGGCTGAAAGAGAGCCGAGAAAAGCGCAGCATCGTTGAAATTCGAAATCAGGATGAGACACAAATTCTCGCTACCGTTCTCGCCATACCTGATCACCGGCAACGGACCGACGACAATTCAGAATTTGCTTATTTCAATGCCGCCACTGGACAGCCTCAGCCCGTTAGAACGTGGTTTTATTCCGGCGACCTGATCGGCCTCGAATTTGTTTACCCGAAAGCTCGAGCCAGAGAAATCGCCAAAGCCAGCGACGATCATGTTATGGCGTCTAATTCCAATAGCGAGGATGCCGTCATCGTGGCGATGACCCCCAGCGGCAAAGAAGTCGTCATCGACGAGCCGCGTCCGACATGGACGGCCAGACAAAAACCAACGCAAGGTGCAAACAGTTCGCAGCCGTGAATAATTTGATTCAGAAAATTTTGGTGATTGTTGGCGTGGCGTGCCTGGGCCTTTGGGCTTTCTTCATACTTCAGGCACGACTGGAACAGTCGATTCTTCAGGAGCAGCTCTACCTGCCTCGTCCCGCTCAAGCGAGTGCTGCTACTCCTGGACGAAGTCTTCAGGAGGGCGATCTTTTCGGACGGCTGGAGGTTCCCCGCCTCAATATGTCCGTCATGGTCATGGAAGGCATCGGAGCCGCAACATTGAGGCTGGGCGCCGGCCATATTCCCGGAACTCCAATGGCGTTTGCTGCACATCGGGATACCTTTTTCCGGCCGCTCAAAGATATTCAATCCGGCGACATCATCCGGCTCACAACGCTTGAGGATGTGAAAGAATATCGCGTCGTTTCTACGAAAGTTGTTCCGCCTACAGATACGTCTGCCCTCGATGACGCGATTTCCGGCAAAACACTCGTGCTGGTCACGTGTTACCCGTTCTACTACATCGGTCCTGCCCCCAAACGTTTCGTCGTTGAAGCCGTTAGGAACTAGCAGTTAAAATTCGTGTTTGTCGCGTGAAGCGCAAACGCGCCAGCGCGGCGCCTCGAGCTTTGTCCGGTTGTCCCGTTCGTCTAGCCCGGTCTAGGACACAGCCCTTTCAAGGCTGCAGCACGGGTTCGAATCCCGTACGGGACGTTGTGTTGAAGATCTATGGGGTGAGGGTCTTCGAGATTTGAAGAGACTTGCCACCCTCACTCTGCGCGCCAGCCCGCTGGCTGTCGCGCCGCCCTCTCCCAGAGGGAGAGGGTATATGAAGAAGCGCCTCGGCCAACACTTCTTAACCGATCCGTCCATCCTCCGGCGTGTTGTGCAATTCGCGCACCTCGATCCTGAAGATACCGTCGTGGAGATCGGACCGGGTGCCGGCTCTCTGACGCTCGCGCTTGCTGCTGTTGTTCACCGGGTCATTGCAATCGAGATCGACAGAGATTTGATTGCGAAGCTTCGCGCCCGCGTACCCTCCAATGTTGAAATCATGGAGGGCGATGCGCTCGAGGTTGCGTTCCCCCAGGCCCCGTTTCACGTCGTTGCGAATCTCCCCTACAATGTTGCAACCCCGCTATTGAAGCGATTCATCGATCACCGCGATCAG
>Ga0209376_1000764_pt1 | contig 34393 bp, 26 predicted proteins | sample GraSoiAngelo_134_FD_185891 | JGI IMG/M metagenome (GOLD analysis project Ga0209376, IMG submission 185891) | Grasslands soil microbial communities from the Angelo Coastal Reserve, California, USA - 14_0929_05_30cm (SPAdes) (version 2) | ecosystem: Environmental > Terrestrial > Soil > Grasslands ...
GTGGACGAGCTGGGCGTTGCTCTGCATGTCCATCTTCTCGAGAATCCGCGCCCGATACGTGCTGATCGTCTTGACGCTCCGCTCGAGCTCCTGGGCGATCCGGCCAACGCTCTTGCCGCTACCCAGGAGGCACAACACCTGGTATTCGCGGTCCGAAAGACGTTCGTGCGGCGCCTGGTCCAGGCCATTGCCGAGCGCGCCGATGAGCTCCTCGGCCGCGGCCGGGCTCATATAACGCAGGCCCTGGGCGAGTCGGCGGACCGCCCGGACCAGCTCCTCGGGCGACGCGCTCTTGGTCACGTAGCCGGCCGCGCCCGCACGAAGCGCCCGCACCGCATAGTCTTCCTCGGGATAGGCGCTGAGGATGAGGATCGGAAGCTTCGGGCGCTCGCGTTTGATCTCCTTGAGCACGTCCAGGCCGCTCCGGTCGGGGAGGGTCACATCGAGCACGATCACGTCCCAGGCCTTCTGCTCGACGAGCTTGCACACCTCGGCGCCCGTCCCTGCCTCGCCCAGCACGACGATGTCGCGCTGCCGGGTCAGGATCTCGCGCAGACCGACTCGAACGACGGGATGATCGTCGGCGACGAGGACGCGGATCATTCGCCGTTGACCGGACGAAGAACGACAACTTCTCCGACAGCTTCACTCGTTCGCCGAGTCGCGCTCACGCGCTCACCCCTGCCTGCCCTGCGTCGCATGATCCCTACTCGCTGCACGGCAGCCGTTGACGCCACGGTCCGGAGGGGCTGCATAGACTACACCAAGCTCGTCGGGCCCCCGGCACCGCTCGGTAACGCCGCGACATTGTGATGTCGCCCGCCGCGTCGATCGCAACGTGGCCGTCGAGAATTCGGGTCGATCGAGCGAGCTGTAAACTCGAGCGAATAGATCGACTACCGGACGGGGCTGGCGGCACGCTCGTCGTGACGTCGCCGAGGCGGGAGGATTCCGGGACTAGACGGTCTGCAGCTTCTTGAGCGCGCGAAGCCGGTCGCGCAATTCAGCGGCCTGCTCGAAGTCCAGGCGCCGGGCGGCCTCCTTCATCCGGCCTTCCAACTCGCTGATCCGCTCGGTCAACTGCGCCGGGGTCTCGAAGCGCTCCGGCCCGCGCTCCTCGACCTCGACCGTGACGTAGTCGCGCTCGTAGACGGTCTGGAGCAACTCGCGGATGGACGAGCGGATCGTCTCGGGCGTGATGCCGTGCTCCGCGTTGTAGGCGGCCTGCAAGACCCGCCGGCGCTCCGTCTCCTGGATGGTCGCCGCCATCGACTCGGTCACGTGGTCGGCGTACATGATGACCTCGCCGTTGACGTTGCGGGCCGCGCGTCCCGCCGTCTGGATCAGCGACGTCCCCGAGCGCAGGTAGCCTTCCTTGTCGGCGTCGAGGATGGCGACCAGCGAGACCTCGGGGATGTCGAGGCCCTCGCGAAGCAGATTGATGCCGATCAAGCAGTCGAACTTGCCGAGCCGGAGATCGCGGATGACGGCGACACGATCGAGCGTGTCGATGTCGGAGTGGAGGTAGCGCACGCGCAACCCCGCCTGCTGGTAGTACTCGGTGAGGTCCTCGGCCATGCGCTTGGTGAGCGTCGTCACCAGCACGCGCTCGTTGCGCTCGGCGCGGGCCCGCACCTCGGCCAGCAGATCGTCGACCTGCTCGCCCGCCGGCCGCACGGTGATCTTCGGATCGGTGAGGCCGGTCGGACGGATGACCTGGTCCACCACGGCCTCGGCGGCCAGCCCCAGCTCGTACGCGCTCGGTGTCGCCGACACGTACACCGTCTGGGTGACGATGCGCGTGAACTCCTCGAACGTCAGCGGGCGGTTGTCGAAGGCCGACGGCAGCCGGAAGCCGTACTCGACGAGCGCCTCCTTGCGCGAGCGGTCGCCGTAGTACATCCCGCGGATCTGCGGCACGGCCACGTGGCTCTCGTCGATGATCACGAGCGCGTCCTTGGGCAGATAGTCGATCAGCACCGGCGGCGGCTCACCGGCCCGACGCCCGGTCAAATGCCGCGAGTAGTTCTCGATGCCGTGGCAATACCCCAGCTCGCGCAGCATCTCCATGTCGAAGAGCGTGCGCTGCTCCAGGCGCTGGGCCTCCAGCAACCGGTTGCGCGGGCGCAGGAAGGCCAGGCGCTCACCCAGCTCCTCCTGGATCGTGCCCAGCGCGCGCTCGAGCTGGGCGGCCGGCGTGACGTAGTGACTCGCCGGATACACGTGAACGCTGTCCAGGCGCTCGAGCACCTGGCCGCGCAACGGGTCGATCCGGTGGATGGCGTCCACCACGTCGCCGAAGAGCTCGATGCGCAGCGCGAACGTCTCCTCGTTGGCCGGAAAGATCTCCACGATGTCGCCGCGCACGCGAAACGTTCCCCGGTGGAAGTCGTAGTCGTTGCGCTCGTACTGCACGGCGATGAGCCGGCGGATGATCTCGTCGCGGTCGATCTGCTCGCCCTCGCGCAGAGCCAGGTGCATCTCCTGGTACGTCTCCGGGGCGCCGATGCCGTAGATACAGGACACCGAAGCCACCACGACCACGTCGCGGCGTTCCATGAGCGAGCGCGTGGCCGAGTGGCGCATGCGATCGATCTCGTCGTTCACCAGGGCGTCTTTCTCGATGTAGGTGTCCGACTGGGGGATGTAGGCCTCGGGTTGGTAGTAGTCGTAGTACGAGACGAAGTACTCGACGGCATTGTGCGGGAAGAACGCCTTGAACTCGCTGAAGAGCTGAGCGGCCAGGGTCTTGTTGGGCGACAGGACCAGGGTGGGCCGCCGAACGTTGGCGATCACGTTGGCCATCGTGTAGGTCTTGCCCGAGCCCGTCACGCCGCGCAGCACAGTGTGGCGCTGGCCCGAGCTCACCAGCTCGGTGAGGCGCTCGATGGCGCGTGGCTGGTCGCCGCGGGGCGGAAACTCCGAGGTCAGCCGGAACACTGACGCCCTTAGGACGCCGGGACGGCGTCCGCCACGAGATACTTGCGCCAGGAATCGATCAGCGAATGCGCGTGCGGGTGCTTGAGCATGTGCGTCGAGAACACGAACTTGGGATGCACCGGCTCGCGGAGTAGTCGCATGCCCACCTCGTCGGGGAGGCGATTTCCCTTCTTGAGGTTGCAGCGAAGGCAGGCCGCGACGACGTTGATCCACGTCGTCTCGCCGCCGCGCGACCGCGGCATGACGTGGTCCACGGTGAGACGCTCGCCGCGGCGGTTGCAGTACTGGCAGGTGTAGCCGTCCCGTCGCAGGATGTTCTTCTTGTTGAAGGCCACCCTGTCGAGGAACGGCTTGCGTATGTATACAGCCAGGCGGATCACTGCCGGCAGCGCGAAGGCGCGCGACGGCGAGCGAACCACACGGGGCGAGTCCTCCACGGCTTCCGCCTTGCCGGCGAGCATGAGCGTGATGGCGCGACGGCCATTCGTGAAATGCAGAGGCTCAAAGCTGTAATTCAGGACCAGGACGGCAATCTCGTCCATGTCTGGCCTAGGATAAGCGGCGCGAAAATCCGTGTCAAATTAGACCTCAGGATCGAGCAACATTCTTGAGGAAGAAGAGGAGGTTGGCGGGACGCTCGGCCAGGCGCCGCATGAAGTACCCGTACCAGTCCTCGCCGAAGGGAACCAGCACGCGCACGGGCAGACCCTCGGCGGCGAGGCGCCCGGGCATCTCGGGTCGGATCCCGTAGAGCATCTGGATCTCCCAGCGCCCGGAGGCAAGGCGTCGCTCGCGGACGCGATCGCGGACGTGGGCCAGCATCTGATCGTCGTGGGTGGCAAAGCCCGTGTACGCGCCGCGGGCCAGCGCATCCGGCGCCAGCAGGCGATCGATCAAGCGGCGATAGGCTCGATCGACATCGTGCTTGTCGGGATAGGCGATCGCGGGCGGCTCGCGATAGGCGCCCTTGCACAGACGCACGGTGGCGCCGACGTCGATCAAGCGCTCGAGGTCGGCGGGCGTCCGGCGAAGGTAGGCCTGGACGACGCAGGCGAGGTGCGAGTGCTGGGGCCGGAGCCGTGCGTACAGCGCGAGCGTGCGGTCCGTGTAGACCGACGACTCCATGTCGACCCACACGCGCGTGCCCGCCGCGCGGGCGCGCTCGAGCACGGCGGTGAGATTCGTGACGCAGACCTGCTGGCCGAGGTCGAGACCCAGGTGGGTCAGTTTCAGCGACGGCAGCACGTTCAGATTGCGTTGCTTGATCTCGTCGAGCAGATGCAGGTAGGTCTGGGTCGCGCGCTCGGCGTCCGCCGGGGTCGCGACGTTCTCGCCCAGGTACGTCACCGCCCCCATCAGGCCACGGGCGTTGAGCCCTTCGAGGACGGCCAGGGCATCCTCGGTCGTCGTCCCCGCGACGAAGCGGCGCACCAGCGCTCGGGTTGCCGGCACACGCTCCATCCATCTGCCGATGGCGGGCCGCGTCGAGAGCGCGAGGAGCACACGGCGCATCATGAGAGCCGCTCGATGGTTTCGGCCATGATACCTTCCCGCAATCCCCAGTCGCTCACCACGACCGCATCCGTCCGCGTGACGTCGAGGCTGGCGAGGACGATGGCGACGCCAGGCACGATGAGATCGGCGCGGCCCGGCTCGAGGCACGGCAGGCGCCCACGCTCGTCCTGGGTGAGCACGCAGAGGCGATCGCGAAGCTTCTCGATCGCCGCCCGGCTCAACCGATGCCCCTGCACGCGCTCGGCGTCGTAGGATCGAAGGCCGAGGTCGAGCGCGGCCAGTGTCGTCACCGTTCCCGCCGTTCCCACCAGATCAGCAACACCCGAGGCGCGCACGGCGTCGGGAAGCTCCTGCTCGAGACCGTGGCGAATCTCCGACTCCATCGCGCGATAACGATCCACGTCCACGCGCATCGGACATGGGAAGCGCTCGCTGAGCGGCACCACGCCGAGCCGCAAGCTGATGGCCGTCTCGACTCGCCCGGCGTGCGCCAGGATGTACTCGGTGCTCCCGCCGCCGATGTCGAAGGCCAGCAGCCGTCCCTGAGCCGTACCGAGGCCGGCGACGATGCCGCGGATGGTCAACCGCGCCTCCTCTTCACCGCTCACGATCTCGACCGCCTGGCCACTCGCGCGCTCGACGGCGATCGCGAACTCACGCCCGTTGGCGGCGTCTCTCACCGCGCTCGTCGCGATGATCCTGAGCGCGCCGGCGCCTGCCTCCCTCGCCCGCCGTGCGTATTCGGTCACCGTCGCGGCCGTCCGATTCATCGGCGTCTCGGCGAGACGACCACTCGCGCGGAGGCCTTCGCCGAGTCGGGTGACGCGCTGATCCTGCACGACGGTCTTCCAGCGGCCAACTGCAGCAATGTCGGCGACGAGCAGGCGGACCGTGTTGGTGCCGAGGTCGATGGTGGCGAGTCGCATCTGACGACGACGCCCTGTCGGGAGGCCACGATCCTCCCGAACAGGGCGTCGAATGCTCGATCCGGGCGCGACGACTACTTTTGGAGACTGCGGATGTAGTTCACCAACGCCCAGCGATCCTTGTCCGGGAGATGCTTCCAGGGCGGCATGGCCCCGCGCCCGTTGGAGATCTTCCAGAAGATATCGCCGTCGGGTTCGCTCTTCACCTTGGCCGAGGTCCAGTCGGCGGGCTTGGGCGGCGGCAGCGCGGCGGCGGCAGGGCCGTTGCCCTTCCCTTCCGGGCCGTGACAGGTCGCGCAGTTCGTTTCTGCGAGCTTCTTGCCCTCGGCAATGGACTTGGGATCCTTGGGCGACGGATTCTTCATCGCCTTCGCGTCCGCTGGCGCCTTCCACTCGGGCTGCGCCGAGACCACGGCAGCGCCGGCCACGAACAAGGTCGCCGCTACGGCAACCACGCACTTCGCCCCCGTCCTCATGAGCCCTCCTCCGGGATAGTGATGGTATTCACACACGCAATCGACGCCATTTACACACGTGCGACGTGAGGAATCAAGAACCTATTCACCGGCCGAGTGCTTTGAGCATCTCCTCGACCGTGCAGAACTTTACGCGTGGACGGCCGCTCGGGCGGCCCCGCTCGACTTCGAGCCGATCGAGCATCTTCCAGTCGGGGTACGACACGCAACGGGGCTGACGCTCCCGGACCAACCGCTCGATCGCCGCGCGATCGGACGCCGGCGGATGCAGCGTCGACCCCGCCTTGGCATCCTCGAGCATGAGCGCGACGGTCTCGCCCGCATCCGGCTTGTTCGTTCCGATAACACCGCTCGGGCCGCGTTTGATCCAGCCCGCCGTGTATTCGCCGGCACGCGGGCGCTTCGTCGCCGGGTCCAGCACCCGGCCCTTGTCGTTGAGGATCACGCCGGACCGCTCGTCGAACGGCACGCCGGGGAGCGCGACGCCTCGGTACCCGACGGAGCGAAACACGAGCCCGGCCGGGATCTCCTCGATCTCGCCGGTCGGCTTGGCTTGCGGACCGCGGTCGCTGGCCTCGAGACGGTTCTTCACGAGCCGAAGCGCCCGGACGTGACCCTTGGCGTCGCCGAGCACTTCTACCGGCGAGACGAGAAAACGCGCGAACAGGCGCTTGCGCTTCCCCGTCGGGGCACGACGTGCGTACTCCTGCAGGATCTCCACTTTCTTGGTGGTGGCGCGGTCCGGCGACGCCTCGAGGGCGGCCCGCGACACAGGATCGAGCTCGACCTCCTCCGGCCGCACGATCAAATCGGCGTCGGGCAGCTCCCCCAGCTCCTTGATTTCGGGATTCGTGAAGGCCGCCTGGGCGGCGCCGCGACGCCCCAGCAGGTAGACCTCGCGGACACGGCTGTGGCAGAGCGCCTCCAGCGCGTGGTCGGCGATGTCGGTCGCCGCCAGCTCCTCGGGCGAGCGACACAAGATGCGCACCACATCGACGGCGACGTTGCCGACGCCCACCACCATCGCGCGCTCCGCCGACAGGTCGAAGACACGATCACGATAGTCGGGGTGACCGTTGTACCAGGCGACGAACTCCGTCGCCGGGTGACTGCCGACCAGATCCTCACCGGGAATGCCCATCCGACGGTCGGTCTGGGCGCCCGTCGAATAGAGGATCTGGTGGTAGTGACGTCGCAGGTCCTCGACCGTGACGTGATGCCCCAGTTCCACGCCCCCGAAGAATCGGAAACGCGGATTGGCGGCGACCTTGTCGAATGCAGCCGTCACCGACTTGATCTTCTGGTGGTCGGGCGCGACGCCGAGACGAACGAGCCCGTACGGCGTCGGCAGGCGATCGAAGAGGTCCACTTCGACCGGCACGGCATCCTGGCGGAGAAGGTGGTCGGCGGCGTAGTAGCCGGCGGGGCCGGCTCCGATGATGGCGACGCGGAGCGCGGTCACGCGGCAGTCGACCCGAGCTTCACATTGTGATCTTACCGCGTTGTCGCACCGCCGCCATCCAACAGATCGCGGCCGCCACACCGTACGCACCGGCCAGCTGCACGGTGATCGGCCGTGGCGGCGACCAGGGCAGGAAGAGAGCGCCGCTGGGCAACGGCGAGTGGATGAGGCCGCAGAGCACGGCGAGGCTGCCCGCCGCCAGCAGGGCCGCCGCCACGTATGTCCGGCCGTCCAAGATCGCCGTGAGTGTCCAGGCCCACAGCACTGCGGTGAGGATGAAGCCGTTCCCGAGCACGAGCAGCGCTTGCCACATGAGCGCCCCGTCCCCTGAGAAGTCCGCCGGCGATCGCCCAAGCGCCCCGAGCAGGCTGCCCGCCTCGATGACGACGACCGTCGCGGCCACCGGAACGAAGGCCAGCGCGACGGCGGGCCCGTGATGACGAGGCGACGCGTGGAATGCCTGGGCCGTGATCTCCAGGCCGATGAAGATCAGGATCGGCGCGACCGCGGCTTCCGGAAGCACGGCGACGAGCCTCGACAGCACGCCGAGGGCTGCGCCAACGCCGATGACGAGCCCGGTCACGAGCGTGTACCCCGCCCGCGCGCCCATCGCCTTGTAGGCTGGATGTCCGATGTAGGGAGTGTTCTGTACGACGCCGCCGCAGAGCCCCGCCACGATCGTCGCGAGGGCTTCGGTGAGCAGGATGTCGCGCGCGCGGTACTCGTCGCCGGCCGCCGCCGCCGATTCGGTGTTGTCGATCCCACCGATCACGGTCACGAGCGCGAACGGCAGCGCCACACTCAAGTACCCGGCCGTTTCGGGAAGCGCGTCGAGCCAGGCCAGTGTGGGCCACGGCACCGCCAACCTCAGTGCGCCGAGCGCTGGGCCGTGAGTCTCCCCCGTCCATGCACCGCGCAGCCAGAAGATGGCCGCGCCCGCGACCACGGCGACGAACGCGCCGGGCAGACCCCAGGGCATCCTCACGCGACCGAGAAGCGCCACCAGCAGAATCGTCAGCGTCGGCAGGCCGACGAGCGGATCCCGCATGACCTTGAGCGCCGGAAGGAAGGCGATCAGCAGAATCGCAATCCCGGCGATGGAGCCGAGGAGCGCCGCCCGTGGGACGACGCGTCGGGCGAAATCCCCGGCGAAGCTCAGCACGGTCTTGACCAGGCCGATGGCGATGGTCACGCCCATCCCGACTTTCCACGCGAGCATGGCGTCTCCCGTGGCCATCTTCACGGGCCCCACCACCCCGAACACCATGGCGAACAACGTGGGCGTGTCGATGCCGAACGGCATCGCGGTCACGTCGTCACGCCCGGTCCGGGTCATCAGCTGGAGGGCCAGCCACGTATAGGCGAGGTCGCCCACGAGGACACCGAGCGCGGTGCCCGGGACCATGCGGTAGAGCACGAGGTCGGCCGGGAACTGAAAGACGCCGATGAGCACGCCCGCGAGGATGACGAGCTGGGTGATGTTGTCGAGGGCGAGCCCGAGAAATCCGTTGAGGTCCCCGCTGCGAATCCAGCGGGGCGGCGGCAGAATCGCGGTCCCGGCCGGGATCAGGAGCCGGTCAGCTCGCGCGCGAGCGCACGCGTGCGCTCAGCCATCGATCGGCCCCACGCCAGGCTGCCGCGGTTGTCGGCAACTTCTTTGTAATCGAACTCGATCGGCCTCGAGGTCTTGCCGCCGAATCGAAGGCGAGCCGCGTAGGACTTCCCTTCCCGCTCGTCACCCGACTCCAGTTCGACCTCGATCCGTGGATTTTCGCGCTTGGCGTGAGAGAGGAGGAAGTTGTGCAACCACCGCGCGACCTCGTCGTAACTACCGCCCGAAAACATGCGCGGAGTTTAGCACTGGCTGTGGCGGCGCTTTGCGATTCAAATCGCGCCCTATGATCATGAACAACGGGGGGAATGAGACATTCCCCCCGTTGGCCCCCCTGGCTTGCGCTGTGTGTCTACACCGCAGTTCGGATCGCCGCCTCAGCACTCGTTGAAGCCACAGCTCAGGCACTTCTTGCAGCCTTCCTCGTACACGAACGTCGCCTGGCCGCACTCCTTGCACAGATCGCCGATGGCCTTCTTGCCGTTGGCCGGTGTCGACGGCGCGGCCTCCGTCACCTTCACCTGACCGATGTGCTCGGCCAGCGTCCGGGCGATGGCATCGGGCAGCGAGAGGATCTTCGACGGCCCGAAGCCCGTCGGCTGGGCGCCGCCGATGCGCGAGAGCTGGCTGATGACCTCCTCGAGCCGGCGCTGAGCCGAAAGGGGCGAAGGGAGCCTCAACGTGAGCGAAATCAGCCGGCCGAGGGCTTCGGCAACGGCCATCGTTTCAGAGCCGCCCTTGCCGACCTGGGCGAAGACCTCGAAGGCCTCGCCTTCCTTCGTCTCGTTGATCGTGATGTACGCCGTCCCGATCGGTGTCTCCATCCGGTACGTCGTGCCCTTGAGGCTGTGCGGGCGGGGCTTGATCACCATGGCCGCCATCGGCGGCGCGGCGGGGGCCGCCTTGTCCTTCTTGGCGCCGACGCCGACGTTCAGCACCTGCTCGCCCTTGCAGCCGTCACGGAACACGGTGATGCCGAGACAGCCGAGCTCCCACGCCAGCCGATAGGCGCTGGCGACATCGGCTTCGCTGGCGCCGTTGGGCAGGTTGATCGTCTTGGACACGCCATTGTCGGTGGAACGCTGGAACGCGGCCTGGTGCCGGACGTGCCACTCGAAGCCGATCTCGTGCGAGGTCTTGAAGACCTGCTGGGCCGCCTCGGGGACGCCCGGAATGCCGTGGATGGTCCCGCGGCGGGCGATCTCCTGCATCAGTGCGTCGGAGAACCAGCCCTGGTCTCGCGCGATCGCCTCGAACGTCTCGTTGACGAAGGTCAGCACGCGCTCACCGTCGGACTGCTTGACCCGATGCTCGAAGGCCAGGGCGAAGATGGGTTCGACGCCCGACGAGCACCCCGCGATCATCGAGATCGTGCCGGTGGGCGCGATCGTGGTGACGGTGGAGTTCCGCATCGGCCGCGCGTCCTTGTAGATGGACTGCGCCCAGTTCGGGAACGGCCCGCGTTCCTCGGCCAGCTTGGCCGACTGGTCGTGCGACTTCTCCTTGACGAAGGACATCAAGCGATCGGCGAGGTCGATGGCTTCCTTGCTGTCGTACGGCACGCCGAGCAGGAACAGCACGTCGGCCCAGCCCATGATGCCGAGGCCGATCCGCCGGTTGTCCTTCACGGTCTTGTCGATCACCGCCAGCGGGTACGGGTTCATCTCGATGACGTCGTCCAGGAAACGCACGGCGAGCCGCACCACGCGCTCCATCTCGTCCCAGTCGATCGTCATCTCACCGTTCTCGGCCCGCCGCGCGAACTTGGAGACGTTGAGCGAGCCGAGATTGCACGCCTCGTTCGGCAGCAGGGGTTGCTCGCCGCACGGATTGGTCGCCTCGATCTGGCCGATCTCCGGCGTCGGGTTGGCCGGGCTCGCGTTGATCCGATCGAGGAAGACCATCCCGGGATCGCCCGTGCGCCAGGCCGCCGAGACGATCCGCCCGAAGACCTCGCGCGCCGAGAGCTGGCGCACGATCGCGCCCGTGTGAGGATTGACCAGATTGTAATCCTCGCCGCGCTCGAGGGCCTCCATGAAGGCGGTGGTGGCCGCGACCGAGATGTTGAAGTTGGTGATGCCACCGTCCAGCTTGCACTCGATGAACTCGAGGATGTCGGGGTGGTCGACCTTGAGGATCCCCATGTTGGCGCCGCGTCTGGTGCCGCCTTGCTTCACGGCCTCCGTCGCGCTGTTGAACACGCGCAGGAACGAGACGGGGCCGGACGCGCGACCGCCGGTCGAGGCGACGAGGTCGTCCTTCGGGCGCAAGCGGGAGAACGCGAATCCCGTCCCGCCGCCGCTCTTGTGAATGATCGCCGCGGCCTTCACGGAGTCGAAGATCTCCTCCATGGAGTCACCCACGGGCAGCACGTAGCAGGCCGAGTACTGAAGCCCGTTGCCCTTGCCCGCGTTCATGAGCGTGGGGGAGTTCGGCAGGAACTCGCCCTCCACCATCATGTCGTAGAAGGCCTCCGCGATCTCACGGACCGCTGCCGGGGTGCGTCCGTACCGCGCTTCGCCCGCCGCAATGGACGTCGCCACCCGCCAGCACATTTCCTCCGGCGTCTCCGTCACCTCGCCGTCCTTCCTGCTGAGGTAACGCTCGCGGAGCACTCTCCGCGCGGGCTCGGTCCACTTACCGACCTTCGACGGGCGGGTTTCAGGCAACATCCCGACTCCTTCCTCTGAGGGCTTTTCGAGGCGGTTTCACCGTTGGGAAGGCGAACCTCTTTCCTCGAGGCGGCAGCCCTCAAGACAACTATATCTTGTGGTAGGCGGGAATCTACCACTCAGAATCTAGGGGTCGTCAAGTAAAAAGGTGTCCACTGATCGTCCACCGTGAATCCACACGTCGCCCACCGCGTCCAAGCGGGCGCGAAGGCCGGACTCGTCAGGCGCTCATGGTATTCTCGGGCCGGGCGGCAACGAAGGAGGACCGTAACCTCACCGATGACGACACGTCTGATCGCCAGTGCGGTGGCCATCTTGCTCTCGGTCGGTTCTCCCCTCACCGTGAACGCCCAGACGCCGGAGGCTCCCGCGCGGCAGCCCATCGCCGGGCGCGTGCTCACGCTCGACGAGGCCGTCGCCATCGCGCTCGAACAGCAGCCGCAGATCACCGTGCTGCTCTTCGCCTACGCGGCTGCCCGCTACCGGGTCGACCAGGCGTTGGCGCCGCTCCTGCCTCAGCTCACGGGCTCGGTGTCGACCACGAAGAGCGAGAACCCGAGTCTCAGTACCTTAGGTGTCGCGTCGACGGTCTTTCGGAACTTCGATCAGACCGTCCTGGCCCAGGTCGCGCTCAGCCAGCTTCTCTTCGACTTCGGAAAGAACCTGGCGGCCACCGAGGCCGCGCGCAAGCTCCAGGACATCGCGCTCGAAAACGTCGAACTCCAGCGCCAGCTCATCTCGCTCTCGGTCAAGGAGGCCTACACCAACATCCTCTTCGCCCAGCGCCTGATCCGCGTGAACGAACAGGCGTTGCAACGGGCCGACCTGAACCTCAAGTCTGCGCGCGGATTCTACGAAGTCGGCACCCGGCCGAAGTCCGATGTGGCTCGCGCCGAGGTCGACGTTGCCAACGCCAAGCTCGCCGTGATCCAGGCCCGGAATGCCGAGCGGCTGGCCCTCGTGGCGCTGAACACCGCGATGGCGATCGACGTCGATACGCCGACGACGATCCAGGACAACCTCGTATACGAACCGGTCACGCTCGATCGCCAGGCCATTCGCGCCGAGGCGCTGCGCCAGCGTCCGGAGTATCTTCAGGCCAAGCTCAGCGCCCAATCCGCCGAGGCCCTGCAGCGCCAGGCCTTCCGCAACTTCTTCCCCGACATCACGGGGAGCGGAATCTACGGCGGCGCCCGTAAAGACCTGCAAGAGTTGTGGGCGGTGACGCTGTCGCTCTCCTGGACGATCTACGATGGTGGAGGCCGCATCGGCCGCTACCGCGAGGCGCGCGCCAATTACGAGAGCGCGCTGGCCAACATCAAGGTGACCGAGCTCAACATCATCCAGAACGTCGAGCAGGCTCAAATAGCGGTCACCGATGCGGCCGAGCGGATCCAGGCCGCCCAGGCCGCCGTCGCATCCGCCCAGGAAAACTTTCGACTCGCCCAGGGCCGGTTCGATGCCGGCGTGGGAACGATCCTCGAGCTGACTGACGCGCAGCTGGCCCTCACCCAGGCGCAGAACACCGAAACCCAGGCGCTGTCCGACTACCGCATCGCCCTCTACCGTCTCGATCGCGCACGCGGCCGGCGGTAAGTTGTCATCGCGGTAAACAAAAACCGCTGTCTATACGTCTAATCGGCGATGAAGCGCATTCTCGGTCTGTCGGCCGTCATCCTCCTCGTCGCCGTCGGTGTCTGGGGCTACTTCTACGTCCAGAGCCGGGGCCAGGGTCAGGGCTATCGCCTGGCGCGCGTCGAGCGTGGTCCGCTGACGGCCGCCGTGTCCGCCACGGGCAATCTGAACGCGGTCATCACCGTTCAGGTCGGCAGCCAGGTGTCGGGGCAGATCAAAGAGCTCTTCGTCGACTTCAACTCTCCGGTCAAGAAGGGGCAGCTCATCGCCCGCATCGATCCCGAAACGTTCGAGGCCAAGGTCAATCAGGCCAAGGCCGAGGTCAACTCCGCCGTGGCGATGGTCCTCAACCAGCAGGCCCAGGTCGAACGCTCTCGCGCCGACGTTCAGAACGCCAAGGCGGCGCTGGCCGAGGGAAAGGCCCAGACCGCCAAGGCCCAGGTGGCCGTCGTGGACACCAAGCGCGACTTCGACCGCAAGTCGGCGCTCTTCAAGCGCGAGCTGATCGCCAACAGCGATCTCGATAGCTCCCAGGCCGGCTACGACTCCGCGGTCGCCGCGCTGGACGCCGCCAGGGCCAAGGAGGACTCGCTCGCCGCCGGGATCGGTTCGGCCGAAGCACAGTTCCGCGTCGCCCAGGCGCAGCTGGTGGCAAGCCAGGCCACGGTGGAGCAGAAGCAGGCGGCGCTGGCGCAAGCCCAGGTCGATCTCGACCACACCCGGATCACCGCACCCGTGAACGGGATCGTCGTCTCACGTCAGGTGGACGTGGGGCAGACGGTCGCAGCCAGCCTCCAGGCACCGGTGCTCTTCACCATCGCCCAGGACCTCACGCGCATGCAGGTGGAGACCAGCGTGGACGAGGCCGACATCGGCCGCGTCCGTCTCGACAACCCGGCCACGTTCTCCGTCGACGCCTTCCCGAACGAGACGTTCCGCGGCCAGGTGACGCAGATCCGCAAGGCTGCACAGATCGTTCAGAACGTCGTCACCTATACGGTCGTCGTCGCCGTCTCCAATCCCGAGGGCAAGCTCCTTCCGGGAATGACCGCCAACGTGAAATTGGTCGTCGCCGAGAAGCCCAACGTATTGAAGGTCGCCAATGCGGCGCTGCGGTTCCGTCCCCCCGGTGAGTCCGCCGAGGTGGCGCCGACGAGCCGCGGTGGTGGAGGTCAGGGCGGTGGCGGCGAAAGCCAGGGAGGCGGTCAGGGCGGCGGTCGCGGCGCGACGGCCGGTCGCGTGTGGGTCATCGGCCCCGACGGCAAGCCCAAGGCGGTGGCCGTGCGGCTCGGCATCACGGACGGCACGTCCACGGAGGTCGTGAGCGGCGATCTCGACGAAGGCCAGGAGATCATCGCCGGCGCGCTCGGAGGCGCGAATCAGCCCAACCGGCCTTCGGCGCCCGGTGGCGGCGGAGCCCCGCGCCTCAGGCTCTGACGTGAGCCTCATCCTCACCGAGGACCTGGTCAAGGACTACCACCTCGGGCCCTACACCGTTCACGCGCTACGAGGTGTGTCGCTGTCCGTCGGCGCCGGCGAGTTCGTCGCCGTCATGGGACCGTCGGGATCGGGCAAATCGACGTTCATGAATCTCCTCGGATGCCTCGACACGCCGACGGCGGGGAACTACCTGCTCGACGGCGTCGACGTCAGCGGGCTCTCGAAGGACGAGTTGGCGGGAATCCGCAACACGAAGGTCGGGTTCGTGTTCCAGCAGTTCAACCTGCTGCCCCGGACGACGGCGCTCGAGAACGTCGAGCTGCCCCTGCTCTACGGTGGTCTTCCCGCGCGGGCGCGTCGTGAGCGCGCGCTGGACCGTCTGGCCGCGGTCGGGCTCGCCGATCGCGCCTCCCATCATCCGAGCCAGCTCTCCGGCGGCCAGCAGCAACGGGTGGCGATCGCGCGCGCCCTCGTCAACGAACCCGCCGTGGTCCTCGCCGACGAGCCCACCGGCAACCTCGACACGCGGACCAGCGTCGAGATCCTCGCGCTCCTGCAACGCCTGAACCGCGAGGGCATCACGGTGGTGCTCGTCACGCACGAGCCCGACATCGCCGGCTACGCCAAGCGCGTGATGACCTTCCGCGACGGCCGGCTGCTGCGCGACGAGCGGGTGGCCGAGCCGCGCGATGCCGCCGAGGCGCTGACGACGCTGCCCGCCGAGGAGGAGGTCGTGACGTGACGATCGTCCAGTCGGCCCGCATCGCGCTCCGGGCGCTCCGCGTGAACAAGCTGCGGAGCGCGCTCACCATGCTCGGCATCATCATCGGCGTGGGCGCGGTGATCGCCATGGTCAGCGTGGGCGCCGGCGCCCAAGCCCGCGTCGCCGAGCAGATCCAGAGCCTCGGCTCGAACCTCATCATCGTGATGTCGGGCAGCATCACCTCGAGCGGCATCCGGCTCGGCCAGGGCAGTCAGCTCACGATCACCGAGGACGACGCGAGCTCCATCGCCCGCGAGGTCCCGGCGGTGCAGGTGGCCGCACCGTCCACCCGCGGCACGACGCAAGTCGTCTACGGCAACCTGAACTGGTCGACCGTGATCCAGGGCGTGACGGGCGACTACCTGGAGGCACGGGACTGGCCGGTGACGACGGGGCGATCGTTCAACCCCGAGGACAACGACGGGGCCTCGAAGGTCGCCCTGCTCGGACAGACGACCGCGTTCAACCTGTTCGGTGATGCCGATCCGCTCGGCCAGGTCATCCGGATCAAGAAGGTCCCCTTCACCGTGATCGGCCTGCTGTCACGGAAGGGCCAGAGCTCGTGGGGCCAGGATCAGGACGACCTGATCATGATCCCGCTCTCGACGGCCAAGAAGAAGGTGCTCGGAGTCAGCCAGGCCAACCCGCGGTCGGTCCAGGCGATCTCGATCAAGGTGCGCGCCGGTGAGGACATGGCCGACGCCGAGCAGCAGATCCGCGGGGTCCTCCGCCAGCGTCATCGCCTGCAGCCGTACCAGGACGACGACTTCTGGCTCCGGAACCTGTCCGAGGTCCTCCAGACGCAGGAAGAGTCGTCCAAGGTCATGACATATCTGCTGGCGGCGATCGCTTCGGTCTCGCTCCTGGTGGGCGGGATCGGCATCATGAACATCATGCTGGTGTCGGTGACCGAGCGGACGCGCGAGATCGGGCTGCGCATGGCGGTGGGCGCGCGCGGGCGCGACATCCTGCTCCAGTTCCTCGTCGAGGCCATCACGCTGTCGCTGATCGGCGGCATCATCGGTATCGTCTTCGGCCTGGGCGGCTCACGCGCCATCAGCTATCTCGCCGAGTGGCGCACGCTCGTCTCGATGGAGGCGATCGTGCTCGCCTTCGGCTTCGCCGCGCTCATCGGCATCTTCTTCGGGTTCTATCCCGCCCGCAAAGCCGCCCGGCTCGATCCGATCGAAGCCCTGCGCTACGAATAGCGAAAGGCCGGCAGGGCGACCAACCCTGCCGGCCTTCTTCCTTGTCGGAGGAAGTCGCGACGGGGCCTGCCTGGTCGATGCGTGCTCTCTCGATCCGCCCTGGAGCCGCACAGGCTGCGGGGGCATCGTGGGGCTGGGCGTCGTGGTAATGACCTGCGTCGTGCCGGGCGTCGTGGCGACCGACTGGCGCTCCTCGAGATGACCGACGCCCAGCTTGCCTCACTCAGGTGCCCTCTCCGACTACCGCATCGCCCTCTACCGTCTCGATCGCACTCGCGGCCGGCGCTAAACGGTAAGTAGGGCTGCGCGCCGGATTGTCTAAAGGACGGACCTGGCGAGGGCGCTACTCGTAGCGGAGTGCCTCGATGGGATCGAGGCGCGCCGCCTTGCGTGCCGGGTAGAACCCGAAGAAGACTCCCACTGCGCCGGCAAAGCCGAAGGCGAGCACGATGGCATCGGGGGCGATCACCGTTCGCCACTCGGCGAAGTAGCTGATCGCGTGCGAGCCCGCGATGCCCAGGCCCACGCCGATGAGCCCACCGATCAGCGACAGCGTGACGGCCTCGACCAGGAACTGTGCGAGTATGTCGGACCCCCTGGCCCCGACCGCCATCCGGAGGCCGATCTCGCGCGTCCGCTCCGTTACGGACACCAGCATGATGTTCATGATGCCGATGCCGCCCACCATCAGCGAGACCAACGCGATGGCGGCCAGGAGGTACGTCATCACCCGCGATGATTCCTCCTGGGTCTGGAGCACGTCCGCGAGGTTTCGCAGCCAGAAGTCATCGTCCTGGTCGGGCTTGAGCCGATGGCGTTGTCTCAGGAGGGTGCGAATTTGAGTCTCGGCCTCATCCATGTCTTCGCCAGCCCGGATCTTGACAGCGATGGCATCAACGGCGCGGGGACTCGACTTGCTCACACCGAGGATCTTCTTCTTCGCGGTCGAGAGCGGAAGGAGAATCACGTCGTCCTGATCTGTTCCACCCGTCGTCTGTCCTTTCCGATCGAGCACGCCGACGATCGCGAACGGCACACCGCGGATCCTGATCGTCCGACCGACCGGATCGGTGTCGCCGAAGAGATTCATCAGCGCCGTCTGCCCGATCAGCGCGACCTTCGAGGCGCCATCGACGTCCTCCGGCGAGATCGTCCGTCCAGCCACGAGGGACCAGTCGCGCGCGTCGAGATACTCGGGCGTGACGCCCTGAATGACCGTCCCCCAGTTCAAGGTCGGCGACAGGACTTGCTCGGAGCCCCGAACCGACGGGGCGGCCACCTGCACAGCGGGGACCTCCCGCGCGAGCGCTACCGCGTCGTCCTCCGTCACGGTGCGGCGGCTTCCGTGCCCGAGCCGCGTCCCGGCCGCGTTGATGCTGCCTTGCCGCACGATGATCAGGTTCGAGCCAAGACTCTGGATCTGCTCAATCACTCGGGCTTGGGCGCCGGAGCCGACGGCCACCATCGCGATGACAGCGCCGACGCCGATGATGATGCCGAGCATCGTGAGGATGCTCCGCAGCATATTCACCCGTAGGGCGCGAATGGCGATGCGCACGCCTTGCCATGCCGTCATGCCGGAAGCTCCTCGGTCCGCGCGACAGAGGCGGTCAGGGCGTCGCGGCGTGAGTGGTTCGGCTCGTCCTGGCGTAGGCGGCCGTCGAGGCGATCGTCCGTCGCCAGCTCTTCAGTGACGACCAGCGGCGCCATGGCCTCAGAGCCTCAAGCGTGGCTCGCGGCCGCCACCCGCTGGACGGTTGGGCCCCGCCGCGCTGCCAGTGCCGACGAGCACCGACTGACCTTCCTTCAAGTCGCCCTGCAAGACCTCGGTCGCACTTCCGTCGGTGAGTCCGAGCGTGATGGCAACCGGCTTCGGCTTGCCGTCGGCACCCAGGACCCAGACGCGTCCGGGAGTGCCGGAGTCCGTTTCGGAGCCAGACTCTGCAACGATCTCGTCGTAACGGGCGCGCTGCTCTGCCGTGAGGACTTCACGAATCCGCGCCCGCGCTCCTTCGCGTAGCTCCCGGGAGCGCGCCTTGCGCTCGGTCCCGGACAGGCTGCCTTCACGCAAGGCGCGGCGCTGCTCTCGGCTCGTCTTGAGGATCGAATCGATGCGCGCCCGTTGTTCATCGCTCAACCCGAGCTCCCGAGTGAGTCGCTCGCTGGTGCTCTCCGCTGAGGAAGCGAGCTGGCCGCCGTCTGCCCGTGCGTCGCCGGCAACGAGCTCCCTGGGCAGCGCGGCTCCGGCCGGGGCTCCGGTGCCGGCGCCGGCTTCGCCGGGCCGAAATCGAAGCGCCACGTTCTGGACCTTCAGGACATTGGACTTCTCGGCCACGATCACCTTCACGTTGGCCGTCATACCGGGCAAGAGCTTGCCGCCAGGATTGGCGACGTCCACCACGACCGTGTAGGTGATGACGTTCTGAACGTTCTGGGCGGCCTGCCGGATCTGCGTGACCCGTCCGGTGAACGAGGCGTTCGCGAACGCGTCGACCGTGAAGGTCACCGCGTCGCCGACCTTGATCCGTCCGATATCGGCTTCGGGGACGCTGGTCTCCACCTGCATCCGAGAAAGATCCTGCGCGATGGTGAAGAGGGTCGGGGCCTGGAGGCTCGCCGCCACCGTCTGGCCCATGTCGACCGAGCGCGCCACGACGACGCCGTCGATGGGCGCACGAATCGTGGCGTTCTTGAGGTCGACCCGGGCTTGCTGAAGGGCCGCCTCTTTCTGCTTCACCTGGGCGCGGGCGGTCTGGAGCATCGCCTCCGCGACACGGCGTTGCGCCTCGGCCGACCGGATCGCTGCCGTCAACGACTGTTCTTTGGCGCGTGACGCGTCCAGGAACGCGCCCGCCGCGTCGTAGGTGGCCTGGGCGGTGTCGAGGTCGCTCCTGGCGATCAGCTCACGACTCGCCAGCTGGCTCTTTCGATCCAGGTCGCGCTTGCTGTCGAGCGCGGTGACCCGGGCCTTGAGCGTGTTGGCCTTGCCTTCGGCGAGCGCGGCCTCCGCGTTGTCGACGTCTGCCCGCGCTCGCTCCAGCTGCGCCACCTGGTTGATCACCGTCGCCCGACTCGACTCCAGATCGGCCTGGGCCTGGTCCACGCGCGCCTGGAAGAGCTCAGGGTCGAGGCGGGCGATCACCTGGCCTCGCTCCACCCGCGTGTTGAAGTCGGCCAGCAACTCCTTGATCTGGCCGGACACCTGACTGCCCACTTGCACTGTGATGACGGCGTTCACCGTCCCGGTGGCCGAGACGGCGACGGTCAGCGGGCCTCGCTCTACCACGGCCGTACGGTACTTCGGGACGCTACCGCGTCCCTGGGCCTGAAAGTACCCCCAGATGCCGACACCGACGACGAGGCCGACGAGGAGCGCCCAGCGTGCACGCCGTATCATCATGGTTCAGACTCCTTTGCCGCTCCCCGACCGGTATAACGACCGGAGCCGACGTCGTGGGCTCCGGCTACCGCTGCCGTCGGAGCTTCGTCGACGACCGCCATCATCGAGCGCAACCGAACGCGGGGATGGTGTGCCAAAGGCGGAGAAGCTCGGAGGCGAGGCGATCCCGAGTCGCAAGCGCTTCGCTATGAGTTCGCGGCGGATGGGTTCCGTCTTGCGGTCGAGGTCACGCTTGGCGTCAGCAACCATCACGCGCACTCGTGCCGTCTGCGTCTTGCCCTCAGCGTGGGCGGCTGGCGCATTCTTAACGTCCGCTCGCGCCCGGTCCACCTGGGCTTGCTGGTTGGGCACCCTTGCCTTCGCCGAATCGTCGGCGCGTGCCTGGTTCACCTTCGCCTCGAAGATCTCCGGATCGAACAACGCGCGCTTGAGCCTCGAGTAAGGAGATGCCATCCAGTGAGGGATTCTGTCGTCGAGAGCGCAATCCAGCCTGCGTCGGATTCTGGTCGCGCTCACGAATTGATTCCTGGTGCGCGGCTCTGCAACGCATCGGGAAGCAGATACAGCATGGCCAACTCGTCTGGCGCCGCCGGCCATTGCCTCTCCGCCACGTCGGGGTCGAAGATCTCCGTCCAGAACCCACATTCGGCGAGCGCTTCCTGGATGATGGGTCTTCCGACGGCCTCCCAGTAGCCGAGCGAATCATAATTCTCCTTGCCCGTGGGTGGTCTCCAGTCTGGCGTGAGGATGTCCGGCTCTCTGAATGAGGCGGTTGCTGTTTCACTGGCCTGGTGCCTCACGTCCAGCTCCTTGGCGTACTGGACCGCCGTCCAGTCAGGCGAGTGGGTCGCGATGATGTAGCGATGGAAAGGGTTGATCGTTAGATCGCCGGTGTAACTGAAAACGGCGCGGATATAGTCCGGATTGAGAAACGGGGCCAGCACAACCCCGGTTTGAGACCCGAGGCTGCCGGAGGCCCACCGACGCGTGCGCTCGTACAGGTAGAAGAAATCAAGTTGCGCAGAGCCTTGCAGGTCATAGCGGTCGGCCTGACGGAAGGCCTGCCGGATCACATATCGGACAATCTCGTGGAAACCCTTCCGCGTGAATGGTGGCATCTTCGCCATGAGCTTCCCGATGAGCCAACCCTCATACTCGGCCTCGCTCACCTCCCCGGCGCGGATCTTCTTGGCATAGTAGCCGCGACCGATCTCGCCGTGCTGCCCCATGATGTTCACGCTGCCGCCATCCAGGAGCCGCTGATCAGCGAGAAACGTTTTATGCTTGTGGGTCACTATGTATCCTGCTTGCCAGCGCAAGGCGAGGGAGATAGAGCGCTTACACATCTCGACGTCCGTGGGAGGCACCCCGCTGGAGCTGTGAACCTTCAAGTCGAAGCCGCCGATCCTCGCCAGTTCCCGGGCGATGACGACGTCGGGCCGGCCCGGTAGTCCCCTGACCCGGGCAGCGAACTCCGCACCGGCGGCTCGCAATGTCGACACCACCGCCCGGCTGTCCCAACCGCCCGAAAGCCCGACCGAATTCCTCTCGCACAACGGCATCGCCGCATTGATGTGACGGAGCAGCGAGGACCGGGCCAGCTCGAGGCAATCACTCGACGACAGTGCGCTGGAGCGCACCCACGTCGACAGCACGTCGTGCCTTGTCCTGGTCAGGCCATTCGAATCCAGGTGCAGCTGCGTCCCAGGCTCTAAGAACCGGATCCTCTTGTAGCCGGTCATCTCCAGAGGAAACCAGCCCAAGGTCGCGCGCACCGCCCACTGTTCGCTCTCCGGCTCCAGAGCCACTCCCAGCGCCCTGAACGCGAGGATTTTGTTGCTCAGAGCCCACAGCCGTCCGTCCTGAAACTCGAAGAGCTGGGATTGCCCAAGCCCGTCGGTCTGGACGAACGTCTGGCCCGTCCGCTTCGAAGACCAGACCAGTGAGAACGGCGGGGCGAGCTCTTGTAGCAGCGCGGCGGGAGCCGCTTGCAACTCGCGGCCAAGCGCCGGCAGAACGCCGTCGTCGTCGACGCTCGTTCCCTTCATCGCCAGGGCGCTCCGAGCATTGATCGGATAGTCCGGAGCCAGTGCCCACGTCTCGTCGTCCTCTCGGTAGAACGCCGGCTTCCATCCGACAACCGGGAGCTCGAGTAAGACCAGAGACGCCGAGGAGTTCTGCATGGTCTTCGTCCTGAAGGGGGTGCGAAACAGAGGTGAAAACAGCTTCTGCAGATCGGAGCCGACGCCCTGGGGGTCGAAGGGCGGCTCCGATGCGCCGAAGCGACGCCACAAAAGGAATATCCTCACGTGCGTCCCCCGCCGGGTGTCGTGCTGGTGTGTTCTCTCGGCGCGCCGGGCGTCTCGCCCATCGTCGTCGGTGCAGCCTCCCGTGACTCTTTCCGAGTTCGAAATCTTCTCCTGCCAGCGGCGCTGGGGTCGAGACGCTCCTTGCAAAGAACACCGTTCCACCCTGTGTTCATCGACAAGTCGTTCGAGCGGTAGAGTGGTTGCCGCGTTCTGCGTTTCAGAAAACTGTATGCGCCCACGGTGTGTTCCATCACCAGACTCTACCTGCCAGGGAGTCCCCGGCCTCCTTCACCAGGGCGGCGATCGTCTCGGGCCAGCGTGGCTCCTGGCGTCGGAAGAAGCCAACCGCCACCTTCAGGGCAGCGCCGGCGTAGTGGAGGGGGAGCCTGCAGCGCCAAGTCCTCGGAACGTGGGCGAAGTATTCCTCGGTAAACGCCTGGGCGGCCGTCCGCACCCAGTCGTGGGGGAGAGGGGAGCGTAAGGACATTCCTACGAGCTGGGCCAGGAGAGTGGCGGGATCTAGGACCGGGTCGGCCTCGGCGAAGAAATCGAGATCGAGGAGGGCGAGGCGGTCGCCGTCCAGCAGGACATGATCAGGCATGAGATCCCGGTGGGTCGGCCCGGGCGGGACCTCCTCGAGGCCGGCGGCGATGGCGCCAATAATCGCCTCAACCTCCGCCGTAAGATGAGGGCAGGCCCACTGAAGAGTGTTCACCACCCACTTCAGATCGGAGATCTCGTCCTCTTGCGAGTGGCGCCGCGTTGTGGCCACGTCGCCTTGATTGAAGATCGCCAGGGCCCGGGCGACGCGACGAGCAGCCGAGGCTGTTTCGCGGCCTTGAAGAAGGACGTCCCCGAGCGTCGTCCCGGAGGCCTCCTCTTGGAGGAGGGCGTGAAGGCTGCTCAAATAGGCGATCGGTCGTCCGACAGTGAAGCCTTCTGCCCCGGCATCGGCTTTTCCCCACAGCGCGTGAAGCACCGGATAGGTCTGCTCCCCTTCCTCGTCGCGGTAGACCTTCACGTAGAAGCGCCGAGTTTCCGTTCGGCCTGTCGTGGCATCCCGGATCTCCACCTCGTACCGTAGGACCGCTCTCGCTCCGGTCCGGTACCGGATCGGCTCGATGTTCCACTCGCCGGCGTGCCAGCCGCCTCGCCCAGAGCGGGTGAAGAAGAGAGACTCGAGATCGCGTGATGGCCCCGCCATCAGGAGGGGAAGAGCCGCTAGCCTTCGGTCGTAGGGGAACACCTGCACCAGCATCCCGAGGTCAGGGATGAAGGAAACCGGTTCGAACGTTGGGAAAGCCTGAGGGATCTCCTGCCGTGGATCCGCGGCTCGAAGCTTTCGCCAGATCCGTTCGGCCCGATCCTCGGCACAGATCACGCCGCTCACCCACTGATTCCGCTCGCGACCTGTTTCAGGCTCCACGAGGCGCAGCGTGTATTGGAGCGTGCAGCGGACGCCGCGAAGATAACGTACCCAGGAGAGAAGGCAATCATCGATGTGATAGACCCTGCCAGGGAGCGGACAGAGAGATCCTCGGAACACCTCTCGCATTAGCTCAGGATCGCTGGAGATCTGAAGCTGGGGAAGGGCGGGATCAGCCGGGAACGCCTCAAGGCTCATTCTGGCCGGCCTCATCCACTCGAATATCCAATGTAGCGAGGAGGACTCCCTGCTCTAGCACCTGGTTGGCCTCGCGTGGCAGGCCGACAAGCTCACAGGTAGATGACCCGGTAGCGCAGACTCCCCTCCAGCCGTCCCACGCACTGACCGAGCCTTCTCACCCAGCGCGCCAAGTCCGACATGGTCCGAACGCAAGGGAGGCGCCGCATCAGCCGCAGCCAATCCCTCAGTCCGACGCCGATCGAGCGCCCCGGCATACCGGCCCCTCGGTACCGGCGGTACAGCAAACTGTCGGTCCTGCCTGAGAGGCGCGCCTGTCGGTATATGCGGCGGAGACTTTCGGGGTACTGGACTCGCACAGTCCCTTCGGGCACCAGGTTCAACGGTATCCCGGCGAGTTGCACCCGCCAACAGAAGTCGACATCCTCGCCCCCAAGCAGGTTTTCATCGAAGCCCCCCGCGGACTCGAAGATCGGACGCCTGACGCCGATCCTGGTCCCGCCCGCGTGGGGCAAGAAGTCGTAAAAGTTTCTGAACCCCTCGTACGGGTGTGTGTGCCGACTCGACCGGATCCACTTCGGGTTGAGCGACTCACTGTCGCGGTGGGCAGCGACGAAGTCGTGATGCCCCAGTGCATCGGCCATCGCAGGTAAGTAGCCCGGCGCAATCTCATCGTCAGCATCGAGGAACAGGAACGCGTCGCCTGAGGCCAAACGCGCCCCGACGTTGCGAGCGTACGATGCCCCTCGCCGCGCTGAGGCGTCGACAACGAGCAGGTGCGGTAGGCGATCTCTAAACCCCTCGGCCACCTCCCGCGTTCCGTCGGTTGACCCGTTATCGGCGATGACGACCTCCCACCCCCCTTGCCACTTCTCGCGGGTTAGCGCCTCGAGCTGCCGGGGGAGCCGATCGGCCGCGTTGCGACAGGGGATGACGGCGCTGAGCTTCATTCCTGGCGTTTGGCTCTCACCTATCGAGCGTGCCGTGACGTTGATAGACATCGTTAAGAAATTGATTGGCCGCCGTGCAGAACATCATGTGCCGCCACCCGTGACGAAGAGTTGAACACTTCCGACGATATCTCCGAACCGGTCCGAACCTTGTCCCGCCCGACCTTAAGCTCATAGAGTTGACGGTACTGGCGGCTCCTGGCCATCAGATCGCTATGCCGTCCGCGGTCAACGATCCGGCCCTCCTCCAGAACCAGGACGAGGTCTGCCTCGGCGACCGCCAAGAGGTCATGAGTGACCACAAGGCAGGTTCCCCCAGCCATGAGTCGGTTCAGGGCTTCTCGGACCTTCGATTCGCTCTCGGCATCGAGGCCCGTCATCGGCTCGTCCAGGATCAGGATGGGGGCGTTTCGGATGATGGCCCGTGCAATGGAGATTCGCTGCTGCTGGCCGCCGGAAAGGGTCACTCCCCGCTCGCCGATGGTCGTGTCGTATCCGCTTTCAAGGTCCAGGATGAAGTCGTGGGCGTTAGCGGCTTTGGCGGCGGCAACGATCTCCTTCTGGGTGGCATCCGGCTTCCCGTAGGCGATGTTTTCCCTGATGGTCGTGCCGAAAAGAACCGAATTCTGGAGGACCACCGCGATCTCGCGGCGGAGCGACTCGCGTCGATAGTTTTTGATGTTCAACTCGTCAATCGCGATGCAACCTTCCTGGGGGTCGTAGAGGCGGAGGAGCAGGCTCACGATGGTTGATTTGCCGGCGCCCGACGCCCCCACCAGGGCCACCCGTTGACCTGGAGAGATGGTGAACGAGACTTCCTTCAATACCTCCTTGCCGTCGCCGTAATCGAAAGAGACATTGTCGAAGATGATTTCCCCCTTCAGGTTCGACGCTTCGACGGCATCGGGGGCGTCCTGGATTTCCGGTTCGATTTCCAAGATCTCGCCAATCCGCTCCACGCTGACCGTTGCCTTTGAGAACCTGGTTGAAAGCTTGGCGAGATTCCGGATCGGTTTGTACATGCTGGTCGCGTAGGAGGCGAAGATCAGCACATCGCCGGGTGTCATCTGGCCCCAGAGCACCTGCAACGACCCGAAGAGGATCACGATCCAGATGCCGGTGGCGCTGATAATCTCCACAGTCCGCGCGGCGGCGGCCTCCGTGCGGGCGGTGTGGATGCTGTCCTCAAGAGTCTGGGCACTCTCGGTGTCGAAGCGTTCCTCTTCGTATCGTTCCCGACCGAAGGCCTGCACCAGGGCAACCGCCGTCAGGGCCTCGGTGATCTGGGAGGTGATTTTCCCCTCCGTTTTTCTCTGTCTTTTGGCCGAGGCCTTGACTTTTCGATACCGGTAGGAAAGCGCGTAGAGGAGGACCGGAAACGGAGCCATGACCATGAAGCTCAGTTTCCAGTTCAGGGCGAACATTATCCCGAACATCCCGATTACGGTAAGGAGGTCGGCGGTGCCCGCCAGGGCCGAGTCGGCAAACGCATCCTTCAGGGTGTTCGTATCGCCGGTGACCTTCGTCAGGAGTTCGCCGCATCGGGCCCGGTTATGAAAAGACAGGGACAGCCGCTGGAGATGAACGAAGAGCTCCCGCCGCAGGGAGTAGACCATCTGGTACCCGGTGCGCGACATGATGGAAAGCTGCGCGTACGAGAAGAATCCTCGGAGGAGGGCGATCACGAGAATGGCCAGCGAAATCACCACGAGGGAACGGACCCTTCCGCTCTGAAGCATTCCTCCCAAAAACGAAAGAGCGGGAGGGAGCGGGTTGTCCAGCAAGACGTGATCGAAGATAATTTTTAACGGCCAGGGCGCCAAGAGTCCGGTCAGGATGAAACCAAACACGCAGAGGACGGCGAGAAGAAGTCTCGCCTTCACCTGAAGCAGATGATCGATGACAACCTGCTTGAATCGGCTCCGTTTCGGTCCTCGCATCGCGGTTTTCAGACCAAGGGTTCGAGCGAACCGAGGATGGACCCGACGCGCGGGCCCTCACGGACCGCATGGGGCGTTTCCCCGCCCCGGTCTGGAGCGGCAAGTACCTCCTCCAGGAGCCCACGCAGCCTCCGCACGCCGCTGAAGTCCATGACCTCCTCGGGGGCCGAGCGACGCGCGGCCTTCGCCGTGAGCCACGCGGAGATCGCCTCGGGGGTCAGGTCGGAGGGGTGAAGCATGTCCGTCAGCCCGAGCGCCGCAAAGCGCGCAGCACGGATGAGCTGTTCGGTTCGTGGCTCGGTCCTGGGAATGAGCAGCGCCGGCTTGCGGTACGCCAGGATCTCACAGATCGTGTTGTATCCGGCCATCGCCACCACACGGTCAGCGCGCTCGAGAAGCAGGCAGGGATTGGTCACGAACTCGAGGACGTGGGTGCGCGGATGCTGCGAGGCAAGCGCCCTGAGTCTCGCCCTCGACTCCGCGGGCATGAGCGGGCCCGTGACCACGACGCCGATCCCCGGTTTCATTGCGTGCACGAACGCTTCGGCAAGCCGCAATCCGTCCCTTCCGCCCCCGACCAGACACAGGTCAAGCGGTCTTGAGCCGCCCTCCGGCAGCAGCGCATCAAAGTCCCAGCGTTCGGCCTGGCTGTCGGGGTCGGCCACGTCCAGCGGGTTCAGGTATCCGGTGAAGCGAACCCGCTGAGCGATGTCTTCCGGGAAGCCGTACTCCGTGACCGTGTCGTAGACGCTGCGGTCGCCGTACACCCAGATGCGGTCGTAGTAGGCGCGGATGGCCGACTCGTAATCGCCCTCGTCCCACTCGCGGCGCACCGCCTCCGCATCGTCGAGGACCTCGCGGAACCCCAGCACGGTGCGGGCGCGTCCGCGCGCGTGGAGCACTCCCAGACCAGGCAGGAGCTCGTCGAAGATTCCCCGCGGAACCTTATCGACGATCAGGACGTCCGGGTCGAACGAACGCAGCGCGGCCGTGATCCCGCTGCTGCGGACCTTGATCAGGTCATCCATCGGGACGTCCAGCGACCGGGGGAAGTAACGCCCGTCAACGCCCTTGCCCATCGACGGCAGCGTCACGCAGTCAACGCCCGGCGGCATGGGGAACGCCGCCGCTTCGCGAACGCCCGAAAGCAGCAGGATGACAGGCGACTCCCCCCCCGCGCAGAGCGCTCGCGCGATGAGAAGGTTACGCCTGATATGGCCCAGGCCCTGCGTGTCGTGCGAGTAGAGGGCGATCCTGGGCCGACGGCGGGCGTCCCCGTTCAACCCGTCCGGCAAGGACACCTTCTTGAACGCTGTCGGGTTCGACTCGGCGGATCGGAGGTGTCGAGTGACCCCGAGCCGTTCCTCGCACAGTTCAACCAATGACTGGGTAAAAGGACGCCGTTCGAGGAACTGCGTGCTCAGGTAGATGTGCCGGACCAGAGTCAGTGTCGCGTACGCTCGGACCGCGGCCGGCGCCACCCCGGACAGCTCCACGAATCGTTCTTCCAGTGCCTGCTCCCGGTCCACGAGCGCCCCGGCGTCTCCGAGGGTTCGAAGACTCTGCTCGGTGATGTGCCCCATGAAGTTACCGATATCGAGGGCCGGATCACCCTCACAGTAGAGGTCGAAGTCGAGCAGGAAGAGACGCTCGCCGTCCACGATCACCTGGTCGGCGTAGAAGTCCCGGTGGATGCCGCACGTCTTCGGCTCCCGCGTCGCTGCCCCCAGCCGGTCGGCGGCGTCGAGGAGTCGTGCAATGCGTCCCGCCCAGGGCGACCCCGGCGGCGAGACGGTGAGAAGGCGCGTCTTCAAGATGTTGAGTTCGTCCGAGATCGTATGACGCCGTCGGGCCGGGACCCCCGTACGGTGGACCTTGCAGGCCGCCTCCGCGATCTTCCGGGCCAGTGCCACGCCGCCCGGTGCCGCCAACAGGTCCGCTGCACACCGGCCTGGCACTTTGCGCTGGAGCCATATCTGGAATTCGGGGACGGTGCCGACTGGCTCGGGGACCGAGATCCCATCGGGACTGTCTGCTTGAAACCCGGCCTTCCAGAACGCGTCGAGGAGCCGATAGCCGTTCTTACCCGACCGTCCCGCCCTGACCTTGCCGACCAGCACGACCGTCTCCAGGCAAGCGTCCGGTCGCTTCACGTCGACGTCGTATTCGATCACGCAGCGGCGTCCGGGCTTGTGCCGGGTGACGCGGATCGCCTGCAGATGGACGCGCCCATCTTCACCGGCCAGACGTGGTAACTGCCGTTCGAGGTGCTGCTGAGCAACGCCTGGGTCCAGCGCAAATACGAGCGACGGCATCGCCCGATCACGCGTGGCCACGAACGGATCACTCACCGAGATGCTCATCGCCCGCCCTCGTCCACCAGCGTCCTCCAGAGCGCGACCAAGCAGTCGACCTGGCGCGCGAGCGAGAAATGCTCTTGTGCTCGTTGTCGGGCTGCCACGCCGAGCCGTGCGCCCAAGTCGGGATCGCCAAGGAGTCGCTCGAGCGCCGCGGCGAGCTTGCCGGCGTCGCCGGGCGGCGTCAGGAAGCCGGTCACGCCATCGTCGATCAGCTCCGGAACGCCGCCGACGGCCGTCGCTACCGCTGGCACGCCACACGCGGCCGCCTCCATCAGGCTGACCGGCATTCCTTCGCTGTCGCTCGGAAGCACCGCCGCCGCGGCCTTGCGCCACCATGCGAGAACCTCGGCCTGCTCCGCAGCTCCCACCAGCTCCACGGCTTGGGCAAGGCCGAGCCGGGCGCGCGCCGTCTCGAGTTCGTCGCGACACGGCCCGTCACCGACGATCGCGCACCGGAACTCGACGCCCCATGCGCGGAGAATCGCGCACGCCTCCAGAAGAAGCCCGATCCGCTTGAAGGGAACGAGCCGGGCGACACACACGATCAGAGGCGGCTTGGCCCGATCCCCGTCCGGCCGGAAGCGCTCCGTGTCCACGCCGCATGGGATGACGTGAATGTGGGCCGCGGGCACGCCGAAGGCCTTGACGATGTGCTGGAGATTTGCCTGTGAGACGGTGACAACCGCGCCGGCGGCGGCCGCGCGATCAGCGAAGTCCGATGGCGCTTTGTCGTAGAGATCGTACCGATGGGCGGTGAACGTGAACGGGACCCCGATCTCGGCTGCCAGTTCCCGGGCCTTCGCGGTCGCCGCCGTGGCGAAGTGGGCGTGGAGCAACTGAGGCCGGAACTCGCGCAGGGTGACTGGAAACTCGCGCAGGTCGTACACCGTCTGTTCATCCAGGCCGGCCCGAGCGACGAGCTCATGGCGCAGAGCCTCCGCCGGCCGCCGCAGAGACAGGATGCGCACCTCCACCCCGCGCCGGCGCATCTCGGCCAGCTCATTCGCGACGAACGTCTCCGAGATTTTTGGAAATACGCGGAGCACGTAGGCCACCCGAAGGGGCGTCATGCGTCCGCTCTCCGCGCGGGCGCAAGCGAGCGTGCCAGATCAACGACGCGTTCCGCGTTCTGGTCCCAGGTATACCGGCCGTGGATCTCTTTGGCAGCCGCATCGCCGAGACGGCTCCGCAACGTCGGATCCGATAGCAACCGCTCGCAGGCGGCGAGCAAGGCGCTCGAGTCACCGGCCGGGTACAGCAAACCGGTCTCGCCGTCTCGAATCACCTCGGCGATCTGGCCCACCGCGGCGGCCACGACCGCGACGCCGCAGGCCATGTATTCGAACATTTTCAGGGGGGAGAAATAGAATGCGTGCTCGAGTCGGGCGTAGGGAGCAATGGCCACATCGAACAGGCGGATCAGTTCTGCAACGTCTCCCTGGGGAAGTGACCCCGTGAGCACGGCGCTCCGCCCGAGCCCTCGTTCTCGTAGATCCCGTTCGAGCTCGGCACGCTGGGGACCGTCGCCTGCGACCAGGAGACGTAGGGTCGGGTGACGGTCGATCAGTCGAGAGAGCAGATCGGGCAACGCATCGACCCCATGCCATGGTCGGAGCCCGCCGACGAACCCCAGGACCGGCCCGACGCCCAGCCCCCAGCGTGTTCGGAGTCGGGGATTTGGCGGCCCCGGCCGGAAGAGCGTCGGATCCACGCCATTGGGAACGACGTGCACCCGACTCGGCTCGACGCCAAGGGACACCGCGTAATCCTGGAGCGGGGAAGAGACCGCAAGCACCGCGTCCGCGTGCGTGAGCGTCCAGCGCTCCGCTTGCGCGGCGAGTTCTCCGAGCCCGGTGCCCCGGTAGACGGACTGCTCCAGGGGGAGCGGCGCGTTCAGCTCGACGAGCGCCGGCACGTTCAATTCACGGGCGACCGTGACGCCGGCGGTCGCGTAGAGCGACGCCCGCTCGTAAATGAAGTCCGGCGGAGAATGTTCGAACCGACGCATGAGCTGCTTCGCCAGATCCTGGTTATAGAGGACACGGCGAAGCTCGCCCGGCAGTGAGCTCTGCACGCCCAGCGTGACATTGAGGGTCTTCAGTGCGACGAACACGTTCTCGGCATCCGCGCCGGGGGGCACATGCAACAGCTGGACTTCAATGGCGGCCGGTTCTTCCCAAGGAGACCCGTTGAGGATCGGGGTCACCACGACCACGGGGTGCCCGCCACGCCTGAGGGCCGCCACGAGCCCCCGGACATGCGCCGACGCGCCCTTCCGGCCGAGCACCGGGACGCCGAGATCAGGACAGAGATAGGCGATCTTCACGGCGACGCCGCCGGTGGTGGGAAGCTCACGACGAGCGGGCTCCGTCTCCCCGGAACTGCTCGCTCAGATCGTGAAGGAGCCTGATCACTCGATCGAAGGAGATCGGATCCAGGAGATCCTGCGCGATCATCCGGGCGAGATAGTGAATCTCGCAGCCGATCCGGTACCAGAGGAGCCGCTTCGGATTCAACGTCTGGTGCGCCCTTTCCTGGTAGCCCTCCACGTACGCCTGACAGGCCGCCGTCAGGAGGTCGGTCGCGTCCTCTTCCACGTTGACGAAGCGCTGGCGAAAGAACGGGACGTCATGTTTCAAGAGCGCCATCAGCTTCGCCACTTCCAGATAGGGGTCGGCGCGCATCGCCGCATCGAAATCGATGACCACCGCGCTCCCATCGTCTTGGAGCACGTGCGAGCAGCGGAAATCGCCGTGGCAGAAGGCATACGCGTCGGGATCGACCCGTGGCACATGCGTGATCAGCAATTCGCGGACGTCTTCGAGGAACGCCGCCTGTGCAGGACAGAAGAACGCAATCCACTGGACCCGCGCATTGAGGCTGTCCACGAAGGCGCGAATGTCCCAGGTTGGCACATGCCTGACGTCGAGGGTGTGAACATCCCGATGGATAGCTCCGACGGAACGGAGCACATCGCTCGATCGGTCCGTCTCGAGGCGAACGGTCAGCGGTTCGGCCGACCGTGCCTCCTGGAAGAAGACGCTCGAGTTCCGGTCGATCCCCCTGGGAGCGGCCACCGAGAAGATGGACGGGGTGCGAGCGACGGCGCGGTAGACCTCGCCGAGGGTTTCATACGCAGTCTCGAGCTCGGCGTTGCGCACGAACTTCCCGACGACCGGAGCGCCCCCCTCTAACGGGCGACGGACGAGAAACGTCAGACGCCGTCGTGGAACGTAACGGCGCACGTCCACGTCCAGATCGGAGCCTCGACCCATCGGCCCAGACGCCGCGTCGGCAAAGAACGAGGCGGCCGTCGGCAGATACGGATCGCGCGGGAATTCATACGCGTCGATTTGTTGCGTTTTCGCCGAGTAGAGAAGCGTCAGCGCGTCGAACCGAAGCGGTCTCGACTCATCTCGAAACTGGAAGGAGACGTACACCCACTGCAATCTCCATTCACCACCCGGGATTTGGCGGCCCCGCATCAGCGTGCGTACCGCGGTCGGGGAGGTCCGGTGCATCGCGTCTCGCCACAGGGGGTGGCGGCTCACTTCGGTCCTCAGGCGGGCGATGTCGGAATAGAACGGATGCTCCGGACCTACGAACGGGAACAACTCCATCGCCGCGACACCGGCGAGCTCAGTCAAGCGGCGACCGAAGCGATCACGACTGATCGCCAGACATGACGGCTTATGCCCTCCCGCATAGCACTGCGTGAAATACCCCTGCGTGAAATACCCCTTTTTCGTCTTGGGAGGGCAATTTCTTCGCCTTTCGTGACATTTTATTTACGCTTATTTTATTTACGCTTCTCCGAGTGCGTCGGACTGGACGACCTCGTCAACGTCAGCGCGCCAGAAAGTTGTAGGACAAAAGACTACTTTCGAATCAACGAATTGGCGCGATTGCTCTCGTCAGACTTCCGGAACGTTGGTCGCCCCCTGATGACTCCCGCCTCGGGTGCCGCAACCAATGTGCCAGTCGCCGAAGAATCATCACGCCGAGTGGCGCACGCTCGTCTCGATGGAGGCCATCGTGCTGGCCTTCGGGTTCGCCGCGCTCATCGGCATCTTCTTCCGCTTTTATCCGGCCCGCAAAGCCGCGCGGCTCGATCCGATCGAAGCCCTGCGCTACGAATAGCGAAAGGCCGGCAGGGCGACCAACCCTGCCGGCCTTCTTCCTTGTCGGAGGAAGTTCTCAGATCGCTTGCCGGCTCGCTTCAAACTCCCGCAATCCGCCCTGGAGCTTCACGGGCTCCGGGGGCATGACAACGGCGGGCGTGGTGATCACGCGAGTCTCGGGCGTCGTGACCACCGACTGGCTCCCAACGACGGCCGCCTGCTGACCGTTCGGATAGATCACGACGCGGGTGCCAGGCTCGAGCTTGGCGATCATCACCGCGCGATCGTCGACGAGCACCACGGTCTGCTGCGTCGTGGGAATTCGCCGGCCATCACTCAGGACGATCGTCGTCGAGTCGATCCGGGAGACCGTCCCGGTGTAGGAGACGGGCGCGCTCGGCGCCGGGGTCACGACGGTCGTGGACGGCGCCGTTGTCACCGTCGCGGCCGACGTCACGCCGACGACGCGTTCGCGATTCCGACCACTGAAGGGCATCGGGCTGACCGACGCGATCGTCACGTACCCGCCGGGGCGAACGCTGTCGACCGCGACCTGGCGGCCGTCCTGGAACACTTGCATGTCAGGCGTCAATGCGATGGGCCGCAGGCCGTCGAGCACGAGCACGTTCTCGACGGAGTCGATGAGCGTGACACGACCGCTGACTTCGTACGGGACTCTCCTCGGGTCCGCCGGGACGTACACGCCGTTCTGGTACGTCACGGCCTGACCGTTCTGGATCGCGACCAGGGTGCCGGGCTGAATGGTCGAAATCGCCATCGGCTGCCCATTGATCAGCACGGTCCCGCCCGGGACGCGGACCATCCGTCCATCCTGGAGCACGATGACGGAGGCCGGCTGGTCGATGCGCGTCACGGTGCCGGTGACGACGGTCTGCGCGGCGGCGGCGCCGACGAGCGCGAGCACGAGCCCGCCTGCGACGATGAGAGTGCGTGCAAACATTTGCGTCCTCCCCTTGTGAAGCGTGTCGTTCGTTCAGTGCCGGAAGGTGCAAGCAGGTTGCCAGCAGAAGCCTCGGTCA
>Ga0209376_1000765_pt1 | contig 34369 bp, 27 predicted proteins | sample GraSoiAngelo_134_FD_185891 | JGI IMG/M metagenome (GOLD analysis project Ga0209376, IMG submission 185891) | Grasslands soil microbial communities from the Angelo Coastal Reserve, California, USA - 14_0929_05_30cm (SPAdes) (version 2) | ecosystem: Environmental > Terrestrial > Soil > Grasslands ...
AATTCTGCGATGCTGAAGAGCTGTCTGCGGCTGACGGTACAAATCATCGCAATCCACGCGCCTTGGCGCCCCGAACGCTCCCCAATCGATCATACTGCGGTCATCCGTTAGAACAAATTTACCGTGCCTGCTCGCCTGCTCGGCCTGCTCGGAGAAAATACTTTGGGCCGTCATCGCCGGAGCAAGCACGCAGTGCCGGCCGTTTCGGTGCCCTATTCCCCAGTCTTTATCCCCCCGTCCCCTGAGCCCTGCTCCACGATGTGTGCTACATTGCGGCCATGCGCGTGCAAACTATTTTCTTCGGCAGCGCCTTCGGTCTCGCCGTCGGCTCCAACGAAAAGGAACCCGCCCCGCGTTTTTCCGCCACCACGACGACCGGCGAAAAGTTCACCAATCGGACCATCCAGGGCAAGGTAGCTCTGTTTGAATTCTGGACCACTTGGTGCGGCTACTGCGCGGACGAAGCCGCCTTCGTCGACAAGATCGGCAAGGAACTCGCCGCCAAAGGGCTCATTCTTCTCGCTATCGACGTCGGTGAATCCAAGAAAACGGTCAAGAAATACCTCGAACAGCACCCGCGCGATTGCAAAATCGTGCTGATGGAAGACACCAACCTTGCGGCCATGTATCAGGCCACCGTCTATCCCATTTACGTGGTGATTGACCGCGACGGCTTCATCGCCGGAACCCAGCGCGGCGCCGGTGGCGAGGAAGCGCTTCGCCGGCGTCGAGTCTCCCGAGAATTCAGACTCGGACGCCGCTTCCAGGCAGGCCTGCGTTCAGCACGAAAACCGGGAACCAAAAGACAAAAAACTAAATCCAAAAGCAGAAAACTGAGGACCTAGAACTGACGACCATCCGCCCGCACCAGGGTTACTTCCTCTTGTCCTCGGCCGCCCTTCGCCGCGGCCGCGACGCCATCCGCCCCGCCAGTGATAGCAGCAACTCGCGTTCCTGTTCATTCATTCTCGCCAGGAATTGCCGCAGCCGCTTGAGGTGGTGCGAATCGCGCCCGGAATTTCCCCACAACTCGCGGTTATGATTGCCGGAAAGTTTCAACGGCTTGGGCGGCTCTTCGCCGTCGTAGAGAATCTGGTAAAGCGGAATCTTCAGAGCGCTGGCCCACTTTTCCAGCGTTTCCACACCCGGAATCGTGTGCCCGTTCTCCACGCGGGATACATAGGGCTGCACCAGCCCCGTGGACTCTGCGATTTCCATCTGACTCATCTTTTTTGCTTCACGAATTTCCCTTAACTTCTGACCGATGAGCATACCGGCAGCCTACAACATGCTGGCACCGGTAGTAAATTAGGTATCTCCCCCGAAGCCATTCACCCCCTTTCGACTAGCCTCCCCCGCTTAGCTTGCGCCCCGGGGGGCAGCCGGCCAGGAAGCCGAGGAAAAGAAAAGGTCAGGAAAAGGTAAGGAATCAAGGGGATAGGGCAAAAGTCATCCCCGGCGACGCATCGCATTTATCGCAGAGTTGTTCCCGGCTTTGCACCTTTTACGCAACGGCTTGGAATTTCTTCACCAGTTTCGCGGTCCAGACGAGCAACGGCGTGCTGTCGATCAAAACGTGCATTTCGGTTTGAAGGGAGGCCGTTGTGAACAAGATTTCTGCCAATTTCCCCCGGCAACTCGGACGTTTTCTGGCCAAGAGTGTCCTCCGGCTTGTTCTTTGTTCTTCGCTGGTGTTCCTGGCGGCTGGCCAAGCCTTCGCCCAGTACGGTGGCGGCGGGACCGGAGGGGGCGGCACCTACATGGCGCCCAAGGGCGGTTACGGCTCCGCGACTGGCGCTGCCATCGGAGCAGGAGCCGCTGCTGGCGTGGGCACTCTCTTTCTTGCATTGCATTACCGCGGTCGCATGAGCGGCTGCGTTCAACCTGCCGACGACGGCCTGCGTCTGCTCGACGAAAAGAACGACAAATCCTACGCACTGGTTCCCGGTGACGTGTATCTAAAGCCCGGCCAGCGTGTGCTGCTCAAGGGCAAGACCTCCAAGAACGATGGCGGTACGGAGACGTTCACGGCCAAGAAGCTCGTGAAGGATCTCGGCCCTTGCAGTGCCTCGCCGTCGGCATCCGCGGGTTTGCCGAGCTCGACCAGCCCGGCACAACGGTAACTGCCGCATCGCTGTTTGTTGTCCTTGCTTCAGGGGCGCAGCGTGATGCTGCGCCCCGGGAACGATGGTGTCGTTCCCCTTACCTTCGGCCGCCAATGTCACGAGTGAGGGGAGCGCAAGGAAACTCAGCTATCTGATTCTCATGTGTTCCCTGCAACCCCTGATCTCCCTTTCTCTGCTCTTCTCTTCCTCACCTCGGCTTCTCGCCTTCGACCGGCGCGGCCGTCGGCTTCGCTTCAGGATTCGCCGAGAGGTTCGCGCGCGCTCCGGCTCGGATCAGTTCCGTCTCGCCGGGGCCCTGGAAGAACGTGAATCCCGGACGTCCCTTCCAAGCCTGTGGCCCGCCCAAGCGGATCCCGTGCTCGAGCGTCACGTCGTGGATTCGCGTGACCAGCGCTTCATAGTCCTTCTCGCCCTGCCGATGCCCGGAGAAATTTCCCAGGTCTGTGCTCGCCGCGAAAATCACATCGATCCCCGGCACCGACGCAATCTTTTCCGCGTTTTCCACGCCGATGGGCGTCTCAATCATAATCACCACCACCATATTGTCATTGGCGATCTGACGATAGTCGCTTCCCCACAGGGCGCCGTACTGCCCGTTGCCCTGGCTGCGCCGGCCTTCTGGCGGATATTTGGACCACTTTACGGCGGCCTGCGCCTTTTCCACGGTGTCCACGGTAGGAACGATGATTCCGACCGCGCCAATGTCGGTCGCTTTCTGAATGTCGCCCTCAGTCGCGTCCGGCACGCGGATAAATGGCATCGCCGAAGCCCCTCGGCAGGCCCAAATCATTTTCGCCACATCCCCATAGGTCAAAGGGCTGTGCTGCATCTCGATCCACAGAAAATCGTATCCGGCGTTGGCCATCGCGCAGTAAATGTTGGGGTCTGGAGAAAAAACCGTGGCGCCAACAATCGTCTTGCCTTCACGAAGTTTCTGCTTCGCCGTGTTGAAAATCCGCACCGACGCCTTTTGCTGCTGCACTTGCGCTTCTCCCCGTGCCAGGCAGCATAAAAGCGCAGCACAGGACATTGCCACACAAATCGTCGCGAGCGAGGAACACCGTTTTGCCATCGGCCTTCTCCTTGGGCGTTTCCTTCGGCGGAAGCACCGGCCTCGGACTGGCCGAATGATATCACTCCGGGTACTGGCTTGTGTCTCGCCGCGGAGGAATAGCGCATAAAGTGTATAGATCCGCCTAGGCTAAGGGGTGGACAGGGAGCCCAACCTGTGATTCAATCCTGCCTGTCGGGCCCAGTCATTCCAGGTCGCAATTAGCCATGTCCCAGCAATTCGACATCTGCAAGATGGAAAGCGACGGCAGCCTTCGCCTGATCGAAGGAGCGGGCGATGTGGAACGCGCCAGAGCCCGTGTGAAGAAGCTTGCCGCATTTTCGCCCGGTGAATACATCATCGCCAACCGACAGACGGGCGAAAGGATTTCCATCAAATCGCCGGTAAAGCAGATCGTGTTTCAGATCGGCTATGACGAAAAGGACCTGAACGCCAGGGCCGAACTTTTTCGACGCTGCGGCCATCAGGTCATGTCGGTCGCGGAAAACGAAGCGGCAAAGCGGGCTCTGACCTCGATTCAAAATGTCGATGTGTTTGTCGTTGGCCACACGGCGCCCGAAGAAACGAGAAAGGAAATGGTCGATTGGCTGAAGGCGAATTTTCCGAAGATAAAGGTTGTTGCCCTGATTCCTTCGGCCAGCCGTCCGTTGGCGAGTGCCGATTTCAACATCGTGCTGAATGATTGGGATGAGTGGCTTTCCCTCCTCGCCGCCGCCACCAGCTGAGCCGCCGCCCTGTGGTTAGGCGCGGCCTTAAACCAGCCGATGCGCCTTCCAAAATCTTCGAAAACTCGCGAAGGAGCACCTTTCCGTTCTCGAGTCCTCCGCCCGTGGCGTCAATAATTTGCTCAAGGTGCTGATCTCACCTGTCGGGTCGCCACTTCATTTCGAGGTGGGCGCTTGCTTCACTTGAATTTGTTTCTGCTAGCGAGTGCTGGGCTGTGGTCCATGGCCTCGCGCGACTCGGCAAGGCCGAGTTCCAAAACCATTTTCTCCGCGGCCTTCCCATTGCGGAGGCGCGCGGACTAAAGCGCCGGGGGCTATGGCCTAAGTCCTGTAGAATGAACACCTACCCAAAAATGCGGATGGGGCGCATCGAAAAACGTCGGCGAAAGGCGGCCGCGTCGTTCCAACCTTGCGAGAGGGGTTTTCCTGTTCCCTCGACCGTCGCAAGCTTGCCCCAATCCCGAGGGGCCCTTCGCGAGGCCCTATCTTTCGTCCCATTGCACTCGCCGTCGCTTGGTGCCAGAATGTGCTTGTTTGGTAGGTCTAAGTATTGGGAAACAAAGCCGCTTCCTTCGGTGTCAAAGGAAGGAGAGCGGACAGCGGGTTCGGCGAGCTAGAGGCCGGGCCCGGCAAGCGGTTGATTTCCAGGGTAGGCCGCAGTATTAGGGCCCGGGAATGCAGGGTGACCCGAGCGTGCATGTCGAAGGCATGTTGAGCAGCGGCTGCTCCAGCAGCTTCGGGTCGGAAAGGCCGGCGGTGTCCGATTGGGCTAGTGCCCTAAGTTGGGGCGGCGGTGAAGCCGAACTCGTCCACGAGCTCCAGGCGGGCTCGGAGACGGCATTCGACTGGCTCGTCACCCACTATCATGCGCCGGTATACAACCTGATCCTCGGCATGCTTGGCGACACCTCGGACGCGGCTGACGGCACGCAGGAGGTTTTTTTGAAGGCCTTTCGCGGCATCCGCAAGTTCCGCCAAGGCAGTTCGCTGAAGACCTGGCTCTATCGCATCGCGATTCGCGAAGCGCTGAACCAGAAGCGTTGGTTCAAGCGGCACCTCCAGAAAAATGTTTCGATCGATGCGGAGCCGGAGGAAGGGCAGGCGCGTTTCGAGATTGCGGACGCCTGCGGCACGCCCTTCGAGCAGCTCGCCGCGCACGAAATCCAGGATGCCGTGCAGGGCGCGTTGCAGCAGGTGCCGGAGGCCTTTCGCAGCGCGGTGATTTTGCGCGACTTGGAAGGTTTAAGTTACGAGGAGGTCGCGGAAGTTCTGGAGTGCAGCGTCGGCACCGTCAAGTCGCGGATCTTGCGCGGGCGCCGCGCGCTGAAAGAAATTCTCGAACCCTTGTTGCAGGAACCCAAAGCGGAACGAAAGGCGATAAGAACCGGTAGGCCGGAAACTCCGCTGACGCATATTCCGACACACGTTCAAGCCTTTGTTCGCGAACGAGCGGTGATGCCGCGGCCGTCGCTTTACAGCAATGCCTCTTCGGCTGGGCGGCCTATTTCGGTTGCATCGCAAGACACAGCCCCGCGGGCGAATCCCGCGGGAGAGGGGCTCTCATGAAGTGCACCACGGTACGAAGAAATCTGGCTGGTTATCTGGATGATGCGCTGATTGGCGAACGGCGCGTGAAGGAACGCGCAGCCATCAGCGAGCACCTGAGAGTTTGCAGCGGCTGCCGCGAGGAATTGCAACGGTTCCGCAAGCTGGCGGTGTTGCTCTCTCGCATGCCGAAAAATGTTCCGCCCGCAAATCTCGCGGTGCGCATCAAGGTGGCCGCGCAGCAATCGCAGGATTGGGTAAGCCGCTTCCGGCAGTTCCGGGGGCATGCCGGAATCATTCTCGAAAACGTGTTTCGCCCGCTGACAGTTCCAGCGACCGGCGGATTGTTTTCTGCGGTACTGATTTTTGCGCTGGTGTTTCAGATGATTGCTCCGGGAATCACCGTGCGCGCCGTGGAAAACGATGTGCCCATCAACCTGATGCGCCCGGCGGAGCTGGTTTCGCTTTCCGATTACCCGGAATCGTGGGCGCCCGAAAAGCATGACACGGAACTTTCCCTGCCGCACGGGCTGCTGGTGGACGTGACGGTGGACGCGCAAGGTCACATGACCGATTATCAGATTCTCTCCGGTCCCACGAGCCTGGAACTGCGTCACCATTTGGATCAGATGCTGCTCTTCTCGCGCTTCAGCCCGATGCTCAGCTTCGGCCGGCCGACCGCCGGGGGGCATGTGGTGCTGAGCTTCAGTGCCGTCCGCGTACGCGGGTAAATTCCCAGGGGCATGAAAAAGTTTGCGACCGCCCTGGTTGCCGCGGATGCATTCGCGAGCGTGAAAAAAATCGTCGCGTCTTTAGCCTCCGTTTCTTTGTTTTTCGTTCCGGCATCGCGCAGTGCGCAAACGCAGCCGAACGACGCCGAGCGCGAGCTGTTTGACCTGCTCAATCACGAGCGCACCGCAAATCACCTTCCAGAATTGATGCGGGACGACGCGCTGTTCAGAGCGGCGCGAAAGCATGCGTTGCTCATGCTCGACCTCAATACCTTCGAGCATCAGCTCCCCGGCGAGCCTGGACTCGAGGAACGGCTCACCAATGCAGGCGCGCGGTTCACGTACATTGCCGAGAACATTGCCATCGGGAAAGATCCGGCGACGATTCATTCCGGATGGATGCATTCCCCCGGTCATCGCGCCAACATTCTCAGCCCGCGCGTAACGGCCGTAGGCATCGCGGTGGTGCGCGGAACGGACGGGCTTTTTGCCGTCGAAGATTTCTCGCAGTCCTTTGGCGACGTGAGTTTGGAGCAGCAGGAGAGGCAGGTGGCGTCGCTGCTGAGCGCGAAAGGCTTGCGCGTCGCACGGACAGCGGAGGACGCGCGAAGGGCTTGCGATGGGCTGGCGGGATTACCGGGTTCGCGGTCGGGGGCGGTGATTCGCTTCGAGACCGGGGATCTGGGCGAATTTCCGCCGGCTTTGGAGAAACAGATTCGCCGCGAGCCGTACCGCAACGTCGCGGTAGGAGCCTGCCGCACGCGCGAGGGGCCGGGTTTTGTGCGCTACAAAATCGCGCTGCTGTTCTTCTAATCGCGGGAAAACGGCAAAATGGAAAATCGAAATGGGAACGGACTGGCTTAGCGCCCGAGAAATGCCCGCCGGTGAGGGGGAAATGGCGCGAGAAAAGAAATAGTTGAAAATGCGAAAAAGCCGGAATACACTGTGGGCTCCATGAACACGCAACACGCCAACTGGTATTGCTGGTATCGATTTACGTGGCATCCATCCGGATGGCGGAGGGCGGTTCCGTAAGCGAAATCAGCGAAAAAGGATTTTCAGCCCACTCGCCAGCCGAGTGGGTTTTTTATTTGGGCGCGAGACATTTCGAGCGCGGATACGGCGGAAGAGTTGGGCGAGTGAGACGGGCAGGAAGGAATGCGCGGGAAAAGTTTGCAAGAAAAATCGCGGACAAGGATCCGTTGGGAGGGCCGGAGAAATGATCATTTCCATGAAACTGCATGCGACGCGGGGAGAGATCGACGAAGTCTGTGAACAGGTAAGGCACTTCGGCTACAAAGTGCACTCGATCGAAGGGGAGGAGCGCGTCGTTATCGGCGTGGTGGGCGTGGGCGACGTGACGGCGTGCATGGAATCGATCGAAGCGATGCCGCAGGTGGACAATGTGGTGCGCATTTCGGCGCCCTACAAGTTTGTGAGCCGGGAATTCCGCAAGGAGAAGACGCGGATCAAGGTGAACGGCTCGGAAATTGGCGGCGACGAATTTGTGGTGATGGCCGGGCCCTGCTCGGTGGAATCGGAAAAGCAGATCATGCAGGCGGCCGAAGCCGTGGCGAAGGCAGGAGCGAAACTGCTGCGCGGGGGCGCGTTCAAGCCGCGAACATCGCCGTACGATTTTCAAGGCATGGAAGAAGAGGGATTGAAATTGCTGCAGAAAGCCAAGCGCGTGACGGGGCTGGCGATTATTACGGAAGTGATGAGCGAGAGCGGCGTGGACCTGGTGGCGCAATACGCGGACGTGATGCAGGTGGGCGCGCGGAACATGCAGAATTTCATGCTGCTGAAAGCACTGGGAAAATGCGGGCGACCGGTGCTGCTGAAGCGCGGATTGAGCAGCACGGTGAAGGAGTTGCTGATGTCCGCGGAATACATCACCGCGCATGGGAATCCGGATGTGATTTTGTGCGAGCGGGGAATTCGGACATTCGAAACGGCGACGCGAAACACTTGCGACATCGCGGCAATTCCCGTGCTGAATGAACTGACGCACTTGCCGGTGATTTTGGATCCGAGCCACGCGACGGGGAAGCGCAGCCTGGTGCCGGCGGTTTCGCGTGCGGGCGTGGCGATTGGCGCGGATGGCTTGATCGTGGAGGTGCACCCCGCTCCGGAGAAAGCTATGAGCGACGGCGCGCAGTCGCTTGACCTGGCGCAATTCCAGAAAATGATGCGCGAATTGCAGCCCTATCTCGAACTGTGGAGAGAGTCGAGAAAGACTCAAGAGGCTGCGGCGTCAGCAGGACGCTCCAGTTCATGAAACCGTTTGCGGGGAGCTACAATAACCAACCAAGGTTGCGTTCGGCTGCGAAGGGGTAGCAGCGGGCGGGAGAGCGGTCGACTTGCTAGAACTCGAGGCCGGGAAGAGAAAGCGGAGACCGAGGGCGGCGAGGACGACGATTTCAGGATCAATGGCGTGGCGGTGGCGAATGGTCGGATGCGTTATATAGAAGATCGAGGATAAATCAACAAGACTGGCAGATAAGGCAGATGAGGGAGGACGGCCTCGCGAGAAGAACGAAAGGCGGGACCGGCGACGCTGCGGGAATGCCGGCCCGAACCAGCATCAGAGCAAAGGGCAGCGCCCGGCCTGGGAGAAGCTTCCCCACGAAGAGAGCCAGAATTGCGGAGGGCGCGCCACAGGCCAAGTAACATGGCCAGAGTGAGCGATGAAGTCAGATAGACATTGGCGAAACCGTGAAACTCGTCCAGCAGGTTGGACGGATCAAGATTCCAGAAGCCCGTCCAGACGTACAAAAATCTTCGCACGCATTGAACTAATACAAGCCTGGATGGAGGGCGAGGAAAGCAAGGGCTTTGCCGAGCTTTTCTTGCATCTAGGGAATTTCGCCGAGCTTGGCCAATCGGGCTCCTTCGTCAGGATTGATCGTGGGATGCTTTTCGATGTCCACCCAGCTCGTTGGAGTTACCGTCGTTGCCATCCCAGAATTCGAGCCAAAAGTTGTCGCGCAGGCGCACAAGAGCGTGAAAGGCGCGATAGTTGAGGGGCTGCCAGGGGAGAAGCGCGATAACCAGTCCGGCCGCTACGAGGAGAGCCGGCGAGAGTCACCGCCAGTGATCCCGCGAAATCACAGAGGTTGGCGACACTGGCGGCGTTCGCGACTGTCCGCTGGTGGATTGCCTATCGGGTGCGCCTTTGCCCGCGATTATTTGTGCGGTTTGCCTTCTTGCCGTTGGTTTTCGCGCTGCTGGCGTTGCTCGAGCTTTTGTGATTGCTGTTCATGCCGGCGATTCATCTGGTCCATTTGCTGCTGCTGACCGCGCTGGCCCTGCTCCTGCCGCTGTTGGCTCGCATTCTGGCGGCCAAGATTCCGCCGCTCCTGGTCGTGCCGCTGCTGGAGCTTTTGACGCTCCGTATCCTGTTGCCGCTGCACCTTGTCGGTTTCCCTCTGGTGTTTCTCGTCCAACCGGGAATTGTAGGAAGCGTCATGCGACGAGCGTGCCGAGGGCGGGCGGTCGTCACGGATGCGTCCGTTGTTGTCACGAGACCTGTCCGCACGATTGGAATCGCCGCGGTTCTCGGGCGGGCGGTTCATGTTAGCGTCTCTGCCACGCTCTACTCCGCGACCGCGAAACTCGCCGGAACGCGGAGTTGCCGCGACTTCCGGGCGACCGTGGTTTACGGAAGCCAGGAAGCTGCGATCGCCGCGCGCAGCTTCAAAATGGTGGTTCTGCTCTGCGGTCGTGGGGGCGTGGCGGTCGTGTTCAGCGGCCATCTCCTCGCGGGTGGGCCGAGCGGTGATTCCGCCGGGACCACCGTTGAAGCTGACGCGGTTTATCGTGGTGTTGTTATGGACGACGGTCGTGTTGTAGGTGTTGTGGATCACCGTGACGTTCACGTTGCTCACGGAGCGGTTGTAATAGTAATTTCCGCCGCGCCAGTAGCCGCCGACGAAACCGACGCCAGTGTAGCCGAAGCCGTAATTAATGCCGCCGTAGAAGCCGACTCTTGGTCCCCAGTAGCCTGCGTGCCAGAGATAGACACCTTCGCCAAATCCCCAGTAGCCGGGAGTCCAGAGCAGGCCCGACTCGGGAGCGAGCGCCCACGTGCCGGGAACCCAGAAGTAACCGTCGGGTCCGTAAGCCCAGTAACCGGGAATCCAGATGTAGCCCGGTCCGGGACAGATAGGCTGCACATAGACGGGCAAGGCGGGAGGGCCAATGCGGATGGAGACGCCCACGGCAACTTGCGCCTGGGATGGAGCGGGAATCGCCATGATTCCGGCGGCAAGGGCAAACAAGAAAATGAAGCGCGCGATACGCATGATTCTCACCTTTCTGGCGTTGGCTGGCTTTCCAGTTTCTGTTCCGGGAGGTCTATGCCAGTTGAGACCACCCATTCGATGAAACCCGGCGTCGCGCCAAAAGTCGCGAGGGGTTGTAGCAAGACCTGTAAAAAGAATAACTTATAAGCGGCGGATCAATGCGCTTCCCCGGCGGCGAAGTGCTTATCGGATACGGCTATGATGCTGGGGCTTTCTCGGGGCGGCGCTGTTGGCCACGGCTTCCTCCCTGTATGCTTTGCGCCTGCAAGCGGAGGCAGCTGCCAAGGAAAGATGAGATGAGTGCTGGGGCGGGCGCGCAAATTCAACCGAGCCTTGCGGCGATTCGAGAGGCACAGAAATTTTTGGCGCAATATTTCGCCGAGACGCGGCTGATCGCAGGGCCGTTTCTGAGCCAGCGCACGGCGAAGAATGTTTATTTGAAGCTAGAGACCGAGTTGCCGACAGCATCTTTTAAGGTGCGCGGGGCTTTCTACGCGCTGGCACAAAGAATGAAGAAGGAAGCGGTGCGAGAAGTGATCGCATCGAGCACGGGAAATCACGGCGCGGCGGTGGCCTACGCGGCAAAAGAGTTCGGCATTGCGGCGAGGATTTTTTTGCCCGCGAATTGCAATCCGGTCAAGCGGGGAAGAATTGCCGCCCTGGGGGCTGCTCTTGTGGAGAGTGGCGGAGGGGATCTTGCTTCGGCGTTCCGGCTGGCGGCAGAGTACGCGAAGCAGCCGGGCGTTTATTTCTTGAACGACGCAACCGATTTGGACTTGCCCGCAGGACCGGCGACGATTGCGTGTGAAATCCTGGAGCAACTTCCAAAGGCCAGCGCAATCGTGGTGCCGATGGGAGATACGGCGCTGATTCGCGGGATTGCTGCGGCGGCGAAGCAGGTTGCGCCGCAGGTGAGGATTATTGGCGTGCAAGCGGAGCGCGCGCCGGCGTATTACCTGTCGTGGAAACAAGGACGAGTTGTTGGCACAGAAACCTGTGACACGATAGCCGACGGGCTGGCCACCAGGACGCCAGAAGCCGAGAATGTGCGCGACGTGAGGGCACTCGTCGATGACGTGGTGTTGGTCAGCGAGGAGCAAATGCTCGAGGCGATTGCGATTTTGCTTATGGAGGAGCACGTCCTTGCGGAACCTGCCGGAGCAGCAAGCACCGCGGCACTGCTGAAAGCGGGGGAGGGCTGCGGAGACTTTCCAGTGCTGCTTGTGAGCGGTGCGAATATTCCCCGCGAAGTGCTGAAGAGGGCGCTCTAGCTTAGCTAATGCGAGTGAATCTCAGGGAACGTAAACCTAGTCGATACTTTAACTACTGACGCGACCTCGAGGGCTCATCGGGGACCGCGAAGGCGACGTAGACGCCTCCGGAACGGGACTTGGGATCTTTGCCGCCGCCTGCGGCAATCACCACAAACTGGCGACCGTTTACTTCATAGCTGGCCGGAGTTGCGTTTCCGGAGAAGGGAAGCGCTGCTTCCCAGAGGAGTTGGCCGGTGGATTTGTCGTAGGCGCGGAATTTTTTGTCGAAGTTGGTCGCGCCGATGAAGAGAAGGCCTCCGGCGGTGACGATAGGGCCACCATAGTTTTCTGTGCCGGTGTCGGTCTGGCCCTGTGCGGCCAACTCCGGATACTCGCCGAAGGGAATCTTCCAAACGTATTCCCCGGTATTCAGATCGATGGCGTTGAGCGTGCCCCAGGGAGGAGCCACGGCGGGATAGCCCTCCGGATCGAGAAATTTGCGGTAGCCGGTGAAGCGGAATTTCATCGCCAGCAGGGGCGCCGAGCCTTTTAGTTCTTTGCTCTTACCGCTCATCAAGTAATCGATCAGAGCAGAAACTTGATCCTGGTTGAGGTTCGGGAAGCCGGGCATGCGGCCCTTTCCGTTCTTGATGACGGCGGAGATTTGTGTTGCTGTCAGGCGGCTACTCACTCCGACGAGCGACGGCATCGCGGGTGGCGAGCCGGTCATTTTTTCGCCATGACAAACACCACACTGGCTCAGATAGATGGAACGCGGGCTGTTCTTGCCGGTGTTGGGCGCTAGAGCGCCGGTCCAGGCGACATCATTGGAATTGATGTAGATGATGCCGGTTTCGGGATCCACGGCAGGCCCACCCCACTCGGCGCCACCATCGAAGCCGGGGAAAATCACTGTATCGCTGCCAACGGAAAACGGAACAAACTGGCCGTTGCTTCGGAATTTCCGGAATTGCTCGAGCGCCCATTGATGAGCTGCCGGGGTGCGGTTGGTCAGCAGTTCTTCGGTGAGAAGCTGGCGGGCAAAAGGTGCGGGACGCCGAGGGAGCGGCTGCGTCGCGGAAGCGCGCTCACCGGGCACGGGGCTCGAAGGATATTTGCGGACTTCCATCGGGAAGAGCAGCCTTCCGTTGGCACGGTCGAACAGGTAGACGAAGCCCTGTTTTGAGGTTTGCACAACGGCGTCCACGTTTTTGCCGTCGCGCTTGACAGTGACGAGCGCGGGTGGCGAAGGGAAGTCGCGATCCCAGAGATCGTGGTGGACACCCTGGAAATGCCAGATTCGCTTGCCGGTTTCGGCGTCCAAAGCGATCAGACAATCCGCGAAGAGATCGTCGCCAATGCGGTCCGCGCCGTAGAAATCAAAAGCGGCGGAGCCGGTCGGAGCATAGACAATTCCTCGCTGGGGATCGAGAGCCATGCCTGTCCAGTTGTTCGCGGCACCGGAGGTTTTCCAAGCTTGTGCCGGCCAGGTCTTGTATCCAAATTCACCGGGATGAGGAATGGTGTGAAATGACCAGCGCAATCGGCCCGTGCGAACGTCGTAGGCGCGAATGTCACCGGGAGGCGCGGGCAGCGTCTCCGGGTTGCGACCACCGACGATGATGAGGTCCCGGTAGACGATTCCCGGGCTGGTCAGATCGATCGATTGGGCGGTGGCGGGGGTGCGCCCTAAATCCTCGCGCAGATCGATGCGTCCTTGCTTTGCAAAGCCCGGGATAGGTTGGCCCGTCGAGGCGTCGAGAGCGTACAGAAAATTCATCACGCCAACGAGAATCCGCTTATCTTGACCGTCGCTCCAGTAAGCCAGTCCGCGATCCGGCTGTGACCCGACGACGCCCAAGGCGAATTTCCACAGCTCGTTTCCGGTGGCGGCATCCAAGGCGAAAACTTTCTGTGTTGGCGTGAGCCCGTAGAGGGTTCCGCCGACAATAAGGGGACTGGTTTGCAGACCACCTTCCTCGCCCGTGTCGTAGCTCCAGGCGACGGCCAATTGCTTGACATTTTCGCGGTTGATTTCGGCGAGGGTGGTATAGCGAGTGTTCTCTGGAGAACCCCCATAGACTGGCCAGTCTTGCTGGCGCGGTGCGGTTGTCTCTGATTTTTGGTCGCCAGGAGTCTGCCGAGCACCAGCAGCGATCAGCAGGATGCCGAGAGCACTGGCAAGCGTTGGCGCGCAAATAGCAGTCTTTCTCAACGGTCCTTCCATCAAAAAACGAAGAGAGGATAACACTCCTCGCTTTCAAACGAGAGACTTATGAATGATTCGAGCCAGCCGCGCAAGAGCGACAAACCGCAGGCGCAAAAGAATACTGCGGCTTCAGAAATCTTACCCATCGTTCGGTGCGTCGGTTAAAATCTCCGTCTCCAAGAAGGAGCCGCAACGATGTTTTGTGGAGGTCCTCGATGAATCTGCATCTCCGCTTACGACCGGTGTGCTGCGCGACGGTCCTTTGCGCGATGCTGGCCGGTTCTTCTTCGGCGAGCGCGCAAGAGACTTATACGCCTACGAAGGAAAACCTCAAGGCGCGCGGATGGTTCCAGGACGCGAAGTTCGGGTTGTTCATTCACTGGGGGGTGTACAGCGTGCTGGGCGACGGGGAATGGGTAATGGAAACCCGGCCCATCAACCGCACCGACTACGCAAAGCTCCCGAACTTCTTCAATCCCCTCAAGTTTGATCCGGCGGCGTGGGTAACGCTGGCGAAGACGGCGGGGATGAAGTACATCACCATCACATCCAAACATCACGACGGGTTCGCGATGTTCGATTCGAAGCTGACCGACTGGAACGTTGTGGCGCGCACGCCCTACGGAAAAGATGTGATCGGCATGCTCGCGGCAGAGTGTCACAAGCAGGGAATCAAGCTCTTTGTCTACTACTCGCAACTGGATTGGCATTCCGAGGACTATTTTCCGCGCGGACGGACAGGGCAGCGCACCGGGCGGCCGGATTCCGGGAACTGGGATGCTTATCTGAACTTCATGGATGGACAGTTGCGAGAATTGCTGACGAAGTATGGAGAAATCGGCGGCGTGTGGTTTGACGGAATGTGGGACAAGCCTGACGCGGATTGGCGTCTTGCGCGGACCTACGCGCTCATTCACCAACTCCAGCCACCAGCGCTCGTTGGCAGCAATCATCACAAGACTCCCTTCCCCGGCGAGGATTTTCAGATGTTTGAGAAGGATTTGCCCGGCGGGCACACCACCGGCTTCAATCCGGAGCAAGGCGTGAGCGCTCTTCCGCTGGAAACCGCGGAAACGATGAACAACTCTTGGGGATTCAATATTACCGACCATCATTACAAGAGCACGGCGGATTTGATCCGCTATGTGGTGCGCGCGGCGGGAAGGAATGCGAATTTCCTTTTGAATGTCGGGCCGATGCCGAATGGAGAGATTCAGCCGGAGTTTGTCGAGCGCCTGACGGAAATGGGGAAGTGGACCAAGCAATACGGGCAGTCCGTCTATGGAACGCGTGGTGGTCCCGTGCCTGCGGGGCCTTGGGGTGTGACGACCGAGCGGGGTTCGACCGTTTACGTGCATGTGCTCGACTGGAATCAGCCGTTGCTGGCGCTGGCAGGCATCCCGCGCGGCGTGCGTTCGGCGAAGTTGTTGCGTGATGGAACGACCGTCGAGGTCAGCGTCGTCAAGGGAGGACTGGTGCTGAAGCTCCCGGAAGCGCAGGCCGAGGAAGTGGACCGCGTCATCGAGTTGGAGTTGGAGCCTGAGAAGTAGAAAATGCCGAGCACGCCGCAGCGCAAATTCCGCAGCAGTCCGACACGAGCGGAGCACCTCGAAGCGCGGCGCTTGAGGATCGATAGCGTGGTTGCGGATTCGGCGAGTTTCAGCACAAGAACTTTGCCGTTCGAATGAAAGCTGCCGCCGGTGGCCGTCGTGGCTTCCTTCAGGGGATGGTCGGGGAGCAAGTAAGTGATTTCGCTAACCAAACCCGTAGAGGAAAGCGTCTTCTCCAGGTAGTCGCGCTCAAGGTCAATATCGGGATCGATCTTGTGGGTAATTCCATTGTTGCGCTGGTCCCGTTCGAGTCCGATGTCATGAGTCGCAGCGCCTACCCAGAGCGTTTCTCCATGAACTTGATACGGAGCTTTCCAGATGCGCAGGTGGTTGCGGGTCTTTACCACGCTAATGGGTTCGGCGTGCGCCCAGCCGTAGTCCTGCGGACGGCCAAACAGATAGAGCTGGCTCATGGGCATGGTCACATAGGACTCTTTCGAAATGCTTTCAAGAACGCCGTGGAGGATCGCATCTTGGACGTCGGCATCCACCTTTACCCAGCCAGCGGCAGTGAAAACCTGTTGCATGGCCGGTTCCGAGCCAAGAATAAGAAAATTGACCATATCACCCGGATGGCCTTGCTTGTCCGAGACACGCCGCGGGATTTTGGAGAAAAGAGCACTGTCGATGCCGGGGATGGAGCCGAGTTGCTTGGCCACGGTGTGCGCCTGGCCGTCTTCCGGAGCGTACACCTCAATCTGCACGACATAGGTGCCGCTGCCGGTATCGTCGCTTGTCTGGTTGATTCCGAGCGTCAGGTACCCGGCAATGGGCGCAACCACATCGCGGTGCGAGCCAATCAGGAAGGGCTGCGCCACGTCTTTGTCGCCGATGCGCCCGATCAAAGCGCCGCGTCCCGCTTCGTTAAAAGGCAGGATGCGCAGGAGATCACGAAAGCCCCGGGCAAGACCGTCGGGCCCATTGTCTTCTTTGGCTTCGGAGTAGCGCAGCTTACCGGTTGCGGTAATGACCACGTGTTCGCCAGGCTGCACGTCGATGCCGGTATCCATCCAGGACGCGTCGCCGGTAAGCTGTACCTCTTGAGAAAGGCGCTTCTTCCCCAAGGATGTTTGGGATTTCATACTGTTCTGCCCGGTAGCCGCTTGCTGGCCTGGCGTGGTGGTGCCCTGGCGAACTAGCTGGGCGTACACCCTACCCGGAGGAGCGGCCGACACGACGGGAAGTCCGAGGATAAGAAGGAGTGTGTGCCTTGGAAGCCGAGCCATTCCTCGAGAGCCATCCTGTTTCAAAAGCTTGCGCGAATTTCTAGTCTAAGCAGATGCGTTGAATGGGGGCAAGCGTTGCAACCAGATGAACGAAGAAAGTCCGTAAAGGGAACGCGGTCGAAAACGCCTTGTTCGCTCGATCCGACTGGCTCGGAAGACTTCCGCGCCCAAGCGCGATTCGAATAAACTCGAATAAACGCGATTCCTTGACGGATAGTGAGGGCAACGTTAGATTGAAGGGATGCCGCAGCATTGTGAGAGAACCTGGAGCGCTCCCCGGTGTTCCCTTCCATGCTGAGAGATGCTAAAGGTGAAAAATAGAGCAAGCGACTTGCCCGAGTGAGGGCTGCGGCAGCCGGAATGAGAAAACTAGGACTAACGGCGCTTTTGGGACTCGGTGCCACCATGGCCTGGCAGGCTGCCTCGCAGGGCACCCCGCTAGCCCCATCGCAATCACAGACGCAGACGCCGCGCAAGATGCAGGCGCCCGCCGTCGCCTCGCGCGCGCAGGCTCCCGCCGAAACCACCGTGACCGTGGATGGCAGCGAAGCCATGTTTACCACCATGTGCGCGCTGCTCGCTTCGGGTTTTGAATCTAACATGAGCTCCGATAATTGGACCGCTTTCCGTGCCCAGATGCGCGAGCGGTTGCGGCAGCAGAGCGGGCCAGCGGTGGATGCGGTTCGGCAATTCTATCGGCAGCACGAATTGCGCGACCCTGGAGCGACACTCTCCAGATACTTGTGGTTTGGGCTGGTGTCCGGTCCCGCTCCTGCGTTTCAGTCCATCTTGCGGCGTGACGAATTGCCGCCCGATGTGATCGCGCTTCTGGGATTCAGCGAACTTCTTTCGACTTATTACCAGGAACAGAAGATTGGCGATCTCTGGCAGCAAGTGCAGCCGATTTACAACCGGGAAATCCAGCGCCTGCATGAACCGTTAACACAAGTGGTGTACACCTCGGCCGGGTATCTCCGGGAGACTCTCGATCCTTACGGCCCGCGGAAGTTCAACATCATTGTCGAACCGCTGGTAGGGCGAATTACCAACGTGAGGAATTTTGGCGACCACTATGCGCTGGTGCTCAGCGGAGCAGATGACATCCCTCTGGACGTAGTGCGACACGCCTTCCTGCACTTTATGCTGGACCCGCTCCCGCTCATGTATCCCCATGTGGTCGCGGTGAAGGGGCTGCTCTACGACACCGCCGCGAAAGCGCCGCGGCTCGTGAAAGACCTGAAGGATGATTTTCCCTCGTACTTCGCAGAGTGCATTGTACGCGCGGTGGAACTACGAATGAAGCGGATTTCGCCGGGGGAGCGTGAAGCGGCGTTGACCCGCAACGACGCTGACGGGTACGTTTTGGTAAGGCCCCTGGTCACCGCGTTGGCCGATTTTGAAAAGTCGGAACCATCGATGAAACGGTATTTCCCTGATTTGGTGAGGAGCATCGACGAAAAAGCGGAGGCCAAACGCATAGCCGCGATCCAGTTCGCCCCTGCCGATGCGACCGAGACCGACGGTGCAGCGGTGGAAGCCGTGGCGCACCCGAAAAAAGCCTTGCCGACAACCGTACCCGACGACAGGGAAGCTATCTCGGCGCTTACGGAAGGCGAGCGGCAGATTGCCGCAAAGAATCCTCGCGCCGCCGAAGCTGCATTCCAGAAAGTTTTGAGCAAGTATCCCGACCAGCCGCGCGCCTGGTTTGGTATGGGCGTGGCCGCCTACATGAATCACGACTCCGCCCGGGCCAAGCAAGTCTTTGGCCGATTAACCGCCGGAGAGCACGCCGCCACAGGAGACCCCCGAGTACTGGCCTGGTCGCATGTTTACCTGGCGCGGCTTTATGATTATGAAGGCAATACCTCCGAGGCGAAAGCGGAGTACGAATCGGCGCTGGCGGTCGAGGGCGGACCGGCGGAGGCCAGGCAGGCAGCGCAAAAGGAACTTGCCGCATCTGCAAACGACAAGCCTGCGTCGCAGCCATAGACAGAGTTTCATTTCGGTTTAGGTCTCTGCGACGGGAGACAACGAAGCATGAAGGGATCGGGCTTGCGTTGTTCGAGGAGCGAGACTTTGCGCGGGAGCAGCATGCCTTGCTCAAACTGGCTCCTCGTCCGGCAGACAAAGCGGATCGGCATGCAAAGCAGGCGATTGACAAAAGTGCGTCGAGTTTTCCGGGAACCTGCAATCGGCCGGCAAGGAAGCGTAGAGAGAGCAAAGAGCTTGATACCGGCCAGCAAGGTGTCCCGAGGTAGGTTTGCGATGGTGAAGTGATACCCTTAAGCGGGTAGGGAACGAGACGGAATAGGAGAAATGGCATGAGAAGAAAGGCGAATCTTTGGTTGGAAGCACTGACCCTAGCGGGATTCTTGATGAGCTCCTGCGGCCTGGCTGTGGCACAGGGGAGCCAGGGTTCTCTGAACGGCCAAAGCGGCCAGGGCAGCCAGAGCCAGCCGCCGGCGCCGTCCACCGACAAGTCCAAGACGCCGGACGTCACCCCGCTGTCTTTGGACAGCGCGCCGCCTCCGGTGAGCGCCGAAGAAGATGCGGCCTTCAAGGCGTTCCAAGCGGTGCCGATGAATGACGCAAAACAGAAGATCCAGTCGGGCGAGGCTTTTCTCCAGAAATACCCCGAAACGCGCTACAAGTCCGGTGTGTACGCCCCGTTGGCTTTTGCTTACTTGCAAGAGAACCAAGTGCAGAAAATGCAGGAATACGGAGAAAAGGCAATTGCGCTCGTGCCCAATGACGTCTCCACACTCGCGCTCATGGCCCAGACGCTTCCGCGCAGAATCAATGCGAGCACTCCGGCGGCAGAAGCGGCCCAGTTGCTCGCGAAGGCGGAACAGTATTCAAAGCAGGCGATCGAGATCGCTCCTACGCTTCCCAAGCCGGCGAACATGACGGATGAAACGTTTGCTGCGGCGAAAAATCAAGACTTGGCCATGGCCCACAGCGGTCTGGGACTGGTCTACATTCGGCGGGGAAGGAATGCGGAGGCCATCACCGAGCTCGATGAAGCGGTGAAAGTGGACCCGAACCCCGACCCGGTCAACTACTACCTGCTGGGGGTGGCCAACAAGAACACCTCGCATTTCGACGACGCCATCACCGCGTTCAACAAGTGTGCTTCCTCGCCGGGCCAGATGCAGCCGGTTTGCAAAGCGCAGGCTGACGACACCAAGAAGAAAAGTTCTACGGAGCTGAGCGCGCCAAAGTAAGCAGGGCAGGCAGCGTGCCCGAATTATGCACGAAGTGATGCGGAATCCCGAAGCGGCGTTGGAGGAACGCCTCGGTCACAAGTTCTCGAATCGAGGGCTGCTCGATCGAGCTTTGACCCACAGTTCGGCGATCCCTGAGTTGCGCGGAGCCAGTGCGGATGCGCCGGGAGATTCCACACATCTGTCGGATAACGAACGGCTGGAATTTCTTGGGGACGCGGTCCTCGAACTGCTTGCCAGCGAGTATCTCCTCGCCGCTTTTCCGGACTGGTCCGAGGGCCAGCTTTCCAAGAGCCGGGCGCGCATCGTAAACGCAAGTTCGCTCGAGTCGGCAGCCCGGCGCTTGCACCTTGGAGAGCACCTCCGCTTGGGACGCGGGGAAGAGAAAACCGGGGGGCGTGAAAAGCAAACGCTGCTCGCCGATGCCTTCGAAGCTGTGGTGGCGGCTGTCTATCTCGATTCCGGGCTCAGCGCCGCCAGGGAATTGTTGCAGCGGGTCCTGTTCGAGCAGGCACTTGAGGGACGCGGTGAGCGCATCGCGGAATCAGACCGCAAATCGGCGCTGCAAGAATTTCTGCAAGGGCGAGGGCAAGCGCCGGCAGAGTATCGCCTGGCGGGAGAGAGCGGGCCGGATCATCAAAAGACTTTCCAGATCGAAGTTTGGATTAACGGGGAATGCCTGGCGAGGGGCGAGGGCAGCACGAAAAAAGAGGCGGAGCAGCGGGCGGCTCGCAGCGCGCTGGAACAACTCGAGCGGACAGGAGTGAAAGGCTAAGCAGGAATGCCTGAGCAAACACTGGCCCCAGTCCAGGAACAAACACCGGTGGCTAAGCCAGAAAAGCGCCGGGAACGCCGGGAAGAAACCACTCTTTCCGAGTATCTGGAGTCGCTGCTGGTTACCGTGATTCTGGCTCTGTTCGGCACGACCTTCATTGTGCAGGCCTTCAAGATTCCGTCGGCATCTATGGAAGGGACGCTGCTGATCGGGGACCACCTGTTGGTCAACAAGTTTATTTTTGGCGGCACCGGCGCCTGGTATGACAAATTCCTGCCGTATCGCCCGCTCCAGCGCGGCGACATCATCGTTTTCAAGTTCCCTTATCAGGAACACCAGCATTTTGTGAAACGTGTGATTGGCTTGCCGGGCGACCGTGTGAAGGTGGTGGACCAGGCGGTCTACGTCAACGGCAAGATGCTTAACGAGCCCTACGTCGTCCACGATCCTTCGGCCCGTTATGACCCGTTGAACTACAACTTTCCTCCGACCCCAAGCCAGATGATTGCGTCGCAACTTCAGCCGGAGTGGGCGCAGGAAATGAGAAAGTTTGTGAAGGGCATAGAAATTGTTGTGCCGGCCGGGAAGTATTTCGCAATGGGGGATAATCGCGATCAGAGCTGGGACAGCCGCTTCTGGGGCTTCGTGGACCGCGACGCCATTATGGGGCGGCCTTTCTTGATCTATTGGTCGGTCGAAGCTAAGAGCAACGACTACACCGGGGAAAGCACGTTCTGGTCGAGGCTGGTAGGGGTATTCGATACACTCGCGCACCTGCCTTCGCGCACGCGATGGAGCCGTATGCTTCATACCGTGCATTAGCGAGGGACTAGCGTTCGTCCTCGTCGGGCGCTACCTTTTTGGGCTAGAGTTCCTTAAACTTCCGAACGGCATGAGCAAGCTCAGAAAATGGTGGAAGTCGGGCCTCGCCATCGTGTTGGCGGTTGTTGCCTTACAGATGGCCATGTCCTTCCTGGTGCGGACGCATCGCGTGCACACCTATCTCACCGCACGTCTCGAACGGGCCTTTGGACGGCCCGTTGAGGTACGCAGTTTTGATGCTCGCATTTTCCCAAACCTGCAACTCTACGCCGACGGAGTTACCGTGGGCGAAGACCCCGCATTCGGCTACGAGTATTTCCTTCGTGCCGAGCATCTGAGCGCCGGGTTGCGGTGGAAGGGCCTGCTCGGCGGCCATTTTGAATTTGGCACCTTGTCTTTCAGCAGGCCAAGCCTCATTTTGGTGCGCACCTTTGCAGGGCGATGGAACCTTGAGGGCTGGCTTCCTCCGGCGAAGAACACTTCCACGCAAGGACTGCGGATTTATGGGCCGCCCTCGCCGGTCCCTCCCGTGAATCACCTTCAAAAAATCAAATTCTACGAAGGGCGTATCGATTTCAAGAATCAACAGGAGAAACTTCCGTTCGCCTTCACCGGAGTTGCCGGCAGCGTCGAACAAGTCTCTCCTGGCCGCTGGGAGCTTCAACTCGAAGCCCAGCCATGGCGCAGCGGCGTTCTCCTGCAATCGACGGGAATTATTCGCGTCCACGGGGACCTGGCGGGGACCTCCACTCGCTTACAGCCTGCGGAAATCACCTTGCGCTGGGGCGAAGCTTCCCTCGCCGATGTCTTCCGCCTTCACCATGGTCAGGATTACGGCGTCCGCGGTCTGTTTACTTTGTACGCCACGGCGAAGAGCACTGCGTCTACGGATGATGGCCCGGGCGATTGGACCTATTCCGTCGAGGCTCGCGCGAGTCGAATTCACCGCTGGGATTTGAGCGAGCGGGCCGATAATCCCGGGTTGGATGTGGACGTCAGCGGGCGATGGAACGTCGGAACGGGGACTATTCTCGCCGATCAATTCGCGGTGGAAGGATTACGCTCGAACTTGCGCGGAAAGTTCCGCTACGCCTCGGAAAGCGCAACGCCCATGGAATTGCGCCTGGACTCGATGGGCGTTCAGGCTTCGGACTTGCTGGCTTGGTATCGCGCCTTCCATCCCGACGTCGCCGAAGGTATCATCGCCGACCAATATTTTACCGGTGGCATGATTCTGCATGGCTGGCCGCTCTCCATCCAATCTGCGGCGCTCTCGAGCAACGGTGGCACGGTCAAGGTTCCGGGATTTGTCGAGCCCGTACGAATCGGCCGTGTCAACGGCGGACGCGAGCGGTCGCGCATGGTGATCGGCCCTGTGCGAGTCGCACTCGGCGGTGCTCCTCGCGAAGTCATCGCACCAAAGCTGCGCCGCGCCGCGCCGGCAATGGAGAATGCCGCGGATCTGACGTTTACGCAGGATTTGAAGACGGGCTCCGGAAGCATCGGCATCGAGGGAAATATTTCCAAGGTCGAAGATTTTCTGAAGCTTGCGGCTTCTCTGGGGCGGCCGGTCAATCACGGCTGGGAACTTACGGGTGAGGCCAGCGCGGTGACCCAGTGGAGATGGAAGGAGCCCTTCCACGGGCGCTGGAACGGGTCAGTCTCGGTAAACGAAGGATCGCTGACGGTTGCGGGCTTGAACCAGCCGCTGAGTCTAGCGGAAGCGAGCTTGGGCTGGAACGAAGGGCGGCGCGCGGCCCGCCTGCTGAGGGTCGCAGGCTTCGGCGGGAATTGGGTGGGAGAGATAGAAGAAGAGCCCAAGACCGATAAAGATACTGCCGCACACTGGAAATTCGATTTGAACGTGGACCATTTGAATGCCGCTGAGCTGGATCGCTGGGTGGGGCCGCGCGCGCGCCCGAACTGGCTCGAGCGGCTGCTGCATTCCTTTTTGGGAGAAGTTACTCCCGCGACGCCCGCCAGCGAACTGCTGCGGCGCGTCGACGCCGAGGGACGCCTTCGCATTGCTCGCTTGACCGTTGAAAAGCTGAAACTGGAGAATGTTGTGGCCCAGGGCTCGCTGCGGGATTTGAAGATGGAGGTGCGGAACTCCGGGGCCGAATGGGCCGGGGGGCGGGTCCGGGCAAAGATCAGCGCCAGCTTCTTGCCACGCCCGAGCTACGAAATCAGAGCCGACCTCGAACAAGTCAATCTTGCGAAATTGCCGGGAACGGAGCGGCTGGCGGACCGTTTGAGCGGCGCCGGTTCGGGAAACCTGCAATTGAAGACCGCAGGAGTTGGACGCGAAGAGTTGCTCCGGAGTCTGGACGGAAGCGGCTTCGTGAATCTGAAACAGGTCGAGCTCAACGGGTTGGATTTGCCGGCCAGCATTGCAGACGGCGCTGAACACTCGGGGACTTCCCGATGGCCCGCGGGCGAATGCGCCTTTCTGATCCGCAATCGCGGCATCGTGTTGCAATGGCTGCAACTGAATGCCGCCCTTGAGCAAACTTCGGTGCAAGGTACGCTGAGCTTTGGCTCGGACGCGGACTTGAGTGTCTCCATGCAGCCCCGGGAACCGGCCAGAGCAACACCCAAAAAGGCTTCCGCAAAAAGGCATGTCCTGAAAATCTCCGGGCCGCTCGCCGATCTCCGTCTGACGGTGGAGAGTACTCCACAACCCCAAGTCGTGAATTGAGCTTTTGCATACTCGCTTTCTTTGCCGTCTGCGAGAGTCATTAGAACTACCGGAGGATCAGGATGAAGCGTGCTGCGCTGGCGGCTGCCTTGCTTGCCTTTACCCTCTGAGCGAACACAAGAGCGCAGAAGCCGTGCACCCGCTCAAAAGCGGTGGAAGAGTAGAATTCGTTTCCGAACTGGCTCCGCAGCGGGCTTTTTCGCGGTATCCTCGATCTGGTGTCCGATGAAGCGCACCGTTCTCCTTTTCACGAGCCTGCTGCTTTCTGTGGCTTCCTCCGCCCCCTCGCGGGAGCAGCGTACGAGTCTCCTTCCCCAGCTGCACGCCGGACAAACTCTCACCTATCTCATCCGCTGCCAAAGCTCGAAAAACGTCAAGACCGAGAGCAATGTTGCTCTCGCTCTGGCCCCGACGGCTGCGCAGACAGACACCCAGGGTTTGCTCCGCATTGAGGTTTTGCATTTGCAGCCAGCCGGCGACAGATTCGCGATGCGCGCGCGGGGCCAATTCCTCAACGATAATTTTGGCGTCCCGGCAAAGCCGGCGGGTGAGAAATCCAAGTTCGAAGCCTCGCCCCTCTCGCCGGAAGGGAATCCCGTCGAATTCACCATCTCGGCAGAAGGACTTGCGGAAAAAATCACCGGCCTCGACGGTCTTACTCCCGAGCAACAGCAGATCTGGAAAGAGTGGCTGGCGCGGTTTGCCGTAGCCTGGGCCATTCCTTCGTCGCGCGCGAAAATCGGAGATAAATGGAAGGTCGAGCAACCCGAGCCGGCCACTTCTCCGATCGCCGCGCTCAGCTGGACGCGTGATTCTTATTACGTCCGCGACGAGCCTTGCCGCCCCGCGCAGCTTTCCAGCACCGGAGAAGCTACTTTCTCGAACGGTCCGATGGACCATTGCGCGGTGTTGTTCACCAGCGCCAAGCTGGTGCAAAAATCTTCTCCCAAGGACGCCACGCCCGAAGCCTTCAAACTCCACCAGCTGAAAACCATGGGCACCGCCAAAGGTTCGAACGAAGTGATCACCTACATTTCGCTCACCAGCGGCCTTGTCGTGCGCGCCACCGAAAACGCCTCCCAGCAAATGGACGTTGTCGTTGCCAAGGCTGACGGCTCCAACGGCGTGCATTACCACGTTGAAGCCAAGAGTGATCTCGAGGTTTTGCTGCTCACCGAAGCTCCGGGGCCGCCTCAGCGCTAAGGGAGCGTGCCGCGCCTCGTCAGAAAATCCCCGGGCTTGCATGACGGAGTATAATGAAAGTTTCTGCCATGCCTGGCAAAACCGGCAGGAGACCCTCTCGATGAAATTCGAGCTGCACAGCAACTACCAGCCTCGCGGCGATCAGCCTGCCGCCATCGATCAGCTTTCCTCCGGCGTCGCATCCGGCGACAAGCATCAGGTACTTCTCGGCGTCACCGGTTCCGGCAAGACCTTTACGATGGCCAAGCTCATGGAGCAGTTCAATCGCCCCTCACTGGTTCTCGCCCACAACAAAACGCTGGCGGCACAGCTCTATCACGAGTTCAAAGCGTTTTTTCCGGAAAACGCCGTCGAGTATTTCGTCAGCTACTACGATTATTACCAGCCCGAAGCCTATGTCCCGTCGGCAGATCTTTATATCGATAAAGAAGCAACTATCAACGATGAGCTTGACAAGCTGCGCATGAGCGCCACGCGTTCGCTCTTCGAGCGCCGTGACGTCATCATTGTCGCTTCGGTCTCCTGCATCTACGGCCTCGGTTCGCCGGAAGCTTACTATGGCATGCTGGTCATGCTCGAAAAGGGCCACCAGACTTCGCGCGAAGCTCTCCTGCGCCGCCTCGTCGACATCCAGTACGAGCGCAGCGAAGACTTGCGCCGCGGTACCTTCCGCGTTCGCGGCGACATGATCGAGATTTATCCCACGTATGAAGATCACGCCTATCGCATCGAAATGTGGGGCGACCAAATCGACACGCTGCGTCAGATCGACCCGCTCACCGGCGAAGTCCGCGCCGGCAACGAAGACTTGTCGCGCGTCCCCATCTACCCGAAAACCCATTACGTCATGCCCCAGGACCAGCGCGACCGCGCCATCGTGGGCATTCAAGAAGAGCTCGAGTGGTGGAAGAGAGAGCTCGAGAAGCAGGGAAAATTTGTTGAAGCTCAGCGTGTCGCGCAGCGCACTCTGTTCGACATCGAAATGATGCGCACCATCGGCTACTGCCACGGCATCGAAAACTATTCGCGCCATCTCAGCGGCCGCTTGCCCGGCGAGGCTCCGCCCACCCTGCTCGATTACGTGCCCCAGGACTACCTGATGTTCATTGACGAATCCCACCAAACCGTTCCGCAGGTGCGCGGGATGTTCCATGGCGATCGTTCGCGCAAACAGACATTGGTCGATTACGGCTTTCGCATGCCATCAGCGCTAGACAACCGTCCGCTTACCTTCGAGGAATTCGAGCATCGCCTGAATCAGGTCATCTATGTGTCTGCCACGCCCGGTCCTTACGAACTCACCCGCGCGGGCGGCATGGTCGTCGAACAGGTGATTCGCCCCACCGGGCTGGTGGATCCGGAAGTCGAAATTCGTGCCGTCAAAGGCCAGGTGGACGACCTGCTCGAAGAAATCCGTGCTCGCGCCGAGAAAAACGAGCGCGTGCTGGTCACCACGCTGACCAAGCGCATGGCCGAAGACCTGTCCGAATATTTCACCGAAATCGGCGTTCGCTGCCGCTACTTGCATTCGGAAGTCGAAACGCTCGATCGCATCAAGATTTTGCGCGATTTGCGCCGCGGTGAATTTGACGTGCTCATCGGAATCAACCTGCTGCGCGAAGGTTTGGACTTGCCGGAAGTTTCTCTCGTCGCGATTCTCGACGCCGATAAGGAGGGCTATCTTCGCAGCGCCACTTCGCTGATTCAAACGATTGGCCGCTGCGCGCGTCACATCGAAGGCCGCGCCATTCTTTATGCCGACCGCCGCACCGACTCGATGAATCAGGCCATCGACGAGACCAACCGCCGCCGCGCTAAGCAAGTGGCCTTCAACAAAGAAAATAACATCACGCCTATGTCCATCGTGAAGTCCGTGGATATGGAGCTGGCGCGCATCGTCGAAGCCGATTACGTCTCCGTGCCCGTCGACGACACCACCCTCGACGCCGCCGCCGCAGGCATCAAGAACGAACAGCAACTCGCCCAATTGCTCCAGCAGCTCGAAAAGCAAATGCGCGAAGCCGCCAAGAAATTCGAATTCGAACGCGCCGCCCAACTCCGCGACCGCATCCGTTCCCTCAAGCAAAAGGACATGGCTGGGCTCTTCTCTCGCCAATCGGACTCGGGGTCCGATCCGGTCGAACAGAGTTCCCGAATGGCGGAGTCCTAACCGCCCGGTATCGTCATGATTTTCAAGACCGATCGGCTGGTGCTCAGTACCTGGCAATCCTCGGACTGGATCGCCTTACGTCCGATCGCTAGCGACGCGGAAGTCATGCGTTACATCACCGGCGGGGTGCCTTGGACCGACGAGCGCATCCAGTTGTTTGTGAACCGTCAGATGGAACTTTTTCTCGCTCGTGGCTTCTGCAGGTGGAAATTGCTGGTAAAACCCACCGAGGAAATGATCGGTTTCTGTGGTGTGGGATTCTGGGGCGACGAGCTTGAGGCAGAGATTGGCTGGTGGCTTGCACGCCGGTATTGGGGGCGTGGCCTCGCGACGGAGGCGGCCCGGGTTGCCCTGCGGGATGCGTTTGAACGCGCCGCGGGCCTGGATCGCATTGTCTCCATAGCCAGGCCGGCGAATACCGCTTCCGTTCGAATCATGGAGAAACTCGGTCTCAAAGCGGAATGCGAATTTGAGAAAGACGGCGTGCGCCTGGTTCGGTATGCGATCGATCGTCCGGCAAGCTACACCGCCCCTCGTTTCAAAACGTCCAGCGGATAAAACGTATCTCGCCACACGATCCCGCCCTGCCACAGCGTCACCACCGTCGATCGCAGCAGCATGTAACAGAACAGCAGGGCCCCCAAAGGATGCGTCAGCGCGTACAGCGGCGACACGCGCATGACCCACGCCACGCCGGCGTGGAAACCGAGTGCAATCGCGACGGCAATCGCGCTCGATCCGAAAATCCACCCGTGCCCGAAAAACACACCCGCAAACGGCAGAATATCCGTCATCAACAACACGGCCACTTCGAAGGCCACGAGCCTCAGGTCGTAGCCTGCGCCAGCAAAGAAGTTTTTGGTCACTCCGCGGACCAGATTGCCCACTCCCGCGTGCCAGCGCACCGCGACAAAATCCTGCGCCACCGCGCAACCGGAGCGAAAGCCCGCTTGCTTTACGATTTTCCCCAGTTTCATGTCGTCGACCACCTCCATCGCCAGCCGCCGGTGCGTTCCGCTTGCTTCGTAGGCCGAACGGCGCACCAATTGAAATGCTCCGACTCCCACGTAGCGGGAGGATCGCGGATTGGCGGCTTGCGATGGGTCCGCTCCCAGGTGAAAGCCCAGTCCGAAGAAAGTGACAAGCACCGCCTCCCAGAATCCCACCATCTCCACGTCGCCCAACAGGGTCAGATGGTCCAGGTTGTGCGCTTTCTCGAGCGAAATCGCGCGGCGCAACACATCGGGCTTGAAGCGCACATCCGCGTCTGTGAACAGCAGCCACTCGCCCGACGAAGCTTCGTAGGCTTTCTCGAGTCCATGCGGCTTGCCCAGCCAGCCTTCGGGCAGCCGGTCCACGTGCACAACGCGGAGCCGTTGGTGCGCCGCGGCAAATGTGTCGAGAATTTGTCCCGTTGCGTCCTGCGAGCGGTCGTCAACTGCCACCACTTCAAAGCCCGGATAATCCATTTCCATGAGTGTTGCAAGCGCAGCGGGCAACTTTTCCTCTTCGTCTCTGGCGCTGAAAAGAATGGAGATTCGCGGGCAGTCCGCATCCGCGGCGGGCGGGAAATCTCTCACCCAGGGAAGGCGTATCGCTCCGTAGGCAACCCGGAGACCGTAGGTGAGCCAAAACAGCGCGATCCATCCAAACAGCGCGATTCCCAAAAGATGCATGAAGATTGGTCTCGGCGTTGCCCTCAGGTTATCCTAGCACGCTATGGAAAAGACCCTGGCCATCGTGGGGGCCGGGCGGGCGCTTGCACCGGTGAAAGAGTGCGGGGCGGCCGTCGGCAGCATGCACCCATTGCAGACCTTCAGCGGAGTCGGTGTGCCGGATCTCGAAGGCTTCGCCGTGGAGGGAGACGTCGTTGCCGTGCGCCTCGAGGCAAATCGCCCGAGCGCTGGGCGGATCGCCGGTGCACATTGCCCTAGACAAGAAAACCCTGTATCACGCCGCCGCGACGCTCGCCTCGGGCCAAGTACTTGCCTTGGTGGAAGCGGCGACGCAGTTGCTCATCTCGCTCGGGATGAAATGCAACGAAGCGGCCCGCGCGCGGCATGGACTGGGCCTCTGGCAAGAGGAGGTTATAAGATTGTAGAAGCGCACTACGCGCGCTCGGCGATTCGCCGGAGGAGATCGCCCAAGGCTATCAAGGTCTTAGTCGTCTTGCCGCGCGCGTGCTCGCCCAGGATTCCGCTGGCACCACCGCGGAATTGGAAAGAAGTTCTGCTGCCATAAAAACGAAGCTCAAGGTTCGAGTGGGAAACCGGTGAATCGACTGCACATTGCCGTAGAACACAGGAAATTAGCCAACGGTTTGCACGTGGTCGTTGCGCCGGACTCCACGGCGCCGGTCGTCACCGTGGGCGTGTACTACAAAATCGGCTTCCGTCTCGAACCACAGGGGCGCAGCGGCTTCGCACACCTGTTCGAACACATGATGTTCCAGGGTTCCGCAAATGCCCCCAAAATGCAGCACATCAAGCTGATCAACTCGAGCGGCGGCGTGCTGAACGGCTCGACCAGCTACGACGTGACCAATTATTACGAGGCCGTTCCCTCGAACGCCTTGGAACGCGTGCTGTGGCTCGAAGCGGATCGCATGCACGCGCTAAAGGTTGACGAAGAAAACCTGAAAAATCAGCGCGATGTCGTAAAGGAAGAAGTCCGCGTCAACGTCATGAACGAACCTTACGGCGGATTCCCCTGGCTCGACATGCCACCGGTTGCCTTTCGCAACTGGGCCAACGCGCACAATTTCTACGGCGATTTCGCGGACCTGGATGCCGCGCACCTCGGGGACGTTCAGGCCTTTTTCAAGACTTATTATGTGCCCAACAACGCCGTGCTTCTTATTCTTGGTGATGTCAAACCTGCGGAAGGCTTGGCGCTGGCCGAAAAGCATTTTGGCGGCGTTCCTGCCGGATCTCCACCGGCGTTCGCCGATCCTAGCGAACCGGAACAAACCGAAGAACGGCGCGGCCAGGTCGAGGAGAAATTTGGCACGTTGCCCGCCATCGCTATCGGCTACCTGCTGCCGAAGCGGCGCACCGCGGATTGGTGCGCGATGGCGTTGCTCGACCAGGCGCTGCACGGCGGAAGAGCGGGAAGACTTTACCGCGAGCTCGTTTTGGAAAAGCAAATCGCCGTGGAGGCGGACGGCGGCATCGATGACCTTTTCGGTTACAACGGACCTAGCCAGATGACCACTCGCATTCTTCATAAGCCGGAGTATTCGGGCGAAGCCGCCCTCGCCGCTTTCAACGCCGTGATTCACCAGGTGCAGGAAGAGGGAATCGGCGCCGACGAACTTGAGCAGCTCAAGGTGAAATGGCGTTCGGATTATTACGCGACCCTGGAAAGTGGACGCGGGAACTACATGCCGAAATATGGCCTGATGCATTTGCTCGCTTGCTTCACGCTTTTTGACGATGAGCCGCAGCTGGTGAATAGAATCCTCGAGGGATTTCTTGCCGTGACCCCTGAACAGGTTCACTCCGTGGCAAAGAAATATCTGCGCAACGAAAAACGCGCGATCGTCTTTCGCGCTCCGGCGAAGATCGGGTCACCCGCGGACGCGGGCGTCCGGGAGGCCGCGTAATGGGTTCGCGCCCGGCGGAAGTGGCTGTTGGCGTGCCCGCCCTTGCTCCCGAACGGCAAGTGACGTGGCCGAAGCGCACCAGGACGCGGCTGGCGAACGGCCTGGAAGTGATTCTCGCGGAGTCTCACACCATTCCGAAGTTTCACGGCGAGCTCCTGTTTCGCTCGGGAAATGCCGCAGCTGCGGATCGTTCTATCGGGCTCGCGGAAATGACCGCGACCGTGCTTCGGTCGGGCACCCGGAAGCGCGCCAGCCGCAAGATCGAAGAAGACCTGCGGCGCATCGGCGCGGACCTCTCCGCACACGCTGGGTCGGACGCGAGTGCTATTTCTTTTAGCGGCCTGTCGGAATTTGCGGAACCGCTGCTTGACCTTGTGCAGGAGCTGGCGCGTGAAGCCTCGTTTCCCGAAGCGGAGTTTGAACGGGAACGCCGCCAGAAACTCGAGGAAGTGAAACTCCAGCGCACGCAGCCCGGCTTCCTTGCTAGCGAACGGCTGCGCAAGGTTTTGTTTGGCGCGCATCCGTATGCTCACGTAGCGCCGACTGAAGCGCAAGTCGCCGCCTACAAACTCGACGATTTGAACACGGTTTACCGCGAATTGTATACGCCACGGAATGCTCTACTCCTTCTCGTTGGCGATTTTGATCCGCAAGAAATGCTGAAGACGATCGAGACGGTTTTTCACGCGTGGAGCGGGAAGCAACCGGAAGCAAAAGCTTTCCCGGCGCCAGCGAATCCGCGAGGTCGCCGCGTGTATCTCGTGCATATGCCTGGCGCTGTTCAGACGCAAATCCTGGCGGGATGCCACGCCATCACGCGCAAGCATCCGGATTGGATCAAGCTCGGCGTTACGAATTGTCTGTACGGGGGCGCCTTCAATTCGCGGTTGGTGATGAACATCCGCGAAGACAAAGGCTATACCTACAGCCCGCGCAGCGGCGTGACGCCCCTTCGCCAGCACGGCTTTTTCTCGGTGTCCGCGGCAGTACGCAACGACGTTGTGGCCGCATCGCTGACAGAGATTTTCTACGAATTGAACAAGCTGCGGTCCCTTCCGGTTCCACCCGCGGAGTTGGCCGATGCGCAGAATTACCTGAGCGGCGTGTTTTCGCTGGGCCTGGCAACGCAAGAGGGCCTGCTGACGCAATTCTCCACCGTGGCGGAGCATGAGCTGCCGGACGATTACCTCGAAACGTATCGTGCCAAGGTCCGGGCCGTCACCCCCGAAGAGTTACTGGCAACGGCCAGAAAATATCTTGACTCGGGAAACATGCAGATGGTGTTGGCGGGCGACCGCTCGCAAATCGAATCGCAGGCGGTGCTGTTCGGGGAAGTCGAACTCTTCGACGCGCAAGGCAACCGGCTCTAGCCGCGTAGGGAGCAAAGCAGGACAGCGATTGAAGTACGCATCTGCCCCCCAGGGTGGCGTGGCAGTCTCGGATGTGTATTCTCCCTGCCTGCTCCTTTCTCACACGGCGAGCGCTTCAGCAGGTGCCGGGAGGCGGTCCGACGACGGGGCGAGAGATCTTGCAGATGCGCAAATACCTGACCGTGGAAAGAACCTGTCGGGGAAAGACCGTCGTCCGCAAGCGAGGGGGGAGAGCTAGCTTGGCCCGAAAAGGACGTGATGGTTTTACCGCTGTCGATTCAACCTGGGACCTGGTGGGACTTGGGAGCTTCGATGCGCAACGGGACCTGATCTGCGATGGTGATGCCGTAGCCTTCCAGCGCGACGACTTTTTTGGGATGGTTGGTGAGAACCCGAATGTCTCTGAGGCCGAGGTCGATCAGGATCTGCGCGCCTATTCCGCTTTCGTGCTGCACCATGCGCTGGCGAGCGGGCTCGCGATCGAGTTGGCCTCGCTTGTGTATATGAATCTGTGGCAGCGTGCCAGGCTCTTCGGCGGGATCGACGGAGAAGCCACGGCCGGTGTGATGAAGATAAAGGAACACGCCGCGATTTTCTTTGGCGATGGCTTCGAGCGATAGCGTAACAAGTTCTCGGCAATCGCAGGTGGTGGAACCGAAGACATCGCCGGTGAGGCAGTGCGAGTGCACGCGCACGAGCGCAGGTGGATGGCCCTCGAGGTTACCGCGAACGAGCGCGATGTGCTGGTCGTGATCCACGTCGCTTGAGTAGGCGATCATTTTGAATGCGCCGAAACGCGTGGGGAGAATGGCTTCCGCGACGCGCCGGACGTACCGCTCATGCTGCATGCGGTAGCGAATCAAGTCCGCCACCGTGAGCATCTTAATGTCGTGTTCCTTGCAGAATTCCATGAGCTGCGGCACGCGAGCCATGGTGCCGTCTTCGTTCATGATTTCGCAGATGACCCCGGCAGGATAAAGCCCGGCAATGCGCGCGAGGTCCACCGAAGCTTCGGTCTGCCCGGCGCGGACAAGCACTCCTCCATGGCGCGCGCGCAGCGGGAAGATGTGGCCGGGGCGGGCGAGGTCCTGCGGCTTGGTCTTCGGATCGATGGCGGTGAGGATGGTGACGGCGCGGTCGGAAGCGCTGATGCCGGTAGTGACGCCGACGCGCGCGTCGATGGACTCGGTAAAAGCGGTGCCGTGGGCGGAAGTGTTGACGGGCGACATGAGCGGGAGGTGCAGCTCGTCGCAGCGGTCTTCGGTGAGGGGCATGCAGATCAGGCCGCGGCCGTACTTGGCCATGAAGTTGATGACTTCGGGGGTGATTTTCTCCGCGGCCATGGCGAGGTCGCCTTCGTTCTCGCGGTCCTCGTCGTCAATCAGCACAATCATGCGGCCCTGGCGAATTTCTTCCACGGCTTCTTCCACCGTAGCAAAAGGAGATTTGGTGAAGTAGGCTTTTCCCTATGAATGAAACCAAATCTTCTTCCACCGTAGCAAAAGGAGATTTGGTTTCATTCATAGGGAAAAGCCTACTTCTAACTTATAAAGGGAAGAGAAGAAAGAGGCAAGCCGGGACGCTGTTCTGGCAGCTCGCAGCATGCTGGCGTTCGCTTGCAAATTGACCGGCGATTGGCCAGCGGTTTTCTAGTCTCTGCCGGCGGCGTTCATACGGTCGTGGAAGGTGAACTGGGAGGCCA
>Ga0209376_1000766_pt1 | contig 34343 bp, 29 predicted proteins | sample GraSoiAngelo_134_FD_185891 | JGI IMG/M metagenome (GOLD analysis project Ga0209376, IMG submission 185891) | Grasslands soil microbial communities from the Angelo Coastal Reserve, California, USA - 14_0929_05_30cm (SPAdes) (version 2) | ecosystem: Environmental > Terrestrial > Soil > Grasslands ...
GGCGTGTCGCGGTGCGTGCCTGTGATCGCCGGCTGCCGTTTGAGTTCGCCTCGGCCCCGTTTGGACATCAGCCGAACTCATCCTACTACGTCCCGCTCCGTCCCTTGACCGAGCTGATCCCTCCCCTCGCGGAGGAGGGGGCGCGTGTCGTCGTCAACGACACGCGTCTCGACGAGGCGGAGATGACGGTGAAGGCGATGAGCGATCGATCGGTTAAGTAGCTGAAGAACTGGTGGGCAGGGACGGGATTGAACCGCCGACACCAGGATTTTCAGTCCTGTGCTCTACCAACTGAGCTACCTGCCCACCAGACGCGTGAGGATAGCAGACGCGCATGAGCGCGTCCACTTGCGAGCGGCGGCGCGACGCTACTCGACCGCCGAGACGACGCCCAGGGGGCCGTACTTCTCGAAGACCAGCGTGACGATGACGACCTCGCCGGTCTTGAGCTCGCGCGTCAGCTCCGAGAGCGCGACGCGCTCGCCCGTTTCGTGCAGGCGTACGAGGGTCGCGCCCGGCACGGTGAGGCGTTCGACCCGGGCGCCGTTCGGGCCCAGGAGCTGCGCGCGTTTGGCGAAGTCGGTCTCAACGCGCAGCAGTACGTCCTCGAACATGCCGGTGCTGTTCAGATCGACGAAGAAGAGCGCGCCGTCGCCGCCGCGGACCACGCGCCCGTGCTCGGGCTGGATGCGGACGCCGCCGACGTCGGCCACGGTCGGGTAGTAGACGCAGCCGCCGGCGAGGAAGAGAACAGCCAGGCCGACCGCTACGCCCCCAACGGCGCGACGCCGGCCCGCGCCCGTCATGCGCCCTGGAACGCGCCCTCGGCGACCATCGCCTGGAAGGCCCGCTCGTAGCCCTGCAGGGTGCGCTCCAGGTCCTCGTCGTTGTGGATGGCCGAGATCCAGCCGTGGTTCATCGAGGAATCGACGCCGTTGTTCATGAGGGCGCAGCGCAATAGATGATAGAGGCTCGCGCGCCGCGGCCGGTCGTGGCCGGCCAGGCCGGGCTTGCCCTCGAACGACACGTGGTAGATCGACGACTCGCCGTAGCACACGCCGGGAACGCCCGTGCGCTTCATCGCCTCGCTCAGTCCCCGACGCAGCTCCTCGCCCTGCTTGTTCGCGCGCGTCTGGTGCGCGGCGTCCGAGACCAGCTCCAGCGTCGCGATCGCGGCGGAGGCGCAGAGCGGGTTGGCGTTGAACGTGCCGGCGTGGGCCACGCGCTGGCTGCGGTCCCAGTCGGGATCGCCGCGGAACGCGAGCAGCGACATCAGCGGGCGCTTGCCGCACAGGGCGCCGCCCGGCAGTCCGCCGGCGACGATCTTGGCGAGCGTCGTCAGGTCGGGCGTGACGCTGAAATATGCCTGGGCGCCGCCCGGCGAGTAGCGGAAGCCGGTGATCACCTCGTCGAAGATCAGCACCACGCCATGACGCTCCGTCAGCGCTCGGAGCTCTTGCAGATAACCGGGGATCGTCGGGGTCGTCCCCGCCTGCCCTCCGGCCGGCTCGAGGATGACGGCCGCGACGTCGCCGCGCTCGAGCGCGACTTGCACGGCCTTGATGTCGTTCGGCGGGCAGATGACCATCTGGTCGAGCATGGCGCCGGGCACACCGGCGGACATCGGCACTTCGTACGGCGGGTTCACGCCGGCGACGGCGCCGTCGTGCCAGCCGTGGAAGTGGCCCGTGAACTTCACGATCTTCGAGCGTCCGGTGTAGGCGCGCGCCACGCGCATCGCCAGGTGCGTCGCCTCGGTACCCGACATCGTGAAGCGCACGTGCTCCGCACACGGGATGAGCTTCGTCACCAGCTCGGCCCAGTGCACCTCCAGCTCGTGGCAGGCCCCCAGGTGGGTGCCGCGCGCGATCTGACCCTGGACGGCTTTGACGATCGCGGGGTGGCAGTGGCCCAGGAAGAGCGCGCCGTGGCCCATCCAGTAGTCGACGTACTCGTTGCCGTCGACGTCCCACTTGCGCGCGCCGGCGGCGCGCTCGACGTAGATCGGATGCGGAGTCAGATGACGAATGTCGTGCGTGATGCCACCCGGGATCGAGCGGCGGGCCCGCTCGTAGAGCGCGGCGGACTTGGCGTGCGTGGCGCGGTATTCCTCGTGAATCGTCATGTTCTCGTTCCTCTCCCCTGCCGGCTGCTTCCCAATATACCGGAACGGGACGCCAATCGAAGAAGGTCCACGATGCCCGCGTGCGCCTCGGCCGAGAGCCCGTCCACGGTGGGCTCGCGCCGCCGGGTGATCCCGTCGCAGCCGCCCGCCGCCACGCAGGCGGCGATCAGCCGGCGCTCGATCTCGGGCGTGTGCAGGAGATCGACGCCGGTGAGCCGTCCGAGCGCTGCGACGACGCCGTAGCCGCCCCAGTTCGAGACTCCGGCCACGACCAGGTGATCGGCCCGCACGACCGTGGCGATCCGAGCACGCAGCGCGTCGATCCGGACGAGCTTGGCCCGGACCGCACCCATGCCGATCTCGTTGCCGCCATCACCGATCCCAATTGTTGTAGCGGGGGCCGTGAGGCCGGGTCGGGCCGAGGGTGGCCTGAGAGAGGTGCGAGCCGGCTCCTGGTCCGTGGACAACCGTCGGAGTTTACGCCGGCCAATCCTTGCTACAAGAAACAACTCGTCCAGAGGCGCGTTGAACGCCGCGACCGAATCGCCACGCATGTTCAGGTACTCCCCGGTGCGGTTCCGCCCGGGGCGCTCGATCGCCACGAGATGCGTCGGCCGCTCGGTGTCCAGTAGCCCACGGGCGCCGTCCGTCTCGCCTGTATAGAGGATGACGTCCAGCGGCTCGTCGAGCGTCTTGAGCGCCGCTTCCACCAGCGGCACGTTGGCGGCATCGGTCACGTAGCGAACCTGAGCGCCGACCCGGCGCAGCGCGCGGCCGAGCACGGCGGCGCCGGGGGGCCCGTCGGTCTCGGGCATGCCGGGCTGGACGGTGAAGCCCGTGACGATCAGGACGCGTCGCGCGCCGCGCAGCGCTCGCGCGGCCGCGGCCGCGGCGCCGGGCGTCGAGAACGCCGCGATCGCGCGACGGGCGGGGTCGAGGGCCAGGATCTGGTCGATGAGGTCCGGCGGGCGACGCGACACGGTCAGCGCCGAGCTTCGAGGAGCAGGCACTGGTACGGCGCCAGCGGGGCCGCGGTACCGGTGCCGCCGAAGCTCTCGGCGTCGCTGTCGAGCACCACGCGCCAGGCCGGCGGGCCGAGGGGCGGCATGAACTGCGTCTTCGGCGTGAGGTTCGCGACCAGCCTCACCTCGTTGCCGTCGGCGCTCGCACGGATCACGGTCAGCACCCCCGATTCGTCGCGCGTCACTCGTGTCAGCTCCTTGCCCTGCGTGCCGAGCGCTGGGTGCGTCCGACGCAGCGTCAGCCAGCGCCGATAATACTCGCGAAGGCCGCGGCGGCGCGGGGCGGACGCGAGCGAGTGGCTGAGCCGCGAGCTCACGAACGAGTTCGGGGCGTCGGGGTCCGCCATGGGGCCCCGCCACGCGAAGCGTTTGAACTCTTCGGCCCGGCCGCGACGCACGGCCTCGGTCAGCCGCTTGTCGAGGAACGAGGTGAAGAACTGGAAGCGCGCCGTCTCGGCATATTCCTCACCCATGAAGAGCAGCGGCACCGCCGGACTGACGAAGAGCAGGCCGGCGGCGAGCTTCAGCGCCTCGAACGGCACCAGCGTGCCGAGCCGATCCCCCTGGGCGCGATTGCCGACCTGGTCGTGGTTCTGCAGGAAGATCACGAAGCGGTCGCCGGGCAGATCGCCGCTCGGCGTCCCGCGCGGCCGCCGCCAGTACTCCGACGGCTCGCCCTGGAACGCGAACCCCTCGACGATCGCCCGCTCCAGGTGGAGATCGAAGCCGAAGTCCACGTAGTACCCGGTCGTCTCCCCGGTGAGCGCGCGATGCAGCGCGTGGTGGAAATCGTCCGACCAGACCGCGTCGAGGCCGAGGCCGCCCGCGCTCGCCGGCAGCACGAGCCGCCGGTCGTTGTCGTGCGACTCGGCGATGACGTGCACGCGCCGGCCAGCCCGCGCGGCCTCGGCGCGCACCGCCTCGGCGAACTCGGTGAGGATGTGCGTGGGGCTCGCGTCGTGGATCGCGTGGATCGCGTCGAGGCGGAAGCCGTCGATGTGGAACTCGCGCACCCACATGCGTCCGTTCTCGATCACGTGACGGCGCACGCCCTCGCTGCCGGGCCCGTCGTAGTTCACCCCCGGGCCCCAGGGCGTCGAGTGACGGGCGGTGAAGTACGGGCCGTACTCGGCGAGGTAGTTCCCTTCCGGCCCGAGGTGGTTGTACACGACGTCCAGGAACACGGCGAGGCCGCGCGCGTGGCACGCGTCGACCAGCCGGCGCAGGCCGTGCGGGCCACCGTAGGTGGACTGCGGCGCGAACAGGTGCACGCCGTCGTAGCCCCAGTTGCGCGAGCCCGGAAACTCGGCGACCGGCATCAGCTCGAGCGCGGTGACACCGAGCTCGACCAGGCGGTCCAGGTGGGGAATGATCGCCTCGAACGTGCCCGCGGCCGTGAACGCGCCCACGTGGATCTCGTAGAAGACGATATCCGCCATGGCGTGTCCCGGAAACTCCTGATCCGTCCAGGCGAACCGACTGGGGTCGACGACGACCGACGGCCCGTGAACACCTTCCGGCTGGTAGCGCGACGCCGGATCGGGCCGGTAACGCTCGCCGTCGAGCCGGTAGCGGTAGCGCGCGCCCTCGACCACACCTTCGAGTCTCGCCTCGAACAGCCCGATCCCACGGGGGGCCAGCGGCTCGGTCGACCGGCCGTCGACCGTCACATCCACCGTCCGACAGCCCGGCGCCCAGACCCGAAATGTGACGCCGTGATCGAGAAGGCTTGCACCGAGAGCGGTCATACGGTCCAATGAAGCGAGCCCCATGGCATCACCGTTCGCCCTCGTACTTCATACCCATCTTCCGATGGTGGTCAATCACGGCCGCTGGCCCCATGGCAGCGACTGGCTCTGCGAGGCCACCTTCGAGTGCTACCTGCCGCTGCTGGAGACAGCGCATCGCCTCATCGCCGACGGCATCTCGCCCAAGTGGACCCTCAATCTCTCCCCGGTGCTGACGGAACAGCTCGCCTCTCCTGAATTCCAGAGGGAACTTTCTTTCTACCACGACAATCTCCGGCGCGCTTGCGCCGAGTCGCGCGAGTATTTCACCCGCGAGGGCCAGAAGGAAATCGTGCGGCTCACCCACTTCTGGGAGGAGTTCTTCGAGCGGATGTGGGAGATGCATCGTCGGATCGGCGGCGACATCCCCGGGACGTTCGCCGATCTGCAGCGGGCCGGGCACGTGGAGATCATCACCTGCGCGGCGACGCACGGCTACCTGCCGCTGCTCGGGCGCGACGAGTCGATCCACCTGCAGCTGCGCACCGCGGTCGAGACGCACCGCCGGCACTTCGGGCGGGCGCCGCGCGGCATCTGGCTGCCGGAATGCGCCTACCGCCCGCGATACGAGTGGACGCCGCCGACGGGGCGCGACAGCGGCCGCGACCGGCGCATGCGGCCCGGTATCGAGGAGCTGCTGGCGCAGCACGGGATCGAGTACTTCGTCGCCGACTCCCATCTGGTCGGCGCCGGCCAGCCGGTCTTCCTCTATCGCGACTACATCCCGCTCAAGGAAGGCCGCAGCGAGCCGATCGCGACGATGCCGTCCGCCGAGGCCCGGTCGCCCTACGCGCCCTATCGCGTCGCCTCGCGCGGGGGCACCGGCCACGCCGTCGCGTTCTTCCGCGACCCACGGTCGACGCTCCAGGTGTGGAGCCGCGAACACGGCTATCCCGGGGAGTACGCCTATCTCGAGTTCCACAAGAAGCACTTCCCGGGCGGCCTGCGGTTCTGGCGAATCACCGACAACCTCGGTGATTTCGGCACGAAGGCGACCTACAACCCGGACGTCGCCGCCCAGAAGACCGCCCAGCACGCGCGGCACTTCGTCGAGCTCGTGACCGACACGCTGGCGCGCGCCAGCGGCGGCGGTCCGGCCGTGGTCTGCTCGCCGTACGACTCCGAGCTGTTCGGCCACTGGTGGTTCGAGGGCCCGATGTTCCTCGAGCACGTGGCCCGCCAGATGGCGCGCGCCGACGTCCTGCGCACCACGCTCGGCGAGGCGCTCGAGGCGGTGCCGCCGCGGGTGACGCTCGCGCTGCCCGAGGGCTCGTGGGGTGAGGGCGGCGACCACCGCGTGTGGCTCAACCGCGACACCGAGTGGACGTGGGACCGCATCTACAGCGCCGAGGCCGAGTGGGTGGCGCATCTGGCCCGTCTCGGCGGCAACGGCGGACCCGAGTTCCGCCGCGTGCTCGTGCAGGCGACGCGCGAGCTCTTGCTCCTGCAGTCCTCCGACTGGCAGTTCCTGATCACGACGCGCTCGGCCGCCGATTACGCCGAGCGTCGGGTCGCCGAGCACTACGCCGAGTTCAAGCGGCTCTGCGAGATGGCGCGATTGCTCGAGATCGGTACCGCGCTCTCGCCCGACGCCGAGCACACCCTGCGCCGCCTGGAGCGCGACGACTTCTGCTTCCCTGACCTCGACCCGGCCTGGGGCCTGGGCACCGCCCGCGCGAGCTGAGCGCGATGCCGCGGCGCGCCCGCCTCCTCGCGATGATCATGGCCGGCGGCAAGGGCGACCGCTTGCAGCCGCTCACGCGAGAGCGGTCGAAATCCGCGGTCCCCTTCGGGGGCCGTCACCGCCTGGTCGACTTCGTGCTCTCGAATTTCATGAACTCCGACCACCCCTCGCTCTACGTCCTGGTGCAGTACAAGTCGCAATCGCTGATCGAGCACCTGCGGCTGGCCTGGCGGACGAGCGGGTTGCTGCCGGATTTCTTCGTGACGGTCGTGCCGCCACAGATGCGGTTCGGCACCGGCTGGTACCGCGGCACCGCCGACGCGGTGCTGCAGAACCTGAACCTCGTCGACGACTTCAACGCCGACGTGGTGGCCGTCTTCGGCTCCGACCACGTCTACCGGATGGACGTGAACCAGATGCTCGCGTTCCATCAGGAGGCCGGCGCCGACGCCACGATCGCCGCGCGGCCGGTGCCCATCGCCGACGCCCGCCAGTTCGGCGTGCTCAGCGTGGACGGGGCGGGCCGCGTGGTCTCGTTCGAGGAGAAGCCGGCCCGTCCGACGCCGCTACCGGGCGATCCGCAGCGCGCGCTGGTCTCGATGGGCAACTACATCTTCTCGCGCCAGCCGCTGGTCGACGCGCTCGTGGCCGACGCGCGGCGGTCGACCGATCACGACTTCGGGCGCTCGATCATTCCCGAGATGGTGTCGGCCGGGCGCGCGTTCGCCTACGACTTCCAGCAGAACGAGGTCCCCGGCGTGAAGCCCTACGAGGAGCAAGGCTACTGGCGCGACGTCGGCACGATCCCCAGTTACTGGGAGGCCCACATGGACCTCCTGGGCGAGTCGCCGCGCTTCGATCTGGACAACCGCTCCTGGCCGATCCGCAGCGCGCACCACCCGGGGCCGGCGGCGCGCTTCATCGCCAGCGACATCGACAACGCGCAGATCGGGGAGGCCTGTCTCCTCAAGCGCGCCACCATCCGCAACTCGATCCTCGGCCGCTCGGTGTGGGTCAACGAGGGCGCGGTGATCGAGGACTCGATCGTGATGGATCACACCACCGTCGGGAAGGGCGCCCGTCTCCGGCGCGCCATCGTCGATCGCTTCAACATCATCCCGGCCGACGGCGAGATCGGGCTCGACGCGGCGGCCGACCGCCGGGCCTACCACGTCGACGCGTCCGGGCTGGTGGTGGTGCCGCGGGGCGGCCGGCGCGAATTCTTGAGAGGCCTCGAGGAGTTTTGAACCGCGCGATCGTCATTCACGGGCACTTCTACCAGCCACCGCGCGAGAACCCGTGGCTCGAGTCGGTGGAAGTGCAGGACTCGGCCGCGCCGCACCACGACTGGAACGAGCGGGTGACCGCCGAGTGCTACGCGCCGAACACCGCGGCGCGGCGCGTGGACGACAAGAACCGCGTGCTCGACATCGGCAACAACTTCGAGAAGATCTCGTTCAACGTCGGACCGACCCTCATCTCCTGGCTCGAGCGTCATCGGCCCGACGTGTACCAGAAGATCCTCGAGGCCGACCGGCAGAGCGTGGCGGCGCGCGGCGGCCACGGCAACGCCCTCGCGCAGGTCTACAACCACATGATCATGCCGCTGGCCACGCGCCGCGACAAAGTCACGCAGGTGCGCTGGGCGATCGAGGACTTCCGCGCGCGCTTCGGCCGCGAGCCCGAAGGGCTCTGGCTGCCGGAGACCGCGGTCGACGACGAGACGCTCGAGGTCCTCGCCGAGGCGGACGTGAAGTTCACGATCCTGGCGCCGAGCCAGGCGCACCGCGTCCGGCCGCTGGGCGCCGAGGCCTGGGAAGCCATCGGCGACGGGATCGACCCGAGCCGCGCCTATCGCTGGCGCGGCGCCCGCGGGCTCTCGCTCGCGGTCTTCTTCTACGACGGGCCGATCTCGCGCGGGATCGCGTTCGAGCGGCTGCTGGAGCGCGGCGAGCACCTGGTGGCGTGGCTCAACGCCGCCTTCTCGGATGCCCGGGACTGGCCGCAGCTCGTGAACTGCGCCACCGACGGCGAGTCCTACGGCCACCACTTCCGCTTCGGCGAGATGGCGCTGGCGGCGGCGGTCCAGCAGATCGACGCCGAGGACACGGCCACGCTCACGAACTATGGCGCGTTCCTGGCGGCGAATCCCCCCACGCACGAGGTCGAGATCCGCCAGCGCACCTCGTGGAGCTGTGCCCACGGCGTCCAGCGCTGGAACGCCGACTGCGGATGCCGCACCCGCGCCGACTGGCACCAGCGCTGGCGCGCGCCGCTCCGGGAGGCGCTCGATTGGCTGCGCGACCAGATCGACCCGTTCTTCGAGGCGCGCGCGTCCTCGTATGTGAAAGATCCGTGGGCCGCGCGCGACGCCTACATCGCGGTGCTCCTCGACCGGCGGCCCGACCGGCTCGGCGAGTTCTTCGCCGCGCACGCCCGCGCGACACTGGATGACGCCGGCCGCGTCGAAGTCCGCCGCCTGCTCGAGCTGCAGCGCAATCGAATGCTCATGTACACCTCCTGCGGCTGGTTCTTCGACGAGATCTCCGGCATCGAGGCCGTGCAGATCCTGCGCTACGCCGCGATGGCGCTCCAGTACCTGAACGACCTCGGCGGCGGCCGACTCGAGGACGAGTTCGTCCGCCGGCTCGCGGCGGCACCGAGCAACCTGCCGGAGTGGCGAGACGGCGCCGAGGTCTACCGGCGGATCGTTCAGCCGACGCTCGTCGGCGTCAGCCGCGTCGTCGCGCACTACGCGATCACCGGCGTCCTCGAGGAATACGAGCCGGACGCCCGCGTCTACGCGTATCGGGTCCAGCGCCTGGACGAGGCGCGCGAGATCTCCGACGGCACCGCGCTGCGGGTCGCCCACGTGCGGGTCCGCTCCGAGGTGACCGGCGAGACGCGCGACGAGATGTACGCGCTGCTGCACTTCGGCGGCCACGACTTCTCGTGCGGCATCGGCGCCTGGCGCGGCCAGGCGGCCTACGACGCGCTGAAGGCCGACCTGCTCCGGCGGCTCGCGCGCTCGAGCGTTGCCGATCTCGTCCGCGGCCTCGACGAGCATTTCCCGGGCGGGCTCTGCTCGCTGAGCCACCTGTTCCTGGAGGAGCGCCGGCGCGTCCTGACCAGCCTCATTCGCGCGCTGCTCGAGACCCACGAGGAGGCGTACCGGCGCATCTGGGAGGAGAACCGCAAGCTCGTCCACTACCTGCGCGAGGTCGACGCGCCCATTCCCGACGCGCTCGCCCTCGCCGCGCGCCACGTGCTGGAGCGCCAGGCCTCCGACGGGCTCGAGCGGCTCCTGGAGCTTGGCGAGATCCCGGAGCGCGTCTTCGCCGTCGTCGACGAAGCGCGCGGGTTGGGGCTCGCGCTGGACCTCTCGCCGATGCGCTTCCTCATGCACCGCGCGGTCGTCGCGGCCATCGCCGCGATCGCCGCGGCTCCGAAAGAAGCGCTCGTCGCCCGCGCGGTCGCCCTCATCGAGGGCGCGCGACGCCTCAACCTCCGCTACGGGCAGTGGGTGACCCAGAACCACTTCTTCCGGCTCTGGCGCGAGCACCCCGAGGCGCGCCGGATTCTGCTGCCGCTTGCCGACACGCTCGCCTTCAATCTCGAAGCGTGACCGCGTCGTGACCCTCGCGCCCGTCGACGCCCCGCGGCGCACGGTCGTCATCGAGGCCGTGGCGCCAGCGGTGGACTGCGGACGCTATCCCGTCAAGCGCGAGGTCGGCGCCGTCCTCGAAGTCTCCGCCGACATCTTCAAGGACGGCCACGACGTGCTGGCCGCCTACCTGAGGTACCGCCGCGCCGGCGAGCGCGCGTGGCGTGAGACGCCGATGCGCCACGTCGACAACGACCGCTGGGCCGGCGAGTTCACGCTCGAGGCGAACGGGCGATATCAGTACACGATCGAGGCGCTCCCGGATCCCTTCCGCTCGTGGCTCGCGGATCTGGAGAAGCGCCGCGCGGCGGACCAGGATCTGACGAGCGCGCTGCGGGAGGGCACGCAGCTGGTCCGGGCCGCGGCGGAGCGCGCGAAGGGCGCGGACCGCGCGGCGCTCGTCGCCGGCGCCGACCGGATCGAGCGCGCCGCGACCCAGACGCAGGCCGCGGCGGGCGCCGTCGAAGCCGAGCTCGGCGAATTGATGCGTCGCCACCTCGACCGGTCGGAGGCGACCTGGGCCGCGCGCGCGCTCGAGGTCGTCGTCGACCGCGAGCGGGCGCGCTTCGCCGCGTGGTACGAGTTCTTCCCGCGCTCCCAAGCGGCCGTCGACCGGAGCGCCACCTTCGCGGAAGCCACGGCCCAGCTCGAGCGCGCCGCGGCGATGGGGTTCGACGTCGTCTATCTGCCGCCGATCCATCCGATCGGCCGCGCTCACCGCAAGGGACGCAACAACACGCTGGTGGCCAGGCCCGGCGAGCCGGGAAGCCCCTGGGCGATCGGCGGCGCCGAGGGCGGCTTCACGGCCGTCCACCCCGATCTCGGCACCCTCGACGACTTCGACCGGTTCGTCGCGCGGGCGCGCCAGCTCGGCCTCGAGGTCGCGCTCGACCTCACGATCCAGTGCTCGCCGGATCACCCGTGGGTCCGCGAGCACCCGGAGTGGTTCTTCCATCGGCCCGACGGCACCATCAAGTACGCGGAGAACCCGCCGAAGAAATACGAGGACGTGTATCCGGTCAACTTCCTGTGCGCCGATCCCCGGCCGCTCTGGGAGGAGATGCGGCGCGTGCTCGAATTCTGGATCGGCCACGGCGTCCACACGTTCCGCGTCGACAACCCGCACACCAAGCCGGTGAAGTTCTGGGAGTGGCTGATCCGCGCCGTGCAGGACGAGCACCCGGACGTGATCTTCCTCGCCGAGGCGTTCACGCGCCCGAAGATGATGCGCGTGCTCGCGAAGTCGGGCTTCACGCAGTCCTACACCTACTTCACCTGGCGCAACGAGAAGCAGGAGCTGATCGACTACCTCACCGAGATCACGGGGCCGCCCATGGCCGACTACTTCCGCGGCAACCTGTGGCCGAACACGCCCGACATCCTGCACGAGACGCTGCAGCGCGGCGGGCGGCCGGCGTTCAAGACACGCCTCGCGCTGGCCGCCACGCTGTCGTCGCTCTACGGGATCTACTCGGGCTACGAGCTCTGCGAGAACACGCCGCGCGAGCCGGGATCGGAGGAGTATCTGAACTCCGAGAAGTACGAGTACAAGGTGCGCGCCTGGGACGCCCCCGGCAACCTCGTGGACTACGTGACCCGCATCAACCGGATCCGGCGCGAGAACCGCGCGCTGCACGGGTACGCCAATCTAAGATTCTACGGCGCGGACGATCCGAACATCCTCTTCTACGGCAAGATGACGCCGGCGCGCGACAACCTCGTGTTCGTGGCCGCGAATCTCGACCCCTTCGCCGCCCACGGGTGCCTGGTCGACGTGCCGATCGCCGCGCTCGGGATCGGCGCGAGCCAGCCGTACCGGATGCGCGAGCTGATCACCGACCGCGAGTACGAGTGGCGGGGCCCGCGCGGCTACGTTGACCTGCACCCCGACGTGGAGCCCGCGCAGATCTTCGTCCTGCAGCGCTGAGGGGCTTCCGCCGCGTCAGCGCTGCGGCGGTGGCGTCGGCCGAGGATCCTCGGGCAGCGGCTGGGGCGGCGTGAAGGTCATCGTGACCGCCTGCTCGCCGGTCTTGTCGAAGTAGACCAGCAAGCCCTCCCGGTAGAGGAAGAACTCGGAGTCTCCCTGCTTGCCCTGCCGGTCGGGCGGGCCCCAGCCGTACAGGACGAGTCGGCGGTTGAAGACGTCGTGCTTGGGCTCGAGGGTGAACGTCCGCACGACGTCCTTGTTGTAGCGCGCCGGCGTCTTCAGACCGAAGTCGATGGTCACCTTCAGCATGCCCGCGGGCGCGCGCGCACCCTCGTACACCCACTGCACCGTGTCGTACCCCTCGACTTTTTGCGCCGTCTCGCGAGAGGGCGCGCCGAAGCGGGCGCGGACGTCGGTCATCGTGGACTCGCCCGGCTTGATCTCTCGCCACTCCGAGGCCGCGACGGGGGACGCCAGGGCGACCAGGAGCGCCAGCGCCGCGGCCGGGCGCACCATCAGAATCCCAGCGCCGCGCCGTCGCCGCGCGGGTCGGCGCCGCCCATCATGGTGCCGTCGCGGAGCACGATGCCGTGCGCCTGGCCGCACCGCCAGAAGAGCTCGGGGGCCGGCTTCACGCGATGCCCCCGGGCCTCGAGCGCCGCCAGCACGTCGGGGCCCAGACGCGACTCCACGTGTGTGGTGTCGTCCGGATCGCCCGGCAGGAACGCGCCGATCAGGAAGCGTGGGCGCTCGATGGCTTCCTGCACGTCCAGGCCGTAGTCGAACAGGTTGCTCAGCACCTGAATGTGGAACATCGCCTGTCCGTTGCCGCCCATCGTGGAGAAGCCCAGCACCGGGCGATCGTCGCGCGTCGCGACGGCGGCCATCAGCGTGTGGAAGGGCCGCTTGCGCGCGGCGAAGACCGACGGGTGCGTCGGATCCACGGTGAAGTGCCGTCCCCGGTTGTGCAGGACGACCCCGGTGCCCGGCGCCACGACGCCCGAGCCGAACGCGTTGAAGAGGCTCTCGACCACACTGATCAGGTTGCCATGGCGATCGGCGATGACGAAGCCCGTCGTGTCCCCCTGGGGATCGCCGAACGTGTGCGGCCGCGCTTTCTCCGGGTCGAACTCGCGCCGGCGCCGCGCGGCGTAGGCGCTCGACAGCAGCCCGGCCATCGGCAGGCGCGCGTGGGCGGGATCGCCGATCCATCGGTCGCGGTCGGCGTAGGCGAGCTTCACGATCTCGATGAGGAGATGCAGGTGCTCCGCGGAGTGGAGCGGATAGTCCTTGAGGTCGAATCCTTCGAGCATGTTGAGCCCGAGCAGCGTGGCCAGCCCCTGGGTCGGCGGCGGCGTCTCGTAGATCCGCACGCCACGATACAGCGCCGAGATGGGCTCGCCCCACTCGCCGGAATGTTTCGCGAGATCCTGGGCCGTCAAGAACCCCTCGCCCTCCAATCGGCGCGCGATCGCCTCGGCCACGCGCCCCCGGTAGAAGGTGTCGGGCCCGTGCGCGGCGATCTCGGTGAGTGTGCGGGCCAGGTCCGCCTGGACCAGCAGCCCGCCATGCTCCGGGCCGCGGCCTCTCGGCGTGAAGACGCGGTGCCATTCGGCGTCCGGCGTCACCGAGGCGTACTCGCGGATCACCTGGCTCACGAACGAGGTCGTCGGAAAGCCGTGGGCGGCGTAGTCGATCGCCGGTTGGAGGAGCTCGCCGAGCGGCCGGGTTCCGAACCGCTCGAGCAGCATCCCCCACGCGCGCACGCAGCCGGGCACGCTGATCGTGGGTGGACCGATGACCGGCAGCCGATCCATGCCGCGGCGACGCAGCTCGTCGAGGCCCGCCCGCGATCCGGAGCGGCCAGCCCCGTTGAGGAAGTGCACGCGGCCCGTCGCCGCCTCGTAGTAGAGGCAGAAGAAATCGCCGCCCACGCCACAATCCTGAGGCTCCGTGACTCCGAGCACGGCGTTCGTCGCCACCGCGGCGTCGGCGGCGGTCCCGCCGGCCTTCAGCACGTCGAGGCCGGCGAGCGCCGCGTAGGGATGCGCCGCCGCGACCATCCCGCGGCGGCCGAGTGCCAGCGATCGATGCGAGTAGCCGACCTGGGGCATCGCTCAGGCGCCCTGAAAGAGCTTCGAGATCTCGTCTTGAGCGAACACGGGCATGGGGTCCTGACGGCGACCGCTGACGAGCGTCACGCCCTGCTCGCGCGGGACGACCTGGCCGATGAAGTGACAGTCGATCGATTCGCGCGCGAGCGCGTGGATGACGATGCCGGCGTCCGCCGGCGCCAGCGCGATCAGCAGCGCGCCGGAGGCGATCGTGCCGAGCGGGTCGAGGCCGAACGCCTCGCAGAGCGCTTTCCCCTCCGGCAGCACCATGACGCGATCGCGGTCGATGCGCAGGCCGACGCCGGCCGCGGCGGCCAGCTCGACGAGCGCCGTCGCGATTCCGCCCTCGGTCGGATCGTGCATCGCGTGGACCGTGGCCAGCTCGCACGCGAGCTCGGCCTCCGGCAGCACGCTGAGCCCGGGGGTCTTGAGAAAGCCCTTCGCCTTGCGGATGACGGCGGGCGGTACGCCGCGCGCGCGCAGCTCGGCCTCTTTCTCCCGAGCGATGATGGCCGCGCCCTCGAGCGGAACACCCTTGGTCATCACGATGGCGTCGCCGACCTGCGCCCCGGCGGTCGTCACGAGCTTGTCCTTCTCGACTTCCCCGAGCATCGTGCCGGCCACGATCGGACGGTCGAGCCCGTGCGTGACCTCGGTGTGACCGCCGACCAGCGTCACCTCGAGCTCCTCGCAGGCGTCGTGCAGCTCCGCGAACAACGCCTCCACCGACGCCTCGGTGGTGGCGCCCGGCGGCAGCAGGAGCGTCGCGAGGAACCAGCGCGGGCGCGCGCCGCGGACCGCGATGTCGTTGGCGTTGACGTGAAGGGCATACCAGCCGATCTCGGCCGTCGCGAACGTGATCGGATCGGTGGTGGCGACGAGATAGCGGTCGCCGATGTCGATGATCGCGGCGTCCTCACCGACCCTGGGACCGACGACGACGCGGGGATCCTTGGAGTGATACTTGTCGAAGATCGCCTGCAGCGTCCCGGCACGGAGCTTGCCGATTGGCAGGGACTGCATGCCGACCGGTAGTATACACCGCATGCCGCTCCCGCCCGTCGCGTCGGCCTCCTCGAGCGCGTCCCGAACGTCAGCGAGGGACGCGACCGCGCCGTCATCGACCGCCTGGCCGACGCGCGCCGCCGTGCCCGGCGCTATTTCACCGTGTCGTCGGTCGCGTGCGGCCAGTCGAGCACGAGCCGCGTCCATCGCTTCTCGACGACGTGCTCGGCGGCGTTCGGCGTGTACGTCGCGTCGATCGGCAGCGCACGGATACGGAGCCCGCTGGAGGTAGGGCGCCCGGCAGCGTCCCACGCTCGCGCGTGTCGACCAGCGCACCGTGCAACGTCGCGGCATCGGCCATCCGCGGTCCCGGTCAGGTCAGGAGCTTCAGCAGATCGGCGGTCAGGTCGTAGAGCTGGGCACAGCCGCTCTCGCCGCCCAGATGATCCCCGATACGCCGGCGTAGACCCTCATCGGCCGTCTCGCCGAGCAGCGCGGCGATCTTCCGCTGGGGCTCGGAGCAGATGCCCATGTAGGGCAGGCGCGGCGTGATGTGCTCGGCACGGACGATGCGCCCGGTCGCCAGCTCGATCTCGTAGGTGAGCTCGAACCCGTGGACGTTGTCGTACATGGAGTGAAAGAGCTTGAGCCGGTCATCGGCGCGCTCGAGCCGCGCGCGCTTGGTCCGCGCGAAGACCCGCCGCTGGCCCGGGCGCGGGCTGTAGAGGTCGGGCTGCATCGGCGTCTCGACGGTACGAGTGCCGAAGAGGCTCCGGCCCGCCGCGCTGTACGTGAAGCAGGAGTTCGGCAAATCGACCCAGCCCGTCGTGTCGAGCTGCCAGCACGCCCATGCGTCACCGGCCGTGCGCTCGGCGCGCTCGCGCGGGAGCTTGGCGGTCTGGCGGGCCAGCCGCGCCACCTCGACGACCGCGGCGAGGACGAGCCCGGAGCCGGCGCCGTTCCCGGTCAGCTCGGCGACCCGTCGGGTCAGCCCACCGACCATCTGAGCGCCGCCGAGCTTCGCGATGCCGGCGACGACCCCGGCGTCGAGCGCGCCCGTCAGCGATCGACAGCGCGCCTCTCGGATCTCGTAGCTCGGCGACGGGAGCGCGACGACCAGAAGCTCGATCGCGCGATCGTCGTCGCGGAGCGTGACGGTGTGGGTGAACGCGTCCTCGTGCGTGTTGTCCACCCATCCGTCCATCACGCGCTCGTAACGATCGCGTCGCCCGAGCAGCGCAGGCGCGATCATCGACCCGAGGACTGGGCGAGGTACTTCTCGGGCTCCTTGTCGAACGCCTGCTTGCAGCTCACGGCGCAGAAGTAGTAGGTCTGGCCGCGGTACATCGACTGCGCCGGCGCCCTCGGAGGGTCGACGGTCATCTTGCAAACGGGATCAACCGCCATCGAAGATCTCCTTACGCCTCGTACCGTTCAGAGCCTTGTCGACTCGGCTCGCGCCGCGACGGCGCTCACCTCGTACCGCCATCGCTTCAGTCTGAGGCTGTTCGTCACCACGGACACGGACGAGAACGCCATCGCGGCGCCGGCCAGGATCGGCGAGAGCAGCACGCCCCAGAAGGGATAGAGCACACCCGCCGCTACCGGGATCAGCACGACGTTGTAGCCGAACGCCCACGCGAGGTTCTCCTTGATGATGCGGATCGTCCGGCGCGAGAGGTCGATCGCCGCCACGACCCCGTGCAGGTCGCCGCGCAGCAGCGTGACGTCGGCGGCTTCGATCGCCACGTCGGTGCCGGAGCCCATCGCGATGCCGACGTCGGCGCGCGCGAGCGCGGGCGCGTCGTTGATGCCGTCGCCGACCATCGCGACGCGCCCACCCTCGCCCTGGAGCCGGGCGATCTCGTTCGCCTTGTCCTCGGGAAGGACTTCGGCGAGGACGCGATCGATTCCGGCCTGCCGGGCGATCGCCTCGGCGGTCGGCCGCGTGTCGCCCGTGAGCATCACGACGGCGAGGCCGCGACGCTTCAGCGCCGCGACCACGTCCGGGGCGTCGGGCTTCAGTCGGTCGGCCGCGGCCAGAAGCCCGAGCGCACGCCCGCCGAGGGCGAGGTAGACCACGGTCTTGCCCGCCGCCGCGAACGCCTGGGCGCGCGGGGCGAGCGCGCTGACGTCGACGCCGCGCGCGTCCATCAGCGTCCGGTTGCCGAGCAGCACCCGGCCCTCCGCGGCCATCGCGTCGATCCCCTGGCCGGGCACCGTCGTGAACTCGTTGATCGGAGGCAACGCGACGCCGCGCTCCTTGGCGCGCATCACGATCGCCTCGCCCAGCGGGTGCTCCGACCCCTGCTCCGCCGCCGCCGCGAGCGCCAGGACGTCATCCGATCCCGGCCCCGGCTCGGCCGACGTCGAGTCCGCAGAGATCACGTCGGTCACCGCCGGCCGGCCGACCGTGAGCGTGCCGGTCTTGTCGAACACGACCGTGTCGACGTCCTGAAGCAGCTCGAGCGCCGCCGCGCTCTTGATGAGCACTCCGTACTCGGCGCCACGGCCCGCGCCGACCATGATCGCGGTGGGCGTCGCGAGCCCCATCGCACAGGGGCAGGCGATGACGAGCACGGCGACCGCGTTGGTGAGGGCGAACAGCACCGACGGGTCCGGGCCGATGGCCCACCAGACGAGAAAGGTGAGCGCCGCAAGCCCCAGCACGATCGGGACGAAGACGGCGGCGACACGGTCGGCGAGTCGCTGGATCGGCGCGCGCGAGCCCTGCGCCTCGGCGACGAGCGCGACGATCCGGGCGAGGGCCGTCTCGCTCCCGACGCGCGAGGCGCGAAAGACGAACGTGCCGGTGCGGTTGACGGTGCCCGCGAAGACTCGCGACGAGGGCACCTTCTCCAATGGCAGGCTTTCGCCCGTCAGCATCGACTCGTCGACCGTCGAGGCCCCTTCGGTCACGACGCCGTCGACGGGGATGCGCTCGCCCGGCCGAATGCGCACGTAGTCGTCCACCGCCACTTCGGCGGTCGGCACGTCCATTTCGGCGCCGTCGCGGATGACCCGCGCGGTGCGCGGCGCCAGGCTCAGGAGCCGTCGGATCGCCTCGGAGGTCCGCCCCCGCGCGCGCGCTTCGAGCCACCGGCCCAGCACGACCAGCGTGATGACGACCGCGCTCACGTCGTAGTACGTCATGGCGCCGGGCTGGTGGAAGGTCTCGGGCCACAGCGTGACCGCGACGCTGAAGAAATACGCGGCGCTCGTCCCGAGCGAGACGAGCGTGGACATGGACGCGGTCCGATAGCGCAGATCGTGGAGGAACCCGCGATGGAACTGCCAGCCGACCCAGAACTGTACGGGCGTCGTGAGCGCCAGCAGCAGCCAGGGGTTCTGGAGGGCCATCGGCACCCACGGCAGCAGGTGCGACATGCCGCCGAGGAGCACCGGCACCGAGAGGACGGCGCCGACGACGAACTTGATCTTCTCGGAACGCAGCGCGGCGTCGCGTGACGCCTGGTCTGCGTCGTCCGTGGCGCCCGGCATCGCGGTGGCGCGCGGCTCGGCGAGCTCGTAGCCCGCTCGGTCGACCGCCGCGCGCAGCGCGTCCACGCTCGTCAGCGTCGGATCGAACGAGACGGTCGCCTGCTCGGTCGCGAGGTTGACCGAGGCCGTGTGGACGCCGCCGACCGAGGTCAACGCGCGCTCGACCTTGCCGACACACGCCGCGCAGTGCATGCCGCGCACCGGCGCGACCATCTCCTTCGCCGCCATCACTTCCCCCGGAAGCGCGCGAACACCTCGATCAGCTCGTCGATCTTCTGCTGGCGCTCGCCCTTCGAGCCCGTGCGCAGCGCCTCCGCCACGCACGACTCGATGTGCCGGCCCAGCAGGAGCTTCTCGACCTGCTCGAGCGCGCCCTGAACCGCGGAGACCTGGAGCAGGATGTCGACGCAGTACGCTTCGCCGTCGATCATCCGCTGGAGCCCCTGCACCTGCCCCTCGATCCGCCGCAGCCGCCCCAGCGCCTTGCCCTTGGTCTCCTCGTTGATCACTCCCATACCCCCTGGGGGTAGTATCCCACGCCCGGTCCTGCTGTCAAACCGCTGCAGGCGGGTTGCTGAAAAGTGGAGCAACCCGTTTTGCGTTGGTAGCGGCCTCGATCGAAGGCGCCTGGGACGGCGCCTAGCGGCGGAGGCGCAGCGCGCCCGGGCACACGCTGAAAGTGACTGGGCTGTCAGGTGCCGGTTCCCCGTCGAGATGTGTCGCCAGCGGAGCGCCGATCGTCACCCGCCGGGCGCGATGCACGGTAACTGCGCGGTTGGCGAGATGCGTGCCTCGATAGACCGAGGGCAGCCAGCGCAGGAGCCGGGCACGACCGAGGTCGCCGACGACGACGAGGTCCAGGGCACCGTCGGCGGGATCCGCGTCGGGAGCGATCCGCATCCCGCCACCGCAGTACGGGCCGTTCGCGATCATCGTCGCGGTGAGCAGGCCGGCCACCGGGACGCCGTCGACCTCGAGCGCCGCCGAGGTCGCGCGATGAGACCAGAGGCTCTCGACGACCGCGCGCAGGTACGGCAGGGTGCCGCTGCCGCCCCGCGAGGCGGCACGGCGAGCGACGACGGCATCGAAGCCGGCGCCCGCGATGCTGACGAAGTAGCGCCGCGTCCCGTCGGGCCATTCGGCCGCACCGAGGTCGAAGTGCGCGTCGATGCCCCTCACGACGCGGCTCGCGGCGATCCGCGGGTCGAAGGCGAGGCCGAAGTTGCGGCAGGCGTCGCGACCGCGCCCGGTGAGGATCGCGCCGGTGGTCGCCAGCGGCGCCCCGCGGGCATCCGTCACGCCGTTGATCACCTCGTTGAGCGTGCCGTCGCCGCCGACGGCGACCACCAGCGGCCAGCCGTCGGCGGTCGCGCGGCGCGCGAGCTCGGTCGCGTGTCCACGCCTCGTGGTTTCGGCGGTCTCGAAGCGCAGGCCGAGACGGGTCAGCTCGTCGCCGAGTCGGCGCCACCGCCGGCCGGTCCGGCCGCCGCCGGCCGCCGGGTTCACGACGACGAACGCGCGGGTCACCGTCGCCTGGAAGCTCGAGCGCTCAGAGGTCGAACAAGGACGGCTGCTCCAGCCCCGACGCGGTCCGCCGCCGCCGAGGGGCCTTCGCCCCCGTGCGCTTGGACGCGCTCGGCTTCGCGGGCCGCGGCTTCGGCAGCTTCCAGCCCTTCTGGTAGGCGATGCGGTCGCCCTGCTTGATCACCAGCAGGTCGACGAGTCGCGCCAGCGGATTCGACAGCAGCGCGAAGTACTTCTCCCAGTAGCGCGGCGAGTTCGCGAGCGTACGCATCTGGTCGAGCGCCAGCGAGAGCGCCGTGCGATCGCCTCGTTTCGCAGCGAGCCCGAGGTCGCCGAGCACCTTGCCCTGGCTGACGCGCGACGGCCGCTTGGGGGCGCTCGTCCGGCGGCGCCTCACGATCCGCCGCCGCGCAACCTGACTTCGTAGCCCTCGCGGTCGGGGTGGTTCCCCTGGATGGTGATCGTGCGGTCGAGCACGCGGGCCAGGCGCTCGAGGGCTTCCTGCCCGTCGCCCTCGAAGTACCGCGCAAGGTCGGGGTGCGCGCGGACGACGACCTCACGGCCGCTCGCCTCGTCGGCGGTCCCGACCTTCGCCTGGACCTCCCGGAAGACGTCGGCGGCCAGCGCCGCGTCCGACTTCGTGACGCCGCTGCCCTTGCAGGTCGGGCAACGCGTCGAGAGCAGCGCGCGGAGATCCTGCCGCACGCGCTTGCGGGTCATCTCGACCAGCCCGAGCTCGGAGATCTCGAGCACGTTGGTGCGCGCCTTGTCCTCGGCGAGCGCGCGCTTGAGCGCGCGGTAGACCTGCTCGCGGTGCTCGAGGGTCTCCATGTCGATGAAGTCGATGATGATGATTCCGCCCAGGTCGCGCAACCGGATCTGGCGGACGACCTCGCCGACCGCCTCGAGGTTGATCTTGAGCACGGTCTGCTCGAAGTCGCGCTTGCCCACGTACTTGCCGGTGTTCACGTCGATCGACACGAGCGCCTCGGTGTGGTCGATGACGATGTAGCCCCCGGACTTGAGCCAGACGCGCCGGCGGAGCGCCTTCTCGATCTCCTTCTCGACCCCGAGCGCGTCGAAGATCGGCTGGCGGTCCTCGTAGAGGCGGACGCGGTCGGCCAGCGCCGGCACGAGTGCGCCGACGTAGCCGGCGCACTTCTCGTAGACTTCCCGCGAGTCCACCACGAACTCGTCGACCTCCGGCGAGAACAGGTCGCGCACGACGCGGAAGGTCAGATCGCCCTCCTCGTGCAGCGCCGCCGGGGCTCCGGCTTGCTCGAATCGGGCCTGGATCTGCGCCCACAACCGGGTCAGGAACTGCACGTCGGCCGCGAACTCAGCCTCGCTCTTGCCCTCGGCGTTCGTGCGCACGATGAATCCGCCCGCCGGCAGGTCGAGCGAGCGCAGCGCGGCGCGGAGCCGGTCGCGCTCGCGCTCGTCGCGGATCCGCCGCGAGACGCCGATGTGGCGGACCTGCGGCATGTAGACGAGGTAGCGTCCTGGCAGCGAGATGAAGGAGGTGATCCGGGCCCCTTTGGTCCCGAGCGACTCCTTCGAGACCTGCACCAGGACGGTCTGCCCCTTGTGCAGCATCTCCTCGATCGGGGGCGACGGCTCGCGGCGCTGCGCGAGCTCTTCCACGTCGACGTCGGCCTCGGCGGCGGCGTCGGCCTCGCTCTCGGCGTCGGCCTCGTTCTCCTCGTCGCCCGCCTTGAGCATCGCGCGCGTGAAGTCGCCGAGGTTGGTGGTGTAGTCGCCGGCGTAGAGGAAGGCGTCCTTCTGCAGGCCGATGTCGACGAACGCCGCCTGCATCCCCGGCAGGACGTTCGTCACGACACCTTTGTAGACGCTCCCGACGATCGAACGGTGGAGGTGGCGCTCGAGGTAGAGCTCGGTGAGGAGACTACCCTCCTGCACCCCGACGCGAGTTTCGGTGATCCCGGCATTGACGACGATTCGTTTGCCCACGGCAGCACCTCGCCGACACGGCGGCTCGCGTCATGGTGTCGCGCCCGCCGTGTCTCATTGGAACTGCCGCATTCGTACCGAAAGGAGGAGGCCCAGCGTCATGAAGGAGGCGACCATCGAGGACCCGCCGTAGCTCATCATCGGCAACGGGATCCCGACGACGGGCAATAGCCCGGTCACCATCCCCACGTTGATCAACACCTGCGCGGCGATCAAGGTGGTGGCGCCCAGCGCCAGCAGCCGCCCCACCGGTTCACGCGCGGAGGCCGCGATGTCGAAGCCCCGGAGCAGGAGCAAGACATAGCAGAACAGCAGGACGAGACAGCCGACGAACCCCCACATCTCGGCGAATACGGCGAAGATGAAATCCGTGTGACGCTCCGGGAGAAACGCCAGCCGGCTCTGCGTCGCGCCGGCCACGCCCTTGCCCAGGAGCTGACCCGATCCGATCGCGATCTTGGCCTGGATCACGTTGTACGCGCTCCCGAGCGGATCGCGGAACGGATCCAGGAACACGAGAATTCGTTCGCGCTGGTACTCCTTCAGCGCCAGCCAGGCGAGCGGCATCGCCGCCAGCGACGCGAGCGCGAGCCCGCCGAGGAGCTTGAGACGCATCCCGGCGCCGATGAGGAGGATTCCCAGCACGGGCACAAGCAGAATCGCGGTGCCGAGGTCGGGCTGCTTGATGATCAGCACGATCGGCACGGCCAGAATCGGCAGTGTCAGGGCCAGCGTGATCTTGCCCACGGGCTGGGCCCAGCGGGACGTGATCGCCCACACCACCATGAGTAGGAAGCATACCTTGAAGATCTCGGAAGGCTGGATCGACAGCGGGCCGAACACCACCCAGCGTCGCGCGCCCGATACGGTGCGCCCCAGCACGAAGACCGCCGCCAGCCCCATCAGACCCAGCAGGTAGATGGCCGGCGCCGCGCGGACGAGCCGACGGTAGTCGAGGCTCCCGAGCAGGATCAAGGCGATCAGTCCGATGAGGAACCAGATGAGCTGTCGAACGACGACGCTGCCGCCGGCGCGCCCCACGTGCAGGCTCGCGAGCGTCACCGCGCTCATCACGACCAGCCCGAATGCCACGGCGATCAGCGCCCAGTCGACGTTCTGCAGCAGGCGCCGATCGATCCCGACCACTTAGCCGTCGACCTCCACGGCCGCCACCTTTTCGTAGAAGATCGCGTTGAGGATCTTCCGCGCGATCGGCGCCGCGACCTGGCCGCCCTTACCGCCGCGCTCCACCAGCACGACCACGACGACCTCGGGCGCTTTCGCCGGCGCGAACGCCGCGAACCACGCGTGGTCCTGGCCCTTGTCGGCCCTCGATTTGGAGATCATCTGCGCGGTGCCGGTCTTGCCGGCGATGTCGAGGCCGGGGATCCGCGCGCCCACGCCGGTCCCGCCGTCGTTCACGACCGCCCACATGCTCTGGCGCAAGAAGGCCCACACCACCGGCGAGAGCTCGACGTGGCCGCTCACCTGGCCCCGGTCGGCCCACACGACGCCGCGCTCGGAGCGCTCGACCCGCTGGACCAGGCGCGGCCGCCAGAGCACGCCGCCGTTGGCGACCGCGGACATGAAGCGCGCGACCTGCATGGGCGTGACCAGGACGGCGCCCTGGCCGATCGACATGTTCACCGTCTCGCCCGCCGGCCACGTCTTCGTCGCCCGACCGCGCACGGCTTTGGGCTGGGGCAGGAAGCCGAGCTTCTCACCCGGCAGGTCGACCCCGGTCGGCTGCGAGAAGCCGAACGCACTGGCGTACTTGACGATCGCCGGCGCGCCGATCTTGAGCCCCGCCTGATAGAAGAAGATGTTGCAGGAGTGCACGATGGACTGGTGGAGATCCACCAACCCGTGCCCGCCTTCCTTCCAGTCCTTGAACGCGAACGTGCCCAGGCGGAACTCGCCGTTGCAGAACGTGCGGTCGAGGGGCGTGATGCTCCCCTCTTGCAAGCCCGCCGCGGCGACGATGATCTTGAACACGGACCCGGGCGCGTACTGGCTCTGGATGGTGCGGTTCAGCAGCGGGAAGTTCGGGTCCTGGACCACGCGCAGCCACGCCTCGCGTTCGATGGTCCCGGTGAAGCGATCGATCTCGAAGGCCGGCGTCGACACCATCGCGAGCACGTCGCCGTTGCGCGGGTCCATGACGACGACGGCGCCGGCATGCCCATCCATCGCGCGCTCGGCGGCTTCCTGGAAGCCGCGATCGATCGTGGTGACCACCTGCGCGCCGGCATGCGGCTCCATCTGCTGCACGCGCCGGACCTGGCGTCCCATCGCGTCGACTTCGATCCGCTCGCCGCCGTCCTGACCGCGTAGATACTCGTCCAGGAGCCGCTCCAGGCCGCTCTGTCCGACCATGTCCCCCCGGCGGTAGCGTCCCTGCTTGAGCTGCTCGTCGTTGGCCTCGCGGACGTAACCGAGCAGGTGGGCCGCGAACCGGCTCGTGGGGTAGACGCGCTGCGGCTCGACCTCGGTGATCACGCCCGGTAGCTCGAGCTTCCACTCCTCCACCTTCGCGACGTCCGTGAGGGTCAGACCGCGGCGCACGCGCACCGGCAGGAACGAGTCGAGCTGCACCCGCGCGACCGCGTCGAGCAGCTCCTGGTACGGGATGTTCAGGAGCGACGCGACCCGACCGAGCACGGCGTCGCGGCTCTCGAGGTCACGGGGCAGCTCGCGGGGGATCAGCGACAGCGTGAACGCCGGGCGGTTGTCGACCAGGGGTGTGCCGTTGCGGTCGTACAGGATGCCGCGCGGCGCGGCGATCGGGCGGATGCGGATCCGGTTCTTGTCCGACGCGTCGAGGAAACGGCCACCCTCGAGCACCTGGAGGTACCAGAGCTGGCCGATCAGGACGACGAACCCAAGGATGACCGCCGTGGCGATCACCATCACACGACTGTGACCGGGATCGCGGCGGCCGGGCAGCGACCGGCGCGACATGCTCACGACTGCTCGCCCTCGAAGCGCCCGCGAAAGGACTGCGCCCACGCGAGGCTCAGCACGACCGCGGCGCCGATGAAGCCGTTGCAGAGCGCTTGCGGAAGCACCACGTAGGCCATCAGCTCACCGAACGGCGCCGGGAAACGGAAGATCTGGAGGAGCGCGAAGCGGGCGAGCCCCTCCGCGATCGTGAGCACCACCAGCCCGGGCACCTGCACGAGCGGCTGGCTCACGCGCAACCGGCCGCCGGCGACGCCGATGCCGAAGCCGATCAGGCCCTTCGTCAGCGCCTGCACGCCGATGAGACCGCCGCCGGTCGCGTCCTGCAGCAGGCCCGTGACGAACCCGGCGACGCAGCCGAACTCGGGACCGCGCCGGAGCGCCAGCAGGATGACCATGATCAGCGGGAGGTCGGGCGTCACCCCGGCGACGCTGATCATGGGGGTGAGCGTCGCGTGCGCCACCGAGCCTCCGACGACCGTCAACGCGAGCAGCGCCTTCATCGACCCACCGTTGGGAAGAACGCGGTGACGTCGCGCTGCGAGCCGTCGGTGACCAGCAGCACCTCGTCGACCCGCGCGAAGTCCACCGCCGCCGTCAGCTCCGCGTAGTGGAACAACGCGCCCCCGCGGTCGTCGATGGAGCGGACGACGCCGATCGGGATCCCGCGCGGGAACACCCCCCCCTGGCCCGCGGTCACCAGCGCATCACCGACCTGGATCGCGGCGCCGTCGCGCGCCATGAACTTGAACCGGATCGTGCCGCGCGGATCGCCCTCGACGATACCGGGGGTGCGCGTGCGCGCCACGTGGGCGCCCACCGTGGAGGCCGGGTCGGTCAGCACCTGCACGATCGATGCGCCCGGCCGAACGTCGACGATGCGGCCGACGAGGCCGTCGGGGGAGATCACCGCGGTCAGTCGGGGCACGTTGTCGCTGCGGCCACGGTTGACGGTGAGCGACCGGATCCAGCCGCCCCACTCGCGGGCAATGATCTCGCCGGAGAGCGTCGTGAGGGGCAGGTGCTCCTGCAGCGCCAGCAGGCGCCGCAGCCGGCCGTTCTCTTCGTCGGTCTCGGTCACGCGCAGGGCGTGGACGCGCAGCTGCTGGACTTCTTCGCGCAGGCGATAGTTCTCGACGCGGACGTTCTTCCAGTCGAGGTAGGTGGTCCAGAGGCCGAACGTCGCCCGGCTCGCCTTCGCCAGCCCGGCGGAGATCGGCGTGGTCACGATCGCGAACGCGTCGCGCGCGCGCGCGCCGTAGCCACGCGTCTGGAGCGTGAGGATCAGCAGGCAGACCGCTACGAGGGAGACGAGTAACGCGACCTTCCGCATCTTCACCGTTCGACCGACCCCCCCGAGCGAATGCGGCTGTCCGCTACGCGGGGATGGCCACCTTCTTCAAGAGATCCAGCTCGTCCAGAACCTTCCCGGTGCCGAGCGCGACGCATGACAGCGGGTCGTCGCCCGGCGTCACCGGGAGGTTGGTCTCCTGGCGTAGCAGGTGGTCCAGCCCGCGCAGCAGGGCGCCGCCGCCGGTGATCACGATGCCCTTGTCCACGATGTCGGCCGCGAGCTCCGGCGGCGTCCGCTCCAGACACGTGCGCACCGTCTCGACGATGGTCATCACCGGCTCGCGGAGCGCCTCGCGGATCTCCTCGTCGGTGATCACGATCGTCTTCGGAATCCCGTCGATGAGGTCCCGACCCTTCACTTCCATCGTGCGGCGGTCCCCGCCCATCGGATAGGCGGACCCGAGGGTGACCTTGATCTCCTCGGCGCGCCGCTCGCCCACCAGCAGATTGTAGTGCTTCCGGATGTACTGGACGATGGCCTCGTCCATCTCGTCACCCGCGATGCGGACCGACTTCGAATACACGATTCCGGAAAGCGAGATCACCGCGACCTCGGTGGTGCCGCCCCCGATGTCGACGATCATGTTGCCGCCGGGCTCCTGGATCGGCAAGCCCGCGCCGATCGCCGCGGCCATCGGCTCCTCGATCAGGTACACCTCGCGGGCTCCCGCCTGCATCGCCGAGTCGCGGACCGCCCGTTTCTCGACCTGGGTGATCCCCGAGGGCACCCCGATGACGATTCGAGGCCGCACCAGGGTGCGGCGGCGGTGGACCTTGGAAATGAAGTAGTGGAGCATCTTCTCGGTCACGTCGAAGTCGGCGATCACGCCGTCCTTGAGCGGCCGGATGGCGACGATGTTGCCCGGCGTCCGGCCGAGCATTGCCTTGGCTTCGTGGCCGACCGCGAGCACCGAGTGGTCCGCCTGGTGGATCGCGACGATCGAGGGTTCGTTGAGGACGATACCCTCGCCGCGCACGTACACCAGCGTGTTCGCGGTCCCGAGGTCGACGGCCAAATCGTTTGAGAACATGCCGGCCAACAGGTTGTAGAACATCGCCACTCCATCCCGTCCCCGATTGAACGCCCGTGTTGGGCTTTGAAGAGTAGCACAGTCCATGCCACCGGAAAATCAAAAACTCCATTTTTCCAAGGCTTTAGATCACAGCCGTCGATCGACGAACAGCCCCTCCACGGTCAGGCAAGAAACTGATGACTTTTCAGAGGGTTCCGGCCGGCTGGACTTCAGCCGTGGGGCCTCGAGAACCCCTCGGTTCGCTCCGATTCCGGTACCCCGAACGGGGCTCGCGGAGCGGCTCTAAAATGACCACGGTGTCCAGGATGGCACCACCCAGTGACAGCGAACGTCAGGGACCATCGGCGGGATGGATTGTCGGAAATCCACGTCCCGGTATAGGATTCGCCGGCGTCGACATGTCACAGGACGATCTCGAGATCTGGTTCGAAAAGGGTGTGAGCGACGGGCTTCCGGTAATTCCGCCGACGCGGGAGCGCGTCGAGAGAATGCTGGCGGGCACGCGGCGAGAACGCGACGAGCTCCTCGGCGCGATGCCGCCGAACTACGGCCGGCTCACCGTCGAGAAGGCCGCCATCAACGCGGTCCTGGCGGGATGCCGGCCCGACTACCTGCCGGTCGTCATCGCCGCCGCCGAGTGCGCGTGCGACCCCGCGTTCAACCTGCACGGCGTGGCGACCTCGACGCACTTCTCCGCGCCGCTCGTGCTCGTCAACGGGCCCATCCGACCGCGCATCGGTCTCAACAGCAGCTTCGGCGTCTTCGGCCCGGGGTATCGCGCGAACGCGACGATCGGCCGCGCGCTGCGCCTGCTGATGATCAACATCGGCGGCGCCCGTCCGGGGGAAATCTCGATGTCCACGTTCGGCCATCCCGGGCGCTACACCTATTGCATCGCCGAGAACGAGGAGGCGAGCCCGTGGCCCGCCTATCACGTGGGCCGTGGGTTCGCGCCCGACGCGTCGACGATCACGCTGTTCGCCGGCGACGCGCCCCACGGAATCTCCGATCACTCGAGCCGGACCGCGCGCGAGCTCGGCGGATCGCTGGGCTGGTCGATGGCGAGTCTCTGGAACAGCAAGCACTTCCCGCTCTATTCGCACACGATGCTGGTCGTCGGGCCCGAGCACGCGCGCACCTTCGCCGGCGACGGATGGTCGAAGGCGGATCTCGCCCGTCATCTCTTCGAGACCATTCGGCTCCCGTACCGCGATCTGGTCCCGGGCGTCGACCACGGAGAGGGCACCAACCTTAGGTTCGTGGCGAGCCCTCCCCCGCCCGACCAGATGGTCTCGAAGTTTCCGTCGCCCGAGGAGCTGCACGTGGTCGTGGCCGGGGGCACCGCCGGCCGCTTTTCGGTGGCCATTCCGGGCTGGCTCGGCACTCGGAACGGCTCGCGGCCCGTCAGCCGCGCAATAAATTCAATTGACTTGCCGGCGTGAGCGTGGCATCCTTCGGATGCTTCTGGCACACACGGAGTCAGGTAACGATTGTGAGAGATCGAGACACACGCCGCGCGGGCCCCAGGTCGCGCGGCGTTTTTGTTTGCCTTCCAATTCCGGAAGGCGACCCCGCCGCGATGGCGGGAGCACGGGGCTTGAAGACCCCCTAAAGAGAGGTTCGAGGCAATGGCTCAGGGACAGGTGAAGTGGTTCAACGACGCGAAGGGGTATGGATTCATCACTCAGGAGGGCGGAGAGGATGTCTTCGTGCACTATAGCGCCATCCAGGCCCAGGGCTTCAAGAGCCTGGCCGAAGGAGATCGGGTCGAGTTCGAGGTGACCCGTGGCCCGAAGGGTCTTCAGGCAGCCAACGTCCGGAAGGTCTAGTAACTTCACTTCTGCTCATTCCGCCCGGGCCGCTCGCGGGCCCGGGCACGCCATAGCAGACACCGAAAGGCTCCAACACTCATGGTTCGTTCGTTCACTGACCTCACGCTCACGCCGGCGATGCTCGATGCGATCGACCGCGTCGGCTATTCCACTCCCACACCCATTCAGGCTCAGGCGATCGGCCCGATCCTCGAGGGCCGCGATCTGATCGGCTGCGCTCAGACGGGCACCGGCAAGACTGCGGCGTTCGCGATCCCAATGATCGAGCTCCTCACCGGGACCGGTGAACGCCTTGCCGGAAACCCGGCGAGACTCGGACGCTCGGGGCCGTCCGCGCTGGTGCTGGCGCCGACCCGCGAGCTCGCGCTCCAGATCGCCGAGGCCTTCGCCACGCTCGGGGGCGCGCGCGGCATCGAGACCGTGGTGGTCATCGGCGGAGAGTCGATGGCGCCGCAGCTCGCCGGGCTCCGCAAGAGGCCGGCGGTCGTCGTCGCAACGCCCGGACGGCTCATCGACCACCTCGAGCGAGGAACACTCAGTCTGGGCAGCGTCCGCCTCGTCGTTCTCGACGAGGCCGACCGGATGCTCGACATGGGCTTCGCGCCTCAGGTCGAGCGCATCCTCCGCGCCACGCCGCTCGACCGGCAAACACTCTGCTTCTCGGCGACGATGCCGCCGGAGGTCGAGGCGCTGGTGCGCCGGCACCTCGTGCGACCGATCCGCGTCGAAGTCGGCGTGGTCGCTCGGCCGGTCGCGAAGGTCACGCAGGTCCTCTACAAGACGCCGATCCAGGAGAAGACGCCGCTGCTGCTCAGGCTCCTCGGCGAGGAGCGCGGGCAGACGCTGGTCTTCACGCGCACCAAGCATCGCGCCGATCGGGTGGCGCGCGCCGTGGTGGCCGCGGGCCATCGCGCCACCCGCCTGCACGCCGACCGCTCGATGACGCAGCGCCGCGAGGCGCTCGACGGCTTCCGGAACGGCCGCTATCGCGTGCTGATCGCCACCGACATCGCGGCGCGCGGCATCGACGTGCCCGGCATCGCTCACGTCGTCAACTTCGACCTCCCGCACACGGCGGAGGACTACATTCATCGGATCGGGCGCACCGCCCGCGCCGAGGCGAGCGGCCGCGCCACGAGCTTCGCGGCTCCCGAGGAGCACGAGCAGCTACGCACGATCGAGCGGCACCTTGGACACTCGGTCCCACGGAATTAGCCCCCCGGCCACAGTGGCCGGGATTTACCGGAGCGTGAGGCTCCACAACACAGAAACAGAAAGAGGAACGTCATGGCACAGGGAACAGTGAAGTGGTTCAACGACGCGAAGGGCTTCGGGTTCATCACGCAGGAGGGTGGCGAAGACGTATTCGTTCACTTCAGCGCCATCCAGGCTCAGGGCTTCAAGAGCCTGTCCGAAGGGGATCGCGTGGAGTTCGAAGTGACTCGCGGCCCGAAAGGCCTTCAGGCGGCCAACGTTCGCAAGGCCTAGCCCTCACGCAACGGAAGCCGGGGCGCATGAGGGGGTCGCCCCCCTCATGCTGCAGCCCTCACGCGAATGAGGGCCGGGGGAGTGTGAGGGGGGTCTCCCCCCTCAAAAAAAGAAGAGCCCCGACGGTGGCTGCGGCGCGTTGTGACTTTTCACTCGCGCGTCGCGCCGCCCCGCTGGTGAAGGCGGGACCGTCGGGGCCGGTGGTGCCTGGACTCCCAGGCGTTCCACCTGAAGCTAGCGTGGACCCTGCCTAGGAGGCAACCACCTCACAGATCACCGTAGGGTTACACATCGGCTGGATCACCTCCTATTCTCGGCAAGGCCGCCACGCGGGCCCAGTTCCCACCTACCCAGAACCGGATGCCGACTCCCGGCCCGGGGCTCGACCACGTCGGCCGCCGGCGGAATTGTCGGCGGGGACGCTGCTGGAGCGCTGTGACGCTCCGGCCGATTTGTCCCAATCCTACACCGGCCCCGGTAACCTTCCAAACGCAAAGTGCCGCCCGCGACTACTTGATGACGATGCGGGTGCGATTCTTCTCCCACAGTCCGCTGCCGATGCCCTCGACCTTCCGGAGCTCTTCCGGCTTCTTGAACGGGCCGTGGCTGTCGCGGTACTCGACGATCTTCTCGGCCACGCGGCGCCCGACGCCCTCGAGCTTCATCAGCTCCTTGACGTCGGCGGTGTTGATGTTGACCGGCGCGCCGACCGCCATCGACGCCGGATTCGGCTCGGTGTGCGACGGCGGTGCGGCGACGGCCGGCCACGGAGCGAGGAAGGGCAACGCGACGAACGCGAGGACGAGAGCGGGGTGAATGCGACTCATGGAGTTCCTCCGATCGTGTTGGGGTTCACGGCATGCACTCGAGCGCTCGCGAGCACTGCCATTGAACCTGTCGACGAAGGAACGCGTCAACGTCCAATCATTCAGACATTTTCGTGAGCCGATCGAGATACGCCTGCCACTCGACCGGCACCAGTGACTTCTTTCGTGTGTTGCAATCCTTGCAGGACGGAACGACGTTGCCGCGCGTCGATCGCCCGCCGCGACCCAGCGGCACGACGTGATCCATCGTCAGCGCGCGATGGCCGACGCGTCGTCGGCAGTACTCGCAGACTCCGTCGGCGATGCGGCGCTTCCACCACTGGCTCTGGCGGAGCTCGCGCGCCTTGTCGCGCTCGCGTCGCAGCGCCGCGGCCTCGACGGGAAGCGCGAACTCACTCATGCGCGGCGAGCGCGGTCGACAGCTCTTCCCACTCGCGCATGAGCCACACCACTTGCTCCTCGGCGTGCTTGCGCTCCGCGGCCGCCGTGCGGACCTGCTCGCCGTCCGCGTAGAGCGCCGGATCGCCGAGACGCTCGCCGATCTCCACGAGCCGCGCCTCGAGCGCGTGGATCTGGCGCTCGACGTCCTCGAGACGCCGCCGCAGCTCCCGCACCTCCTTCGACACCCGCCCCGACTTCCTCGACGTCCTCTCCACGTTCGCGCCGTGGGACGGCGGGGGAGCGGGACGTGCGGGGAGGGGTCCGGGGCGAGTGGGGTTCCGAAGCCCCGCGACCCCTCCCCGCACGTCCCGCTCCCCCGCCGCGCGCGCGGCCTCAGCCGCGACGCGGTTCTTGGCGGCGAGGTAGTCGTCGTAATTGCCTTGATGCACGACCAGCGACCCGCGCGTGATCTCGACGATCGACGTCGCGATGCGGTTGATGAAGTAGCGGTCGTGCGAGATGAACACGATCGTGCCCGGAAACGCGGCGAGCGCGCCCTCGAGCACTTCGCGCGAGGCGAGGTCGAGATGGTTCGTCGGCTCGTCGAGGCAGAGCAGCGCGGCGGGTCGCACGAGCATCCTCGCCAGCGCGACGCGCGCCTTCTCGCCGCCCGACAGGACCGCGATCTTCTTCTCCACCGCGTCGCCCGAGAACAGGAACGCGCCCAGGATCGTCCGCAGCCGCGTCTGCCCGAGCTCCGGCGCCGCGGCCTCCAGCTCTTCCAGGATCGTCGCCGACGCGGTGAGCGCGTCGAGCTGGTGCTGGGCGTAGTAGTGCACCGCGACGTGGACGCCGAGCGCGCGCTCGCCCCGGTCGAACGGCAGGACGCCGGCCAAGATTTTCAGCAGCGTCGACTTACCGGCGCCGTTCGGGCCCACGAACGCCACGCGCATGCCACGCTCGACCTCGAAGTCGACGTCGGTATACACGACGTTGTCGCCGTAGGCCTTGTGGATCGAGCGGAGCGTCGCCACTCGCCGGCCGGTTCGCGGCGGCTGGGGGAAGCCGAAGCGGATCCCGCGCGCGTCGCGCTCGACTTCGACGCGCTCCATGCGGTCGAGCATCTTGATCCGGCTCTGGACCTGCCGGGCCTTGCTGGCCTTGTAGCGGAAGCGCTCGATGAACCGCTCGATCTCGGCGACGCGCTTGGCCTGGTTCCGCGCCTGGGCCTCGAGCAGCTCGCGGCGCGCCTCCCGCTGGACGAGGTACTCGTCGTAGTCCCCTTGATAGACCGCCAGCTCGGACAGCCCGAGCTCGGCGATCGACGTGACCATCCGATTCAGGAAGTAGCGGTCGTGCGACACGAGCACGACCGTGCCCTCGTAGTCGACCAGGAACGTCTCGAGCCACTCCAGCGACTCGATGTCGAGGTGGTTGGTCGGCTCGTCCAGGAGCAAGAGCGACGGTCGCAGGAGCAGCAGCCGCGCCAGCGCCGCGCGCATCCGCCAGCCGCCGGAGAACTCGGTGAGCGGACGCGCGAAGTCCGCCGGGCGGAAGCCGAGGCCGCTCAGGATCGCCTTGGCCTCGCTCTCGAGCCGGTAGCCGCCCAGCGCTTCGAACCGATGCTGGAGATCGCCGTACCGCGCAGTCAGCGCTTCGCTCTGGTGGATCCGATCCACCGCCCCGGCGCCGCCGGCCACCGATGCCAGCTGCGCGGCGACCTCCTCCATCGCACGCTCGACCTTCCACACGTCGCCGAAGCCGGCGAGCGCTTCGCCGAGGACCGAGCCCTCCGCGCCGGCGCCCGCCTCCTGCGGGAGGTAGCCGACGGTCGTGTCGCGTGGCCGGCTGATGTGGCCGTCGTCTGGATCTTCGACCCCGGCGAGCAACCGGCACAGCGTCGTCTTGCCGGCCCCGTTCGGGCCGACCAGGCCGATGCGCTCACGCGGCGGAATCCTCCACGAGAGCTCGTGGAAGATCGTCTGCCCCGCGTAGCTCTTCGAGATCGCCTCGACCTGGATCATGCGCGCGGGCGGGGCCGGAGACAGCGTCCGCTCATCCCATACTCTGGATCTTCTCGGGCAGGACCTTGACGGTGACGCGAACCTCGCCCGGGCGGCGATGCGCGTAGCGCTCCTGGCCG